>JACCDV010209634.1_pt1 | contig 20618 bp, 19 predicted proteins | sample 7446131 | NCBI WGS metagenome assembly JACCDV01 (sample SAMN15323448, study PRJNA562643) | freshwater metagenome | isolation source: river surface water | place: USA:Blue River Watershed | collected 2017-08-17 | reverse complement strand
GAACTTCTGACATGAACTCGTAATTAACGAGATCGTCCATGGAAATTTTTTGCAACAAGCTGATATTGTTGATGCTGAAAACTGTAACGGCATCTTTGGGCAAGAGCCGTTCAGATTGGATCGCTTTGAGTTGGGCCCAGGAATTTGCTGTAGCAAGCTGAACTACTACAAATAAAAAAGTGCACTTAATAGATATATTCACGAGGGTAAATTAGGTACTGCGAAGTTAAACATAATACGATAGTATCATCATGGTGTTAATACAATTGTGTTGTCCAGGAGATGTTGAATTGATTTCAAATCAAAAGTGTTGGTTCTGACCATTACAGCCATTTGATTTTTACTGAGTGTTCCTAACTTATTTTCAAAAGTTGATACTGGGCGTTCAAAGCGCGCAATTGAAGTGTAGACACCTTCTTTTAGGCTCTCTTCGTTGTCTAACTTATAATTTTTTATTTGCTGCGTTACATAAGCTGGTATGGTGCGCACTAGGGTATTGCCGTCCCAACTGAGCCAGAATTGCTCGGCAGAAGTGCTGTATTTGTCGTTGGAGATTTGAGCCAAACTCAGTTTGATGCCGTCTTGTAAGTTCCTGACACTTGTAAAATCGCAAGAAAATTTAAATATGTAGTCGGTGTAGTTTTCTTCGATCAATACATTTGAAATACCTACTTGTGCATCTAGGAGCCTTACAAATTCATTGATTTTTGCACTAATTTGTGTTTTGCTTGGCACTGGCTTGCCCTCGAGGCTATCTAAGGCGAGAATGGAGTTGACTTTGATCTTGCTGGCGCTTAAGTTGATTTTGTAACGCAGGGTACCTGAACCATCGTTGTTGAGAGTGAGGTCATCAGAAATTTCAATGCAAGAAGAAACCAATCCAAAAAGTAAAAAAAGAAGCAAATATTTCATGAGGTTGTGCGCTACAATTGTAATGCCAAAGTTAGTCAAATAAGCCCTTCTGTTCAGGCAAATTATTGCAATATCTTTGGCTTATGATTTCCGAATTAGCCTCAGGGCTTAAAATGCGTTTTTTATCGATTTCCCAAGCCTCTAATTCAATGTTTGTTCTGTTAGAAACGTCCTGTAAGGCGAGCGTTCCGTTCAACCAGTTGCTTTCTTCATCTAGCGCCAAAATGAGTGGCATACGCTTCTTGGCATTGTGGATATCGGCCATCAAAGTATTAGCCTCGGTAGTTAAAATCGTAAAAGTTTTTTCTTGAGCTCCGGTGGATGGGTTTAACCAAGTGTCAAATAAACCTGCGATGGAAAAAATAGGTTGTTTGATATCTTTTATAAAATAAGGAATCTTGAGTTTACCTTGGGATTGCCATTCGAAAAAACCTGAAGAAGGTACCAGGCAGCGCTTGGAATCGATCAAATGCTTGTAGGAAGCCTTTTCATGACATGTTTCTATGCGTGCATTGAGCGTTTTTGACGCGAAATCTATCCAATTAGAACCGCTATACCACTTTGGCAACAAGCCCCAACGCATTTGCTCTAGGTTTGGTGCGTTGGTAATGATATTCCAACTTGGAAATTGAAAACCCGATGCAAAGTAATATTGAAGTTCGATGGGCTTGCCCGGCAGCAGCTTCTGATAGCGCTCCGCTAGTTGTAAAGTGGTAGATGTTGACGAATTACTGTAACACATAGCTCAAAATTACACAAAAAAGAAAGCCACCCGAAGGTGGCTCTATATAGACATTTCTCGCTATCCGTAAGAACGGGAAGAAAGAAATGAAAAAGAGCCCGAAGGCTCTTGTATACATTACATCATGCCTGGCATTCCGCCGCCCATGCCGCCCATTGCTGCTGCAGGATTGGCTTCTTCAGGTTCGTCGGCAATGACACACTCAGTAGTAAGGAGCATTGCAGCAATTGAAGATGCGTTTTCTACAGCGATACGGGTAACTTTAGTTGGGTCGATAACGCCTGACTTGTACAACTGTTCAAATTTATCGGTGCGCGCGTTGTAGCCGAAATCGCCTTTTCCTTCGCGAACTTTTTGAACAATTACAGCGCCTTCACCGCCAGCGTTGGCAATGATTTGACGAAGTGGTTCTTCAGCAGCACGTTTCACGATTTGAATTCCGGTCATTTCGTCTTCGTTGGCACCTTTAAGTTTGTCGAGCGTATCGATGGCACGAATAAGTGCAACACCTCCACCAGGCACAATGCCTTCTTCGACAGCAGCACGGGTTGCCGCTAAGGCGTCATCTACGCGGTCTTTCTTTTCTTTCATTTCCATTTCGGTTGGCGCACCTACGTAAAGTACAGCCACACCACCAGCTAATTTAGCCAAACGCTCTTGAAGTTTCTCGCGGTCGTAGTCTGAGGTCGTTTGCTCTATTTGCGCGCGAATTTGCCCTACTCTTGCTTGGATATCTGCTTTTTTACCTTTGCCATTGACAATAGTTGTGTTGTCTTTGTCAATTTCGATTTTTTGAGCAGAACCGAGCATGTCAATAGTGACATTTTCGAGGGTCATGCCGCGGTCTTCAGAAACAACCACACCACCCGTTAAAACAGCGATGTCTTCGAGCATTGCTTTTCTGCGATCGCCAAAGCCTGGTGCTTTCACAGCAGCAACTTTGAGTGAGCCGCGCAAACGGTTAACAACTAGCGTTCCTAGCGCTTCGCCATCGACGTCTTCGGCAATGATCAATAGAGATTTTCCGGCCTGAACAACTGGCTCCAAAATAGGAAGCAATTCTTTCATGCTCGAGATTTTCTTTTCAGAAATGAGCACCAAAGGATTTTCCATTTCGGTAATCATTTTTTCGGCGTTAGTGACGAAATATGGCGATAAATAACCGCGGTCAAATTGCATGCCTTCAACTGTTTTCACTTCAGTTTCGGTGCCCTTTGCTTCTTCGACGGTAATTACGCCATCGTTGCCAACAACTTTCATCGCTTGGGCGATGAGCTTACCAATTGCTTCGTCGTTGTTAGCTGATATCGTAGCAATTTGCTCGATTTTACTGTTGTCGTTGCCTACTTGCTTGGAGATTTTGCGCAAGTTTGAAACGACCTCTGTAACTGCTTTGTCTATACCTCGCTTGAGGTCCATCGGATTGGCTCCGGCAGCAACGTTTTTGAGTCCCGCTGTTACAATAGCTTGCGCGAGAACAGTAGCTGTTGTTGTTCCGTCGCCAGCGATGTCTGCAGTTTTGGAAGCCACTTCCTTGACCATTTGTGCGCCCATATTTTCAATAGGGTCTTTGAGCTCAATTTCTTTCGCTACTGTAACACCATCTTTGGTAACGTGTGGTGCACCAAATTTTTTGCCGATAACCACATTGCGACCTTTCGGCCCAAGTGTAACTTTTACAGCATTTGCCAATGCGTCAACTCCTTTTTTGAGTTTTTCGCGTGCTTCTACATCAAAGTGAATTTCTTTTGCCATTTTTTTTTACTTTTTTTAGATTAAAAAATACCGTAAATGTCTGATTCTCTCATGATAAGAAATGTATTCCCATCGATTTTGATTTCTGTTCCAGCATATTGACCATATAAGATGGAATCGCCAACTTTCACTGACATAGGCTCATCTTTTTTGCCCGACCCAGCCGCTACAACAGTACCGCGCAAGGGTTTTTCTTTTGCTGTGTCTGGAATGATGATTCCGCTTGCTGTTTTTTGCTCTGCTGGCGCAGGTTCTACCAGAACTCTGTCTGCCAAAGGTTTGAAATTTACTGACATAAAAAATATTTTAAGTTGTTGGACGCTCTTCGAAAAACATGCCAATTGCCGTTTTGCGTCAAAATTGCATAATGGACAAAAAAAATGTCAGTATGGGTGACATACTGACATTTCAAAAATTGAAGAATATGAATTACTGACCCTGGCTTTGGCCTTGGCCTTGGCCTTGATTAGGTGCTTGCTGTTGGGTTTGTGGAGCTACTTGTTTTGGTGGTTTAGGCTGGCTAATTGAAATGCCAAGGCTAAAAACGACGATGGCAGCTGCTAAGCCCCAAGTGAGTTTGTCGATGAGTTCGTTGGTGCGCTGAACGCCACCAAGCTGTGAAGCTCCTCCGAAATCAGCGCTCAAGCCCCCACCTTTTGGATTTTGAACATAAACAACGAGAATCAGCAATGCGCTGGCTACGATGATTAAAAAAGAAAGTATTCCTGTCATGATTAAGCGTTGAGGTTTTTCTTAAGTACTTTAATTTGATTTGCAAAGAAACTCTTTTTTTCCGGATTAAGCAAAATTAATTGCTCATAAACCCCAATTGCTTTGGCTACAGCTCCTTGCATGGCGTATACCTTAGCCAGTGTTTCCGAAACAGGTATTTGGTTAGAACTCAAGCTTTCTTTTGCTTTTTTTGCTGGAGAATAAAAATCTTGTTTCGGTTTTTCGAACTTGAGGTATTCTTTTGGATCATCTTGTGCGGCTACATCAGTAAAATGCAACCATTGGGCAAAAGTTTGTCTTTCTTGTGTTACGCTTGGTTTTGCAACTTCTTGAACCTCATCATTACCAATCTCTTGCACCTTCTGTTCATCATGCTCTTCTTGTAAAGACTTGAGCTCATCGGTATAGGTGAGATCCACAAAAGAACTACTAATGAGGCTTGCACGGAGTAATTGATCGAGCGGATCGGGTGCTGGAATTGTTTCGGGTTCTTCAGTACGGTTTTCCTCAACAATTTGCTCTTCAATTGAATTTTCTGAAATTGAATTTTCTTCTAAACGCAGTTCTTCGATTGGATTTTCTTGCTGAATTTCACTTTCAATTTCTTCGAATATTGAAACTGAAGTTTCTTTGTATGAAGTTCCTACATGCTTTGACTTTTCTTCAATTACTGAACTTTCTACCAATAAATCATATAAAACGACTCTATTTTGAATCGTGAAGGCGTGTTGTTCAAGCGCTTTAGAGAGTCTGACGTCTTGCTCTTTAGCTAGGGTTTTGAGGTACAGAATAGAAAAACTTGTTGCATATGGATAGGTTTGTTGCAAGGCCTCCAAATCGGTAAGATAAGAAGCCGAACATAAATTTGGATCCGCTATTTGGGCATGAAGTTGTTCTTGACTTAACACACTGCTAATTTACCAATTACTGTATAACTTATTGATGAGGTCTTGCACCATTTGCTCAGAGATTTCAGCAAAGAGTTTTTGCTCGACGTCAGCCAAATTGGAAGATGCAGAAAAATCGGCAAAACGCGTACTTACCATTTGCCATTCCTCCTCTTTGGGAGCCTTGATTTTAATTTTAAGTGAAAGCGCCATGGTGAGCCTGTTGCTACTGGCGTTGTCTGAACCTTGAATAGCGACTGGCTGAACTTGGTAGTTGGTAATTGCGCCTTCAATATTGACTTCTCCGGCGCCCAGTTTGGTATTGAGCACAAGACGCGTGGTGTTTTGAACACCATCTTTGAGTTGTTCGGTGAGCAAAGCAGCAAAAGAAAGCGGACAATTAGGCGCTGTATTCTCCAAATTTTGGATCGTGAAACTCTGCCATTCTACTGGCATACCGCCGCTGTCTCTAAAAGAAAAACTTTCAGGCCAACAAGAGGTAAGTACCAATGTAAGTGCGCAATATAAAAACCAGCGCATCATTCGACTAAATGGAATTCTTTGATTTTTCGGTACAGGGTGCGTTCCGAAATACCGAGTTCTTGCGCGGCATATTTACGCTTTCCGCGGTGTTTTTCTAGTGCTTTTTGAATGAGCTCGCGCTCGCGATCTTCTAGGCTCAAGGATTCTTCGAGTTCGATGTGTTCTTCGAATTCTTCGTGGTTTGGTGCACTTGATAGATGTGGAAGATCGGTATGAACAGCTGGTGCAGCTAATATTCTGGCTGGCGTTGCTGTTTCCTTGTAAACTTCTTGATAAAGACGCGTAACCGCAGCAGACTGATCTGCACTTAAATTGATATTTTGGGTGCCGCTGGCGATGTCTATGACTAATTTTTTGAGTTCAGTAAGGTCTTTTTTCATGTCAAAAAGAAATTTGTACATGAGTTCTCGTTCTGAAATAGATTCTGAGGTTTGGTCGTTGAGTTGGAGCCCGTTGCTTTTCTCGGTAATTGGCGTGAGGTAGGCATTGAGGGTGAGTACGTCAATTTCTCTGGCGGTTTCTATGACGGAAAGTTGTTCTACTAAATTTTTGAGCTGGCGGATATTTCCAGGCCACGGGTAACTTAAGAGTAATTCAACAGCTGAATCGGTTAGTTTGATGGCTGGCATGCGGTATTTGTCCGCAAAATCATTGGCAAACTTTCTAAAAAGCAAGTGGATGTCTTCGGCGCGTTGGCGCAAGGCAGGCAGCGGAATAGGAACCGTGCTAAGGCGATAGTAGAGGTCTTCGCGGAACTTCCCAGATGCAATTGCTTTTTGCATGTTCTCGTTGGTTGCAGCTACCACCCGAACGTTGGTTTTGAGCGGTTTAGACGAACCTACTCTTATGTATTCGCCGGTTTCGAGGACGCGCAACAAGCGCACTTGCGTTTGCATGGGCAATTCTGCCACTTCGTCCAAAAAGATGGTGCCGCCGTTTGCTACCTCAAAATAACCCTGTCGGCTACCTTGTGCGCCGGTAAATGAGCCTTTTTCGTGACCAAATAACTCGGAGTCGATGGTGCCTTCAGGAATAGCTCCACAGTTGACAGCGATATATTCACCGTGTTTTCTGGAACTAAGTTGGTGAATAACCTGTGGGATGATTTCTTTACCTGTACCGCTTTCGCCGGTGACAAGCACAGAAATATCTGTAGGCGCCACTTGCATAGCGATTTCCAAAGCCCGAGTGAGCAAAGGTGCCGAACCTATGATGCCAAAACGCTGTTTGATCTGTTGAACGTTCATGGGTACTTAGTTGGTATTAAGGTTGCGCTACGATTTCGCCCATGAGGGTTGCGGAGGTGCAGCTAGTGATGCGCACGTGCACATAGTTGCCTTTTTCTTGATTTTCTTTTGGGAAAACAACCATGGCATTGCTCCCTGTTCTACCACAAAGGTGTTCATCTGATCTTTTGGATTTTCCTTCGATGAGCACTTTTTGAATGGTACCCACCATGCGCTGATTGGATGCCAAAGAATGGGCAAGTTGCTTTTCGATGATTTCGTTCAGACGGCGTCCTTTGACTTCTTCTGGAACGTCGTCGGCGAAGCGTCTTTCGGCTAATGTTTTTGGACGCTCTGAATATTTGAACATGTAAGCAAAATCGTATTGTACGAGGTCCATCAGGCTCAAGGTTTCTTGATGCTCTTCTTCGGTTTCACCACAAAAACCTGTGATCACATCCGTTGAAATTGCACAACCAGGAATGATGCGTTTGATAGCGGCTATACGCTCAAGGTACCACTCTCGTGAATAACCGCGGTTCATGCGGTAAAGTACGTCTGTGTTGCCAGATTGCACTGGCAGATGGATGTAAGGACAAATGTTTTCGTATTTGGCCATGATTTCAAGGACGTCGTCGGTCATATCTTTGGGGTGTGAAGTACTGAAGCGCACGCGCAACAGCGGAGAAACCAGCGCCACCATTTCCATGAGCTGTGCAAAATTGGTTGTAGGTTTAGCTTCATTTTTGATTTCGCCTTTCGCACTGATATTCCAGCGATATGAATCGACATTTTGGCCAAGTAAAGTGACTTCGCGGTAGCCTTTATCAAAAAGATCTTGACATTCGGAAACGATTGTTTGAGGATCGCGGGAACGCTCTCGGCCTCTGGTAAACGGAACAACACAAAAAGAACACATGTTGTCGCAGCCACGCATGATGGTAACAAAAGCAGAAATACCGCCTTGGTCTAGTCTGACCGGAGAGATATCTGCGTAGGTTTCGTCGCGAGACAAAAGCACATTGACCGCCTTTTGGCCGGTTCCGACTTCATCGATGAGATTGGGTAGATCGCGGTAGGCATCGGGGCCCGCTACTAAATCGACGAGCTTTTCTTCGTCGAGTAAGTTTTTCTTCAAGCGTTCGGCCATACAGCCTAAGATACCGACCACCAATTCTGGATTGCGTTCTTTTTTGATTTTGAATTCGGTGAGGCGGTTGCGCACACGCTGCTCTGCGTTTTCACGGATAGAGCAAGTGTTGAGTAAAATGACGTCGGCATCGTCGATGTTGCGTGTGGTTTGGTAACCCTGATCTGATAGAATAGAGGCAACGACCTCGCTATCCGAGAAATTCATTTGACAACCATAACTTTCTAGATACAATTTCTTTGCATCTGAATTGTCTAGAGCTGGTATTTCTAAGGCCGAGCCCTGAATGGACTCATCTATTACTTTGTTTTCGTATTCCATGGGTTTTCTTGAACTGCAAAAATAAGGCAAATTCAAACTACTGACAAATTGGCAGCAAAGGAAGTCTCGAAACAATTCAAAAAAAATAACCATAGGTTAAGGAAAAATCCGCACAAAAATGCAACTGACATGTTGATGTATGAATTGTTTTCCTTTTACATTTGTCCCCTAAAATCTCCTTATGGCCAAAAATCTTGTTATTGTCGAGTCTCCTGCAAAAGCAAAAACAATCGAGGGTTATCTCGGTAAAGACTTCATTGTAAAATCGAGCTACGGACACGTCCGAGACCTTGCTAAAAAAGGAATTGCGATCGATCTCGAAGCCAATTTTACACCGCAATACGAAGTCAGCCCAGACAAAAAACAAGTGGTCGCCGAACTCAAAAAATTAGCAAAGGCAGCCGATACGGTATGGCTAGCAACCGATGAAGACCGCGAAGGAGAAGCCATTTCTTGGCACTTATACGAAACACTTGAGCTCCAAAAGAAAGATACCAAGCGCATCACTTTCAACGAAATCACCAAAACTGCGGTTACGCGTGCCATTGAAAATCCGCGTCAGATCAACCAAGAACTTGTTGATGCACAGCAAGCCCGCCGTGTACTAGACCGCATTGTCGGTTTTGAACTCTCGCCCGTTCTTTGGAAAAAGGTGCGCCCAAGCCTTTCTGCAGGTCGTGTTCAGTCTGTAGCCGTGAGGTTAATTGTAGAGCGCGAACGCGAAATCGATAAATTCAATACCGAAGGATTTTATCGCGTACAAGGGCAATTCATGAGTGAAAACGGCTTATTCACCGCCGAATTAAACCAACAACTCTCAGACAAAAAAGCTGCACAAGCACTCTTGGCAGAGGCGCAAAACGCAAAGTTCAGCGTGGAAGATGTGCAACAAAAGCCCGCTACCAAAACTCCAGCAGCTCCGTTTACAACCTCAACGCTTCAACAAGAAGCCAGTCTTAAAATTGGATTTTCGGTAAGCAAAACCATGAGTGTTGCCCAAAGACTTTATGAAGCTGGACATATCACCTACATGCGTACCGACTCCGTCAATTTATCGCAAACTGCAATCGATGCAGCACAAATTGCGATTACCGATTTATACGGAGCCAACTACTCCAAACCGACAAAATACAGCACCAAAAGTGCAGGCGCACAAGAAGCGCACGAAGCCATACGCCCGACAGATTTTACCAAACCAAGCATCAATGCCGAGCGCGACGAACAACGCTTATACGAACTCATTTGGAAACGTGGCATCGCCAGCCAAATGGCCCACGCACAACTCGAAAGAACCACCATCAAAATCAGCGGACTCAGCAATCCTTATTATTTCCAAGCCAAAGGCGAGGTCTTGATTTTCGACGGATTTTTAAAAGTGTACCTAGCTGCCAATCTCGACGAGGACGCAGAAGAAGGCAACGAAACAGAAGGCCTACTTCCAAAAGTAACCGTTGGCGCACCGCTAACTTTACAACAAAGCACCGCTACTGAGCGCTTCAGCCGACCGCCATCGCGTTATGTCGAGGCTTCTTTGGTAAAGAAACTTGAAGAGCTCGGAATTGGACGTCCGTCTACCTATGCCCCAACAATTTCTACCATTCAAAAGAGAAATTACGTCGAGAAACAAGAACGCGAAGGTGCTATTCGCACCTATGCACAGCTGATATTAAACCAAGACGGCATTCAGGAAATCGAAAAATCTGAAACCACAGGTAAAGAAAAAAACAAGCTCTCTCCTACTGATATTGGTATTGTCGTAACTGATTTCTTGGTGTCAAATTTTGAACAAATTCTTGATTATCAGTTTACAGCAAAAGTAGAAGCTTCTTTCGATGAAATTGCCAATGGACAACTCAACTGGACCGACATGCTCCAGTCTTTTTATGGTCCATTTCATTCTACCGTAGCAAACACACTCGAACATTCAGAACGTGCTACAGGTGAACGCGAGCTCGGAACTGACCCTAAAAGCGGACGCAAAATCATTGCCCGCATAGGTCGCTTTGGCCCCATGATTCAAATTGGCGACGAAAAAGCCGATGGGCTCAAACCACAATTTGCTTCTTTGCAAGCCTCGCAATCTATCAATAACATTACCCTTGAAGAAGCACTCAAACTTTTTGAATTGCCAAAAGTTCTCGGCGAATTCGAAACAGAAGTGGTAAAAGTCAACATTGGTCGTTTTGGTCCTTATGTACAAATTGGCAAGCGCTTTTGCTCGATTCCAAAAGAAGAAGACCCAATGTCGATTAGCTTGGAAAGAGCAATAGAACTCGATGCTATCAAACGCGACGAAGCGGCAAAGGCAGTTATCAAAACCTTTGATGAAAACCCTGACGTGCAATTGCTCAATGGCCGTTACGGCGCCTATTTAAAGATAGGTAAAGACAACTTTAAATTACCAAAAGACTGTAAGCCAGAAACTTTGAGCTTAGCTGAATGCTTAGAAATTGCTGCCAATCAGCCTGCAAAAAGCGCAAAAAAACGCCCAGTTCGAAAAAAATAACTATTATTGATTGAAAAAAATCAAATGAACGGTAGTATCAACAAAGTTATTTTAATCGGGAATCTGGGCAAAGACCCAGATGTCAGACGCTTGGAAAATGGAGCTGTTGTTGCCTCATTTCCACTTGCTACTTCAGAAATTTACACCGACAAACAAAGCGGCGAAAAGAAAGAAAGTACCGACTGGCACGACATCGTACTTTGGCGTGGGTTAGCTGAAGTAGCTGAAAAATACCTTCGAAAAGGCACCAAAATATACGTTGAAGGAAAGCTTAAAAAACGTTCCTGGACCGACAAAGAAGGTCAGACACGCTACGCAACAGAAGTTGTTGGCGACGACCTCACCATTTTATCGCGTCCAGAACAACAAGAACGCCCTTCAAATTACGGCAACGAAGGTAAACCCAATCCGCCATCACCCATGACAGGTTTGAGCGCCGCTCCCGACGACAACCTTCCTTTTTAACTTATGAACAGTTCTATAGAACCTCCGAGTCTTCATGCATCGCTAATTGGTCTTCCTTCCCATATTAGCGATGCAAGTTACCTCTATCTGCTCATCATTATTTTGCTCCTATTGCTATCGGCTTTTGCATCCGGTTCGGAAAGCGCTTATTTTTCGCTCAAACCAAAAGACAATGCAGCGCTCAAAGAAAATCCTTCCGCACGCGCCAAACTGATCCTCAAACTACTTGCAAAACCTCAAGAACTTCTTGCTACTATACTCATTTTCAATAACTTTGTTAATGTAGGCATCGTCATTTTATCTTCTTTTGTACTCAACGATATTTTTCCTCCGCAAGAAGGGTTTGCCCCACTCCGCTTTGTAGTAGAGGTCATTGGCATCACACTCATCATTTTGCTATTTGGCGAGGTCATTCCTAAAATATTTGCCAACCGAAATGCCCTTAGTGTCAGCTTACTTACCGCCTACCCCTTGCGTTTCATTAGTAAATTACCCCCCTTTTCTTGGCTGAAGCATGTTTTAGTTTGGGGTACCAATTTCATTCAGAAGTTAAACAACAAAGGTGCAGCTATAGACCAAAACGAACTCGAACAAGCTGTTGCCCTTACCAAAGCAGAGGCAGGTTCCGAAGAAGAACAGCGCATTTTAGAAGGAATTGTGCGCTTTGGACGAACAGAGGCCTCGGAAATCATGACCCCTCGCGTAGATGTAGAGGACATCGATGCAGCTGATTCATTTCACGAGGTATTGACTAAAATCATTGAGGTTGGCTATTCTCGCATTCCTGTTTTTGAGCAAAGTCCTGATAATATCATTGGCATACTATACATCAAAGATTTACTGCACCACTTGGATCAAGACGCTGCATTCAATTGGAAACAAGTACTTCGAAAGCCTTATTTTGTGCCAGAAAACAAAAAAATCAATGACCTCCTGCAAGAATTTCGCAATATGAAAATGCACATGGCGGTCGTCGTAGATGAATATGGTGGTGCAAGCGGCATAGTTACCTTAGAAGATATCCTCGAAGAAATCGTTGGAGATATTACAGATGAATTCGATGACACCGAAATTCAATACACAAAGCAAGCTGAAAATATCTATGTTTTTGAAGGCAGAACCTCGCTCAACGACCTACTTAAAATTATTGGCGAAAAGCACGATGAACACATTGAAGCTGCTCGTGGGGAAGCAGAAACACTTGGTGGCCTGATCATCGAAGTTGGTGGACGCATTTTAAAAAACAATGAGTATATTGTTTTGGGCCCACTTAAATTTATAGTGGAATCTTCGGACAAAAAACGCGTTAAATCGGTAAAAGTACAGATAGATGAAAACGAATAGTTTCCTTTTAGGCTTGATTTTAATTTTTCTAGCAACAAGCGCTTGTAATGAGACCAATCCGGTTCCTAAACCAAGTACTTTTCTTCGGACAGAATTCCCTGAACATGCGTATCGCCCCTATTTGAGCCCGCAAAACTTCAGTTTCAGCTTGGCCGATTTATATATGCCAAAAACCTTCGAGCAAGCAAAATCCAATTATAGTGTTCAAGAAATAGACCTGGGCCCCTTAAACGGCACACTTTTTCTTTACTACTTGCGTTTGCCCCACAAAGATTCCCTCTCGGAAATCATCAATTTTGCCAACGATAAGGTAGATGAGCACAAAATAATGGCTGACAAAATCGATTTTGAACAAATTATAGAACCTAAAAAGCGTGTCTACGGTACTTTCTTTGAACTCAAAGGAAATGTAGCCACAAATTTCCAATTTTACCTCACCGACTCTGCTCAACATTTTCTGCGCGGTGAAGTCCTACTCAACTGCAGACCTAATTACGATTCCCTTCGACCGACCTTACAATATCTGAAAACCGACTTGCAAACCCTGATCAAGAGTTTCAAATGGAACTAATGGGCAACAACAGGGTAGTCATCGCATTTGGGTCTAATCTCGGAGACAAAGCAGCAAATATCAATAACGCTATTGCTCAAATCAACAAAACCTGTGGAAAGGTTGCGCAAGTTTCTTCGTTTCACAGAAGTGAACCAATGGGCTTTGAATCTACTCATGAATTTCTGAACGGTTGTCTTTTGTTATTGACCGATTTACCACCCAAACAATTACTTCTTCATCTAAAAGAGATTGAGTTATCAATGGGTAGAATCAAAACATCCGATAACTATGAAGATCGCCTCATCGACCTCGATATTATTTTGTACGAAAATTTGTGTGTCCATACACCAGACTTACAAATTCCGCATCCGAAATATCAAGAGCGAGCCTTTGTTCTTGAACCCTTAATGGAGCTTGACTTAGGTTTTTCTCCCTTTTGAATCGATATCCCAGCATCAGAATTGCAACATCTTTGTTCAAAAAAAGGGCATGTTAAATTAATTCCTTAATTTTGCAAGGAATCATAAAATTTAAACTCATGAATTTCACTCGCTTAAACGGAACCTTACTTATCGGAACTGCTGCGTTTTTTGTTGCTTCTTGCGACCTCGTTAAAGACATCACTTACACAGTCAATCCCAATCCATTAGAAATGCACGGTGATTCCGTGAAAGTAAGCATTACCGTTAATGTTCCTGAAAAAGGAATTCAAAAGAAAGCAAAAGCGGAAATCACGCCTAAAATTGGTTCAACAGCTATTGGCACATGGTATGTAAATGGTTCGAAAGTAACCGGCAATGGCACGAACATAGACTTTAAAACAGGCGGTACGGCAACCTTTGAACAAACAATGGCATATGATCCATCAATGGAAGCTGCCGATGTCGTTATCACTGGTAAACTCTACAAGCAAACCAAAGAAAAAGGCGCCTTGCCAGAAACCAAAATTGCAGATGCTACTATCATTACACCTTACTTAGTAGACAAAACTTTTAAAGTCCTCACTGAACAAGATGCTTTGGTGCGTCAGTTCGATAAAACAACTACAGCAACCTTTAATTTTGAAAAAGGCAAATCTGAGGTTCGTGCCAACGAAATCAAAGACGCCGACATCCTTGCGCTCATGACTTGGATGCAAGCTGCACAAACCAATCCTAAAATCAAAATCACTTCAATAGAAATCAACGGTTATGCTTCGCCAGACGGAGAAGTTGCAAAAAACGACAACCTTTCAGCTGATCGTACTGTTGCAGCGCGCAAAGCACTTGCTGAACTAATGAAAAAAGCGAAACTCACTGCCTATGCCGATACAAGCGTTTACAAGCTCGCTAAATTTGGTGAAGATTTCGAAGGATTCAAAAGCCAACTCGCTGCTACCTCTTCTATTACAGAAGCCGATAAAAATCTATTTATCCGCATTCTTGAAATGACCAAAGATCCTGTGCGTCGCGAAGAAGACATGATCAAACTTGGCAATGCGTATACCGAACTTGAACGCGATGTTTTCCCATTCTTACGCCGTGCTGTTATTGTCGTAAAATATACCGAATATGGTCTTACCGACGACGAATTACGCACCGCCTCTGTTAAAAACCCTAATAGTTTATCAGTCGAGGAACTACTATTCACAGCTGGTAAATTGACTACCGATGCCAACGAAAAAGCACGTATATATGGTATTGCAGCTAGCAACTATTCAGCTGACTTCCGCACGCACACCAACTTAGGTGCAACGCTTTTTGAATTAGGCAACACAAAAGATGCTGCTGTATCTTTCAAAAAAGCAAACGAACTCAAAGCGAATGCGGTATCAGATAACAACCTAGCAGCTAGCCTAATTTTAGAAGGCAATCGCGCTGCTGCCAAAAAATTACTAGCGAAGTCCAAAACAGCTGTTTCTGGCTACAACTCAGGTATCATCGATATCATGGAAGGTAATTACAGTGCGGCAGAGAAAAATATCACTCAAGACAGCTATAACAAAGTGCTTGTTCTAATTCTTTCCAACAAACTAGATGCCGCTAAAAAAGCCAGTGCAGCCCTCAATGAAACTGCCGAACTCGCTTACCTCAAAGCCATCATCGAAGCGCGCAGTGGCGCCAGTGCAGATGTCGTTGTAGCGAAATTGAAAACGGCCATTTCTAAAAATAGCGCGCTTAAAGAAAAAGCGAGTAAAGACAGAGAATTCATCAAAATCATGAACGACGCTTCTTTTATCGATTTGATCAAATAATGCTTCAACATACATTAAAAAAATCCTGGATACGTTCAGGATTTTTTTTTGTCAAAAAGTAAGGTTCAAAGCCAACCTTTATCACTAAATTTGAGACTCTAAAAATAAAAACCATGGATAGCAACGAATTTCGCAAATACGCCACCAAACACATGGGCATCAGCAGCATGAACGTGGATTACTATATCGAGTCTTCGATGACTCCTTATATCATCGAAGAACGCCCTTTGAACATGACACAAATGGATGTTTTCTCTCGATTAATGATGGACCGCATCATCTTTTTGGGCACCGGTATCAACGATCAAGTAGCCAACATCATCAATGCACAGTTGCTCTTTTTAGAATCTGTCGACGCTAAAAAAGACATCCAAATTTACCTGAATTCACCAGGTGGTTCTGTGTATGCGGGCCTAGGTATTTACGACACCATGCAGTACATTCGTCCTGACGTCGCTACTATTTGTACAGGTATGGCCGCTTCAATGGGTGCTGTATTGCTTTGTGCAGGTGCCGAAGGTAAACGCAGTGCGCTTAAGCACTCACGCGTCATGATCCACCAACCACTAGGTGGCGCGCAAGGACAAGCATCCGACATCGAAATCACCGCCCGCGAAATCCAAAAGTTGAAAAAAGAACTCTACGATATCATCGCCACACACAGTAAGCAAGATTTTGATAAAGTTTGGGCCGACTCCGATCGCGACTACTGGATGACCTCCGAAGAGGCAAAAGCTTACGGAATGGTAGACGAAGTATTATTGCGCAATCCAAAATAAAAAATGGCTAAAAAAGAAACAACTTGTTCTTTTTGCGGTTCTCCTCGCTCTGGGGTCAATATGCTTATTGCTGGCATCAACGGCCACATCTGCGACTCCTGCGCCAACCAAGCCAGTAAAATTGTACAAGAAGAACTCTCCCTGAGCCCTAATGCCGCTAATGCGAGTACTCAAGGACTCAACTTACTCAAACCACAAGAAATTAAAGCGCACTTAGATCAATACGTCATTGGTCAGCAAGACGCCAAAAAGGTCCTTTCTGTTGCAGTTTATAATCATTTCAAAAGATTAAAGCAAAAAACAACAGAAAACGAAGTCGAGATTGAAAAGTCAAACGTAATTCTTGTTGGGCGAACAGGCACAGGCAAAACTTTACTAGCTAAATCAATCGCTAAACTTCTGAACGTGCCGTTTTGCATAGCCGATGCTACTGTTCTTACCGAAGCTGGGTATGTAGGAGAAGACGTAGAAAGTATTTTGTCAAGATTGCTTCAGGCCGCAGACTACAATGTAGAAAGCGCACAAATGGGCATTGTTTTCATAGATGAAGTCGACAAAATTGCGCGAAAAAACGACAACCCAAGCATCACGCGCGACGTTTCCGGAGAAGGTGTTCAACAAGCCTTGCTGAAACTACTCGAAGGTGCAACAGTCAATGTTCCACCGCAAGGCGGACGCAAGCACCCTGAGCAAAAAATGATTTCCATCGACACCAAAAACATCTTGTTTATATGTGGTGGTGCATTTGATGGTATCGAAAGACTCATCGCCAATCGTGTCAATCGCCAAACCATTGGATTCTCCACAGCAGACGAACAAAGCATTGAAGAAGACTCCTTGCTCAAATACATCACGCCAAGCGACATCCGCACCTTTGGACTCATCCCAGAACTTATCGGGCGCTTCCCAGTACTCACTTACCTCGAGCCACTTAAAGAAGCCGACCTCAAGCGCATCCTTACCGAACCCAAAAATGCTTTGGTGAAACAATACACCAAACTTTTTGACATGGATGGCGTAAAGCTTGAACTCGATCAAGAAGTTCTAGATTTCATCGTAAAAAAAGCCATGGAATTCGGATTAGGTGCTAGAGGACTTCGCTCTATTTGCGAGGCCATTCTCACCGATGCCATGTTTGAGTTCCCGGGATCCTCCAAAAAAACACTATCTGTCAATCTAGATTACGCCAATCAGCAATTTGGCAAATCAAAAATAGCAACACTTAAAGTAGCATAAGCATTTGTAGTTTCTGACTTATTTGTAATTTTGCTAATTGTAAAAATGACACTATGAAAACCCTACAGTTCAGAGAAGCCCTTAGAGAAGCCATGTCCGAAGAAATGCGTCGCGACGACAGCGTATTTTTACTCGGTGAAGAAGTCGCCGAATACAACGGTGCTTATAAAGTATCTCAAGGGATGCTCGACGAATTCGGTCCAAAACGCATCATCGATACCCCAATTGCCGAACTCGGTTTTTCAGGAATTGCTGTTGGGGCAGCCATGAACGGCTTGCGCCCTATTGTCGAGTTCATGACCTGGAATTTCGCTATTCTTGCAGCCGACCAAATCATCAACTCAGCAGCAAAAATGTTACAGATGTCGGGTGGTCAGTATGGTTGTCCGATTGTATTTCGCGGTGGAAACGGCCCTGCTGGTCAATTAGCGGCAACGCACTCACAAAGTTTTGAGGCTTTTTATGCGCACGTACCTGGTCTAAAGGTCATCACGCCTTCCAACCCAGCCGACGCAAAAGGTCTTCTGAAAGCAGCTATCCGCGACAACGACCCTGTTGTTTTCCTAGAATCAGAAAAAATGTACGGAGACAAAGGCGAAGTACCTGAAGGAGAATACATCATTCCTATCGGCGTTGCCGACATTAAAAGAAAAGGTACAGACATCACACTCGTTTCCTTTGGCAAAATCATCAAAGTGGCTCAAGAAGCCGCTGACGCTTTAGCCAAAGAAAACATCAGCGTAGAAATCATCGACTTGCGCACCATCCGACCAATTGATTACGGTGTTATTGTTGAATCCATCAAGAAAACCAACCGTTGTGTGGTTGAAGAAGAAGCATGGCCTTTGGCGAGCATTTCCTCAGAAATCGCTTACCACCTCCAGCGCTATGCATTTGACTACCTAGATGCGCCAGTGCAACGCGTTACCCAAACCGACACCCCATTTGCATTCTCACCAACACTCATCGACGAAGCTTTGCCAAATGTAGAGCGCATCGTGAAGGCCGTAAAAGCTACACTTTACAGATAAGCAACTTTTCATTTCATTTGAAAGTCAAAACGAATAAAAGGAATCCAAATGGGTTCCTTTTTTTTGCCACAATTTTTATTCTACCTTTATTTCATGAAAGAACTGTTATTCCTCACGCTGCTCTTCGCCTCAGCACAACTCTTCGGCCAAGCACCCATCCATTTTCTCATCACTAGCGACAAACAGATAAACATCACTGAGCCGCTGTGCGAAGACATGATCAAAGAAACAACTCAGCTTCTTGAGCAACACCTAAAGCGTGGCGAAAAAGGATTAAAAAAAGAAAGAGAAATATCTTTAACGCAATCAGCTCAAATAGAGGCATACAGAAATACGGTACGCAATCCTCGAACTGAAGTGCCTTTATACAAACTTGGGGGTAACTTAGTTCGGTCTTACAGCATGACTAATCTTTCCGAAGTTAATTTGAGTACACAAAATATTTCTCTTTCAGCGCTTGGCCCAGCATCGGTTGAAATTTCATTAACGAATATAACCGTGAGTCCGAGTCAAACTTCAATGGATGTATCGGTTAAAAATCCGATTGCAAACACAGCACCAATTCGCACTCATCTGAGCTTGGCAACTGGTATTATACTTCAAGATATCGAAGGTCTGACCGAAGCACAGTGGTGGTATTTTTGGAGTGCGTTTTATGAGCACACCAACATCAATGATTGGTTAGAAACAACCATCGCAAGTGTGAATCCAGCCGTATTAAGCGTTTCTAAAAGTCTTGAGCTACTCCACCTATCTATTAAAAATTCTAAGTTCTTAAGTGCTGAGTATCTTGAGCAAGCCAAAACAGATGCCCAACGGATTCTAAAAGAAGTGCCCTACCCGATTCCATTTGATGATATAACCTGCATTTTGATCAGTCAGGATGAATCTAAAATATATTTCAACGCAACCAGAAATGAAATTTACCCCTGGAATGAGGAGAAATATTCCCGAGTGGTAAGTTGGGCATTTGCTAAAAAAGACAACCATTGGATTTTATCCAAAGACGACGCATACAAATACATAGAAAACGAAGAAGACAGCCTCGATAGGAAAATCGAATTTTACCAAGTTGCCTTTGACCTACAACAAACACCCTGGACTTATAAAGAAGAAGAATGGACACCGGTCGTTGATGATATGGTTAATGACATGGTTGTCGGCTACAACGCCATAGAATTTAAGCATGTGATTTCCTCTGAAACGAACCATCAATTGATTGAGCAATATATCAAACCACAGCTTGCCAAACTCTTGCAACAAGATACTTACGCCTACAACAACTTTTACCAACGACAAAGCCCTGAATTTGACAAGTACGGAGAAGAGGACAACAACATGTATACAACAACCGATTTCTTAATTTCCAATCCAGAGCAAACCGCTTTTATTTATCCTGTGCTACTCAACCACCGTAATAAACAAGAGCGCTACTACTATTATACCAATGAAGACTTCAAGTTTTATGTGCTACTCAAAAATAGCGATGGTTCCTATACCCTTAATGATTGGCATTATTTCAAGACGATTCCTTACAAGAACTATTACAACTTAACAAACTGCGTCGAAAGCCATTTAACGAATATCACCGATTATAATAGTGGCCAAGAAATCATCAACGATACCAACTTCTGGAATAACTATGTATACAAGAATTCTGCGCGTGGTTACGATTATTTAATTCCTATTGTTGCTCAAGATGAATCAATACTAATCAGTAAAAATCAATTTGATGCGCAAGTTGCAGACTGCATTGAACTCATTCAGCAGCACGATATTTCTGATCTCTACCCAAATCAGCTCAAACAGGTCATTTTATGCCTCAACACCATTCAAACCTATAATCTGAAAGGTAAAGAAGAAGCACAATTAGCGGCCATTGCATCGCAATTACACTTTGAAAAAAGATTGAACAAAGTCCAGAAATTTGTAGGCCATTATTACCCAATGTTGCATTTAGAATTTGGTGGAAATCTACAACCTCATTCTTATTATCTTCTCAAATAACCAACAAAAAAAGATCAACTTATGAAATCCTTCCTATTTCTCCTCTTTATTCTTGCTAATACTTTCAGCTACTCGCAAGAAGCCATCCATTTTTTGCTAACCACAGAAGGCAACTATCAAATTACAGAGCCGCTCTGCGAGGACATGATCAAACAAGCGGAGGAAATGATGGACTTAACCACGAAAAAATTCAAAG
>JACCDV010793483.1_pt1 | contig 20624 bp, 25 predicted proteins | sample 7446131 | NCBI WGS metagenome assembly JACCDV01 (sample SAMN15323448, study PRJNA562643) | freshwater metagenome | isolation source: river surface water | place: USA:Blue River Watershed | collected 2017-08-17 | reverse complement strand
CATTAAAGAACCTAGTCCATCTGACCGATAGAGTACTTAGAAGCTAATGCAAAAGTATTGGCAATCAAAAGGACAAAACTATGTCATTTGCAATTAATACTAATACCGCAAGTCTTACAGCAGCTAGAGCTCTGTACAAGAACACGATGAATTTACAACGCTCTGTAGAGCGCATGTCAACCGGTCTTCGCGTTAACCGTGCTGGCGATGATGCAGCATCAGCTGCTATTGCCGACCTAATGGAAACCGAAGTTCAAGGTCTTGGCAAAGCTATACAAAACTCACAAGATGGACTAAGCATGGCGCAAACCATCGATGGCGGTCTATCAGCCGTACAAACGGGTCTGCAAAGAATAAGAGAGCTAGTAGTACAAGGTACTAATGGCACTTTAAGCGCTGATGAAAAAGACTCAATCCAAAGAGAAATCAATGAACAAGTCGAAACAATTGACCAACTAAGTTCAACTGTAAAATTCAACGGTATATCTCTATTACAAAACACAGGGACAAGCATCTCAATGCAAACTGGTGCCTATGACAGTGAGACTACTTCACTAACTGTAGGTAAAAACTTAGCGACAGCTAATACAGGTATATATATAGCTGTTAACTTTGACTCTACAGGTCTTCAAAGTGATAATGGTACTCTCTCTGAAGGTACTACAACAGGCTTTGCCTTAGATAAGCTCCTTATCACTGACAGTGGACTAACAGCTCACGACGGATCTACTGCAACAACTGTAACATCAGGACCTTTAGCTGAGATTGATGTCATGATTGGCAACATCTCACGCATGCGTGGTTCAGTGGGTGCTTTCTCTAACGCTCTTGAATCTAAAATAGAATTTATGACTCTTCATAAAGAGAACGTAACAGCATCAAAAGGAAGAATGATTGATCTAGACGTAGCAGCAGAAAGCTCTAAGTTGATCAAGTCACAAATCCTTCAGAAGGCAGCTACTTCAATGCTTGCACAAGCTAACAACTTGCCAGCAACAGCTCTTGATTTAATTCCGTAGCAAAATTGTGCCTGACGGCACAATTTTGCGCTCGCGTGGGCGAGTGCAGCATTTAAAATTAGTAATCAACTCAACTTCTACAATTCACGGGGTGAGCAAAAACCTGACTTACGTCAGGTTTTTGCGCTGCCGTGGGCTAGCAAAGATACATGAACAGGCAAAGCCTTAGATTATGCACTCGCTGCGACAGCGCAAATACGTGCCGCCAGGCACGTATTTGCTAAAAACTTTAGAAATAAATTAAAGAACCTAGTCCATCTGACCGATAGAGTACTTAGAAGCTAATGCAAAAGTATTAGCAATCAAAAGGACAAAACTATGTCATTTGCAATTAATACTAATACCGCAAGTCTTACAGCCGCTAGAGCTCTGTACAAGAACACAGTAAATTTACAACGCTCAGTAGAGCGCATGTCAACCGGTCTTCGAGTTAACCGTGCTGGTGATGATGCAGCATCTGCTGCCATTGCAGACCTCATGGAAACTGAAGTCCAAGGTCTTGGCAAAGCTATACAAAACGCACAAGATGGTCTAAGCATGGCACAAACCATCGATGGCGGTCTATCAGCCGTACAGACTGGACTACAGCGAATAAGAGAACTATTCGTACAAGGTTCAAACGGTACTCTTAGTGCTGATGAAAAAGATTCAGTTCAAAGAGAAATTAATGAACAAATTACTACTATCGAGCAAATCGCTACTACCGTAAAATTCAACGGTAATGCACTCTTGATAGGTGGTACTAGTAAATCAATGCAAACTGGTGCCTACGATAGTGAAACCACAACTTTAGTATTGACACCAGGCGCTGCGGATACTGGTATAGATATAGATATAGATGCGACAACGGCAGCTGGTCAATTAAGTGAAGGTTCAGCAATTGCCCTAGCTAAATTAAGACTCTCAGGAGCGACAGTAGCTTCACAAGATGCTACGGGAGCAGACGCTGGCGATCTCGATGATATAGATGCCATGATTGGCAACATCTCACGTATGCGTGGTTCAGTGGGCGCTTTCTCTAATGCTCTTGAATCTAAAATAGAATTTATGACTCTTCATAAAGAGAACGTAACGGCTTCTAAAGGAAGAATGATTGATCTAGACGTAGCAGCAGAAAGCTCTAAGTTAATTAAGTCACAAATCCTTCAGAAAGCAGCTACTTCAATGCTTGCTCAAGCTAACAACCTGCCAGCTTCTGCTCTTGATTTAATTCCTTAACTTTACAAAAAAGTCTCGGGTGTCTTAGCAAATAGGTGACTTACGTCACCTATTTGCGCATGCGTGGGTAAGCTAACAATCTCAGCCATCACGAGCCGAGTAATTGTCATCCTGAGCGAAGCGAAAGGATTGCTTCGTCGTACTAACGTACTCCTCGCAATGACTCCACTAAAAACTTAGAAATAGATTAAAGAACCTAGTCCATTTGACCGATAAAGTAGATATGAGTTGATGCAAAAGCATCAACCAAAGAGAGGGTAATTTATGTCATTTGCAATTAACACTAACACAGCTAGCCTTACAGCAGCTAGAGCCCTGTACAAGAACACAATGAATTTGCAACGCTCTGTAGAGCGTATGTCAACTGGACTTCGTGTTAATCATGCTGGTGACGATGCCGCTTCTGCCGCAATAGCAGACACTATGGAAACAGAAATTCAGGGTCTCGGCAAAGCTACACAAAACGCGCAAGATGGTATCAGCATGGCACAAACCATAGACGGAGGACTTTCTGCCGTACAAACAAGTTTGCAACGCATAAGAGAACTATTCGTACAAGGTTCTAACGGTACTCTAAGTTCCGACGAAGTGGACTCTATTCAAAGAGAAATTAACGAACAAATAACTGTAATTGATGATATATCTTCTACAGTTAAATTCAATGGGATATCGCTGTTACAAAACAGTGGCAGTTCAATATCATTACAAACAGGAGCTTATGACTCTGAAACAACAGCTTTAACCGTGGGCAAAGGCGGCGCGACTGCGAATGCCGGAATTCATATTGATATCACATTCTCAGTAGCAGCCGATGCAACTGACAACGGAACTTTAGTTGAAGGTGGCTATGATCTTGGCGTTTCATCAGCTAGTCGTGATGCTGATCACTCTATAGGCTTTTTTGCATTAGATGATCTACACCTTTATAACGCAACAGTAGATTCTCAAAGCGGCACTGTTACTACCACTGTGCAGAACGGTGACCTTGAAGATATTGACACTATGATTGGCAATATTTCTCGTATGCGCGGTGCAGTAGGAGCTTTCTCTAATGCTCTTGAATCTAAAATAGAATTTATGACTCTTCATAAAGAGAACGTATCTGCTTCTAAAGGAAGAATGATTGATCTAGACGTTGCGGCAGAAAGCTCTAAGATGATCAAGTCTCAAATTCTTCAGAAAGCAGCTACTTCTATGCTTGCTCAGGCTAATAACCTGCCAGCTTCTGCTCTGGATTTGATTCCGTAGTTTAGTAAAAACGTGACTTACGTCACGTTTTTACGCTGTCACAGCGAGTGCATAGCATATACGTGACCTACGTCACGTATATGCGCTCTCAACACGAGTGCACCATTTCAACTTTGCCTACTACGGAAACCACCTAATCCAAAAACTTTAGTCCAAAAAGATGAAAATACATTAAAGAATCTAGTCCATATGACCGATATATAAAGTCGTAGCCAGTATAGATTACTGCTTATAAAAAAGGACACCCCCATGTCATTTTCAATAACTACCAACACCGCAAGTCTTACAGCAGCTAGAGCTCTGTATAAGAACACAATGAATTTACAGCGCTCTGTAGAGCGTATGTCAACTGGTCTGCGCGTTAACCGTGCTGGCGATGACGCGGCTTCCGCAGCAATCGCAGATCTAATGCAGACCGAAATAGATGGTCTAGGCAAAGCTACTCAAAACGCACAAGACGGTCTTAGCATGGCACAAACCATGGACGGAGGTCTATCTGCAATCCAAACTTCCCTGCAACGTATTAGAGAACTATTCGTTCAAGGTTCAAACGGAACTCTTAGTAGTGACGAAAAAGACTCTATACAAAGAGAAATTAATGATCAAATCACCACTATAGGGCAAATAGCCAACACTGTTAAATTCAACGGTGTATCACTACTCAAGAACACAACAACTGTTCTTGACGCAGATGGTACAGGCATAATCTCAATGCAAACAGGTGCCTATGATGGTGAAACTACAACACTTGGTGTAGGTAAAAGCAGCTCATTAGCTAACACTGGTGTCTACATCGATATTACTCATACTATGGCTGGCACTGATGCTGACCATGGTCAGTTAGTTGAAGGTACTGACACTGGTATTGATGCTACTCACTCTAAAGCAGCCTTTGGACTTGCTGGACTACATTTAGCAGGAGCTAACGTAAACTCACAAGACGACAGTGTCTCCAATACTAGTCAAAACGGTACTTTGGTTGACATCGACACTATGATCGGCAACGTCTCACGCATGAGAGGCTCAATAGGCGCTTTCTCTAATGCTCTTGAGTCTAAGATAGAGTTTATGACCTTACATAAAGAAAACGTAACCGCCTCTAAAGGTAGGATGGTAGATCTTGATGTAGCGGCTGAAAGTACTAAATTAATCAAAACACAAATACTACAGAAGGCGGCAACCTCAATGTTAGCTCAGGCTAATAACTTGCCAGCATCAGCCCTTGACTTGATACCTTAGTAAAATTGTGCCATACGGCACAATTTTGCGCTGTCACAGCGAGTGCACGATCCAAGCTACACCAACATCGCATCAAAATTTAAACAGCGCTAAATCAACCTTTTCGTTCTAGAAGACTAGACTGAGAGGTTGATTTTGCCATAGATCCTTAAAGCATTGCATATATGCCTCCGATAGATGAACTTGTTACTAATCTAGGAGACTAATTCAATGTCATTCTTCGTAATCAATACAAATACCGCAGCACTATACGCCCAGAGATCATTGTTCAAGAACACAATGGACTTGCAAAAATCAGTTGAGCGTATGTCAACTGGCAAAAGAATCAACAGCGCTGGCGACGACGCGGCAGGTTTAAGTATCGCCGATAAACTCAAGGCTGAAGTTGAAGGTCTGCGCAAAGCTAAACAAAACGCACTTGATGGCGTGAGTATGGTTCAAACCATGGATGGCGGTCTGCAAGCTGTGCAAGAAAATCTATTTAGAATCAGAGAATTAATGGTTCAAGGTCTCAATGGTACCAATGGCTCTAGTGAAACAGATGCTATCCAACGAGAAATTAATGAACGCATTACTACTATTAACTCAATAGCAGGTACTGTGAAGTTCAATGGTCAAGCACTATTGATAGCTGGTACTGATAAAGTTTTACAAACAGGCGCTTATGCTAACGAATCTACTACTATCGTTATAACTCCTTCTGGAGCTGCGACTGGTATAGATATTGATATCACTGCAACTACTGGTAACGGTCAGTTAAGTGAAGGCTCATCAATAGCATTAGATACTTTACACATAGCTGGAGCGAACGTTAACTCACAAGACAACAGTTTCACAGCCACAGGTGCTAACGGTACATTAGCTGACATCGATGCGATGATTTCAAACGTTAACCGCATGAGATCACACCTTGGTGCAGTACAAAATTCGCTCGATTCTAAGATCTCATTCTTAGACTTACACGCTGAAAACGTTACCGCTTCGGAATCTCGTATTAGAGATCTTGATATCGCATCAGAAAGCAGCAGGTTAGTTAAACTACAAATTCTGCAGAAAGCTTCTACAGCGATGCTTGCCCAAGCGAACAGTATGACTCAGGTAGCTCTTGACTTAATCCCATAGTTAATAGACACCCCCCTTATAATCCACCCCCGTGCTGTTGGATTATCAAACAAGGGCTCCTGAGTTATAGCAAAAAGGTGACTAAATGTCACCTTTTTGCGCTTTTCTGGGCGAGTGCACCATCCAAGCTTTCACTACTACTTCAACACAACTTTAACACTCGCCAAAACCCTCTGCTTGTGCGAGCTTCTGACTTGCAAATAATGCACTGACTTAAGAAACTCAACAGGAAAATTCATAGTAAATAAACCACTAACAGGCACTTCACCTATAGAATCCTCTTCTATAGTGCTAGGACTAGCTTCATACTCACGCCCCATACTATCCACCATAATGAATGAACTATATCTAAGTTTCTCTTTGGTATTATTCTGAAAATTAAAACTAACTCTAATAGAAGGGCTGCCATAGATATCAGTGGCTTTTTTGATTTTAACTATATCGATCACCACTGGTAATAAAGCTGGGTCTTTAGGGCAATTAGCACCGGGACTACAATCATTAGCAATCTTAGATTTTTGCTGCTCCAACTCCGTTCTAGCTTTAGTAAGCTCTTCTAGACTAGGTAAGGACTCAGACATAGATAGCTGCCACTTATCACTAGGTTTAACCTTAATTTCAGTACCTGGTTCCACCCTACGCATAACACCTTTATGACTCAAGCCATAAGCCAATCCTAGACCACCACCTAAGAGAGCAGCACCGCCATAAATATAAGGACTGGCACCAGCACTTAGACTAATAATATTGCCACTAAGCCCAAGACCCAGAGCCGTAGCGAGAGGCGCTACCACCATACCCGCCAACGAATAAGCACCAACACTAAGGGCTTTAGCCAAAGTAGATTTATCATTCTTAGTACTAGCACTAAGAGATTTATCACGCAGGTACACTTCAGTATCACCAGGAACCTCAAATTTAAAAAACTCCATCTCAACAGAACCATTCTTTTGATACTTCTGTTCAGGATTAACACCTAGTATGCGAGCGTAGAACTTAGTACCAGCTGGTATTACTCGCGTGGTATTGTCAGCGGCAATTATATGCAGATCTTCTACAGTCTCAGTTACTATAACTGAACCTTTTTTAGGGTTAGCAGTTGTACCGTTACCATCAAGCTCTATCATGCCGAACTCTGTTGGAATTTTAATTACCCTGAGTTTAAGTTCTTTATTTAGTTCAAGATTGTATTCGATCTTGGCTTTGAGGTCGGGTTTGGGTTTGGCGAGGGCTACGCTCGGCAGCAACGCAATAATTACACAGTGTAGAATTATTACTAATTTAATTGAGTCTTGTTTGGATGGCATAGATAGTCTTCCCTTGCGACTCATAATAAGTCCTCATCATCAAGTCCGCCAGCAAGCCCATCATAAATATCTGCACCGCTACAGTAAAGAACATGGCTCCAAGAACTACTAATGGCGTTTCATCTAAATCTATACCTTGGGTAATCTTGAAGAATAATGCCGCCACAAAAGAAGCAAGCGACAAAAGAAAACTAATACAACCAATACCACCAAAAACATAAATCGGCTTAGTCAAGTAATCCGTAAGAAACTTCAAAACTAATAAATCCAAAATCACCTTAAGCGTGCGATTAATACCGTATTTAGATTTACCGAAACGTCTCTCATGGTGCTTAACTGGGATCTCTGTTACTTTCGCACCTACCCAACTAGCACAGATAGGAATAAATCTATGCAACTCACCATAGAGGCGCACATCTTTAAGAACTTCTTGTTTATAGGCTTTGAGCGTGCAGCCATAATCATGTAGATTAACTCTAGAAATAATAGAGATGATTTTATTAGCTATCATCGAAGGTAACTTACGATTGATATAGGTATCCTTGCGATTCTTACGCCAACCACTAACCACGTCATAACCTTCGTCTATCTTAGCTAACAGCTCAGGAATATCAGTAGGATCATTCTGCAAATCACTATCCATCGGGATTAGTATCTCACCTTCAGACGCGTCTATTCCCGCTGACATAGCAGCTGTCTGCCCGAAATTACGACGGAACTTAATTACTTTAACGTGCTTATGGGTAGCAGCTATCTTCTCTAACTGCGCAAAACTGCCATCACGGCTGCCATCATCAACATATATAACTTCATAGTTATATTTATTAATATCCAGCGCCTGATCTATGCCCTGCTGTAACAAAGGTAAATTTTCTTCTTCGTTATAAACCGGAATAAAAACTGAGAACTTGTATTTGTACATAAACTATATCCTTATATATTTCTCTGTAGTGAAATAACTACTAAGCCCGCAAACCAGCATCCCTATTAAGGTGAGAGCCACGAAAATCAAACCCAACTCCGAGCCAGAATTAAAATTAAAAGTAATAGGCATCAAGCTCTTAAACGCCGATTGGAAACTATCCCAGACGAATTTCTGAAATATCCACAATGGAATAATCGCTAGCAGCGCCGAAACCAAACCATAAAATATTCCATGCAGTATGAAAGGTCCACGGATATACCAATCATCCACGCCTACTAACCTTAAGACCTCTATCTCTAGAGATCGCGCCCTGATTACCAATTGAATAGTGTTAGAGACTATCGTTACCGTACCAAAAGTAAGAATCAGCGTGAGGAATATCCCAAAAGAGAACATTATCGAACGCACTTTCTCAAGTCCACTGAATAACTCAGGTGCGTAACTGATCTGCTCAACACCAGGCAAAGTCTTAACGAAAGTAATTACATCATCGACATACTTCGGCGAACGCATATTAACATGCAGAGTATTAGGTAGAGGATTACCACCACCATCATCCACTAGATCGAAGCGCTTTTTAAAACGCTCCCAAGCAGCTTCTTTAGTAACCACTTCCACGCGTTCAACTTGTTTGTTGCGGCTAATTGATTTAGCAAGAGAATCAGGCTCAGCAGCATCTTTAAGATAGACAGAGAATTCGATCTGACTATCTAAGTTTTGCGAGACCTGCTTAATAGTAGAATTTAACTGCAGCACACCACCTAACAAAGCCAATGCCACAGCCATAATGCCGATCACTATTAGATTAGACATACCAGAATATCTGATACTGCCGTAGGCTTCCATAATAGTTCTTAGTAATATTCTTAAAGTTCTCATTAGTTAATATCTGATTGAAATAATTTAAATTTACCTAGCGCTGCCATATCCGGATGCGCCATATCCTCTACCACCCGACCAGCTTCAAGCACTACCACTCGCTTATTCATCTGCTCTACTATCTTCTGGTTATGAGTACAGATCAGCACTGTAGTACCGCGCTGCGAGATACGCTCAAGTAACTGAAAAATCTCCAAACTAGTCGCCGGATCAAGATTACCAGTCGGCTCATCGGCGATCATCAATGGCGGACCCTGAACTATGGCACGCGCGATACCAACACGCTGCTGTTCACCACCGGAGAGTTGTTTAGGATAACTATGCGCCCGCTCTAATAGACCCACCAGCTTGAGAGCACCAGCCACGCGACGCTCCACCTCGAACTCTTCAGCTCCTAAAGCTCTAAGTGCGTAAGCGACATTCTCGAAAGCCGTCTTATTAGGTAGTAGTTTAAAATCCTGGAATATGATCCCCATACGGCGGCGCAAAAAAGGCACCTTAGTATCAGAAAGTGTCGATACTTGTATATTACCGATACTGATGCTGCCAGAACTTGGTTTCTCTTCACGGTATAGCAGTTTAAGTAAAGTAGACTTACCAGCGCCACTAGGCCCCACTATCATCACCATCTCACCAGCTGCAAAGTCTAGTGAAACATCGTCAAGAGCTTTAATAGGTCCATATAATTTAGTAACGTTACGGAGTTTAATCACCGAAGCTTATTATAATACGGTTTGGAATTAAGCCTAGATAGAGCTAATTTAAGCTATTTGTCTATATTTTGGTTATCTGTTCACCGCTAAGTTCAACGGCTCTAGGTCTTGCTGGCTTTTTAGATTTACTCATCCTAGGTAAGGGAGCTACCGCAGATACTCGAGCAAAAATCTCATCAGCCGATTCATGTTCAACCTGACCCTAGCCTAAAACCGGTCGCTCATTACGACCAGCTAAAAATTTCAAATCATCTCCAGTCAAAGGTTCTGCCTTAACAGGATTCACTGGCATCATCTGCCATTTAGGAAACCTTCTAACAGCTTCGACTGTATCAAAAGACGAACGAGCAAAACTAACAGCACCCATTAAAAATACCTCTAAAAACTTGCAAAAAATATCCCCTTAATAAAATCAAATAATAATTACGCTTTAGCTTTAACTGCATCAGAAGGTCCGAAAAACTCAGCTAATGCCTTTAAGACTGGACTATCTCTATGCTCGAGTACTACAGCGGCTGGAACCTCAGTCTTACCTGAATTAGCAGGACGAACAGCTCTATGAAGAGCATTTGCTCCTGTCGTTGCTGCTAATTGTAGTGCTACTGTATTATTCATCTCTTTCTCAACGCCTTACACTTTATAAAGTGTCTTTCGCTTATATTTCTATAATATCACAGGTCTTTATAATTTTGTTAGTATTTAGGTAAATATTTACAGAAAATTACAGAAAAATAGTATGATAAGTTGAAAATCTAGGCATCATACCCTAAAAAGGGTATTTTACCAAGATCTTACCCTGTAGGCGCTATACAGATTCAAAGTCTAATTAGCCTCAAAAAAGAGTCAAATTAGGTCATAACAATTATTCATCAGCACGCGAACTAGCTCGCAATGACACTTTACGATACAAAAGCCCGCTCAACAACAAGAAGTTAAATGTAGTCATCAAGACTGTAGCCATAGCTATACCAGCAAGCTCATAACGTTCAACTAACAAGAAATTCAATGCTACTTTAACAACAATAGCTAATAATGCAACATAGAGCGGTGTCTTACTATCACCGAGACTGTAAAAAACCCGAGTGAGAGTGTCGCGAAATATATAAGGAATAATCGATAAGCACAAATAGAAAAAAGCTTCGCTCACAAGAGCAGTAGAACGCGCATCAAAAGCTCCACGCTCAAAGACTAATTTAATTGCTGGCTCAGTCCAAACCATACCGATAATCAAAGCTGGGGTACAAAGCAATAATATATAACCCAAAGCTTTCATAACTTTATTGCGCATCTCTATATAACGATGTTGATTAGCAAGCTCAGCGATACTCGGAAACACTGGCACCAAGAAGGATGTAAGAACCACTCCTAAGGGTAACTGTATAAGACGATTAGCTAAGACTAATGCCGTCCAAGAACCTTGCTCAAGACCATTACAGAAAAAACTATCCACAAACACTATGCCTTGACCAATACCAGTACTCATTAAAGCTGGAATCAAAAGTTCATTATACTGACGTTCATCAGTCTTAAGAGTAAGCGGACCATCGTGCCCAGCAGTCTCAGACTCTAATTGTCCGCGCAAAGAATAAAGCGCAGGTAATTGATAGAGTACCGACAATAACGCTCCAACACTCGTTCCTAGCGCGAGCGCCAGTCCGCTATAAGCGTCACCCATAATCAGCACAGCAAGAATCATGGCGATATTCACCACTGCTGGTGACAGACTAGGTTCGAAATATTTACCATAAGTATTAAGCGCAGCGTAGATTATTCCAGCAGGTGCACAGAGAACTATTAGCGGCATCAACCAATCGAACTGAAATAAAGTCAGATTAAAATATTGAGGCATGGCGACTTTATCAATAAACATCGAGAAGAGCCAAGGTTTAATAAAATAAATTACAACGGTAATTGCAGCAAGCGCTAGTGAACTTTTAATAATGATGCTGCGCAAAAATAGCCAGCGATTAGATTTAACCTTAGGTAAAGCCGAGACTACTGCGCTATAAAAGGGACCACCAATACAGCCAAAAACAATAAAAAAGTTACCTGTAAAAAGATACGCCATATTGTAAGCATCAGCTACAACAGTGGTACCGAAATAATTAGCCACAATAAGATCGCGAGTAAGACCTAGTATCTTACTAATAATGGTGAGGACCGCAACTAGACTGGCGATTTTTAACAGGCAGCTTGCTCCAAATCTAGACAAGCAATACCAGGTAAAACCTTACCTTCAAGAAACTCCAATGAGGCTCCACCACCGGTACTGACGTGTGAAAATTCAGATTTAGCAAAACCAAACTTCTCGATAGCAGCAACAGAATCACCACCACCAATCACCGTTGTACCGCCCTTAGCAGTTAGTTCTTGCAAAGCTAGAGCACAAGCACGAGTACCATGCTCTAAACTATCAAATTCAAAAACACCAACCGGACCATTCCAGACTATAGTGCGTGACTGCAAAATCAATTTAGCAAACTCTTGAGCACTTTCTGGACCTATATCCATACCTTCTTTATCATCAGGGATTTGATTGGATTTATAGACTTGAGTTTCAAGTTTATCGCTAGGTTGATTATTCTTAAAAATATTCAAGCCAGCCTGAATACAGAGAGTGTCTTTAGGTAGTATCACTGCCGTTCCCTGTCTGTCAGCGGCTTCTAGTATCTCGCGCGCTAACGCCAACTGATCATCCTCACAAATACTCTGACCGACCTTACCGCCTTGAGCTTTTATAAAAGTAAAAGCCATACCGCCACCAATCAAAAGCACATCTACTTTATTAACTAATGACTTCAAGACAGAAATCTTAGAACTGATTTTAGAGCCACCAATAATCGCCGTAAAAGGACGCTCTGGCTTATTGAGCTTATTGCCAAGCATCTCAATCTCACGCTCCATCAATAAACCAGGCAAAGCTGGACGTAAATAGGCAGCTATACCAGCGGTACTAGCATGCGCACGATGAGCGGTACCGAAAGCATCATTAACATAGATATCAGCAAGCTTAGCTAACTCTTTAGAGAACTCTGGGTCGTTAGCTTCTTCACCTGCGTAGAACCTAATATTCTCTAGCAGACAAATATCACCATCTTTAAGCTTGGCGATTTCAGCTTCAACTTTAGGTCCCACAGCTTCATCAAGCTTAGTAACAGGTTTACCCAATAGCTGCGAAAGTCTCTTAGCAACAGGATCTAGGCGTAGTGACTCAACAACCTTGTCTTTAGGTCTACCTAAATGACTAGCGATGATTATGCGCGCACCAGCATCACTAAGTAGCTTGAGAGTATCTAGAGATGCAACGATACGACTATCATCTGTGACATTCCCTTGAGCATCTTGCGGCACATTAAGATCTAATCTCAAAAAAATTCTTTTCGCTTTGAATTCAGAAATATGCTTTTCTAATATTGTTCCAGCCATGCAACAGTGCTCCTTGAAAGTGTTTGTAAAATAATCGCATGATCCATACCATTGAGAGATTCTTTATTCTCAGGGACTACTAGACCTTTTTGATATTTAATAACTTTGCCATCATTACCAAGAACTATAAACTGCGGAAATGAAACAATGCCATAAACTTCAGCAAATTTATTACCGTAGTCATAGAGCCATTTGCCGCCCGCTTTCTTATGATCTTTGGCTTTCTTTTTGAACTCTTCTTGATTAGCATGAACAGCATCAAGCACAAACACTATATTGGCTTTACCTTTGTAACGCTTACCATCAAGCACAGCCAGTAACGATTCACAATAAATACAACCAGGTTTAACTAAAGCTATTATGGTAGTTTTTTTAAGATCCAAAGCTTGATTAATACTCTGATCAGCACCGTTGAGATTCTTTACACGAATCTTATTCAACTCAGATCTCATTTCAAGACCCGGCTCAAGTTTGATCAGCTCAGCAACAGCTGCTACTGGTGCTAGTAAACTAGGTACAGTAGGAGCCTCTGGCGATGGCGGCACCTCCATTACGGCATGGCAGGCTTGCATATTAAAAATTAGAGCTGCTATAAGTAGCTTAAGACCTGAACTACGGATAAAATTAAACATAGGCATCATATATTATATGCTATTGAACACAGTGAATAAAGCTAAATTACCACCTTATATATTATTTACTGGCTTAATTGCTGACGCTATCTACCTCAGCTCTAAGTATTACGACTTCTATTATCGTGGTGGCTTTCTCAATTCGCTAGGCTGCACTGATGATTGCGATACGGTAATGATGTCACCTTATGCTTTAATTTTCAAAATCCCTGTACCTTTTTACGGTTTAGCTTTTTACCTTGGAGTTCTATTGGTTTATATATACTGGCACCGTCGTATGAGCCTACTTAATACTCGCATCCTAGAAGTCATGCTAGCCCTAGGCTGTCTTGCTGCCCTGACCTTCACTTATATACTTTATTTCAAATTACACGCTATCTGCAAATTCTGCTTAGCAGCGCATGGGATCTTTGTGCTTTTAAGCACCTATTACTTTCTCATTTTACGAAATAAAACTTAGTCCTTGCGAAATGACATTTCGTTATTTCAGTTTATAGTGCTGACTCAAGAGCCCAAAGAAGTCTGCCTGTGGAACAGCACCAACTAGGTCATCGATGAATACACCCTTCTTATCGTAAAACTGAGTGTAAGGTACGCCACCAGACTCTAAACGATATTTTTTGATCAGCTCACGATTACGCTTATCATCTGTATCGACTACAAGAATATATAACTGAGAACCAAAACGCTTCTCCGCTTCCAAGATAGTTGGATACATAGCTTTGCAATATCCACACCACGGAGCAAAATACCAAACAATCGCCGGCAAGCCTTTATGATCTATGCTCAGATTTGGTTGTGCTGGTGGTTTAGGAGCAAGCTCAGCTGCTGGTTGCAAAGCGGCGCAAGCAACCCCAATTGCACCGGCTAAGATACAAAAAGCTAAAGTAATAACTAATTTTTTGGACATCGCTTATATTATCCACCATAAATGTCGTTTTAGCTATAATAGATCCCCGTATGCAAATCACAGTAACAAAAGAAGATAAAAACATCTCAACTATCGAGCTTGAGACCGCACCTGGTCGCGCCCTTAAAGCGTACGAGAAAACACTCAGCCAGTTAAGTAAGAATTTAAACTTACCTGGATTTCGTAAAGGCAAAATCCCAGCCAAAATGGTGGAGTCACATTACGGTGCCGACTATATTAAATCGCAAACTGTAAATTTGAATTTTATTTCCGAATTACTTTTCGAAGCTTTCGTGCAAGAGAATTTAGAAGTTCTATTCGTACCTAATATCGAGAATGTAGAATTCGAAGATCCTAATGGCACCGTTAAAGTTAAAGCCAAAATCGAGCTATTCCCAGCCGTAAAACTTGGCAAATACAAAGGTAAAGAAGTAGAAGTTGAAATCCATGAATTCAACGAAACAGAATATATCGCTCAGACTCTTGAGCGCTTGCAAAAACAGTTCGCTAATTACTCTGAGACTACTGAAGCTGTAGCGATGGGTGATGAGATTATTTTTGATTTCACTGGCGAAGTGAACAATGGCACCAAGAAGAAACCAGAATGGGAAGCTCGCCCTGAGATGGCTGCAAGCCAGTACCAAGCAGTTGTTGAGACTGGTAGATTTATCCCTAATTTCCTAGAGCAGATAGTCGGCATGAAAGCTGGTGACGAGAAAGATATCGAAGTCAAATTCCCAGATGATTATCACGCTACTGATATCGCTGGCAAAGATGCGAAATTCAAAATCAAAGTTCACCAAGTATTGCGCGCAAAATTACCTGAGCTTAATGATGAATTAGCTACTCGTGTTGGCTTCCAAAATATCGACGAACTGAAAGCTAAAATCGTCGAAGAGATGAACAAAGTTCAAGATCAAAACAAAAAAACTGCTAGTGCTGAAGCGGTAATGGATCTAATCTCTGAACTTAGCGAAGTAGAGATTAACGAACAAATGATAGAGCGTGAAATTCAATCAGGTCTTGATCGCATTCAACAGCATAATCGTTGGTCACAAGAGCAATTAGAAGAGTTCAAAAACTCATTAGATCTAGAAAAGGAACGCGCTGCAGCTGTTAAGAACCTGCGCCGTAGTTTTATCATCTCTACTATCATCAAAGCTGAGAAATTCGAGATTAGTGACGCTGAGCTAGATGCAGCCGTACAGACAGCACTCAGTGATCCTTATAACAATTTCCAAAATATGGATTTAAATAAACTTAAGTCTAATCTGCGCTCACAGCTAATCTCTGATAAGGCTATTCAGACCTTAGTGGATGCTTGCAAACTAAAATTCAAGCCGCATGTGCATGGGGCAAATTGCGGGCATACACACCACTAACCTGATACCATCATAGATTTGCCTTTGCCATCGTTATTACCGATGTCCAGCAAACCTTCTGGGTGAATAAGACTCATATACTCATTAAGTTGATCAACTATGATTTGTAGTTTAGCTGACTCTTTCTCTGCTTCTTTAACCACAACTGGGCTGTCTTTATACTCTTGTTTAATTACTTCTAGTTGTTTCTGGGCATCACGGAATCTAGCGATGTCATTATCAAGCTCAATTTTTTTGAGCTGAATACCCTTCTCTTCTTTAAGGGCTCTAGTAAGAGCTATTAATCTTCTTTTTTCTTTATCGCTAAATGACATTTTGTTTTCCTAGAGGCTGCCTTTTGTATTTTACCCAGTTAATCTGGATCTTGTGGCTGCCATATATAGAATGACATATTAAAGTTAAGGTGTGATTAACCTTACGCTACCTTGGGATAAACTGGCAAACCAGTTATTAAGTTCATGCCTGCCATAACCGCCATGTGTTTAGGATTACAAGTTTGCGCCACAGAAGCACCACTCTTAGCACTCACAAGGTTTAAACCGGTAGCATTCCTTGCTGCAACCGTTGAACTAATGGCAGAAGCCTGATTAATTCCATTTACATTACCGCTATTATTTGGACCAATGGTACTCATGATTAATTCTCCTATTAAGCCTCCCCAATGAAGCTAACTGGATATATAAGTATTATGCCCCTTGATATTTGACAAGAAACTATATTAAGGTTTCTTAATGTTCGTCCGTCTCAGCTTCCTGTGCCTTAACCATCAAAAACAACACAGTACCAGCAATTACAACCAAGGGACCTAAAATATAAAGAGCTAACATCATAATAAATACACTATAACAGAGAAAAGCCAGAGGAAAAATGACCCCTTTCGTTTTAGTTATTAAATTGCTATAAGCTAAATTATCACAAATCATCAAGGAGGACAAAATGAAGTTTAGTGATAAGTACAAAGCAAATGCGTACATGATAGCGGGATTAAGCTGTTTCTACCCATTTGGAGCGGCAATGACAGTAGAATCAAAAGCTATTAATTTAATGGATTGGCTACTTTATGCGACAATAGCGCTGAATGGACTTCTAATAGTCTATGGTGCTTACAAAGAGTGTCAGTCAAAGGAGAAGAAGGATGCAAGCAATGTTTACAATGTCTAGTTCAGAATGGATTATATACTCTATTCAGGTTGTAACGTCATTCACTATTATTGGCTGGTTTCTATTTGTATTTCGCAAAATGTAAACTATAATATAGATATGTACAGGTATCTATTCTGCCTAGCTCTCACTGTTTATCTTGCCGCACCTGCGACCGCCCTTAGCACCGGCTCTGTAGCTCAGATGGAGACTGATTTGCGTCAGCCGCAAAACCCTGAAACTAATATTCCTAATACTACTAACGAACCAGTGCAACCGACTGGTGTTAGTGATTTCGCAGCGTCACCATTCAAGCTCGGCTCACAGACCGCACAAATCCCAACTCGCACTAGATTGCGCATGGTAGTAGAAACACCTATCTCAGCTGAGACTGCACAAATCGGTGATAGCTTCAAAGCAAAAGTTACAGAGGATTACTACCTTGAAGGTGACTACCGTAAACTTATAATCCCTAAGAGTAGTTGGATACGCGGTAAAGTTTCAGTGGTAAAACGTCCTCGTTTACTATCACGCTCTGGTAAATTAGCCATCAAACTAGATAGCCTTGTAACACCGACTGGTGATTACGTACCTCTGGATGCCGACCTAAGCTTTATGGAAGGGATAGTGAATTTCGAAGGTGTACTCGATCCACAAACTGACTTCGGTGATAAAGCGATGGTACCTACCCAGAAATTACTTAGCACTGATAAAGGAAAAATCTTCTCTGTAGCCACCGCTGGTATCCCGGTCGCTGGCTCACTCCTTGCTGGCAGCGTAGTAGCGCTATTCTCACACGGTGACCCTGCAGCATTAAGCAAAGGGCAAGAATTACAAATTATGATCACCAGAGATACTGATCTGGGGCTATAAATTAGAGCCTATTCTTAACCTGCTCTTAACCTAAAGTGAATATTCTAAGTCAGAAGCCTTATGGGATAAGGTTTTAGCTTCGTTTATGCCAAGTCCAGAACTAGGAATCAACGTACAAGGGCCAAGGTTTAATGGCACTGGGATGACGCGCATTGCCGAATCTTCAACTACAACTACTCAAAGTCACAGCCCCTCAGCAACCTTCAGTAAACTCCAAGAAAGAAAAGATTATGTATTCAACAACTATGTAGTTCCAAGACCTACTGGTGAACGAAAAGCCCCACCAATACCATCATATGCTGGTGATTCAGCGGCTATCCACGACGATCCAAATTTAAATGCTGCAGCTATTACAATGTCTCAGCATGATGCTTGTGGCATAGAAGCTCAGCTTCCAGAAATGACTGGAGCTGCCATAAATGAAGCTGGTGAAGATATAGCGATGTATATGGATCCAGGGGATACCGATCTAGAGAACGCTATCATACGCAACTATGAATACAGAGAAGCGTGGCAAGCAAGCGCAATAATGGCTAATGCTACAACTAAAGAGCAAGCAGCGGTTGCCCCATTGCAGATAGCAAGCTTAAGAAGAATTGAAAAAGCCAGAGTTCAAGAAGAGCTAAAGCTGGTAGTAGCAGCGAAGGTTGAAAAAGCAGAGAGTAAAGCAAAAGTAGCAGAAGAAAGAAGAGCAGAAGCTGTAGAGATCGCTCAGAGTCAAGCACGCACAGAACAGCAAAGACAGCGTCAGGAAAGCAATCTAGAACGCAAAGCTAATTTAGAAGAGTTTCAAAAATGGGGTTGGGTCTAAATGAGTCACAATATAAGCAACTCTAATATAAATAGTTCTGCAGCTCCTAAGCTAACGGCTATTAAAAGCAAAGCTCAGACTAATATCACTAAAGTAGATAGTGATGGTTTCGGCAAACAAGCTCTAGTCAAACATGATGGATTTGAGAGCAAGATTAAAGGCTTGGATACTGCCGCCATAGAACGTAAAGCTTTTAATTTAACTCGGCTGCAAGCTGCGACTAAAGAACTAGGTCCAGATCTTTATCAAGCTAACAATCAAGCAACCGATGGTGCGCCTCCGCCTATAATATTCGATAAGCCTATGCGACTTGCTCGTCTTAATGATGAGAACGAACGTTATAAAAGCAAAACTCAAGGAATTACTAGGACTCACTTCGACACTCAAGTGTAGATAAAACCCTGTCACAAAGCAGTTTAGAGCAGTTTCCTTAACCCGTTCTTAACCAAAAATCAGTCTAATAAGGCAGAGGGGTGGGAAACACCTTTATTAGATATGGCTAGCGATTCAGCACCAGCAGCATCAACGATAATGGGCATGAGCGAAAATATGTTCGCTCAGATTTTTACGAGCTTAATTAACACAGTAGCTACTGTTATTCCAAAAATAATTTCCAATCTACAAACAAATGACCCTCTATATCAAGAGCGTTCTGCAATGGCATCATCAAATGACTATACTAAGCAAAAAGCTGCTGCAAACGAATTAGATGAAGAATTAAAACGTAAAGCTGCGGAAGCTACAGACCAAAAACTAGTAGAAGAGAAACGCCGAGAACTAGCTGCAAGAAATACTGAACTTGGTGTGGCAACTAATTCATTAACCATAAGCACCATGGTTAATGATGGGACTTTCAAACTCGAAGGTGAGAACTACGTAGATCCCAAAACAGGAAAAACTATATTCAGTAGAGAAGATTTCAAAAAAGCCACTGCTAGTGCGACATTCACAACCCCAAACACTGGTACTGGAAATGTTAAAGAAGATATAGAAACAATGCTCACGCAACATAAAGATCAGCGTGACGCTCAAGCAAAAATACTAAAAGACAGTTATGAGCATCTTAAAGGCACAAATAATCCATTAATCGCGCAAGGTGTACTAAGCGCTGGAAAAACAGGCGAGCCTAGTATTAACCATGAGAAATTAAGTGCTTATTTAAAATCAGACAACGTAAATAGAGCAGCAATGGTACCTCAGATAGAAGGCTTCGGTACCGCTCTTAGTAACTTAAACAAAAGTTACAATGAATTCTATGCCATTCCAGGAGTAACTAGAACTCCAACGGGTCCTTTAGCAAGCATCGCGCCTAGTTTAAGCAGAAAAGAAGGACTGGGCAGAAACTATGACAGTAGTGATCCAGTTTATAAGAACAATGGTTATGCTAACTATAATTCAACACAAGTGAAGCCTAGGTTTGAGATTAACGCTTAGTATAAGTTTTTATTTAGGGATTTAGTTTCAGCTTCTATTAGACATTAGCTGACCAGCCAGTAAACTCGGCGCGCCCTTGAGCACTAGCTTTATAGCCAACTCTGTCAGTCAAATAATCAGTACGAGGAGAAACTCGTGTATACATAGATGAGTACATTCCTGGAGTATAAGAAGAGCGTTGTTGTCTAGGAGTAGCACCTATCATAACCAACTTACCTATCATGTCAACAAAGCTCTTCGTAGAATCGATTGCTACTTGACCCCATGGGCTGGTTTTTTGGTTTCCGCCGGATTGTTGGGTGCCTACGGCGGCCATAGCACCAAAGGCTGGAGTGTTAGCACCAAT
>JACCDV010367305.1_pt1 | contig 20628 bp, 1 predicted proteins | sample 7446131 | NCBI WGS metagenome assembly JACCDV01 (sample SAMN15323448, study PRJNA562643) | freshwater metagenome | isolation source: river surface water | place: USA:Blue River Watershed | collected 2017-08-17 | reverse complement strand
TTTTCTAACTATTATATTTACTTCGTATATTGAATTCCGATAAAAATAATAAAATAGTTGAGAATGTATTCCGATCATTCACTCACAAAATTATATTGTGCTCTCTTTTATCTATCTTCCGAAACCATTGAGGAGGTCAAATTTATGGTGTTAGAGCCGAATTTACGGTCCACAGTGAATGCTATGCTTGAGTTATTAAGAACATTAGTTGTCAATTAGGCCCTTTACATGGTGGTTCCATTATCTTGGCAAACATTTATTCGATTTTAAATGATCATTTTTCCTCTCCATTTGTTCGTTTAAGAAGGTCTTGAATTCATTGTCATGCTCAATGACCCCTCCAAAACTATAGCTAGGAATTATAACTGTCTTTCCGAGCTGTTTACTAGAAGGAATCTTCTCAAAAAGACTGTTGTTCGAGGCTGTCTTGAAGAAACTCATTTATGAATTATTCTGACGACTATTCATGCCTTGGGTCAAAAGATCGTTGGCTGAATTTTAAATGTAAATGCTTTGAGTTGCAGTTGTGGAGGCCATTTTAGATGAGGTTATCGTCTTGATGCTGCTATCTCTCTGGCTTAATAATTTGGCTGATAATTCTAACTATTAAATAAATGAAATCCTCTTAGTTCTTGGATTGTTCAAAGAATATCTCATATTGTAATTTTGGCAAGGAGTATACGAGAAAGAAAATTAGCAAGTACATAATTTATTCTTTTCTCTTTTATCTTTTTTTCTTTAGGACTAGGTTTTGATTCTACTTTCCAGGTTAAGTAGGGAAGGGGTGGAGGTATAAGTGTTTAAGCTGTTTTGATTCTTATTGTTGGTGGGTTTTTTATAAGTAAAATTAATTCTTCGATTAATAGAAGGTATTTGATTTGGCGATAATAATCCACGCATGTGTTGAGTTTATTTTTGAAATTGTAGTTGAGTGTTGACGTCCGTTCTTCTTCGACTTAAATTATAGTAGAGTTTTTGTTCCTCGATGTGTTTATTGGAACGTGCATTAGGCAGCTAGGGTGCGAATTGAAGAAGGGTATGGTTTGATCGAATGTGGTTAAGTTATTTGCTAGAAGATTACTCAAAATATTAAGTTAGGATAACTTTACGGGAAGTGAAAGATTGGGGAGGGTTGGGATGACCTTGGAGGAGGTTGAGGGAAGGTCTAGGAGAAGTGCTGTGCATCATAATATAGCGGATTTATATATTATTTTTCTATAGAGGGGAGTGAATATCAAATTAATACCTTAATAAGAAATCTTCTGGAAATTAAATAGGCTAATTATCATACAATTTTCTTGTTGATTATATTCTACTTTTCCTTTAAATGCGAGAGACAGACCATAATTGCTGTAAGATTATCTGAACTTCTTCTTCTCATCGCCTCTTTTAAAATTGCATCGACTCCTTTCCCTGCAAGTTAATGGGTAGTACCTTACTTCTTCATAGCTTTCCATGCAACCTCTATCACTTACATTGATTCCATCTTCTCAAAGATTCCATCACAGCAAAGTAAGATAAAATCCTACTTTGAGCTCAGCTTGAATTTCTTTATTTCTGGCTAAGCGGAAATCACCCCTTTAATTCCACCAAATTCATTGTCTTTTGCTTAGATATCACCAATTGTTCTTGTTACTGATAGTTTGCCTGGAAAAACTCTTAAAGGACCGATTATTAACTACTATTTTTCTTATTTTTTTGTTAAGATTTTACTCATTTATGTGCGATAAATTTTACCGCCTTTTTAGAAGATTCTTAACTGCTCCCGACTGTCGATTGGACGATGGTCTCGACTCAGATTAAAAGCGTTTTTTCCACCATCCATGCTTAAGATCGCTCTTGAGTCTCCTACATTAGCTACATAACAATAATCTTCAACTAGCAAAACTATTAATGCACAAGATCCGCTCCTTTATATAAAATCTCCTTTGCTATTCTTTGTTTTGACCATCTGACAGTATCGACTCTCGCATAGCACAATCGATTAAAAGAGGGCCTTCTTAGGATTTGCTGGAAACTATTTATGGTTTATTAGAAATTAATGAAGATTATCTTTTAAATAATCGCAGCAGTTATTCCCTCCATGACCGTCATATATTGCAAAGAATTGAGACCTTACATCATTTTTCTTAATATTGAGAGTTATACTCACCCTATCTTAATTATAATTTCTTGTAATTCCTGCATGAGTATTAATAGCATACGCCTTGACAAATCCATTTTCTTTGGTTGATATTTTTGAAGGCTATAATTAAGGAATTTTATATTTTTCTTTTTCCTTAGCAGCTGAGATAATGGCATTTAATGACACTTTTCTTTAGTATTATACTGCTTTCCTCAGTTATTCCCCTTCTAAAGCTTTAGACTAAACTCTATATCTTCCATCTTTGCTAAATCCACTGTAAAGTATGTTAGAATGCTCCTTGAAATCTTATTTTAATGCCTACTTCGATTTATTGCTTTTCAAGCATTACAATACCTAACTTGAAGTAGTTTTCGTTGGGGAGTGATAAGCCTCTAAGCTAAAAGTTGAAGCAAGTGGAGATAAGGGGCAGACAGGAGAGGATAAAAGGTTTGAGGAACTTTTCTGATTCTCTTTGTTGGGAGAGTTTATTGCTTAATGGTTTATTTTCAGTTTATTGATGCGATCTTTCTTCTCAGGAATAAGTTAACTCTTTAAGTAAGATGCGCTATCGTTTTTCTATGCGCTTTTGAGGACATTGAGTTTAATCTACTTTTTCATCTATTCGTTAATTGACAATTTAACGTTAAATATTATTCTAAAATAATAAAAAATGATCTTTTGAAGTAGGGTATTATTCCTTTCAAAAATATTTTCAACCATGATCCATAATTCATTAATAAGAGAGACAATAATCAGAATATGATCGGTTTTTTACGATTCTTCTAAAACAATATCGTTGATTTTATAAACTATAGCATAGTTTATGATTTCAATAGTGGAGTATTGCTTGGCTTAGACATTTATTTGAGTCTTAGACATTTGGATTTTTTCCAGAGTAAGATATCGGATTAGTTTCTTTCGGGATTAGCTGATAATTTCATTAATTAACTTTTGGAATATAGCCTATTTCTCGGAAACTGTTCATCTTTCAAAGTTTTATAGTCTTGATTTTTTTATGAAATATCGACAATGGGTGTAGGCTCTTTTATCACTGCCTATTTTCTGGATGTTGATACTTTAGAAGCTATTAAAGATTGGATCTTTACAGATGCGGATCGATATGGGGTTTGAGTCAATAGTTTATTATTTAATCTTCTATGCTTTTTGACAGATTATACTCTTTATTATAAGAGACTGTTGAGCTTTGATGCATTTTCTTTGAGCTTTTATTCGCAGTATTTTAGCAAATGCGAAACGAAATACTCTTTTGAAAGCTTATAAATGACTCCTTTGCTGCTTTTACATCGAATGTTTAATCTTTGTCTCTTTTTGAGTTATTAGTCAAAAGCAGATTCGATATATTCTCCTTAATAAACACGAAAATTAAATTAATTAGCTTAATTAAAGAAGTGTCCTTCTTTACAAGTTAAAATCTACATTAGCAACACTATACCTCAATATGTTTTTACTAAATTTCATCTTTAATTTCATAACAAAATTCACCCTTGCGAACGAAGTATATATTTCTATCGACTTTCTTTGAATCATGAGGGAATACGACTTCGCCATAGGTCAGTAGTATCGGAAAAGCTTGCTTTATCACTGAGTAAAATCTTTTCTTGGGAATTTATCCTAAATATTCATTATCTTGCAAATATTTCACTTATTAATCTATACAAGCACTCATCACTTTGCTCTTTGTTATATCCTAGCTTTTAATGATGAGGCAAAATTTCGAGGAAATATGCTGATGAATATCTGGCTGGCGATGAAAGGTGAGATACTAAAAATTATTCAAGTTTTTATCTGGGCGGACTAATAAAACAGTACCAAGAGTGAGCTCTGCGTTAAGAAGTAAGTACATTGCTAAAAGTCAAATTATTCCACAAAAAATGAAAGCTTCTTTGCCTCGTCATTGTTGCAGTTAGGTATTGTGCTTTGCACAATATTTTTTATTATCTTTTGCTAACAGATACTGCGATTTTCGTATGGTTTTTCGAGGATTTAAGAAAGATACTCGTTGCTTACGAACTCCTTCATTATTAAATAAAATTATTAATTCAAATATCAGAAAACCTTTGATCAGATTCAATACTAGAGTTGAATGGTCAATTAATTTTTTAAAGAAAGTTTGGGCTTTTATTTATTTCCTTTATTTATCTTTTAATAATCAACATGTGATAATCATAAAAGCTTTAATAACTCTACTCTTATCAATTCTGTTCGGAAAAATGCCCAAAGTTTTTATGATTAACAACATTATAGACCATCCAGTCCTTTAAGAATCTAGCACGCTCAAATAAATAATTATTTGCAATTTCTTCCTATTTTTTGAAAATAGCTTAAAGGTCATCTTAATAAAACTGTAAATACAAAACCTAACCCTCCAACAATATTCTTCTTTATTATGTTTGATTGAAAGCATCCCCGATAATCATTCGATCTGATTAATACTATTGGAAGAATAGAGAGCTTTCTTTTAAATTATTGATGTGCAAATTTATTCTTGACAGAGTTATAATGATTAAGAGAAATAATTGAGAAGAAATGATTGACATTTAGCATGCCAAGTCGCTATAAGTCTTAGGTTAGGTCCCCAAAATGCTAAAGAAGGCTTCTTTTAGTAGACAATAAAGTCTATGGGTCAAAGGTAAAGAACATTGCTCCTTGGAAGGTGTTCAACTTTCAAAAAAATATTAGTTTACCAAAAAAGGCAAAACTTTTGGGATATAAATAACCAGATTTCTTTGCATTTGCTAAGACTATCTGTTCTACTTCGATGTAAGTTTTATTTGACGCTAGGAGGCCTAATCGAATGAAATTTTGGGTTATTGTTCTCTTTAGAATGTTTATATTCAATGGTTCTAACTGAAAAATAATAACTTTCTTCTTATTATTTCTAACGCTAACGACCTCTCAGAGTTCTATTTTACAGAAAAAACCTTTTGGAATGAGCAGCGGAAAAATTTGGCCAAATTTACTGTTATGCTAAATTTTTACTAACAGTTCGAAATTTTAGACGAGCTCGGAGAGGGGAGCTTTGCTAAGGTAACTTTTCTCTCAGTTTAGGTCTTTAGAGTGCGGGACTATGATACTAAGATTTAGTATGCCGCCAAGATCATAAGCAAGGGCTAATCAGCTTCGGCCCTTCAAATGATAACTGAAGAGAAAAGGATACTTTCAACCCTCCAAGACAGCAATTACATCTATTAATTCAAAGAGTTCCATTAAACTAATGATGAACAAATTATTCTGATGGAGTACATTACTGGCGTAGATCTCATGTCCTTTATCAGAATGAAACTCTAGCTTTCTATCTCAGATATCAAATATCTACTGACAAACATTCTTATGGGAATTAAAGATTGCCATGATAATAAGATAATTCATAGGGATATCAAGCCTCAAAATATTATGGTCGATGTTCATACACTTCAAATAAAAATTATTGATTTTGGACTATCCCTGTAAGTTCCTAATGAATCCAATAAGTGTAGATTAAAAAAATGCGGAACGATAGGATATATGGCTCCTGAAGTATTCGAATGCAAAAAGAAAGGATATAACTAAAAATGTGATATATTTAGTTTTGGAATCATCGCCCATCTCCTTTTGCTAGGATCAAATCCGTTGAAGGGCAAAACTTTTGAATAAACTTGCATGAAAAACCAAGCCTGCAAAATAAAGCTTAATTAAGTATAATTGATTGAAAACTATGGTGAGAATGGTCTAACTTTCTTTAAAAAGCTTCTATGTGTTTCCTCTTAGTAACGATATACTGCTTAATAAGCCCTCATGAATCCATTTTTACGCGATATAAATGGAAAGGCATCGTAATTGTTATATTAACTTAGTGTCACGACAGATGACGACAAAATGAGGGGAAGTTTCGATTGATTTATATTTTTAACCATTCATTCACTAAATTTTACAGCCTTCTTGTTATTCAAAAATGCATAGATCAATAAAACGAAAATCATCATTATTGTAGTCCAGATGAAGCTAATAGACTCAAGTTCTCAGCAAATTCGATTATCTCTGTGTACTCATCCAAGTGATTTTAGAGATCTCGGCGATGATTACTGGCGAACTAGTGAAGAGCTGAAAGGTACTACTTGGAAGCTTGCCTTTAGGAGCCAATTTTGTCATAATAGCTGATATTCAAGGAAACCCACTTCATCACTTTGCTGTTGAGACAGTCCTACAACGAAACAAGATTGGATTTGAGAATATTCATGACTTTTTTCTGATATACTGCTTTTTATTTGTTGCACTTACCATCATAAGTCAAATGAAGAAGTTCATTAAGTAAATTGACCAAACAGTATTTGGGAAGCTTGACGACAGTAATAACTGATTTGCTTGCACTACACATGTATGAATATTCTTTAGGCTTATTTTATCTGCAATCTTCCAAAATTGCTAATTCATTTTGAGTCATCAAGAAATCAACCAAAGTCTAATAATAAACGACTGAAACCTTCTCTTTCTATTCGTCCTCCTACTCTTCTTTACAGTCGTATTCTTATTCTTTGACTTCATGTTATTTTGAGTCATTATGATTTATACTTGTCATGTTGCCATCTTTAATACTGTGAGGAGTCATGTTAACCAAGCTGCATTTATAGTCTTTCTATGCTTACTTGATAGCCATGGACATTTTCTTCCATCCACGCTTTTAGGAAAATTTCTTGGCTGACTCGCTTGTGTAAGGTTAGATATCTTTGAGATGTACCTCTTAAGGGGTCTTGAGCTGGTAAAACTTGACGACAGCTGTATGATGATTGACCAATTGGAGTTTACCAGGACACATTCGCTAATTTCGAAGGGCGAACACAATATCCCCAACTCTCATCTTGTAATATATAATAGCCAATATATAGATCTATAGTAAATAAGAGGATGGATGAAGTAATATTTTATTTGTATGCTATTTATAGATGAAAAGGAATATTATTGATCAACTGATTGGTGAGAATAACTTGAGCTTGCTCATGAATTAGCTGGAGGAAAGAGTTGATGAAATTTTGGTTTGTGGGGTACTCAGATTGGAATCTTATTTTTTTGAAGCTTTTACTATTATCTTTTGCTTTTGTTTCTATTGTGAACGCTCAATCTATTTTGATTTGCTTCTTTGGATGTTTCTAAATGTATCTCTTAGTTGTTCGATCTTTTACTATTTCTCCTATATCTTCTTGATTAAAATTTTATTCTTTTTGGAGATTTCATCCTTGCATTTTTATAAAATATGGATTGAATTCTATCTACAGGTAAAAGCTGGAGCATTTAGAGTGATATTAACGGATTTAATATTGGAATAGGTTGAGTTGTATTACTTCAAAGGTGAGCGATGGTCTTTCGATTTAGATAGTTTGATGCATGTCCGTGGAATTTTACTATGGGAAGGGTTTCTTAGATTCTAGTCAAGCAGTTAAATACCTTTATTTGTTTTCATTTAAGCCTATTTAATAATAAAAAATATTTGTTTACCCCACAATAAGTATAATTAATAGTCTAAATTTAAAGCCCAATAGCCTATTCTGAAATTTACTCTTTTTGTAATGAAGCTTAGGCTTAATAACAATATTAATAAAGTTATATTATTGATAAAATTGAATGAATAGTAGCTAAAAGATAACAAGATAATAATTTACAAATACACAATTCTTGAAGATAAACGTTACTGACTTCTAAAAAAATTATATCAAGCACAGTGTAAATATATCAAGAGCAAGCGTTTTGTGTTTGAAGTCATCACTGATCGAAACAAATAGATTTCAAAAAAGAAATACAGCTAAATAAAAAGGTTTAGCGATTAGGTAAGTATACTACTACAAAGCTTTCCTCGAAGCTCGGGATGAAATAATTTTCAATAGATCACCACATTAGAAATTCCAAGCGTGAGTAATAAGTAAATAATCTCTTTAAAAAAATTAATAGTGGATATTTGGTCACCAAAGAAGGCGCAAATTAAAATCAGATACAGATAAAAACGCAGTTGAGGATTTATTTGTATAATCTTTTGTTTGGAAGTATTTAGCAACCACCTTCTTCTGAAGAAGAGGAGCAAGCTACCAATATGAGCAATCAAACAAGTCCTATCAGATAAAAACGAGAAAAAACTGAATAATCTGTCAAAGAATAAAAAATAAAATAAAAGACAATTTTTCCAAATGTAATCCGAAACATTTTTAAAAAGAAGGACTCTGAATAGTTATGCGAAAGAGATTTATTCATCAAAAACTTGAAAATTATGTAAGAACTATTGTTACATAGATGGATCAAGACCTAAAAAGGCTGGTAATAAAAAAGAATTTCAATTGTTGACGATATCCTCGTAATAAGTTAGAAAATTGATCAATCGATGAAGTATATTTACCCTCTTAAGTATCTTTGCCCTGGGCTCATCTAAACAGACTTTTATGTCATAGTAAATACAAATAGATATAGAAACTTAGCCATCCTTTATTAAAAAGAGATATTAGCTTACGTCTCAATTCGATTAGAGAGATACTTAAGGATGAAAAGTAATCTTATATTCATTTGCTCGAAGCTTTTAGAGAGATATACGATAAGAATACAAACAAAGTATTTAACTTTATTGGAATATATATAAACAACAAAAAGAATAAATTTATGATCTAACCTTAAAAACGCCCTGCACAAAGACTAAATATCAAGCTTACCCACGAAAGTTAAATGTAAATAACCTATCAATTTAGATATTCATTTACCATGGCTATTGATAGTGGTGTCTACCTTCAAATACCTATCCTTAACAATTATGGCAAATATGAAGTATACCATATTACATATAGTGTTAAATACTCTAAGAAAAGTAGGCAGGACTGATCCCAAATTTGCGATAAAATCATATGATCGTTACTCTACCTGTACAGAATATGTATGATCAAATCTTCAACTAAAAACCTAAGAGAAAGCATCCATAAATGAAGAGTCATATACTGTAATCTAAACAATGTAACTATTCTATAAGAATGGAGTATTATTAGTTAACAACTTGGCGAAGCTACTTGTCGGCACATTAGGATGATAGATTTGAAGGGTTTGATAAGGTTACCTAGTTTTCAAGAGATGAATTTCGTATACAAAAGAATAGAATAAAAAGAATCTTATTTTCGATTTAGAGATTGGTTGGGCATATTAAAAGTTTAAAGAACTGGTAACATCCTTTTCAATCAGTATTATTTTACGCATTGCTATTTTTGACCATAATTTTCTTTGATGCGAATTACATCCTTCAGTATATACTAATCATTATGTGTACTGTTATAGCATATTTACATCCAACTTCTTATAGCTACTTTCGAGATTTTGTCATATACTCATCCTCTATTTATTAGATACAAAAAATATAGAATTATATTCATTTTAGATAATGGCAGCCAAAATTTAAGATAGTTTCTAAGAAAAATGAGGAAAAAAGGAAATTTCTTTAAGAATTTACGATGGTAAATGCTTGATTAATATAGAGAAAAAAGAAGAAAAGAAATATACTCGAAAAATACAATAGATTGCAAGAGATATTATTCCGAGGGCAGCTCTATTTGACATAATTTGTAACAATTAGTTAAAAGATAAAGAACATATTTTCTTGGTATCATCATCAAAAAACAAAATGGTTATTTTTCTTATCTTTAGCCTTATTCTTTGCCTTGTTCTTTATCCCAACAAGAATGATTATATTTTTAGCTGCACTTAAGATGTGTATTTCTGGGAAAAATCATCACTTTAGGACTAAATAGTTGAATAGAGTCATTGTCATCTAGCTTTTCAAAATACTTATTGATTAGTAGAACCTGACTAGTATAAGATAGTATCTATAAAACCCTGAAAAATTAATGGACAAACGTTCAGGATAATTTCACACTTTTGAGAAAAAGACTAAATAGATGTTCCTTCAAATTTTGCAAGTTGAATTTGATCCTACCCTGTTTTCTCAAGCAAGTTATATGCGATAAATAATCCGTTGGCTTTCTTAATACAACTAAAGATTCATAATTTCATAATAAGCGTGCCGTAAACATAAGCTGAATCTATAATGGTCTGCAAATAGAAGTTCCTTAGGTAAATTCCTCCAAGCAATTTACTTCTTTATCGTGAATGTTCCAAGTGATAGAAATATACTAGATACAAAATCTGAAGTATTCGATCCTTAGGTAAGATAAGATGATTCGGATGAGGACTAAGTATGATCAAATTATAGCTTCTTTAAAACTATCCATATTTATATATCTATCAAATATGAGCAATTTCAAAATATTAAAGAATCATGCACTGAGCATACAAGATGACAAAGATATTCTTTTGGCTAAAAATCCACAAATCATCCTGCCGGATCAAATTTCTTTATTGAACTATTCGGTATAGCAGCTAAAGGAGATTATTCGATCTTATTTCACGTAATAGCATTTCGATAAATTGACAGTTGTAAAAGCATTGAAAATAGTAAGTTGTAGTCTCAATGACTCTAAACTAATCTCATCTATTTAAATAATACTAGCTGAACATATTAACAACAAAGATAAAAATGTCTATTAATTTCTTATCCTATGGACAAGCATTCGGTTTTCCTTGCTAGACTTTCTCTTGAAAATTAGTTTTAATTTTAGAAAAGTACTTATTTATCTCATCTTTTAGCAATTTTTACATTATTAACAAAGCCGATAGGCAGGTTTAATAATACAAATTGGAGCAATACTTAAATTGGTGAATGAAAAAGATTTATTAGCCTAAATGAAGAGAAAATACTAAAAGCATGGAAGTCCGATTAAGACTTCAATACGAAAATGTATGTTGATCAAAACAAAACAGCAATAACTCAAGGATTTCATTCTAACGTGGGCAACTTTCTGTATTTCCTCCAAAGTATAAAGACTTATGTAGTTTACTCTTCACGAAAATATATTTTAGTTGGAGTATTTAATCGAAAATGTTCCAAGTATGATTGCAGCTTTTATTAATCAGTTTAAGCAAAGTATTACATAGGAAAATATTGACAAACTTTGCTCTTAGAATATTAAAATTAATACTGTTCTGCAGGCTGCCATCAAATAATGGCTAAATGATAAAAATAATTATTGGAAAATTGTGTAGAAAAGGTTTGATTCCAAGTTTAGCGAAAAATCTACAGAAGTTATATCATATGGAAAAAATCTAATCAAGTAACAGCAGCAAAATTAATGCGTAACTGTAAAACTGATATATAACTATTTCGAAGGGCAATACTTTGATTTCTAAAAAGGAGATAATTTAGTTTACAGGGCTGACAAAGACAATTGGATTGAAACTTATAAGTCCATTACTCAGTGTTCTTCGTTTAAAATGCTTAATTTAATTACATTGAATAAAAATCACTCTCCTTCGTGGTGGAATGCAAGCGATCCAAGAAAAATTAACTTCTCTAACAAAAATATTAAAAAATTCATCGAAAAGCATATAGACTATCTATAAAAAAAATAGAAAGAGCTTTTTTCCCAAAATAAGAAAATAGAGCTCGCATTCAACGTCCTTATTGTCTTTGATAAATAATCAAACAAATAACTCTTCCTTACTTTCTAACAACTTGCAAAATATTTACAAGAATAGGTACTGCCTCTAAATTTCAAAGATCAATATTCCCCATATAAAATGTAAATAAAGGCAAAGGAATAAACCAAAAAATAGCATAACATTATAATATAGGCCAAGCTTGTTCGTTTGCTTAAGCGCTCTAAAGAGAGCATGACCATTTAATCCATATCAAAGCAATCTAATTATACGTCTTAGACTGTGGAGCTGGCAATAAAACGTTTGGTTTCCAAGAATTTAGCTGAAGAAGATGAAAAAGGGTTGTTCAAATATGCAATTTGATTGATTTGAATATTTATATGGAAGATCATTTGGCTGGTTTTGCTCTTTTTCTTGTGTTCTTAATTTAGCCTTTCGATTGCTTTTATTTTTGGAGGCATTTTCCCAAAATTTTCAAAACCACTTACGTTTATTATGGAATTTCATCTTTCCGCTACTCTTATTTGCCTTCGAATAGGATAGGCTCAAACGAATCTTTGCTTACAGATTTATTTGAACCCTAATGATTCATAATTGACAATTTTGCTTATTAGCCCTATTTGATCTTCGACTATAATCTTGAGTTAAGTTAGGACTCCCTTTTGGTTTCGTCTGCCTCTAAGGAGTGGAAATGAGAAAAATCGATAAAACTTGCCGATCTTGATTTGCCCTTTCTCAGGATTGGGGAGTTATGGTAGGAGTCGATAACGCATTTAGTTAAGGTTGATTGGGTGACTTAGAAGGAGTCCTCTACGAATGCTACATTGAGATCTTCAGCAGACTACTAACCAAAAAGAGTTCGATTATACTAATGCATCAAGACAATAGTAATAATTGCAATGCTAAAATGCCTAAATATAATTGATGTATTCTAATATAAAACGTTAATGTATCGAACCTCAAGCTTAAGTATAATCTTATGATTAATTTTGTTTTATCGTCAAGCTTATGTATTATTCCTTTGATTCTAAACTATTGATTCTGTTGATTATCGAATTCTTGTTTTAATATGTTATTTAGGAAGCGACTATTTAATACCCAAAGGTATCGCTATTATCTTGTCTTTCTTAAAAAGATCATAAATGCTAGTCAAAAACAATCATTCTCATAGATCAACTTCGCCGAAGATGCAAGTTGAATCGATGCATATCGATCCCCCACATTGACGACACACAGATTAAGCCCAACATCCAACCCTTTGCTTCACCTCAATCTTTAGCAAAGGACTGCTTTGTTTTGAGCTTTCCAAGTTTAGATAACTTTCATATTACAGATCGAATTACCCCTATTGAAGCTTCTTTATTTCCTTCAGAAAAACAAGTTATCCTTTTTCATTGAAGAAATAATGTCTTTGGTATCCTTTGTACGTGGAAATGTCTGTGACAGTGTATTTTCTGTCCATGAGGTTTGAAGCAGTTAACTCAGGCAAAAATAATATATAGGATTTGAATTAAGTATAATAATTTATTAACATTAAATAGCTTAATATCATTAATGGCTTTCGGTCATAAGAGAAATCTATTCAGAAACTTCCATATTTTATCCAAATGTTCTTTTAAACAAAAACTAATAATATGTCAAGAGTCCTATGGCAGAGAAAACGAAAGCAACTATCTTGACTCCATTGACCAATAAATCTAAAGACTATAGATTAAGCTAAGGTACTCCTCCACCAATTAAGGTGAGAATTATACCGATAATCCACACAAGACTATTGGAGCTGATTCGAATGATGCATAAGGTAAAAGCACTTGCAGTAGCAATAACAGTACTTTGGTCATAGTTGAATCTTCCTACTGTAATTAAAAAAGTAATATTAAGAATAACTAGATAAACATTATTCCCTAATTCATTAAAAAATGTTGAAAATTACTCTAGATGAGTATTCCCTTCACTATCAAATACGCATTGATTATCTGCAAAAGGGCAAGGAATAAAGTTGACAACTATAAGAAAGATAGTCCAAAATATGCTGCCGATAGTTCCTTGATATCCGACCATCTGTAAAGGAGTAATATCGTATTTATCGTATATTCTTTAATAAACTATTGATAGAATTGCTTGCATTGCTGTAGCTATTGTTACTAAGACAATTCCGAGTATCATCAAATCCTAAAAATATTTATCTTTATTACAATTTACTCAGATTACTTGTCACCAAAGCTCTATCCGACCCCTGCTAATGTCGCACTGATAATTGTTATGATACTGCCTGCAATTTGTGCCTTGGAGATAGCCTTCTTCAAGATTATTTTCGTGAAAATAGCAGTAAAAACTATTGCCTCGCCTGATAGTATGCTATACACTGATCCTGTGAGATAATTGAAGGCAACGAATATTAAGACCGAGCTGGACAAGTCCAAGCAAAGAGGTAGAATGCAAAGTGATACTTTAGCAGGAAGTTTACTTTAGTCTCTTACCCTTTTTCTCTCAGTAAAGTAGTAAACAACCAGGCATAGACCCTATCCAATTATCATAATTTCCGTCTGCATGAATGGATGGAAGAAATTGCGAGATTCGTCGTGTTAATTGACTGTAACTGCACCTGACAGTTTGAGGACTAATAATAACCTTATTTACTTAAAGTTGTGGCAATGTTGGTGATACTATAGCTAATCAAAGGGAATATATTCCTACTCATAATAATAATACTCAATCATAAATCAAATTCTTTGGATATACCTCTCTTTATTTTAGCAAGGTATTAATGAACTAGGTAAAATTAGTACAATTATGATACTAGCAAGATATATCACCCATATTTTAGAAAGACTATATAATATAGTAATTAGATTAGTTGAAAGAAATGATTCCCTAAACGAAATAAAAGAAACAAAATGGCAGTGCTTTATCCAGTCTTTAGAAGTTTCTATAGACCTATGGCAATACTCCATAGAGCAGCACAGCAGATATAAAAGCTGAGCATATTTTCCGTGATATTTCATCGAACATCTTTGATCCAAACACCGACGATGAGTAAATAAACAAACTCTTTGAGAAAAAATCAATAATGCTGAAATAGATGGGAAGTGATAATCTTGCAAGACTTAAAAATTTTTAGACGAATAAAATTTATGACTTGATTCTATTTATATAAGAATAGAATGATAGGCTTAATTAGTTATACGAGTAAGAAATCAAAAAAGGTATTTAATTCGGGGTATACAACAAGGGTAAAAGAGAAGAATAAAAATGATTTCTTTATTTGGAAATATTTATTAATCATCAGAACAGCCTTTGCTTTTTCATTGGCTTTTTAGTTTTCTTTAATGTGGATGAGGTTTATCGAAGAGACTTCAATAAAAGGCCACATAAAATAAAGTAGACTATCATAAACAGTAAGATATATTTTAGATTAAGTGAAGTTGAGATTTTAATTGAAGATTTTTATAGGCTTTCCTCTGAGAACTTTTAATGTACAAATATTTATTCGGACGGCTAAGGTACTTCTTCTTGTTATCGAATTACCTCATCATCATATCTTGTCAAATATGATAGACTCTTATTCTTCTGGAAATTAGAATTCATAGTCTCCTCTTCAACTTCCTTTTTATCACTAAAATACACGACGTCTGTCTCATTACTAGCCTCAATTATATGGCTTAGTGCTGTCTTTACTTTTGATTTTGGTCCTAATTGGGAGGATATAGGTAAGAAATAATTTTAGTTATTAGCTTACTCTTGCTTTTGAAAGTCTTTTGGAAAGTTAGCGATTTTTATCAGTGATTGAGACTTCTTTAATCTATGCAACTATTGAGTTTTTTAAACAACCATTGATTTTTTTTTATTAATTGGTGACTTCTTCCCAGCACTTTTATCTGAAAAGCTAGTTGATACCTATTTTTCCTTATTAACATTGGAAATGTTGCTTGCTTATTAATCGATTAAGTTATCGAGCTCATTTTTTATTTATATCGTGCAAAAGATAGTAAAATTCCCATCTTTGCTGTTTATAACATGTTTTGTCAAATGAGATGGGAGATTTTATTTTAATTTTCTCCAACTTTTACATTTCGATTTTGGACTTTTTTCTTTAGTTATTTGCTTGTATTGCAAATAAAACGGCTGAAGTTCATTGATATATTTGTTATATGAGCTTTGAAGGTTAATCTTAAAGCTATCGAAATATTCCAATGATTTAGATTTCTTCTTGTAGAGGCTGAGATCAAAGACCATTTGCTTTTATTTGAATGCCTTTATGCGAAACTATTCTCTATCTTTAAAAATATACTCTTGTTATCGCCCCAAAAAGATTTGTTATGGGACCGAATGTAGAATTTGTGAACCTATTTTAAGATAAAATCTTACCTTTTTCAAGTTAGACACTATACTCTCCATCAAATCTCTGTTTGCACTTGATAGCTTGAAATTGTATAAGAAAATCATAATCTTTAACATCGATGTCAGTACCATAGCTTTATTATTTCTTCATTCTTTGGAATATAATTAAGATATAATTTCAATTAAACTTCATTTATAAATCTGGCTAATGTTGCAAGAGATGAATAGATAATCAAGATTTAAAGTTAGTGCTTTATTGTTCGTGAGGGATACAATTTTTATGGCCTATTCTTCCTTTTGGTTGGTTCTTCTGGCTAAGTTCTTCAAGAGCTTTCTATATTTTATGCGCTTCATCGAGGAAGATTAATAGATCTTTCACTTTCTTTTCATCTGGGTGGCCTTCTTACCATTTTTTGCCTTGCACCCAGCATCCTTTGTAAATTAACGTCTATTTTTATGACTTGTTTATACTGTAGAATTCTCCATAGCCCTATCGAAAATCATCTCGAAATTAACCTTTATAAATTTGCTTACCTATCCATTTGTATATTCCCAACCCTTACTTCTTATCCATTCTATAACTTCCTTTGTAAATTTATTTCTTATCCCTCCAAATTCCATATCCATGACGGACTCCATGCTTAAAGTCACCTTTGTATACACTTCCATCTTGCCAATAATACTCTCCGTACCCTTCAGCAACCCCGTTGATATACTCTCCTATAATATACTAAAAATTACCGATATATTTATCTCCATTAGCAAATGTCTAAACACCAAAGCCATACTTCAATCCATTCGAAAACATTCCTTAATACTTATCCTTGATATCTCCACCGATATGAATACCGGAACCATGAGGGAGTCCCCCGTGCCACTCTCCCGAATAAATCTAATTATTACTAAACCAATAGTACGTTCCATTGCCATTTTTAATTCCATCCTTAAAGGATCCAATATAGGTATTCCCATTATGCTGTAATTCATATCCTATTCCGCAGTAATGACTGTTGTGATACATTCCTTAAAAAATAGACCCATCATTGAAGATAGAAACAGATAATCCGTTGAATTGATCTTAGGATTCATCGATGGTTATGTATTTTGCTTATTCTGGTCTTTTGTTGTACTATTATACCATATGTATTCCATCCTTATTTTCAACTATTGTGGCTTTAAAGCTACCATTTTAGTTTCGAAGTGATTTATCATTGAAAGTAAATGATTACATCTTAGAGAATGGATAATTTTGAAAAATTTGTTAATTGGTCAAATTCTTCTGATTACATTTTTTCACATACAACAGCTTTTCGAAGCCATTGATTCTAATTTATTCTGTGGAATTAGATTTTTAATCAAGAGAGACGAACTTATTATTATTATCTTTATTTTTGTGATTAGGCTATGGATGCGGGACTAATTTACTGCGAGATTTGGAGACAGTCACAATGTTTTTTTGCGTCTTTTTAATCTATTTGTCTGGGCTTGACTCATATTTACCTGGGCTTTTTTAGATGTACTCTGATTTAGTATTTCTCGATATCTCCATTTTTTATTTATTAATTTAGTAAATATATATGAAATCTTTTCAAAGCTGATAAAAGTATCAAATGTTTTCTAACTATAAATCAAAGAATGATTTAGAAATAATATTTGCGTAATCTCATAAAGGTAATTCATGGATTTAATGAGAATCATAGTTTCATTTTTGTTAGCTTATGCTCTCTATCTTCTTCTTTTCTTTTGAGATTTAACTCGATTTATTTTTATCCTTTAATTAATTTTTTACTTTTTTCAAGGACTGATGCTGAGCCATAGTGTTGAACTCATTACAAAAGTTCAGAACTTCCCTTTTAGAGTTTTAATGTTTTGAAAATTGGCGATATTTTCCCCAATAAATTTAAAACCCTTTCTAAAACTCTCTTTCCTTTATACAAGCATTCATATTTTAAATAGCCTTTTGAAGCTATTCATAACGAATAGATTCATATTTACCATTCGTCATCAGCTCCACCTTTTTATGAAGTAATTTCAAACTTCTTTCTCTCCATCTTTCATTTATCGCTTATTATAAATTAAGCTGCCTTACGATGAAATTTAGTTTAGGAAAGACGCTTTGGTTTTTGGCCCCATAGATGCTTTTCAATATTTTGCGGAGCCATTGCAAGGAGGGTCGGGCATTTATTTAATCAATGATACTCTATAATATGTTAGATATCTTTACTTTACGGTATTAGCTCAAGCCTGTCTTGAAGATGGTATTGTTAACTCTTGTAGTTAACCTTACCCCTTGAGCTCTATCCCGAACCCTCCCAATCTACGTATCCTTATTCTAGCAAGGATGGGTAGAAGCAATATCTATCTCCTCTCTCTACATCACAAAGAAAGGATATTGATTGATGCTATCACCATGAGACCAAAAATGGATCTAGCCTTGAGAACTATCGTCGAAGAATAATCTTTACTCAAATTATTCACAGCTCATATAAGTGAATGTAAAATTATATAATTCTGGAGTCAATTTGAAGAATATATTGATTAAACTCTTTAATTATCCATAAATAATATTTTTGGATTATTTCTTAAATGACAGTAGTTTAAGTAAATTATCTTATTTAAATAAAATAAGATAATTTTTAATCAAAATGGGAGGTAACCATAGCGACCAAGTCTAAACCTTTCAAAGATAGGACTGGGCAATCGTATAACGAACCGAGACATCATCAACCTGGCAAAACCTTCGAGACCCAACCCAAAGAATCTAGCAATTCGTAATATTTTCAGCATCATAACAAGATTACAAACATGAACGATAGATGTACTACATGAGAAAAAATCATCCTCAAGTAGTTGCCGCACTCTATCTATCATCAGATACCAACCATGACTTCTGCTCTTCCAGCTATCAGTAGAAACTCTACATATAAAAAATACCCATTCGCTTGGCAGATATCGAACATGTCCCCTTTCCTGACTATTTGCACATATATTCGCAGGCACTCAAAGGATATGCATTTCTTTCTACGCAAGTTGGATATTTTCCAGTGGAGGAGGATTATATTGGGATCAATTAAAGGTCTGTTGTAAAGGTATGGATGAATCCTGATCTCTCTCAGAGTGCAGTTATTGGCCATCGCGTCACTCAGGAAGTTATGGTAAGGACTATTATCGAAATTATTGATAAGAACTTGGATAGAAGTCAAGTCTCAGTACCATCAGTGAAAGATTATATCTACAGAACAAACAACTTGATGACCTTTTAGCATGCTATTGCATAGCTCAACAACTTTATCCAGCAGTACAATGGCGGCATTACACCGACTAGGTTGTAGTGCATCGATAAAGTAGGAGGAATATACAAGATAGCGAACCGATAAAGATCAATCCATCAATAAGCAATCCATACCGAACCTCAATAGATCATACCTGAAGTAAGGCCAAGACTGGTTGATAGCCAAACCCTCAGTAATCTCCAATTTCCCATCAATACTTACAATCTCCCTCAAAATAGGCCTGTAATTCAATCGAGCCAAATTATTCCTAGTTCTCAGAATCATATCTTGACTCCTTCTAATGTTCGATAAAATCTTCCCATCGTTCGTCGAGAAAACCCATTAGTTAATAATAACGTAAGAGTTTAACAGCAGGCATATATTCCTCCCCCTCTTTTCTATCCTGTACAGAACAACAATTTTATAAGGCAATAATACCCAATTCAACCACAAAGCCAAAGCTTCGTCTTTAAACAGTTTCCTCAAGCTCCTTCCACTTAGTCAGTCATCATCTAAAGAAGCCCAGTTCCAATTCCAGTTCCAAATAATTCTCAAAGAGGATTTTACTTGCAGAATACAACTACAAATGTGCAATAAAACAACAATCAACCTTTTCCTCAGAGTAATAGTAACCAACTAGCAAACAACCTCAATAATATGATCATTAGCTAAAAGGATATCATCATCAATAATGATGTACCATCAATTCCTTTCCCTCAATTCAGATTACCTGCTCAAAACCTACAAAATAATGAGGGAAGCCGACAAATCAATTCATATACTGCACCTTCAGCCCCACAGGTCAATCCACAACCCAACAATATTGTAAATCTCGATCTCAACCAAAAGCAAACTATTGAGTCATCAGTAAAGACGGTCAATCTCGATGACGGCAAATCTCCTTCAGACTTCTTCAGCCGTCTTAACGCATTCAGTTCTGTATAGCCATTCAAAGGACTAAATTATCAATCTTCATCAAATGAGTATATCTGTTAATATTTAGACCTGCCAACAATAAGACCTATGAACAGTCATCATACTCTTATAATAACGCCTTCAATTCCCCCAGCCAAGATATAGTCAATTTCTAGACAAGATAGTCTAACAAGCAAAATTATAATCAGACGCAGTAGCAGAATGGCTAATAAAACTTTGGAAAAAGTGCTGTGAGTAATATCGTGCAAGGATACTAGTCCAATTACTCATCCGATAAAATAAGATAGCCACTAAGATTCTAAAATAACCTCGATATGAAATATTCCATTTTCTAGGCAGAAGGTCAACCTAAAACATCATATGGCTACAGTTATAATGAGGGATACAGTTCCTATGATCCTCAGGGCAATGCGCTTTACAAAAATTGATGGATCATACATTCAA
>JACCDV010166198.1_pt1 | contig 20638 bp, 19 predicted proteins | sample 7446131 | NCBI WGS metagenome assembly JACCDV01 (sample SAMN15323448, study PRJNA562643) | freshwater metagenome | isolation source: river surface water | place: USA:Blue River Watershed | collected 2017-08-17 | reverse complement strand
GGTGGTGGTGATGCGCGTCTACTTTGAAAAACCCCGCACCACCGTGGGCTGGAAGGGCTACATCAACGACCCGCACCTGGACGGCAGCTTCGCCATGAACCAGGGCCTGGAGATGGCGCGCCAGCTGCTGCTCGATGTGCTGGACATCGGCCTGCCGGTGGCCACCGAATTCCTCGACCTGCTCAGCCCGCAGTTCATCAGCGACCTGGTCAGCTGGGGCGCGATCGGGGCGCGCACCACCGAGAGCCAGAGCCACCGGCAGTTGGCCAGCGGCCTGTCGTGCCCGGTCGGTTTCAAGAACGGCACCGATGGCGGCGTCAAGGTGGCCGCCGACGCCGTGGTGGCCTCCCGGGCCGCGCATGCCTTCATGGGCATGACCAAGATGGGCCAGGCGGCGATCTTCGAGACGCGCGGCAACCAGGACGTGCACATCATCCTGCGCGGCGGCAAGGCGCCCAACTATGCGGCCGCCGATGTGGACGCCGCCTGCAAGGTGCTGCAGGCGTCGGGCCTGAGGCCGCAGGTGATGGTGGATGTCTCGCACGCCAACAGCAGCAAGCAGCACCACAAGCAGATCGAGGTCGCGCACGATGTGGCCGGGCAGATTGCTGCGGGCGACCGCCGCATCGTGGGCCTGATGCTCGAGAGCCACCTCCACGAAGGGCGGCAGGACCTGCAGCCCGGCCAGCCCCTGCAGTACGGCGTCTCCATCACCGACGCCTGCATCAGCTTCGAACAGACCGCACCGGTGCTGGACGCCCTGGCGCAGGCGGTGCGCCAGCGCCGCACGCGCTGATCACTGCCGCAACAGACTGCCCAGGGTTTCCGCCGGCAAGGACCAGTCCGCATCCTCTGCGATGGCTTCCTCCAGAAAGGTTTTCTGGCTTTCGCTCCAGATCGGCGCCTGCGGCAGTGCGCAGTGCCGGCAGGCGCCTTCGTGGCGCCCAATGAAGTCGGCGATCGAGGCCGGGTCTGCGGGCAGGCCCAGCTGCCTGAACAGGTCCGAGAGGGTGTTGACGTTGCCCCGCATGCATCACCTCCGCAAAAGGCCAGTGTGCAGCGCGGGCGCTGCGCTGGCGATACCGGTTTCCGATGCCTCAGGTCTTGCCAACTCTCCTTGCCGCGCGGACAATCTGCCCATGTCCATCCAGGCCCTGATCGTCGGCATCCACCTTGCGCGCAGCACGCGGGGCAGGCCCGGCGCGCCGCCGGTCTGCTGAGCGGGCGGCCCGCGCGGCCGTCGGCTTTTTCTCCTCCTCACGCTTTTCGTGTTTCCTGTCCTGCCGTTGCCAAGGCAGGGCGCACCCCTGCATGGAGAAATGCACATGGCAGACCTGTTTGACAACCCCATGGGCCTGTGCGGCTTCGAGTTCGTCGAGTTCGCATCGCCCACCCCCCACGTGCTCGAACCCCTGTTCGAGAAGCTCGGCTTTGCGCTGGTGGCCCGGCACCGTTCCAAGGACGTGGTGCTCTACCGCCAGGGCGGCATCAATTTCATCGTCAACCGCGAGCCCCGCAGCCTGGCGGGCTACTTTGCCGCCGAGCATGGCCCCGGCCCCTGTGCCATGGCTTTTCGGGTGCGCGATGCGCACCAGGCCTATGCCCGCGCGCTGGCGCTGGGCGCCCAGCCCATCGAGGTGCCGACCGGCCCGATGGAGCTGCGCCTGCCCGCCATCAAGGGCATTGGCGGTGCGCCGCTGTACCTGATCGACCGCTTTGAAGAAGGCCGCAGCATCTACGACATCGACTTCGAGTGGCTGCCCGGCGCCGAGCGCCACCCGGCTGGCCACGGCTTCACCACCATCGACCACCTCACCCACAACGTCTACAAGGGCCGCATGGGTTTCTGGGGCGGCTTCTACGAGCGCATTTTCAATTTCCGCGAAATCCGCTACTTCGACATCCAGGGCGAATACACCGGCCTGACCAGCCGCGCCATGACCGCGCCCGACGGCCTCATCCGCATCCCGCTCAACGAGGAGTCGGGCCAGAACGGCGGGCAGATCGAGGAGTTCCTGCGCCAGTTCAACGGCGAAGGCATCCAGCACATCGCGCTGTTGACGGACGACTTGCCCGCCAGTGTGGATGCGCTGCAGATGGCCGGCATCCCGCTCATGACCGCGCCCAACGACATCTACTACGACATGCTCGAAGAGCGCCTGCCCGGCCATGGCGAGCCGGTGGCGCAGCTGCAGGCGCGCGGCATCCTGATGGACGGCAGCACCCGGGGCGGCGACAAGCGCATCCTGCTGCAGATCTTCAGCCAGTCCATGCTCGGCCCGGTCTTCTTCGAATTCATCCAGCGCAAGGCCGACGAAGGCTTTGGCGAAGGCAACTTCAAGGCGCTGTTCGAGTCGATGGAGCGCGACCAGCTCCGGCGCGGCGTGATCGCCGCCGGCAAAAGCCCGGCTTGAAGTGCAGAGCGTCCTGGCCTGGGTGGCCGGTGGCGGCCCTCATCGGACCAGGTCCTCCAGGGCGTCGACCACGATGCCGGTGCCGATCGCCAGCAGCAGGATGTCGGTGGCCACCCGCACATAGCGGTGGCCGGCCGGGGGCGGTCCCAGCACCAGCTCCAGTGAACGTGGCAGCGCGAAAAACACCACGCCGGCAGGCAGTACCTGTCCCCGCTGCCACTGGCGCAGCTGCCCGGGCGGCAGGCCACCTTTTTTGGCCAGCCCCGGGGGCACAAAGCCCTGGTGCCCGGGTTCGGCGAAGTACGCCATGGCCGCATGGTGCTGCGCCATGCTGAACTGCGTGCCTGCCGCTGCGTCCCTGGCCATGCGGTGCGCCGGCATGCCCTGTGCGTGGGGGTGGGGTGCCATGGGCCTGGGCTGGGTGTGCGCCGGATGCGGCGGCCTGGGCCGGGCCCCGTGATCGGTGTGGTGCCCGGCGGGCGCCGCCTGGGCCCCCAGCGCCAGCAGCAATGGCAGCGCCGCCATGCGGCGCAGGCAACGCATCGGGGCATGGGGCATTGGAAACTCCTTGTGCGACAGCAAGGTCCACAAGGTAAGGGCGGGTGGCGGGCTTGTCTGTGCGCCAGCGACCGGGGCTCAGCCGGCGCGGCAGACCTGCAGTACCTGCTCGCCGTAGGCTTCGAGCTTTTTGGCGCCGATGCCGCTGATGCCTTGCAGCTCGCCGATGGACTGCGGCGCGGCCTCGGCGATCGCGGCCAGGGTGGCATCGTGGAAGATCACGTAGGCCGGCAGGTTGTGCTCGCGCGCCACCTCGGCGCGCCAGGCCTTGAGGTGGATGAAGCGCACCATCGCGTCCTGTCCGAGGCTGGCGGCGGCCACGGCCGGGGCGCTGCGGCCCTTGCCCTTGCTGCGCGGGGCTTTTTCTGCGGTGACCGACTCACGCAGCAGCACCGATTGTTCGCCGCGCAGCACCGGGCGCGAGCCTGCGGTCAGCTCCAGCGTGTTGAAGCCGTCTTCGCTGCGCACATGGAGCGCGCCCATGGCGATCAGCTGGCGCAGCACGGCGCGCAGCTGCTGCTCGCTGTAATCGGCGCCGACGCCAAAGGTGCTGAGCGTGTCGTGGCCACGCTGGCGGACCTTGTCGGTGAGCTTGCCGCGCACGATGTCCATGGTGTGCGCCGCCCCAAAACCGCTGCGGCTGGCCTGCTGGCAGCGGTAGACGGTCGACAGCAGCTTGCGCGCGGCGTCCGTGCCGTCCCAGACCTCCGGCGGCTCCAGGCAGTTGTCGCAGTTGCCGCAATAGGGCATGTAGATGCCGCCTCCGCTGTCCTGCTGGCCGCGGTAGGCCTCGCCAAAGTAGCCCAGCAGGCGCGCGCGGCGACAGTCGGTGGCTTCGGCCAGGGCCAGCAGCGCATCGAGCTTGCCGCGCATGACCTGCTTGAATTCCTCGGCCGCCGGACTCTCGTCGATCATGCGCCGCTGGTTGACCACATCCTGCAGGCCATAGGCCATCCAGGCATCGGACGGCAGGCCGTCGCGTCCGGCGCGGCCGGTCTCCTGGTAGTAGCCCTCGATGTTCTTGGGCATGTCCAGATGCGCCACAAAGCGCACATCGGGCTTGTCGATGCCCATGCCGAAAGCGATGGTGGCGACCATCACCACACCCTCTTCGCGCAGGAATTCGTTCTGGTGCTTTTGCCGCAGCTCTGACGCCAGACCGGCATGGTAGGGCAGCGCACGGATGCCTGCCTGTGCCAGCTGAGCGGCCACTTCTTCCACCCGCTTGCGCGACTGGCAATAGACCACGCCGGCTTCGTCGGCATGCTCGCGCTCGATGAAGCGCAGCAGCTGGGTGCTCGCGTCTTTCTTTTCGACAATCGTGTAGCGGATGTTGGGCCGGTCAAAGCTGCTGACGAACTGCTGCGCCGACTCCAGCTGCAGGCGCTCGACGATGTCGGCACGGGTGAGGGCATCGGCGGTGGCCGTCAGCGCCACCCGCGGCACGCCGGAAAAACGCTCGTGCAGCATCGCCAGGCCCCGGTACTCGGGCCGGAAGTCGTGGCCCCACTGGCTCACGCAGTGCGCCTCATCGATGGCGAACAGCGAGAGCAGTCCGCGCTCGCGCAGCGACTCGAGCTGGCCGATGAACTTGGCGGTGGTCACGCGCTCGGGCGCGGCATACAGCAATGTGATTTCGCCGCGCATCAGGCGCCGCTCGGTGTCGAACGCTTCTTCGCTGCTGAGCGAGCTGTTGAGGAAGGCGGCCTCGACCCCCGCTTCGTGCAGCGCGCCGACCTGGTCGTGCATGAGCGCAATCAGCGGCGAGACCACGATGGTCACGCCCAGCCCGGCGCGTGCGCGCGCAATCGCCGGGATCTGGTAGCACAGGCTCTTGCCGCCGCCCGTGGGCATCAGCACCAGCGCGTCGCCGCCGGCCGCCACGTGGTCGATGATGGCTTCCTGCGGCCCACGAAAGGCGTCGTAGCCGAAGACTTCACGCAGGATGGGCAGGTGGGGGGACAAGGCAGGCGGGGGTGACAGCAATCCGGGCGTGTATTGTCGGGCACAAATGCCGCCAAGCCGCCGGGCCACTGCCCGGTTGGCTCCTTGTCAGCTGGCTGTGCGAGCATGGACGCACCCCGTGTTCCAGCGCCCAAGCACCATGACCGCATCCGACAACCTGCGCCAGGCCTTTGCCCCCACCGGCCGCCTGCGCGCCGCCATCAATCTGGGCAACCCGATCCTGGCCGGGCGCAGCGCCGGCGCCGACGCGCCCACTGGCGTCTCGGTCGACCTGGCCGCTGCGCTGGCGCAGCAGCTCGGGCTGGCGCTCGAGCTGCAGGTCTTCGACACCGCCAACCAGTCGGTGCTGGCGGTGCGCGAGGAGCGCGCCGACATCGGCTTTTTTGCCATCGACCCGTTGCGCGGCGAAGGCCTGCGTTTCACCGCGCCCTACGTGCTGATCGAAGGCAGCTACCTGGTGCCCGCGGCCTCGCCCATCGTGCGCAACGAAGAGGTGGACCGCCCTGGTGTGCGGGTGGTGGTGGGCCACGGCAGTGCCTATGACCTCTACCTCAGCCGCGCACTCCAGCAGGCCAGCATCGTGCGCGCGCCCAGCTCGCAGGCCGTGGTGCAGACCTTTGTCGAGCAGCAGCTGGAGGTCGCTGCCGGTGTGCGCCAGCAGCTCCAGGCCGACCAGCTGCGGTTCCCGGGCCAGCGCCTGCTGCCCGGGCATTTCATGGTGATCCAGCAGGCCATGGGCCTGGCGCGTTCGCGCGGCGCGGCGGCGGCGGCCTTCCTGGCGCGCTTTGTCGAGGAAATGAAGGCCGGCGCTTTCGTCGCCCAGGCCCTGCAGCGCCACGGCATCCAGGGCGCTTCGGTGGCCCCGCCGGGTGAGCCCCCGGCCATGTGAGCCCGCCCGCCTGCCTCTGCCACAATCGCGGGCCATGCACACCAGCGCCCTCGTCCTCTTCTCGGGCGGGCAGGACTCCACCACCTGCCTGGCCCATGCCCTGGCCCGCTACCAGCGGGTCGAAACCCTGGCCTTTGACTACGGCCAGCGGCATGCGGTCGAGTTGCAGGCGCGGCTGGCGGTGCGTGAAGCCATCGCGCAGCGCTTTCCTGCCTGGGCTGCCAGGCTCGGCGAAGACCACCTGCTCGATGCCGGTGTGCTGGGCCAGATCAGCGAGACCTCGCTGACGCGAGACACCGCGATCGCCATGGAAAGCTCGGGTCTGCCCAACACCTTTGTGCCCGGGCGCAACCTGCTTTTTCTCACGCTGGCCGCTGCGCTGGCCTACCGGCGCGGCCTGCAGGTGCTGGTGACCGGCGTGTGCGAGACCGACTTCTCGGGCTACCCCGACTGCCGTGACGACACCATGAAGGCCATGCAGGTGGCGCTCTCGCTGGGCATGGACCGCAAGCTGCTGATCGAGACGCCGCTGATGTGGATCGACAAGGCGCAGACCTGGCAGCTGGCACACGATCTGGGCCAGCAAGCCGATGCGGCTGGCGGTGGGCAGGCGCTGGTCGATCTGATCGTCGAGCACAGCCACACCTGCTACCTGGGCGAGCGCAGCCAGCGCCACGACTGGGGTTACGGCTGCGGCCAGTGCCCGGCCTGTCAGCTGCGGGCGGCGGGGCATGCCCGCTACCGGGGCGGCTGATCCGGGGCTTTTTACAATAGCGGGATGAAACCCCTGAGCTACACCCGCGCCGCCGCGCTGCCCCAGACCCTGAGCCAACGCATCGTCATCCTGGACGGGGCCATGGGCACCATGATCCAGCGCTTCAAGCTCACCGAGGCCGATTACCGGGGTGAACGCTTCAAGGACTTCCCCAAGGACGTCAAGGGCAACAACGAGCTGCTCAGCCTGACCCGTCCCGACGTCATCCGTGACATCCACGAAGGCTACCTGGCCGCCGGCGCCGACCTGATCGAAACCAACACCTTCGGTGCCACCACCGTGGCGCAGGAAGACTACGGCATGGCCGACCTGGCGCGCGAGATGAACCTGGCCTCCGCGCGCCTGGCCAGGGCCGCCTGCGACAAGTTCTCCACGCCCGACAAGCCGCGCTATGCCGCCGGCGCCCTGGGCCCCACGCCAAAGACCGCCAGCATCAGCCCCGATGTGAACGACCCGGGCGCGCGCAACATCACTTTCGAGGAGCTGCGCAAGGCGTATTTCGAACAGGTTCAAGCCCTGGTCGAAGGCGGGGTGGACGTGCTGCTGGTCGAGACGATTTTTGACACGCTCAACGCCAAGGCCGCGCTGTTTGCCATCGACGAGTTTTTTGAGCACAGTGGCGAGCGCCTGCCGGTCATCATCAGCGGTACCGTCACCGACGCTTCGGGCCGCATCCTGAGCGGCCAGACCGTGACCGCTTTCTGGCACAGCGTGCGCCACGCGCGCCCATTGGCCATCGGCCTGAACTGCGCCCTGGGCGCCACCCTGATGCGCCCTTACATCCAGGAGCTGCACAAGGTGGTGGGCGACGAGGCCTTCATCAGCTGCTACCCCAACGCCGGCCTGCCCAACCCGATGAGCGAGACCGGCTTTGACGAAACGCCTGACGTCACCAGCCGCCTGCTGCACGAGTTCGCGGCCGAAGGCCTGGTCAACATCGTGGGCGGCTGCTGCGGCACCACGCCCGAGCACATCGGCGCCATTGGCCAGGCGGTGGGCCCGCTGGCCCCGCGCCAGGTCCACAGCGGCTTCTTCTACCGCGAAGCGGCCTGAGGTCCTGGCCTCCCGAGGCCGCCCGCCCCCTGGGCAGGGGCTGGCACAAGGCTTGCTAAATGCAGGCATGCGCCTCGATCTGAACACACTCAAACCCGCAGGCCCCGGCGTGGGGGACGCCTGGCGGGACCCTTTGGGCCTGATGCTCGCGTCGACCGGCGAGGGCGTCTTCGGGGTCGATCTGGAGGGCCACTGTGTCTTCATCAACCCCGCCGGCGCACGCATGATCGGGCTGGAGCCGCCCCAGGTGCTGGGGCAGAACATGCACATCCTGACGCACCATTCCCATGCAGACGGGGCCCATTACCCGATGGACGACTGCCCGATCTACAACGCCTTCCGCCAGGGCCAGCCCTGCCGCATCGACAGCGAGGTCTTCTGGCGCCAGGACGGCAGCAGCTTCCCGGTCGAATACTCCAGCTACCCGGTGTTCGACCAGGGCCAGGTGCGCGGGGCGGTGGTCACTTTTGTCGACATCACCGAACGCAAGCGCGCCGAGGATGCCCTGCACCAGGCCAAGAACGAGCTAGAGCTGCGGGTGACCGAGCGCACCCAGGCGCTCGAGACGGCCTTGCAGCAGCTGCGTGAACTGGCGGCCTGGTCGGATGCCGTGCGCGAGGAAGAGCGCACACGCATCGCGCGGGAGGTGCACGATGAACTGGGCAGCCTGCTGGTGGCCCTGAAGATGGATGTGGACTGGCTCGACAGGCGCCTGTCGGCACTCGCCCCGGACGCCGCCGACGGGGCGCGTGCCAGCACCGGCCTGCCGCACGACAAAATGCGCGACAAATGCCGCAGCATGAGCCGCCAGATCGAGCGGGCGGTGGTCAATGTGGGGCGCATCATCACCGACCTGCGACCCAGCATCCTGGACCACCAGGGCCTGTGGGGCGCGCTCGAGTGGCAGGCCCAGGAGTTTGTGCAGTCGACCGAGCAGCTGCTGCAGTGGCGCATGGCGGTCGACGAGCAGCTCGAGCTGCCCGAACCGATGGCGATGGCGGTGTTCCGCATCTTCCAGGAAATGCTCAGCAATGTCGGCCGCCATGCGCGTGCGCGCACGGTGGACATCGACATTGCGCTGCGCGAGGGCTGGCTGCACCTGTCGGTCGAGGACGATGGCTGCGGCGCCGCGCCCCAGGCCTTCGAATCGCCGCGGGCCTACGGCATCATGGGCATGCGTGAGCGGGCCCGCCATTTCGGTGGCCTGATCGAGGTCGACAGCCAGCCCGGCCGCGGCACCTGCATGCGCCTGTCCATGCCGCTGCAGCAGGTGCAGCCATGAGCGGCCAGCCTGCGGTGCGCGTGCTGCTCGGCGATGACCACCGCATCGTGCGCGAAGGCCTCAAGATGGTGCTCGCCGAGGACCCGCGCATCCAGGTGGTGGCCGAAGCCGACAGTGGCCCGGCCGTGCTCGAGGCGGTGCTGCGCCTGCAGGGACCGCAGGGCCTCGATGTGGTCTTGCTGGACATTGCCATGCCCGGCCTTGATGGCCTGGAGGTCCTGCAGCGGCTGCGGCGCGACTGGCCCGCGCTGCCCGTGCTGATGCTGAGCACCTACCCAGAAAAACAGTATGCGGTGCGCTGCATCAAGCTTGGCGCCAGCGGCTACCTCAACAAGAGTGCCGACCCCGATGAACTCATGGCGGCCCTGCTGCGCGTGGCCTCGGGTGGCCTGCATGTCACGCCGGCCACCGCCGAAGCCCTGGCCAGCCTGGTCAGCCAGGGCCGCACCAAAACAGGGATCGAAGTGCTCTCCCACCGTGAGCACCAGGTCTACCTTCTGCTGACGCAAGGCCACACCGTGAGCGAAATTGGTGCGCAGCTGAACCTGGCCCCCAACACGGTGAGCACTTACCGTGCACGCATCCTGGAAAAGACCGGCACGAAGAACGATGTCGAACTGGCCTTGTATGCGCAAAGCCTGGGTGCGGGCCGTCCGGGGCCGGGTCACTGAAGCTTTTGTCGTGCCGGCCCGGGCCAATGTGTAGGGCCAGCCCTACAGCCTGTCGACGCCAGCCCTGCGAAATGGCGTGCGATGGCCTGGCGTGCACGCTTGGGGGTCATGCTGGCCCGCAGCTTGCATAGGCAGGACATCCTTCAAAACCGAGGTTGCCATGTCTGAATTCTTCGATCCATACAACGCCGACCGCCCCCTGATGCTCAAGTGCAGCTGTGGCCGCGACCATTCGCCGGCAGACCACCACGCCGAGGTGGCTGCCGATGCCGCCGCCGCGCAGCTGCGGGCACGCAGCGAGACGGCCGACTTCGAGGCCTACAGCCAGTCCTTCATCGAAGCCACCCTGGTCAAGTCGCTGTTCCCGCACGACCAGGAGCGCCGCATGTTCCTGCGCGCGGTGGGCAGGAAGACGGCCATGGCGGCGATCGCCAGCGTGCTGCCGGTGGCCAGCCTGCAGGCGATGGCGCAGGAGCGCGCGCCACTGGAGAAAACCAGCCTGAAGATCGGCTTCATCCCGATCACCTGCGCCACCCCGCTGATCATGGCCCACCCGCTGGGCTTCTACCAGAAGCAGGGCCTGAACGTGGAGGTGACCAAGACCGCCGGCTGGGCCCTGATCCGCGACAAGATGATCAACAAGGAATACGACGCCACGCATTTCCTCTCGCCAATGCCGCTGGCCATCAGCATGGGCCTGGGGGCCAGCGCCACGCCGATGAACGTGGCCACCATCCAGAACATCAACGGCCAGGCCATCACGCTGGCGATGAAGCACAAGGACAACCGCGATCCGAAAAACTGGAAGGGTTTCAAGTTCGCGGTGCCCTTTGATTATTCGATGCACAACTTCCTGTTGCGCTACTACCTGGCCGAGCATGGCGTGAACCCCGACACCGATGTGCAGATCCGTGTGGTGCCGCCGCCGGAGATGGTGGCCAACCTGCGCTCGGGCAACATCGATGGCTTCCTGGGCCCCGACCCTTTCAACCAGCGGGCGGTGTTCGACGAGGTCGGTTTCATCCACCTGCTGACCAAGGAGCTCTGGAATGGACACCCCTGCTGCGCTTTTGGCACCAGCACGGAATTCATCCAGAACAACCCCAACACCTTTGCGGCGCTCTACCGCGCAGTGCTGACGGCAGCGGCCATGGCGCGCCAGCCCGGCAACCGCGAGCTGATCGCCAAGGTGATCGCGCCGGCGCAATACCTCAACCAGCCCGAGACCGTGCTCAGCCAGGTGCTCACCGGCAAATTCGCCGATGGCCTGGGCAAGGTTCAGAACGTGCCCGACCGCGCCGATTTCGACCCCATGCCCTGGCAGAGCATGGCCGTGTGGATGCTCACCCAGATGAAGCGTTGGGGCTACATCAAGGGCGAGGTCGACTACCGACAGATCGCCGAGAAGGTGTTCCTGATCACCGATGCACGCAAGCACATGAAGGCCCTGGGGCAGGAGTTTCCGGCGGCCCCGCCCTATGCCAAGCACAGGATCATGGGCAAGGAGTTTGACCCGGCCCGACCGGAGCAATACCTCAAGAGCTTTGCCATCAGCAAGATGGGGTGAACGGCGATGAAAACCACCCACCTCAACCTGCGGGCGGCCATGGTCTCGCTGCTCATGCTGCTGGTGCTGCTGGGCGCCTGGCAGCTGTCGGCGACCTCGCCGTCGGTGGCCGGCGCCGCCCGTGCGGGCATGACGGCCGAGGAGATCGAGTACCAGAAGATGATGGGCAAGGACCCGGGCGCGGTCAAGAGCACCGGCTTTCCGCCGCCGGTCGAAGTGGGCCGGACCATCGTCACCCACCTGGCTGACCCCTTCTACGACAAGGGCCCGAACGACAAGGGCATTGGCATCCAGCTGGCGCATTCGCTGGGCCGCGTTGGCCTGGGCTTTGCACTGGCTGTGCTGGTGGCCTTGCCGGTCGGTTTCATGATCGGCATGTCGCCGCTCATGCGCAAGGCCTTCGACCCCTTTGTGCAGGTTCTCAAGCCCATCAGTCCCCTGGCATGGATGCCGCTGGCGCTCTACACGCTCAAGGATTCGGATGTGAGCGGCATCTTCGTGATCTTCATCTGCTCGGTCTGGCCGATGCTGATCAACACCGCCTTTGGCGTGGCTTCAGTCAAACGCGACTGGCTCAATGTGGCCAGCACCCTGGAAGTGCGGCCGCTGCGCAAGGCCTTCCGGGTGATCCTGCCGGCGGCAGCCCCGACCATCGTCACCGGCATGCGCATCAGCATGGGCATCGCCTGGCTGGTCATCGTGGCCGCCGAAATGCTGGTGGGCGGCACCGGCGTGGGCTACTTCGTGTGGAACGAATGGAACAACCTGTCGCTGGTGAATGTGATCTTCGCGGTGCTGGTGATCGGTCTGGTGGGCATGCTGCTCGACCTGGCATTCGCCCAGCTGCAAAAGGCGGTGACCTATGTGGAGTGAAGCCAGCGAGCGCGCACCGAGGGTGCAGGCGCCTGTCCCGACCCCGACTTCTGTTTCCAACCACCAGGCGGCTGCCATGACGGCTTTCCTCAAGATCGAAAAACTGGGCAAGGCCTACCAAAGCGACAGGCCGGTCTTTGCCGATGTGTCATTTGGCATCGACAGGGGCGAGTTCGTCTGCATCATCGGCCACTCGGGCTGTGGCAAGACCACCATCCTCAATGTGCTGGCGGGCCTGGACACCGCCACTGAAGGCCACGCCTTCATGGATGGCCGCGAGATCGCCGGCCCCAGTCTGGAGCGTGGCGTGGTGTTCCAGAGCCATGCGCTGATGCCCTGGCTCACGGTGCGACAGAACATCGCCTTTGCCGTGCAGTCCAAGTGGCCCGAATGGAAGGCGGCGCAGGTGCAGGCGCATGTGGAAAAGCATGTGGCCATGGTGGGCCTGCTGCACGCCATCGACAAGAAGCCCAGCCAGCTCTCGGGCGGCATGAAGCAGCGCGTGGGCATCGCCCGGGCATTCGCCATCCAGCCCAAGATGCTGCTGCTCGACGAGCCCTTTGGCGCGCTGGACGCGCTCACCCGCGGCACCATCCAGGACGAGCTGATGGCCATCGTGCGCCAGACCCAGCAGACGGTGTTCATGATCACCCACGATGTGGACGAGGCCATCCTGCTGTCCGACCGCATCCTGCTGATGAGCAACGGCAATGACGCGGGCGGCCAGTACCTGCCCGGTGGCCTGGCCGAAGTGGTGGTCAACCCCTTGCCGCGCGCACGCAGCCGCGCCCAGCTGCACCACCTGCCGGGCTATTACGAACTGCGCAACCACATCGTCGATTTCCTGGTCTCTCGCGCCAAGGCGCACTGAGCCGATCGCAAGGATTTTCTTTCCACTCTCTGTTCCGAGGACACCCATGAACCGTCTAGAAGTCACCGAAAAAATCATCGCCACCAAAGTCTCCAAGGGCATCAAATGGAGCGACGTTGCCGACAAGGTCGGGCTCTCCAAGGAGTGGGTCACCGCCGGCTGCCTGGGCCAGATGACCTTTGATGCCAAGCAGGCCAAGGTGATCGGCAAGATCTTTGGCCTGAGCGCCGAAGAGATCAAGTGGCTGCAGGTGGTGCCCTACAAGGGCTCGCTGCCCACGCCGGTGCCGACCGACCCGCTGATCTACCGCTGGTACGAGATCGTCAGCGTCTACGGCACCACCATCAAGGAGCTGATCCACGAGGAATTCGGCGACGGCATCATGAGCGCCATCGACTTCAGCATGGACATCGTGCGCCAGCCCGACCCCAAGGGCGATCGCGTGAATGTGGTGCTTTCGGGCAAGTTCCTGCCCTACAAGCAGTACTGAAGCGGGGCCCCTGCTGCCGGGCCGTCCTGTCTTCTTGGTGTCTTGCTGCCGGGTTTTTTCTCCTTACGATGGCCTGAGTTGGGCGCGTGCCCAGGTCCGCTGTGGGTATTCAGGCAGGGCCTGGGGGTCCTGCCCGCGAGGAGAACACTTTGCGCATTGCCACTTTCGTCTACAACGGCACACGCCAGGTCGGCCAGGTGTCCGAGGACGGCCAGCAGGTCACCCCGTTTGCCCTTTCGACCGAGCAGGCCCGGCGCGGCGCCTTGCCGCTGATCGAGGCGGCGGTCGAAGGCCGGCCCTTGCCTGCTTTTGCCGGTGCGCCGTTGGCACTGGCTTCGGTGCAGCTGCAGGCACCGCTGCCGCTGCCGCGGCGCAACCTCTGGTGCGTAGGCCGCAACTACCATGCGCACGCCAAGGAGTTGTCGGCCTCGGTCTTCAAGGACAGCAATGCCGACACCAAGGCCTGGCCCATCGTTTTCACCAAGGTGCCCGAGTGCGTGGTCGGCCCCTTTGACGATGTGCAGCTGCCCGGCGCTGCGGTGTCCGAACAGATCGACTACGAAGCCGAGCTGGCCGTGGTGATCGGCCAGGGCGGCAAGAACATCACCCAGGCCCAGGCCATGCAGCACGTCTACGGCTACACCGTGGTCAATGACGTGACCGCGCGCGATGTGCAGATGCGCCACCAGCAGTGGGACATGGGCAAGTCCTTCGACACCTTCTGCCCGATGGGCCCCTGGATCGTCACGGCCGATGCGCTGGACGGCCGCCAGACCCGTGTGCGCTGCTGGGTCAATGGCGAACTGCGCCAGGACGGGCCCACCCAGAACATGATCTTCGACATCCCCACGCTGATCGAGACGATTTCGCGCGGCATCACGCTCTATCCTGGCGACATCATTGCCACCGGCACGCCGGCTGGCGTGGGCATGGGCCTGAACCCGCCGCGTTACATCGCCAAGGGCGATGTGATCCGCATCGAGATCGACGGCCTGGGCCAGATCGAAAACCGTTTTCTTTGAGCCCCTGAATTGACAGGCTGCGCGCCAGACGCAGCGCAAGGAGACAAGCCATGAAACGACGCCAAATCACGCTCTGGGCGCTCGCGCTGGGCGCCCTGCTGGGCGGCCACGGGGTGCAGGCCCTGGCGCAGGCCTATCCGAGCAAGCCCATCACCATGGTGGTGCCGTTCCCGCCGGGCGGCGTGGCCGACACGGTTGGGCGTCCGGTCGCCGAGGCCATGTCGCGCCACCTCAAGCAGAGCATCGTGGTCGAGAACCGGGGCGGTGCCGGTGGCGGCATCGGCATGGCCCAGGTGGCCAAGTCACGGCCTGATGGCTACACCGTCCTGATGGCCCTGTCCTCGCTGGTGGTCTTGCCCGAGGCCGACCGGATCCTGCAGCGTGCGCCGATGTTCCAGGTCAACCAGCTCAAGCCGATTGCGCGCTTTACCGCCGATCCCACCGTGCTGGTGGTGCGTGCTGACAGCCCCTGGAAAACCTATGCCGAGTTCATGGCCTACGCCAAGGCCAATCCGGGCCGCATCTCCTTTGGCTCCTCGGGCAACTACGGCACCATGCATGTGCCGATGGAGCAGCTCAAGGCCGCCACCTCGAGCTTCATGCTGCATGTGCCCTACACCGGGGCCGGCCCGGCTGTGCTGGCCTTGCTGGGAGGGCAGATCGAGGCCCTGTCGACCGGTCCGGCCAGCGTCAAGCAGCAGATTGCAGCCGGCCGCCTGCGCGCCCTGGCGCACTGGGGCGAGGGCCGGCTGGCAGGCTTGCCGGAGGTGCCCAGCCTCAGGGAGTTGGGCGTGCCGATCCAGTACTCACAGTGGTCCGGCCTGTTCGTGCCGGCCGGCACCCCCGACGAGGTGGTCGAGGCCCTGCGCCAGGCCGCCAAATTTGCGGTGCAGGATGCGCGCGCCGTTGCCGCCATGACCGCCGCCGGCACCTCCTTCATGTTCCAGGATGCGCCGGAGTTCGAGCGCTTCGTGCTCAATGACGCCAAGGCCATGACCGCCGTGGTCAATCGCATCGGCAAGGTCGAATGATTCCCGCCACTGACAGGAGAACCGGCATGACCCCACTGTCCCGCATCCGCTGCCTGTTCGCCTTCGGCCTGTGCCTGGCCTCGGGCCTGGCCCAGGCCCAGGCCCAGGCCCAGGCCCAGGGCTATCCGAACCGGCCCGTCAAGATCGTTGTCCCGTTCGCCGCCGGCGGCCCGGCCGACAACTACGCCCGCCTGGTGGCGCAGCGCCTGGGCGAAGAGTTCAAGCAGTCCTTCGTGATCGACAACAAGCCCGGCGCCGGCTCCATCATCGGCACCGACCTGGTGGCCAAGGCGCCTGCCGACGGCTACACCCTGCTGATGATGTCGAACACGCACACGGTCAATGAGTCACTGATCCCGACCAAGCCCTTTGCCCTGATGAAGGACTTTGTCGGCATCGCGCCGCTCAATTACTCGAACCTGCTGCTGGTGGTGCACCCCTCCGTGCCGGCCAGGAACGTGGCCGAACTGATTGCGCTGGCCAAGGCCAGGCCGGGCAAGATCAACTACGCCTCGTCCGGCAACGGCACGCCCTACCACATGGCCGGCGAGCTTTTCAAGCACATGGCCGGCATCGACATGACCCATGTGCCCTACAAGGGCAGCTCCGGCGCACGCACCGACATTGTCGGCGGCCAGGTGGAGGTGATGTTCGATGCGGAAACCACGATGGCGGCGATGGCCCGCGAAGGCAAGGTCCGGGCGCTGGCGGGCACCGGGCTGACGCGCTCGGCCAGCCTGCCGGACATGCCGACCGTGAGCGAGTCGGGTGTGCCCCGCTTCGAGGCCACCATCTGGCTGGGCCTGATGGCGCCCAGGGGCACGCCGGCCGACATCATCAACCGCCTCAACGCCGAAGTGCGCAAGATGGTCAACAACCCCGAGCTCAGGGCCAGCTGGGCCCGCCAGGGGGCGGTGCCCATGTCGATGACGGTGCCCGAGTTCGAGCAATACCTCAATGCCGATATCGCCAAGTGGGCCAACATCGTCAGGATCTCCGGCGCCAAGCCGGACTGATGGCCGTCACGGGCGGGAGGACATAACATGCATGTTCTGAGTGGCGGCGCCGCCGCAGCCGTGGTCAAGGCGGTCCAGTCCGAATTCGAAACCGCCACTGGCCAGGCCATTGCAGCGACCTTCAGTGCGGTCGGCATGATGCGCGACCAGCTGCTCGCTGGCACCCCCTGCGACCTGGTCATCCTGACCCGGCCGCTGATCGCCCAGCTGGTCGCCTCGGGCCATGTGGTGCCGGGCAGCGAGCGGTCCCTGGGGCTGGTCAAGACCGGTGTGGCGGTGCGCAGCGGCTCGCCCCATCCGGCGGTCGGCAGCCGCGCCGAGCTGCAGGCGGCCCTGCAAGCGGCACAAGGCATCTACTTTCCGGACCCGCAGAAGGCCACGGCCGGCATCCATTTCATGAATGTGCTGCAGGCGCTCGGTCTCGATGAGGCGCTGCGCGAGCGCCTGCGGGTGTTTCCCAACGGCGCCACCGCGATGGGCGAGATGGCCAACAGCACCGAGGACCGGCTGATCGGCTGCACCCAGGTCACCGAGATCCACTACACGCCGGGTGTCGACCTGGTGGACGTGCTGCCTGCCGAGTTCGAGCTGAGCACCGACTACACCCTGGGCGTCTGCACGGCGGCGCGGCACCCTGAGCATGCGCAGCACCTGGCGCAGCTGCTGACGGGACCCGCGTCGCAGGCGGTGCGCCGGCAGGGCGGCTTCGAGTTCTAGCCGCACCATTGGCCGGGCGCGAAGGCGCCGCGCAAGGGAAAACCCTCTATCTGAATGCCTTTGCACTACAAATAATGGCGCATGGAATTCGATTACATCATCATTGGGGGCGGCTCAGCCGGCTGTGTGCTGGCTGCCCGCCTGAGTGAAGACCCGGGTGCGCGGGTGGCCCTGCTCGAGGCCGGTCCGCCCGATGACAGCGTGCTGGTCCATTGTCCGGCCGGGCTGGCCATGATGGCGCGCAACCGCCGCACCTCCACGCTGCTGCACACCGAACCCCAGCCCGGACTCAACGGCCGCCGCGGCCTGCAGCCCCGCGGGCGCACCCTGGGCGGCAGCAGCTCCACCAATGCCATGATCTACATGCGTGGCCACCCGCAGGATTACGACAGCTGGGCCGCGATGGGCAACCCGGGTTGGGCCTGGCAGGATGTGCTGCCCTGGTTCATCCGCGCCGAGGGCAATGCGCGTCTGGGGGGCCCGCTGCACGGCCAGCACGGACCGCTGCAGGTGGCTGACCTGTGTGACCCCAACCCCTTCTCGATGCGCTTTGTCGAAGCGGGCGTGCAGGCCGGCTTGCCGCGCACCGACGACTTCAACGGGGCTTCGCAAGAGGGGGTGGGCTTCTACCAGGTCACACAGAAGAACGGCGAGCGCCACAGCGCGGCCAAAGCCTACCTCACACCGGTGCGGGCACGGCCCAATCTGCATGTCCTGACCGACACCACGGTGGACCGCATCGGCCTGCACGATGGCCATGCCCGCACGGTGCATGCCCTGCGTGGCGGCCAGCCGCTGACGCTGACGGCGCGGCGCGAGGTGGTGCTCAGCGCCGGCGCCTTGCAGTCGCCGGCCATCCTGATGCGTTCGGGGCTGGGGCCTGCGGCGCATCTGCAGGCACTGGGCATCGCGGTGCAGCGCGACCTGCCGGGGGTGGGGGCCAACCTGCACGACCACCCCGATGTGGTGCTGGTGGCGCCCGTGCGGGAGGGGCGCGCGCTGTTTGGCCTGTCCCTGGCTGGCGGCTGGGACCTGCTGCGCGACATGCGGCAGTGGCGGCAGCAGCGGCGCGGCCGCCTGACCACCAACTTTGCCGAAGCCGGTGCCTTTTTTTACAGCCGAGAAGGCCTGACCCAGCCCGATGTGCAGCTGCATTTCGTGGTGGCGCAGCTGGTCAACCATGGCCTGGAGCTGGTGCCCGGGCATGGCTTTTCGCTGCATGTCTGCGTGCTGCAGCCGCGCAGCCGGGGCACGGTGCGCCTGCGCGATGCGGCGCCCCACAGTGCGCCCCTGATCGACCCGCAATTCCTGAGCGATCCGCACGACCTGCAGACGCTGATGCAGGGGGTGCGCCGCGCGCGGCAGATCCTGGCGCAGCCAGCACTGGCCGACCATGGGCGGGAATGGGCACGATCGGCTGCGGCGCAAAGCGATGGCGAGCTGCAAGACTGGATTCGCCAGCATGCCGACACCATTTACCACCCGGTGGGCAGCTGCCGCATGGGCAGCGATGCGCAGGCGGTGGTGGACCCGCAGCTGCAGGTGCATGGGCTGGCGGGCCTGCGCGTGGTGGATGCCTCGGTGATGCCGCGCATCGTCAGCGGCAACACCAATGCGCCAACCATCATGCTCGCCGAGCGCGCCGCCGACTTCATGCGGCGCGCAGGCTGAGCCCGGGCCGGGCAGGACCGCCCAGTTTGCGGCATGATGCGCGTCCATCAGGAGCAAGCCCATGAACGACCTGCAAGCGCTTGAACAAGCCCTGGCCGCCCAGCGCGCCGCCTACCGTGCCGCACCGGTGCCGACCGCGTCCGAGCGCCGCCGTGACCTGCAGACCCTGCGGCGTTTCGTCGTCGAGCAGCGCGAGGCGATTTGCGCGGCGATCTCGCGCGACTATGGCCACCGCAGCCGCCACGAGACCGAGCTGACCGAATTCATGCCGGTGCTCAAGGAGATCGACCATGCGCTGCGCCACTTGCGCGGCTGGATGCGGGTGCAGCGCCGCGGCGTGGACCGGCTGGCCTTTGGCCTGGCCAGCAACCGCGTGGTGCCCCAGCCGCTGGGGGTGGTCGGCGTGATCGTGCCCTGGAACTTTCCGCTCAACCTGAGCATTCTGCCGCTGGTGGCGATCTTTGCCGCTGGCAACCGCGCCATGGTCAAGATGAGCGAGCACTCGCGCCACCTGGCGGCCTTGCTGATCGACAAAATCCCCGCCTACTTTCCGGCCGAGAAATTGCAGTTCTTTGATGAAACCGGCGGTGTGGGCATCGCGTTTTCACAGCTGCCCTTTGACCACCTGCTCTTTACCGGCTCCACCCAGACCGGCCGCAGCGTGATGCGCTCGGCCGCGCAGAACCTGTGCCCGGTGACGCTGGAACTCGGGGGCCGCTCGCCTGCCCTGGTCTGCGAGGACTTTGACCTGCGCACGGCCGCCGAGCGCATCCTCTACGTCAAATTCCTCAATGCCGGGCAGATCTGCACCACGGTCGACCATGTCTACCTGCCTCGAGCGCAGCTGGCGGCTTTTGTGCAGCTGGCGCAGGCCATCGTGCCCCGGCGCTACCCCTCGCTGCAAAGCCCAGACCTGACCTCGGTCATCAGTCCCCAGGCCTATGCCCGCCTGACCGACGCGCTCGACGAGGCGGCTGCCCGCGGTGCCCGCGTGGTGCCCCTGCTGCCGGGTCCGGCGCGTGACGATGCCGCCCACCGGCTGGCGCCGCACCTGGTGCTCGATGCCCCGCCCGACTGCGCGCTGATGCAGCGCGAGATTTTTGGCCCCATCCTGCCGGTGCTGCCCTACGACGATGTGCGGGAGGTGGTGCAGCAGATCCAGGACGGCCCGCGCCCGCTGGCCTTCTACCCTTTCACCCACGACGGTCCCCGCTTGCAGTACCTGCTCGACCACGTGATGTCCGGTGGCGTCAGCGTGAACGATGCGCTGTTCCATGTGGGCCAGGCCGATCTGCCGTTTGGCGGTGTCGGCGCATCGGGCATGGGGCACTACCATGGGCGCGAGGGTTTCGAGACCTTCTCCAAGCTGCGCCCGGTGTTCCACCAGAGCCGCTGGTCGACCCTGAGCCTGCTCTACCCGCCCTATGGTCCCAAGATCGAGGCTGTGCTCCGATTGCTGGCCCGCTGAAATGCAAAAAGCGCCCGCAGGCGCTTTTTGCAGTGCGCCGCGGGGGCTCACTTCTTCTTGGCAACCACCCGGATCATCTCCAGGCACTGCTTGGCATAGCCCCATTCGTTGTCGTACCAGGCGACGATCTTCATGAAGCTCCTGTCCAGCGCGATGCCGGCACTGGCGTCGAACACGCTGGCGCAGGGCTCGCCGCGGAAGTCGGTCGAGACCACCTTCTCTTCGGTGTAGCCCAGGATGCCCTTGAGCGCGCCTTCGCTTTGCGCCTTCATTTCGGCACAGACTTCTTCATAGCTGGCTTCCTT
>JACCDV010322923.1_pt1 | contig 20649 bp, 21 predicted proteins | sample 7446131 | NCBI WGS metagenome assembly JACCDV01 (sample SAMN15323448, study PRJNA562643) | freshwater metagenome | isolation source: river surface water | place: USA:Blue River Watershed | collected 2017-08-17 | reverse complement strand
TAAAATTGTTGGAGTAAATCATGCGTATTGGTGTCCTCACTGGCGGCGGAGATTGCCCTGGTCTTAACGCGGTTATCCGCGCAGTAGTTCGTAAAGGTGTTAAAGAGTACGGTCACGAGTTTGTTGGATTCCGTGACGGATGGAAGGGACCTCTTGAGGGTCTGACAATGCCTTTGAACATTGAGACAACTCGTGGAATCTTGCCTCGCGGTGGAACCATTCTTGGCTCATCACGCACAAACCCATTCAAGATCGAGGGTGGCGTAGAAAAGATTAAGGAAAACCTTGAGAAGGCTGGCATCGATGCGTTGATCGCAATCGGTGGAGAAGACACTCTTGGTGTTGCTACCAAGCTCGACGCGCTAGGCGTCAAGGTGATTGGTGTTCCAAAGACGATCGATAACGATCTGAACAACACCGATTACACATTTGGTTTTGATACATCTGTAAATATTGCAGTTGAAGCGATTGACCGTCTACACACAACCGCCGAATCTCACCACCGTGCATTGATCGTTGAAGTTATGGGTCGTCACGCAGGTTGGATCGCACTTCACTCAGGCCTTGCAGGTGGAGCAACATGTATCTTGATTCCAGAGCAGAAGTTCTCTGTTGACAAGGTTTGCGAATGGGTTGAATCTCGTTTCAAGTCTCATTACGCACCAATCATTGTGATCGCCGAGGGTGCAATTCCTCAAGATGGCGACATGGTGGTTAAGGATCAAACCCTTGACTCATTTGGTCACGTCAAGCTTTCAGGAATCGGTGACTGGCTTGCAAAGCAGATCGAAGAGAAGACAGGCAAGGAGGCACGTACCTCTGTTCTGGGTCACATCCAACGTGGTGGAACACCAACAGCCTTTGACCGTGTTTTAGCTACCCGCTTTGGTCTCCATGCAATTACAGCTGCTCACGAGGGCGACTGGGGCAAGATGGTTGCCCTTCATGGCACCAACATCGCTCGCGTTCCGCTTGCAACAGCGACTGAAAAGCTAAAGACAGTTCCTCTTGAGCTATACAAGGAATCAGAGATCTTCTTCGGATAATTGCCCCGCGCAATCACCATTGAACTCTCTAGACTTCTCCAATGAACTCGTATTCGAGCACACAGTTAGACACTCTGTTCACACCTGGTCTTGTGGCTGCACAGCAACCAACCTGGCCAGGTGGACCAGAGGGTCCACAAGTTAAAGCTGCGGTCGCTGAGCTAAAGGCTCTACCACCATTGGTCTTTGCTGGTGAGTGCGATGATCTCAAAGCTCGAATCGCGCTAGCTGCAGAAGGAAAAGCATTCTGGCTACAAGGTGGCGATTGTGCAGAAACTTTTGCATCTGCCACAGCTGATTCAATTAGAAATCGTATTAAAACAATTCTTCAAATGGCTGCGGTCTTGCAGTACTACTCAAGCCTTCCAGTTATCAAAGTTGGCCGTATGGCGGGACAGTTTGCAAAGCCACGTTCTAGCGATTTTGAAACCCGTGGTGATGTGAAACTTCCTGCATACCGCGGTGATGCTGTTAATGATATTGAATTTACTGAAAGTGCGCGTACCCCAGATCCAATGCGTTTGGTTCGCGTTTACAACACATCAGCAGCAACCCTGAACTTGGTACGTGCATTTACTCAAGGTGGTTTTGCAGATCTTCGTCAGGTCCACGAATGGAACAAGGGTTTCATCCGTGACTCAAAGGTTGGCGATCGTTACGAGAAGATGGCTGATGAGATTGGCCGCGCTTTAGCATTTATGAAATCTGCAGGTGTTGATCCTGAAAGCTTTAAATCAGTTGATTTCTTTGCAAGCCATGAAGCGCTAATCATGGAGTATGAAAAGGCGTTAACACGTATTGATTCACGTACCGGTGATGCATATGATGTTTCAGGCCACTTCATCTGGATTGGTGAGCGCACACGTCAATTAGATGGCGCTCATGTTGATTTCGCATCAAAGGTACGTAACCCAATCGGAATCAAGCTTGGACCAAAATCTACAGTTGAAGATGCACTTGCATTAATCGACAAGTTAGATCCAAACCGCGAACCAGGTCGCATTACCTTTATTACACGTATGGGTGCAAAGAACATCCGCGAAATCTTGCCTGCGCTAGTTGATGGCGTTACTAAATCAGGTGCCAAGGTGTTGTGGGTCTGCGATCCAATGCATGGAAACACCTACGAAGCACCTACCGGATACAAGACTCGTAGCTTTGATGATGTTATGGATGAGGTAAAGGGCTTCTTTGAAGTTCATAAAGCTCTCGGTACCCACCCTGGTGGAGTTCACATCGAACTTACCGGCGATGATGTCACCGAGTGTGTTGGCGGAGGAGAGGAGATTTCACATGAAGATCTCTCATCTCGTTATGAGACCGCCTGCGATCCACGCCTAAATCACGCTCAATCATTAGAGCTTGCATTCTTAGTTGCTGAAATGTTGCGCGATCGCTAATTTTGGCGAGTGCCTCTTCTCATCACCTCTCACAAGACTCCAGTAGGCACCCTCAACTTACTTGCCGATGATCAAATTCTGATCGGTGCAAATCTTTCAACGATTTCTGCATTCAAAGCGGGCAAGGAAGTAAAGATAGTTAAATCAATCCCTGTGATCTCAGATCTAGTTAATGATTACTTTGATGGAGATCTGACCGCGCTTAATGGAATCAAGGTACGTCAACCAGGTGCGCCCTTTTCGCAAGCAGCATGGAAGGCGATGCGCAAGATTGCTCCAGGAAAAACCTGGTCCTACTCAGATTTAGCTGAAAAGGCCGGAAGTCCTGCAGCGGTTCGTGCTGCAGGAAGTGCATGTGCAAACAATGCGATCATGCTTGTTGTCCCTTGTCACCGAGTTGTTAAAACTGGGGGAGCGTTAGGAAATTACGCTTATGGTGTTGAAAAGAAGCAGTGGCTCTTAAGCCACGAGGGCTTTCTTTAAGATTTCAATCGCCTCGGCACACTGAGCATCATCAAAATCAAGGTGTGTAACAAGGCGTGCATACTTTGGACCAAGTGCACTAATCCATAACCCTGCATCCTTACAACGAGATGCAAGCTCTGCAGCTGTTATTGGAAGCGCGGCAAGATCTAAACCAACAATATTTGTATGCACCGTTGTGGGATCAATCAATGATGAATCAATTGCATGGATGGCCACCGCTAGCTCTTTAGCGCGGCGGTGATCCTCAGATAAGCGATTAATGTTGTTATCCAGCGCGTAATGGGCACCAGCTGCCAGCAAACCAATTTGGCGCATTCCGGCACCGTAACGCTTACGCCATACACGGGCCTTTGCAACACGTTCCTTGGTAGAAAGCATGATCGAACCAACTGGTGCGCCTAATCCCTTTGATAAACAGACAGAGATTGTGTCAAAGTATTTTCCATACTCTGCAAAACCAACACCAGATGCAACATGTGCGTTCCAGATACGTGCACCATCTAGGTGCAATGCAAGGCCCAGCTCATCTGCACCTTCACGAAGTGCAGCAATTTCAGTAATTGGCTGAACTGTTCCACCACCAAAGTTATGGGTGTTTTCAACGGCAATTGCGGTAGTGGAAACTAGGTATGGGCCGCTGTTGGGACGTGCGATTTCAAGGGCATCTGCAGCCTTCAGCAAACCATTCTTTGCCGGAAATGTTCTAGTCGTAATCCCGCTAAATACCGCTGCTGCACCAAGTTCTGCTCGAACGATGTGGCTATTGGTCTCTGCGATCAACTCTTCGCCAGGTGCGACCAGCATTCGGATCGCTAACTGATTTGCAAGAGAACCAGTTGGTGCAAACAATCCAGCTTCCTTGCTAAACATTGCAGCAACCCGCTCTTCGAGAGAGTTAACCGTTGGATCATCGCTGTAAACATCATCGCCAACTGGGGCGGATGCGATCGCTTCACGCATCGCAGCAGATGGTCGTGTAACTGTGTCGCTGCGAAGATCAATTGCCATGTGGCGAGTCTACTTCTGTTCTTTTAATACGATCAAATACATAGCAACTATGACGAGAACTCCGCCTGAGGCACTCTGCAGGGTCAGGCGTTCACCACCAAAGAGGATTGCAAAGACTGCGGCAAAGACAACCTCCATCGTCAAAATAACTGCAACCTTGGTCGCACTCATATGCGCCTGTGACCAGGTTTGAACGATGAAAGCGATAGCTGTTGCAAAGACTGCGGTAAAGACAACAACGGCCCACACGCCTGAATCAGGCGGAGCTGAGTAACCACCAGGGATCGATGCAATTCCCGACAAGATAGCGCACATCGCTAACTGAACAACTGTCATTGCATACACATCTCGACCGGAAGACCATTTGCTTAAGGCAATAATGTGAGCAGCAAATAAAAAGGCACTTGCTAGTACAAACATTTCTCCGATGCCGATAGAGAATCCACGAATTGAAAGTAATCCCAATCCAACTGTGGCCAGCATGATGCACAACCAAACAAATTTCGTGATTTTTTCCTTCAGGATAAGCCAAGCCAAAACTGGAGTTAAAACAACATACAAACCGGTAATGAATCCGGTAATCGCAGCACCTGTGCGCTCTAGCCCCAAGGTTTGTGCGATATAGCCAAGACCTAAGAAAACTCCAGCTAGCGATCCACGTTGCAGCAGATCCTTATTGAAGTGCTTAATAGCCTGAGGGCGAATAAGCAGCATGACAATTACAGCTAGCGAAAAGCGGGTAAAGAGAAAGTTATTAACACTTTGTCGCTCAATCGCATCCTTCATGACAACAAATGCAAATCCCCAAGCAGCAGCCACCGATAACAACGCCCATGGTGCAAGCTTTAGCTGTAGTTGATGACGAGCAGACATTAGCCGCGTAACTTCTTCAGCAACGCAACTTCCTTGCCATGTTCTGGCTCCATGCCTGGAGTTTCCAAGATCAATGGCGCATTAGCAACAGCAGGATGCGAGAGCATCTCCTTAAATGGATCAACTCCAATGTGACCATCTCCAATGTTCTGGTGGCGATCCTTAAGAGCGCCACATACATCCATAGAATCATTTGCATGCACTAATTGAAAACGTTCGATTCCGGCAACTTGGACTAGTAGATCAATTGTTGCGGTCATTCCACCTTTAACTGAGATGTCATGACCTGCGGCAAATACGTGACAGGTATCAAGACAGATGCCAACCTTTGGGTGGTATTCAAGCGCCTTCAAGTACATTTCAAGATCATCTAACTTCTTTACAAGACTCTGACCTTGACCTGCAGTTGGTTCCAACAACAGGTAAGGGGCGTCATCGCCTAAAGCATTGAGAATCGGCATCATGCCTTCATGAATCTGCTTCCATGCTTTTTCAACATGGTTAACATCTACAGCTGATCCAGTATGAATTACAACGCCGAGTGCGCCGATATCTGCACCGCGCTGCAAGGAGTATTTGGTTGATGCCAAAGAGTTTAAGTAAGTAGCCTCAGTAGGAGAGCCCAAGTTGATCAAAAAGGGAGCGTGCACATAAGTTTCGATATCAAGCTCAGCAGCTTTGATTTTGAAGGCATCATCTAGCTCAGGCTTTGCTTCAGGCATCGCCCATGTACGAGGACTTGATGCAAAGACCTGAATCGCCTCTGCTCCGATTTCTTGTGCGTAGGCGATTGATCGCTTGGCCATTCCGCCAGTCGTAGGAGTGTGGGCACCGATACGTGGCTTTTTTACTGGTGTAGGCATTGCCTTACCCTACGGTAATCGTCACCGTACTGCCACGTTTTACCTTGGTGTTTACCGCAGGCGAAACTTTTTTCACAACCTTTTTCTTATTGTTTCCGACTGAAACAACCTTGACCTTCAGACCAAGAGATTCAAGCATTTCTCGGGCGGCGACCGCTTCCATGGTGATTACAGTCTTAGGTATAAATGTGTAGCGAGGACCCTTGGAGATTTGAATAGTGACCTTTGCGCCCTTGTCGATACTTGTTCCACCGGCTGGATTTTGGAAAATAACAGCCAACTCCGGAACGGTTTCATTAAATGCGTAGCCAACTTCGACAGAAAAACCTAATTCTGTTAACTCATTGAGCGCTTGTTCGCCGCTCTTTCCTAGATAAGAAGCCAGTGCAACTTGTTGTATTCCCTTCGAAACCAAAAGATTAATCTTGGTATCTCGTTTAACCGATGCGCCCGATGCAGGAGAAGATGAGATAACAAAACCCTTTGGAATCTCTGAGTTAAATACTTCAGTAATTGTGCCGACCAATAGAGGGGATTTCTTAACCGCAGCTTGTGCTGCCTGTGGTGTCAAACCTGCAGTCATTGGGACTGTAAAACGCTCTGGCCCCTTGGAAATAATTAGCTTCACCGAGCCAGCAGAATCTACTTTGTCCCCACCCGCAGGCAGAGATTCAATGATCTTGCCCTTTGCAATCTCTTCATCAAAACGATTCTCGACTACAACATTTAACCCAAGGGGAGTAATAATCCTGAGCGCTTCCTCGTAACTCCCACCTACAGTTGAAGGAACAACTACTCGCGAGCCTGGACCTACTAATGTCCACCAACCGCCAATTCCCAGAGAAACAGCAAGGATTAGCGCAACCTTGCGATTGCGGCGAACACGCTTACTTGCGCGTTGTTTCTTCTCCTCTTTACGGCGAATCTCTTTAGTTGTTTCAACTACCGGCTTAACTTCCTCTACCGGTTCGACCTCTTTAACCTTCTTGCGAGCCTTTTCCCTAATTGGCTCTACAGGCAAATCTAGACCCAGGTCCATTTGATTCTTTCTTGGATCTAAATCAATGTGGATCTCTTGCAATCTTTCAAGAAAATCACCAGCGGTGCGAGGACGTTCATCAGGATTTTTCGCAGTCGCACTTGCAATCAAATCATCTAATGCTTGGGGGATCTCTTTGCGCTTACTGCGAAGACGCGGAATCTCTTCGTTAACATGCATGTATGCGATTTGGATTGGCGAATCTGCAGAGAATGGCTTTTCACCGGTCAGCATCTCGTATGCAACGATTCCAGCGGCATACACATCACTGCGAGAATCAGCTACACCGCGCTGCACCTGCTCTGGCGATAAGTAAGAAACACTTCCCAATATGACACTAGATTCCGCGGTCATCGTTGAGCCGATGAGCTCTCCTCGAGCTAATCCGAAATCAGCGATCTTGATGCGGCCTTCCTTGGAGATCAAGATGTTTTCAGGCTTAATATCTCTGTGAACAATTCCTAAGGCATGAGCTGCAGCTAATGCGCTTAAAATCGGTGTTAAGTAATTGATCGCATCTTTAATCTCAAAGCGACCGCGCTCAGTTAAATACTCACGAAGAGTATGGCCTTCAATGAGCTCCATCACTAAGAAAACCGCTGGCACACCACTTTGATTCCAACCTTGATCCTGTACCGCAACAATATTGGGATGAGATAAAGCAGCAGCAGCCTTTGCTTCCTTTATAAACCGCGATACAAAGGCTTCATCCTGCGCAAGATGAGGATGCATAATCTTGACCGCGACTTTTCTATCAAGTCGGGTATCAATCGCCTCGTAAATAGAAGCCATTCCACCATTGGCCACCTGACGCAGTAATTGATAGCGCCCATCAATGAGCTCTCCGGTCAGATCAGACATGTGCAGATTTTATGGAGCCCACCTGAATCACAGCCCAAGGGCGCGCCCAAAACAGCTATGAAGTGAATTTAAACTCGCAGTTTTCGCGGGTTTGGTCGGCGGCAAAGTGAATTGATTGTTGAATCTGCCATTGACGCATTTCCAATTCAATGTGGGCACCATCGCGTGCCAAGACTCGTTGCAATCCAGTCTCGGCATCAATATCTAGCCAATAGGTGGTTGCGCCAGCTTTTCTAACAACAGCCTGCGCAGCACCCACCCCTTCAAGAATCAAGTAATCAGTAGGTGCTATCTGCTCTTCGTGATCAAAGTGCATCAGATGCCAATTGAACTTCTTGATAACAAAACCACGCCCGGCAAGATGCGCAGATGTAATCGACTCCAATACCTTGGTTAAATCTTCACCAAGAGCTTCATTCCAGCCGTTGTAAAGATCATCCATATGAATCGTTTGGACCGATGCGTGTGCTGAGTACTCAGCCTCTAACTTTGCAGCAAGAGTTGTTTTTCCTGCACCTGCTGGGCCATCAATGGCTAAGAGAACCATGCCAGCGCTTCCAGCCAAGAATTGCGACAATTGCAAAGACACCATAGAGAAGTGCAGTGAACCAATAACCAAGTGTTAGGTACTGCACCGTTGCAACAACATTGACGATTAGCCAAAGTACCCATGTCTCATACTTCTCATAAACCATCAGCAACTGCGCAACAATCGAGGCGATCAAAATAAAGGCATCGGTCCAAGTTGCTGCCGCACCAATATTTGCCAAGACCGGAGATAAGACAGCGACACTTACCAAGGTACCAAGTACAAGCCTGATGCGGTTTCTAGTTGAAATAGTTCCTGGCACGGCACCGGTTGGAGCCCAACCAAACCAGCCATAAATTGCGGCACCGATAAAGACAATTTGCAGCAACGCACTTGCGAAGAGATCTACTTGATAGAAAAAAACACCATACAAGCTGCTGCTTAGAACCCACCAAGGCCAGGTAATTCTCTTTCCTGTGGTTCCAAGGTAGACACCAATAAATGATGCAACCGCTGCTGTGAATTCAAGAATAGATACTTCATAGCCCCAGGCTGTAAACAAAGTGGTAGACATAGTTAAATCCTTTCCGCATCCGCATTACCGGATGGGTCAATCGGTCGGTCTGAATCTCAGACCCTCTCAGCCTTGTGGGCTCCCGTAGTTGTTACTTTAGCGTGAAATCAGCTGGCGCTTAACAAAGGCAGCACCTGCAACACGAACTCTTCTCGCCGTTGATGTCTTGGCACGGTGATTAAAGATGTCGTATCCAATCTTTTCTACCTCATCCACGATTCCGCAGTACAAGGTACTTGCCGCTTCAATGCAAGGACGACTTGATGCCTCCAGCATTTTGATTCCTGGTGCAGCCTCAGCCTGCAATTGGCGGACTCGGGCTATCTGAAACTTAAGCGCTTCGACAATCTCTGGGGTCAGGATGCGCTCTTCTAACATTTCACGGGTCACACCAAACTGGCCTAGCTCTTTAAGTGGTAGATACACCCGTCCACGATCAAGATCTTCATCTACATCGCGGATGAAGTTAGCTAATTGGAAAGCAATTCCAAGTTTTTCAGCTGCCTGGAAAGCATCATTATGCAATGGCCCCAGAATCGGAACCATTTGTAGACCAATGACCGCTGCAGATCCGTAGACATATTCAATTAAATCTTCATAACTTTCATACTCTTGAACAGTTAGATCCATCGTCATGGAATGCAAGAAAGCATCAAAATGCTCGTGGGGGATATTAAAGCGATTGACGGTATCGATTAATGCACGACCCACATGATCCTGACTGGTTCCCTTTTTTAAGTCAGCCAAAACTCCGTTACCCCATGTACTTAGTACTTCAGCCTTTTCTTCAACACTTAGTTCAGAGGCCAAATCATCAACGATCTCATCGGCATAACGTGCAAAACCGTATAAGGCATGAACGAAGGGGCGCTTTTCCTTGGGCAACAAAAGAGTTGCTAAGTAGTAAGTCTTTCCATGTAGCGCGTTAAGTCGCTTGCACTCTTCATAGGATGCACGAAGATCGGGATCTGTAATCCCTGCAGCGGTTAACTCATCCATTTACTTAACCGGACCCACAATGCGCTCTGCCGCAAGACGACCTGAAATTAGAACCATCGGAACACCAACACCTGGCTGAGTTCCAGAGCCTGCAAAGACAACGTTTTCAATTCCAGCTGCCATATTGCGTGGTCTAAATGGGCCTGTCTGGAAGAAGGTGTGTGCGCTAGCAAATGGAGCACCAGCTTCCATACCTTGTGCCTGCCAATCAAGTGGCGTTGTCAGAACCTCTGTTTCGATCGCATCACCAAAACCTGTGTATCCACGTTGTTCCAAAATCTCAACCATGTGATCGCGATAAGGCTTTGCCTGCTTAGTCCAATCAATATCTGCATCCAAGTTAGGTGTTGGAAACAGTACGTAATACGAGTGCTTTCCAGCGGGCGCAAGTGATGGATCATCCATTGAAGGGATCGTTACCAACACACTCGGATCGCTCATGAGCTTCTTCTGCTTGATTAACTCATCAAAGACGCCATCCCATGACTCACCGAAGTGAATATTGTGGTGAGCTGCAAAGTCATACTTCTTTGAAGATCCCACCAACATAGTTACACATGAAGGGGAGTAGTTAAGGCGCTTTACCGAAAGCGGTGTCTTGCCCAACAAATCACGCCAAGCAACAGGTAGATCAGGGTTCAAGATGATTGCATCGCACTCGATGCGCTGACCATCTTCAGTGATAACCGCCTTTGCACGACCATTTTGTACATCAACCTTTGTGACAGTTGTGTTGTACTTAAACTCAACACCATGCTTTTGCGCAGCAGCTGCCATGGCGCGAGGCACTGCATGCATTCCACCCTTAGGGAAGAAAACGCCATTGACTGAATCCATGTAAGCGATAACTGCGTAAATTGCTAACGCTTGCTGTGGGCTAACACCCGCATACATTGCTTGGAATGAGTACACCTTCTGAAGACGTGGATCCTTCATAAATTGATTGACCTTTGGCGATAGGCGGCGGAAGCCACCTAATGCAATCAGACGCGCAAGGTTAGGTGTCAGCAAATTAAATGGTGTATCAATATTTCTGTCGATGAAATCATTCATCTCGTATTTGTATAACTTGGTTACAAAATCTACATACTTTGCGTAACCCGCAGCCTCTTCCGGGCTGATCTTCTCTGCAATCTCGGCTTCCATCTGCTTGGTATTTGCATGGACATCTAACTGAGAACCATCCGCGTAGTAAGCGCGATACAAAGGTGAAACGGGCATGAGCTCTACCCAATCCTTCATATCCTCACCGACGCAGCTAAATGCATCTTGAATTAGTGATGGCATTGTTAAAACAGTTGGACCGGTATCAAATGAGTACCCATCCTTCTTGAGTAAACCGCTGCGACCACCTGGGACTGACTCGCGTTCAATAACAGTTACCTTGCGACCTGCACCAGCTAAACGAAGTGCAGCACTTAAGCCGGCATAACCTGCTCCAACGATGACGACATGATCTGTAGGTCCTTTAACGCGAGCAGGCATTAGGCACTCCTTTTAGTTGCGATGTTAGCTAGCTCGACGAGCAAAGCCTTTCCATCGTTGGTGAATAACTGTGACTCGGCCGCTGACAGGGCATCATCCGTAAGTTTCTCAATCGTTGATTCAAGCTCGGCGCGCGCACCTGTTGACTCAATGATCTCTTGCATAACTGCAACGCCTTGCGCATCTAGATCAGGGCGACCAAAGTACTTCTTGAAACTTTCGGCCTGTGATGCAGATTGACGTTCGTGGGTCATCGCAATCAACACCGTGCGCTTACCTTCACGTAGATCATCACCTGCCGGCTTGCCCGTAACTGATGGATCTCCAAAGACACCTAGCAAATCATCACGAAGTTGGAAGGCTTCACCTAAAGGTAAACCGTAGGCGGACAAAGCAGCAAGAACTTCATCACTTGGTTGCGCGCTCAGTGCAGCACCAAGATGTAATGGACGCTCAATGGTGTATTTACCTGATTTGTAGCGGGCAATCTTCATAGAACGTTCGGTGCTTGTGTTTTTCTGAGTCTGCTCATGAATATCCAAGAACTGTCCTGCCATTAATTCAACACGCATCTCGTTATACAACGGAATCATTCGCGCATACTGCTGCGTTGAAAGCCCTGCACTGTTGAGCATTTGATCTGACCAGACTAAAGCCAAATCACCCAACAGGACCGCTGCAGATAAACCATATTGCTGAGCAAAACCATCGAGTTGATTGTGTGTGTGAATTGATTCAAAGTGACGATGGATCGATGGCTTTCCTCTGCGGGTGTCTGAACCATCCATCAAATCATCATGAATCAATGCGCAGGCTTGCAAGAGTTCAAGTGCAGCCATTGCGCGAGTCATTGGTTTTTCAATGACTCCTCCTGCAGCTGCAAAACCCGCGTAAGCAAACAATGGACGAAGACGCTTTCCGCTATCCAGCAAGAAGGAGGTCAGAGACTCCGAGACGGGGGAAAGGTCTGATGAGATCGAATTCAGATACGCACTTTCTCGGTTAAGGAAGATGCTTAACTCTTCTTCAACCGCGCCTCGTACGCTCTTTAATGTTGCCTTCGGCTCTGAACTCACGCAGTAAAGGTACCCTCACTCCGTGGTATCTCGCACTTCGTACTCATTCGAGTTCTTCCCTCCAAAGGATGTTGAGGGTGAAGATCGGCTGTGGGCTGCCATCGAAGGGCTCAAATCAATCGCCCCTGACTTTGTCTCTGTCACATATGGTGCAGGTGGCTCTACCCGAGATCGCTCAATTCGAATCGCTCGAGAAATCACACAACGCACCGGAATCTCCACCGTGGCACACCTGACCTGTGTCGGATCTACTCGCGATGAATTAATTGCAATTTTGCATAGCTATAAGGAAGCAGGAATCAAAAGTATTTTGGCACTTCGCGGAGATCCAACTGGGGGACCAAGTGCGCCATGGACTCCAACACCAGGTGGTTTCAATCATGCCGATGAATTAGTTCAGTTAGCCGATGAGTTTGGTGGTTTCACAATCGGAGTCGCGGCCTTTCCAGATGGTCACCCTGCATCAGGTGGAGAGTTTGAAAAAGATATTGATGTGCTGATTCGTAAAGAACAACTTGGTGCAACATTTGCCACAACCCAATTTTTCTTTGAGGCAGAGCGGTACACACGATTAGTTGAAGCTCTGGCCGATCGAGGTTCACAGTTAGTAATAATTCCCGGAATCTTGCCTGTCACTAATGTGAAGCTACTACATCGCATGGCAGAACTCGGTGGAACTCCAATTCCTTCGCAAATCGCCCAAGCCTTTGCCAATGTTGAAAATGATCCACAAGCTGTGCGCGAACTAGGTGTAGAGATAGCAACATCGCTGTGCCAAGAGCTCTTGGGGGCAGGTGCACCGGGTCTACACTTTTACACAATGAACAGCTCAACTGCTACCCAAGAAATCTACAGAAAGCTCAACAATGCTCAGTAATCAAGAGTTCAAGGCAAAGTGGAGCTCCTTGCACAATGATGCTGAAACAAAAGGTATCGTCGGGGCTTGGCTCAACATCTCTTACCGCTTTGGTTTGATCTGCACCTTGCTGCGGATTTCTCCTAACGCTCTTACTTATTTGGGTTTGTTAGGTGCGGTCGGAACCGCATTAACTGCACAAACTTGGTGGTCAATTGGTTTCTTGGTCTTCTCGCTCTTTTGCGATGGAATCGATGGAAGTGTTGCAATCTTTCAGCAGCGTGACAGCAAGTGGGGAGCAACCCTTGATTCAGTTGTAGATCGGATCAGTGAAGCGCTGTGGTTTTATACCCTATATGTGATTGGGGTACCAGCCTGGCTTCCTATCGCTTTTTGGTGTGTAGCTGCATTTCAAGAGTACGCACGTACTAAGTTGATTTCATTGGGTGTCAGTGATTTAGGTGTTGTTACACCGGCCGAGCGCCCAATGCGAGCAAGTTATATCTTTATCGTTTTGGTATTCGATCTTGTGGGACTTCCAGGAGTGAGCGCAATTTCAACTTTCTTTTTTGTGATTCAGTGTTACAGCTTTATTAGTGTCGTGCGTTTTTCTCGTAGCCAATTGCTTCCGTAACTAAATCTCCACTAATTCCAACCAAAGGTAATCCACCACCTGGGTGAGCAGATCCTCCAACTAAGTACAGCCCCCTGATCGGTGAACGGTTCTTTGCACGCAAAAAGGCTGCGCGAGCACCATTGCTAGATGTTCCATAGATGGCACCACCTGGTGCATGAACTGCTGCCTCTAAATCAGCGGGAGTTCTAATCGTTAGAGACTCCAAACGATCGCGCACTGAAATACCACGCGCTTCGATTTGATCGATGATGCTATTGGCGTAGTTGCGAGCAAACTCTTTATCGTTCCAATCAAACTGCCCATGAGTTGGCGCATTCACCAAAACAAACCAACCTTCGAGCGTTTCATCCTTTGTCATCTCGGGATCCTGTGGAGCGCAAATATAGATGGTTGGCTTCTCGACCGGTTTGCCATGGGAAAAGATCGCATCAAATTCAGCGTCATAATTTTCAGGAAACAAAATTGTGTGATGGTTAAGAACTTGATCAGGATCCTTACGCATTCCCAGCAACAATGAAAAGCCTGCAACTGATACATCGGCCTTTTCAATGTTTTTACGTGCCTTTTTCAAGGTGCGCTTATGACCCTTAATCAACTTGTTATAGACCAATGATGCATCAGCATTGGCGACGACAGCATCGGCTTTAACAACGGTTCCATCGGCAAGGATTACACCTGTGGCCTTTTTGCCCTCAGTTGTAATCGCTGAAACAGGCGAGTTCAGGTGAAAGCTCACACCTACATCTACTGCGCGCTGGTACACCTTTTCCGTGAGCTGGCCCAAGCCACCCTTGATATGCCACGCCCCAAAACTCTCCTCAACAAATGCAATCGTTGATAAAACTGCGGGTGCTTTTCGTGGATCTGATCCGCTATATGTTGCGTAGCGATCCATGATGAAACGAAGTCGCTGATCCTTCACAATCTCATCAGCATGAACTCGCAGGGTTTTCCATGGCGCAATGATCTTCATATCGCGCAGGAAGGTGATCCGTTTAATCAAAGAGATAGGGGATTTCAATTCAGATTCGATAAATGGTCCACGGCTGACATCCCACATCCGCTCGGCACGCTTCATGATGCGATCCCACTGTGCCGCACTTTCTGCGCCAAAGGATTGGGTGATGTTATCTAAAGTTTTTTTCCTTGAAAGGTTTGCAAAGTTAACGTTGCTGCCATCTGCAAATCGATAATCAAAGGATGGATCTACAGATTCTATGGTGCAGACAAAACCCATTGGCTTTCCGGTTCGCTGAAAGAAATCTTTATAGACAGCAGGCAAGGTCAAAAGGGACGGACCGGTATCAAAGGCAACCTTGCCAATCCATTCAGTACGGCACTTTCCACCAACCTGACCCGATGCTTCATACACAACAACTTCGTGGCCACCTCGTGATAATCGCGCAGCTGCGGTCATACCACCCATGCCTGCGCCAATTACAACGACCTTCATACTGTGCGACCTTTCCATGTCACGGTTCCTCGCACTAAGTATGAGTAAACAATCAGGTAAATCAGTGCAGCGATTGATATCGGATGCAACACACTGTCTAGAAGGTTTCCACGGCTCTTTGCTGCACTTAATACTCGAGTTCCGACAATTGCCGCAAAGCTAACCCATCCATATGGATTGCCTAGCAAACCCAGAATCAAAGGGGCGATGCTGGTGGCGATAAGAAAAGCGCTAACAAAAATAGCTCCCGCGGGAGATCCAAAAGCTTTGCTCAGAGATTTTCCATATCCGGCCTTGATCTCACTCCAAGATGCATACATACGAGTCTCTGCGATATCTGAACCATTTACAACAGTTCCAGAAGCGCCAGTGGAAATTAATTCTCGAGCCAAGAAAACATCATCAATGACTGCGTGCTTTACCGATTGATATCCACCAATTGAATCTAATGCAGAACGGCGCACCACAAAGAACTGACCATTTGCTACCGCCATTGATTTTTGGCCAGAACCTTCTGCAAACCGAAGTGGAACGGTTGTAAGCCATGACCACTGCAGCAGTGGCTGTATCAATCGCTCACCAAAGGTACGTGCGATCTGACGTGGATATGGAGATAAGAAATCTAATTGGGTAGTACGTAAAAGCGTTACCGACTTATTGATCGCATCATTTGTTAATCGCACATCAGCATCTATTGAAACAAGGATCTCTTCATTACTTGCCTCATAAAGCTGTTGTAGCGCCCAAGTTTTTCCAATCCATCCATCTGCAAGCGGTGCACCCTTAATCACGGTAAAGCGCGAGTCACCCGCTGTGAAGCGATGTAATAAATCAAAGGTCAGATCCTCAGAGTTATCATCCAAAAGATAGAAGTGAAAAGGTCCAGCTTGGGCCGAAAGGGTTGCAACAACCCCCTCAATGTTTTCAGCCTCATTTCGCATGGGGACGACGACCGCAACAGTTTCTGATAGCTCTGAAATCTGCTTAGGTGTTCGGATTTGAAGGAAATTTACTGCAGTAATTGTCAGCAGAATTAAAGGAATAAGGAAGAAGGGGGTCATCTAGTAATTACGGTCTTCCGACCCATCGATTAAAGAAGTATGGTGCTAGTAGAACGCCAAGGATCGCACCGGAAAAGAGCGCGATACCTGGGCGGCCAAAGAAGAAAAGATTTCCGACAACTCCTGAAAACCAGGTCCAGAACAACAAAACATCTGCCGCAATTAATGAGCCGCCAACTTTGCGACGATCACGTGGTGTAACAAAGTGCAAGATAGTCATCAAAGCCATACCTGATAACAGCCAACCAAAGGTATTGGACAACGGAATCTCAGGTTGGAATGGAACATGAGATCCAGTGACAACCCATGTCCAACGTCCAGCCGAAACCATAAGTGGATCTAAGAAAAGATCCCACGCTGTCATTAACAATGCACCATACAAAAACACCCATGACTTACCAATGCGGCGGGCTGCAACCAAACAAGGATGGGCGATCATCACCCAAGCAAATGGAACAACTAGTGGAACATCAAAAATCTTTGGACCTAATGTTGAAGAGTATGAGTACTCACCGAAGGGCCAACTAGTTGCTACTCCTATTTGTTCAATGAAGTAACCAAATGGAAGTGTGATGGCAAGAAGTGTCCAGCCATAGCGTGCACCAAAAGCTGCAACACCGTGTAGAAACATGGCAAGTGCGGCCAAATAGACAGATGCGATGGTGATGAACTGCAACGCAGAACCATCGACCAACGGATATGCGATCTGCATCAAAATTGTTAAGCCAAGCGCAACGCCCATAACTTTGATCAGTAGGGGAGATGCGCCACCTCTAGCCCTACGGCGAGGTGTGTAATGGCGGATGGACATAGGTTAAGTCTGCCTTATTCCATTTATATAAGACAGTTACTGCAAAGATCCGCGTACTTCACGCACGGCAAAGCGAGCAAAGAGCTCCTCTGAATACCAGTTATAGGCAGATGTATCTGCAATCGCCTTTTGATGGGCCGCACCCTTATATGCAAAATCTCGAATCGCAGCTGCCGACTGCCACAGTGAGAAAGTTCCCTGTAGCCCTATTGGGGCTTCACCAATTCCAATTGCTGCAACCAAGCCAGGTGCAGATTTCAATGAAACTGTTACAGGTGGCACTGATCTCCAGAATCTAAAGTTCTGGCTCCACTTAATTCGCGCACGAGTAATCGCCGCAACCTGTCCATCCCAATCCTTAACCGCCCCAACAAATGGCTCTTTCCCTGCCCACTTGCCATGAGATGAAATTGGATCTAACACCGCGCGAAATTCAGAAACCGAACTCTTTCTCCAGCGCTTAACAACAGCAGATGAATCAAACTTTTCAATATCTGAAACAACGGCAACTAAACCCCATTGCAACGCATTGGCATCGCTAGGCGTAAAGGTTTCACCCTTGCCTGTGCCTAAAGATTTATGAAAAAAAACATTCTTATCTGCCATCAAAAAGAATCTATCAAAGCCCATTGCATAGATCGCATTAGCTATCCGCGAGGGCTTAATGGTCCAAAAGTAAGCAACAATCATTAATCGCCTACAACCATTGGTTGCGCGGATGTGCATTCAAGAAGTTCAGTAAAGGTTGTTGGATAAACCGCGTGAGGATGACCAGCAGCTGCCCAGACAACTTGGTAATCATTTAATGCCTGATCAATAAGAATTGTTGCGGGGGAGACCCAGCCAATAGGGGCTACTCCACCAATTGAAAAACCTGATTTTTCCTTTACATAATCCGCATCTACTCGACCAAGTTTTTCGATGCCTAAATTCTTAGCAACTAAATCTGTATCCACCCGGTGGCGACCGCTAGTAATGATTAAAAGTGGAGAATCATCTGGGAGTTTGAAGATCAGCGATGATGCAATTTGACCGACTTCAATTCCTAATGCGGTGGCAGCTTCTTGTGCGGTGCGGGCGCTATCTGAAAGGACATTAACCTCACCTGTTAATCCATGCTCAGCAAGGGCGGCGATTACTCGCTTGACCGCGGCTTTTTCAATAATGCCATCCATTACTCAAGATTATCGAAAGAACTGAAGTACCGTATCCCCATAATGACTGTCGATCTCTATGCAATGGGTATGCGGGCTCGTAACGCCATTTATGCCTGTTTTTTCTTGCTGGGATTTTTAGGTCTTGCTTGGATTCCACGAATTCCCGAAATTAAGACATCGCTTGGATTAAGTGATGGACAGTTTGGTTTAGTTCTCTTGGCCAGCACAGTCGGCTCAATTCCAGGTGCGCAGATCGCTGGGCGTGCAGTGCATTCATACTCATCAAAGATTGTGGTTCGAATATCTGGTGTTTTATTGCCGGTGGGAGTTTTTGTTATTGGTCTGGCTGACAATGTTCAAATTTTGCTGCTTGGATTGTTTATTACAGGTTTTAACGTTGCTTTCATGGACATCGCAATCAATGGCCAAGCAGTGGAGATTGAAAAACACACCAAGGGTAGATGGATGTCTAGCTTCCATGGCTTTTGGAGCATCGGTGCTTTTGCTGCAACATTAGTTGGTGGCTTGATTGCAAACTTCGTCACCCCACGGGATAACTTGATTGCAATTGCAGCGATCGGTTTATTTGCCTTTCAATTCATAGCCACATATTTGCTGCCTGCAGAACATGACGGTCACTTAGGTGAGCCTGGACAAGATGATGCAGGTAAGGTCAAACTCTTTGGCAAGGAGTCCTTGATTTTGTGGGCGCTTGGAATTGGCTTGATGTGCTCTTTGATTCCTGAAGGTGGCGCCTATGAATGGAGCGGGATTCTGCTTCAAGATCACATGGGCATCGGGAAAGGCTTAAACGCTGCAGCTGCCACAACTTTTTCTTTAGCGATGATCGCAAGCCGTTTGCTCGGAGATCGCGCATTTGAAAAGTGGGGCCATGTAAACACCGTCAAATACGGCGGTTACTTTGGAGGCGGTCTATGGGGTATCGGATTGTTTACAGGAATGTATATCTCTGACTCGCATCCAACTGCAGGCTTAATTCTTGTCTGCCTTGGTTTTGGCGCAGCAGGTTTTGGAATGGGGCCATTCTTTCCAGCCTTTAATTTAGCTGCAGCATCGATTCCTGGAATTGCACCATCAGTCGGATTGGCTCGAGTTGGTTTAATCGCAATAGCGGCCTACTTTGGCGGACCAACAATTATTGGCCTGATTGCCGAAGTAACTTCGCTCCCAGTTGCCTTTGCTTTCCCTGTGTTGCTGTACATGATCGTTGGCTTGCAATCAAAGTACATAAAGGTGCGTGAGATTAAGCAATAACCCAAGTCTGGATAAGGGTGAAAATCGCGATCGAAAACAACAGGATTGCAAATGCTTTTCTTAACAAAGCTGGATTTACCTGGCCACTCTTAATTGATGCTATTCGTGCAATCGTTACAGCAGCAACAGCCATAGCTAACGGCACCTTCCAATTAACATCATCCCAACTGCGATAGTGCCCAAAGAATGCGGTAATTGAGTTGATTGCGATAATTGCAAGGGAGGTACCTGCAGCTTTTCCTTGAGGAACCTTAAAGAACAAGACCAAGATCGGAATAGCAAGAAATCCTCCGCCGATTCCAAACAATCCAGTGATCATTCCAATAATCAAAGAGATAAGAATCAGCCATAAAAATGGAATCTTCTTTTCGGTTCCAGCAATTGGCTTAATCAACATAGTCATACCCGCGGTAACAAGCACCAGGGCTAAACCTGTTGTCAGCACTGAATCACTTAAGCGGTAGACCAGGATTGAAAAACCAATATTTGTACTTAAGCCAAGGGCCCAAATAATGAAGGCTTCTCTGAAGAGGACCTCTTTGCTCTTTATCTTGGGTAAGAGTCCCGAGATCGCAGCGGTTAAGACGACCGCTAAAGCTGCAGTGGTTGCGGTCTGTGGTGTGAAATCAAAGATGTATAAAAGGATTGGAACGGTGAGCATTGCTCCACCTGCTCCGATAAAACCAAGGACTGCGCCTATGAAGCCACCTGCGATTAATCCACCGATGATTTCCATTGGCTAATCATGGTACAAAAAAGCCCGCCGGCATAAAACCGACGGGCTAATTTGTAATGAATTACAGGTTAAGCATCCTATTTATAGGTTAAAAAATGCACCTGTGATTGATGGACCAAACTCTGTTCCAGTTGAAACTAGAGCGAAGATGATCAATGCTGCACCTGCAAGTGAGAGGTTCTTGAAGAACCCGATTGACTCATTTTGCTTAGCTGTCGCATCTGTTTCTTTCCAGAATGCGTGCATCAAGAATGAAGTTGGGATAAGGAATAGTGCGATAAGTAGCGCACCTAGATCTGCGTAGACGCCGAATGCGATGTAGAGACCACCGACGAGGATCATGAGACCTGATAGGACCACGCTGAACTTTGCTGCTGGAACCTTCTTGTACTGGGCGTAGCCAGTCATTGCCTCAAGCTTTGTG
>JACCDV010651338.1_pt1 | contig 20651 bp, 22 predicted proteins | sample 7446131 | NCBI WGS metagenome assembly JACCDV01 (sample SAMN15323448, study PRJNA562643) | freshwater metagenome | isolation source: river surface water | place: USA:Blue River Watershed | collected 2017-08-17 | reverse complement strand
CGCCAGTTCGCCGTGGCCTACCTGCGCCACGAGCAGGATCTGGACCTGCAGGCCTTCGAGGTGAAGTTCGACAACTACTACCTCGAGTCCAGCCTCTACACCGACGGTCATGTGGACGCCACCGTGCAGCGCCTGATCGCCAACGGCAAGACCTACGAGCAGGACGGCGCGCTCTGGCTCCGGTCGACCGACTACGGTGACGACAAGGACCGCGTGATGCGCAAGTCCGACGGCAGCTACACCTACTTCGTGCCTGACGTGGCGTATCACATCCAGAAGTTCAAGCGCGGCTTCACCCGCGTGGTCAACATCCAGGGCACCGACCACCACGGCACCATCGCCCGTGTGCGCGCCGGCCTGCAGGCGGCCGGTGTCGGTATTCCGCAGGGCTACCCCGACTATGTGCTGCACACCATGGTGCGCGTGATGCGCGGCGGCGAAGAGGTCAAGATCTCCAAGCGCGCCGGCAGCTACGTGACGCTGCGCGACCTGATCGAATGGACCAGCAAGGACGCGGTGCGCTTCTTTCTGCTCAGCCGCAAGCCCGACACCGAATACGTGTTCGACATCGACCTCGCGCTGGCGCAGAACAACGACAACCCGGTTTATTACGTGCAGTACGCGCATGCGCGCATCTGTTCGGTGCTTGACACCTTTGCGGGGCAGGGCGGCGATGTGGCGGCACTGGCTCAGGCGGACCTGTCTGCCCTGACCGGCCCGCAGGCCCAGGCCCTGATGCTCAAGCTGGCGCAATACCCGCAAATGCTGAGCGCTGCCGCACAGGACTTTGCGCCGCACGATGTGACCTTCTACCTGCGCGAGCTGGCTTCGCTCTACCACTCGTATTACGACGCCGAGCGCATCCTGGTCGACAACGAGGGCCTCAAGCGTGCGCGTCTGGCGCTGGTGGCCGCCACCGCCCAGGTGCTGCGCAATGGCCTGAGTCTGCTCGGGGTTTCGGCTCCCCGCAAAATGTGAGGCGCAACATGAAGCACAAGCGATTCCAGCATGGCGGCACCTTTCTCGGGTTCATCCTGGGCCTGGTGGTGGGTCTGGGTGTGGCGTTGGGTGTGGCCATCTATGTGACCAAGGTTCCCACACCGTTTTCCAACAAGAACCAGACCCGTACGTCCGATCAGGATGCGATCGAGAGCCAGAAAAACAAGGACTGGAATCCCAATGGGGTGCTGCAGCCCAAGCCGCCTGCATCGGCCCCTGCCGAAGGGATGGTGACACCTGTGCCGGCGCCTGCCCCGGTGCCAGCCGCGCCGGCAGAGCCCGCAGCCAAGGAGGTCAAGCCGGCCGTGAACGCCGATCCGCTGGGGGATCTGGCCAGGTCCCGGGCGGCGACTGCTGAATCCGGAGCCGATCCCTTCCAGTATTTCATCCAGGTCGGCGCCTACCGCAGCCAGGCCGAAGCCGAAGCCCAGAAAGCCAAGATGGTCCTGATGGGCCTGGATGCCCGGATTTCGGAGCGTGAGCAGGCCGGGCGAACCGTCTTCCGTGTGCGTCTGGGTCCTTTCGACGACAAGGCGGCTGCCGAGCGCATGCGTTTGCGACTGGAGTCTGCACAGGTGGAAAACACCATCGTCCGAGCCCAGCGCTGAAGCGATTAACAGGAGTGTGTTGATGAAAAGACGTTATTTTTCTTCTGCCATGCTGGCGGCAGCGTCTGTCTTGTCCCAGGGGCAAGTGCTGGCGCAGCAGGCCTTTCGCGCCGGCAAGGACTACCTGACCCTGGATCGCCCTGTGCCCACCGATGTGGGGTCAGGCAAGGTCGAACTCATCGAGTTCTTCTGGTACAGCTGCCCGCACTGCAACAGTTTTGAACCTGCATTTGCGCAGTGGGTGAAAAACGCACCCAAGGACGTGGTGGTGCGGCGCGTGCCAGTGGCGTTCCGTGACGATTTTGTTCCCCAGCAACGGCTGTATTTCACACTGGAGGCCATGAATCTGCTCGACACCATTCATCCCAAGGTCTTCCATGCAGTGCACGTCGAGCGACAGCCACTCAATACCGATGTTGCGATCCAGGCCTGGATTGAAAAGCAGGGGGTGGACGGCAAGAAGTTCGCAGAGACCGCCAAGTCCTTTGGCGTGGCCGGCAAACTCAAACGTGCGGTGCAGTTGCAAAACGAATTCCGGGTCGAAGGCGTGCCTTCCCTGGGCGTGGCGGGCCGTTACTACGTTGATGGTTCGTTGGCCGGCAGCATGGACCGTGCCCTCAAGGTGGCCGAGTTCCTGATTGCCCAGACCAGGGCCGGTCGCTGAGGTCTTGCTCTCCATGGCAGGAGCCCGCACAGCGCGTTGCGGGCTTTTTTTTGCGAAGTCAGCCAGCACCGTGCAGGTGAGCACCTACAATGCCTCACAGCAAGATTCGTGCCCTATGAAGTTTCCCACTCCCGTTGTCTTTGCCCTGCTTGTGCTGGCGCCTTTCAGCATGGTCAGGGCCGAGCGAGCCGACCGCACCAAGCCCATGCAGATCGAAGCCGATCGCATGCAGCACGACGAGCCCCGTCAGGTCACCGTGCTCACAGGCAAGGTCCAGGCCGTCAAGGGCACGCTGGTGATGCGCGCTGACCGCATGGAGATCCAGCAGGACGCCCAGGGTCAGCAGACCGCCCGTTTCTGGGCGGCACCGGGTGAGCGGATCTTCTTTCGCCAAAAGCGCGAGGGCCTGGATGAATTCATCGAGGGTGAGGCGTTGCAGGCCGTGTATGACAGCCGCCAGGACCTGATGACCCTGACCGAGCGTGCCGAGGTGCGCATCTTGCGGCAGGGACAGACCGCCGATCGCCTGGAGGGGCAGCGCATCGTTTACGACAACACCCGCGAGGTCCTGCAGGTAGACGGCCAGTTCCAGGCCGCTGGGGCAGCGACCAGCGCCGCTTCCCGCCCCCGCGTGCGGGCTGTGCTGGCGCCACGTCTGGAGGCTTCCGCGCCGGCATCATCGAAGCCACCGGCCTTGCGTACCAGCCCGGTGTTGCAGCCCGCGGGGAGCAAGCCATGAACGACGAAGCTTCCTGTCTTGAAGCCCATCACCTGCGCAAGGCCTACGGTAGCCGCAAGGTGGTGCACGATGTGTCGGTGCGGGTGCGCAAGGGGGAAGTGGTCGGTCTTCTGGGGCCCAACGGCGCCGGCAAGACCACCTCTTTTTACATGATCGTCGGACTGGTGCGTGCCGATGGTGGACAGATCCTGATCGACGGACAGGACGTGACGCGTGCACCGATGCATCAGCGTGCCCGGCTGGGGCTTTCGTACCTGCCGCAGGAAGCTTCGGTGTTCCGCAAGCTCTCGGTGGCCGACAACGTACGTGCCATCCTGGAGCTCCAGCACGATGCAGAAGGTCGTCCGCTGACGCGGGCTGAAATTGAAAGACAGCTCGAGCACTTGCTGGACGATCTGCGTGTGGACCATCTGCGGGAATCGTCCGCCTTGTCGCTGTCTGGTGGCGAACGTCGGCGTGTGGAAATCGCACGCGCCCTGGCCTCGCAGCCTCGCTTTATCCTGCTCGATGAGCCTTTTGCAGGCATTGATCCGATCGCCGTCATCGAAATCCAGCGCATCATCGCGTTCCTCAAACAACGTGGCATCGGGGTGCTGATCACCGACCACAATGTGCGCGAGACGCTGGGCATCTGCGACCACGCCTACATCATCAGCGAAGGGCGGGTCCTGGCCGAAGGCACGCCCGATGTGATCATCGAGAACCCCGAAGTGCGGCGCGTGTATCTGGGCGAACACTTCCGGATGTGAGGCCATGAAACCCGGCCTTTCACTGCGGATGTCTCAGCACCTGGCGCTGACTCCCCAGCTCCAGCAATCGATCCGGCTTTTGCAACTCTCGACCCTGGAGTTGTCGCAGGAAGTCGAGCAGATGCTGGACGAAAACCCTTTCCTTGAGCGCTCGGAAGAAGAATCCGCGATCGAATCCCTGGGCCTGCAGGCGCTCGATGCGCATGTGAGCCTGGGTGACCGTGTGAGTGAAGCCGCACACGACAACAGCTCAGCCGAAGATGTGCCCGAATTCCGTGACGAGGTGATGGAGAACGTGGCCGAAAGCTGGGAGGGCGATGGCAGCGTTGACATCAGCCCTGACGATGGAGAGTGGGGCGGCGAGGCCCGGGCACGCACCCACACGGCCGATGAGGAAACCGCCGATGCGGTCGAGCTCGCGCGCAGTCTCGGCTCGCTGGCCGACCACCTGCATCGCCAGGCTTTGTCACTGCGGCTGTCCGAGCTGGACCGTGCGGCGCTGCGTTTTTTGATCGAATCACTCAACGATGATGGCTACCTGGAAGACAGCCTGGAAGCGCTGGCGGCGAGTCTGGCAGGCACAGATGACCTCGAGCAGCTCGACGAACTGGTTCACCGTTTTACCGTGTCATTGCGGCTGTTGCAGTCCCTGGAGCCGGTGGGCGTCGGTGCACGCGACTTGACCGAATGCCTGGTGCTGCAATGCCGTGATGCCTTGCGCCGAGACCCCGGTCACCAGATCGCCGATGCTGCACTGCAGCTGTGCCAGCAACCCATGGCCTTTCTGGCCAAACGCGATGTCAAACGCCTCATGGCGCAGACCGGCCTGTCGGATGCCGAGGTCCGTGCAGCGCTGGCCTTCATTGCCCGACTCGAGCCCAAGCCCGGCCGGCCCTTTGCGTCGGTTGAACAGAACATCGTTGTGCCCGACGTCATCGTCACGCGGGTTCGCGCCGGTGGTGCGCCACAGTTTCGTGTCCAGCTCAATCCGGACGTGATGCCAAAGCTGCGCGTGCACGACATCTATGCCAACGCCTTGCGTGGCCAAAAAGGCGAGGCCGCTGGCGGTCTGCAGCAACGCTTGCAGGAAGCGCGCTGGTTCATCAAGAACATCCAGCAGCGCTTTGACACCATCCTGCGTGTGTCCAGCGCCATCGTCGAGCGGCAGAAAAACTTTCTTGTCCATGGTGAGCTGGCCATGCGACCGTTGGTGCTGCGCGAGATTGCCGATGAACTCGGCATGCACGAGTCGACCATCAGCCGCGTGACCACGGCCAAATACATGGCCACGCCGCAAGGCACCTTCGAACTCAAGTATTTTTTTGGCTCGGGTCTGGGTACCGACAGCGGGAACGCCGCGTCCAGCACCGCCGTGCGGGCCCTTATCCGGCAGTTCGTGGCGGCAGAAAATCCGGCCAAGCCACTGTCGGACAACACGATTGCTGACATGCTCAAGGAACAGGGCATCGATTGCGCCCGCCGGACTGTGGCCAAATACCGGGAGGCGCTCAAGATCGCGCCCGCCAACCTGCGCAAGGCGCTATAGGACTTTTCCTGCCCGTGAATTCACTGCAACTGTTTTTGCCCTGCGCCGCAGGGGTCGAAGAATTTCTGGCCGACGAGGTCCACCAGCTCACAGGCCTTACGGGTCATGATCTGCTGACTGGTCGTGGTGGCGTGGTGGTCAACGCCAGCTGGCGCGATGCCCTGCGGCTGAATCTGAACAGCCGCCTGGCGCAGCGTGTGCTGGTGCAGCTCTCGCACACGCCCTACCGCAGCGAGGCTGACCTGTACGAAGCGGCGAGCAACGTCGCCTGGGAAATCTGGTTCACCACCAAGCAGACGTTCAAGATCGAAATCACCGCGCAGCACAGCCCTTTGAAGAGCCTGAACTTTGCCGCGCTCAAGATCAAGGATGCGGTGGCCGACCGCTTTCGCGCCAAGCGTGGCGAACGCCCAAGTGTGGAGACGCAGTGGCCCGATGTGCGTATCTACGCGCATCTCACGCGGGATCACCTCATGCTTTACATCGACACTTCGGGCGAGCCGCTGTTCAAGCGCGGCTGGCGCACCGACAAGGGCGATGCGCCGCTCAAGGAAACGTTGGCTGCAGCCATGATCGCCGCCAGCGGCTGGGACGCCACCGTGCCCTTGTACGATCCTTGCTGCGGGAGCGGCACCATCCCGATCGAGGCGGCGCAGATCGCCTGCGGCATCGCGGCCGGCATCCAGCGCCGCTTCGGGTTCGAGAAGCTCTTGCCCTTCCAGGGCCATGTCTGGCATGGCCTGAAAGAAGAAGCCCGCGCCATGGAGCACCCGCCTACCGCGCCGGTGTTCGGCAGTGATGTGGCGCACCGCATGGTCGACTTTGCCCAGCGCAACGCCGAACGCGCGGGTGTGGCGCGTGCCGTGCAGCTGCGCGGGGGCGATGCGCTGCAGCGCATGCCGCCCAGCGAAGCCCCGGGCATCATGTTGCTCAACCCGCCCTATGGCGAGCGCATTGCTGCTGCCGGCGTGGCGGGCCGTGGACGCGATCAGTTTGTGCCCGGCCTGCTGGCCGCGGCGCGCAGTGGTCAACAGCGCGAACACCGTGAACAGGTGCAGACTGACGATGGCGGTGACTTCTTTTTGCAGCTCTCGGCGCACTGGAAAAAAAACTTTGCCGGCTGGAGCGCCTGGATGCTCACGCCCGACCTCAAACTGCCCGGCCGCATGCGCCTGAAGGAGTCGCGCCGCGTACCGATGTGGAACGGTCCGATCGAGTGCCGACTGTTCCGTTTTGACCTGGTGGCCGGCAGCGCCCGTCGCGAGGGCGCCGACAAGCCATGAGTGCACATGTGCTGGACACCAACATCGTGCTCGATCTGTGGGTATTTGATGACCCGACGTCTGTCCTCTTGCGTGAGCGTCTCTCTGAAGGCGAGATCCAGTGGCTGGCCACTGCCGCGATGCGTGAAGAACTGGCTCGCGTGCTGCATTACCCGCAGATTGCCAGGCGCCTGGCGATGCGCGGCATGACCGCAGAGGCTGTCCTCGCTCACTTCGATCGCCATGCACAGCTGCAGCCCGACGCGCCCAAGGCCCCCTATACCTGCAAGGACGCCGATGACCAGAAGTTCATTGATCTGGCTGTCCATCACACAGCTGCCCTGCACAGCAAGGACGCACAGGTGCTGTGCATGAAGAGCCGCCTCGCTCGCTGTGGCGTGGCCCTTAACCCTTCTCTTGTGGAAACTGTTTCATGACCTCATCCGCCGGCCTGGAGGCCCAAGACTTTGATGCGCTCGACGACCTGCTCGACGACCTGCGCACCCGCCACGATGAAACCCCGCAGTGGGAATTCTGTGAGGGCTTTCTGGCGGCGCTCGTTTGCTGCCGTCGTCGCATCCCGGTGGACGAATGGCTGCCGGTGCTGCTGGGCCTCGATGAAGGTGGCTCGTTCGCCAGCGATGCGCAGCGTGAGCAGTTCATGGCCCTGTGGGATCGCCGGTTTGATGAGGTGCGCGTGGCGCTGGACACCGAAGTCCAGGCACTCGATGAAGACAAGGCCTATACCCCCGAGGTGATGGATGTGCGTGGCGCGATCGCTTCGTTGCCGCCCGAGGAGCGTGAAGAAGTCGAAGGCGAGGACATTCCGTCCTTTGCACAGGTCTGGGCGCTGGGCTTCATGTACGCCATTGAAAGCTGGCCCGAGGAGTGGGAAGCCCCCAAGGACAAGGAAGCCGCCAAATGGCACGACCTGTCGCTGCAGGCTATCGTGGCCCTGACCGAAGACGACACCGATGAGGCCACCCTGTCGGCCTTTGGCGAAGACGGCCCGCCCAGCGTGAGCGAAAACCGCCTCAACGCCTACGGCGAAGCGCTGTGGGCGGTGTACGACCTGCGCGAGATCTGGCGCAACATCGGCCCGCGCGTGCAGCAGGTCATCAAGGGCGATGTGCCGGGCCGCAACGATCCCTGCAGCTGCGGAAGCGGCAAGAAGTACAAGAAGTGCTGCGGCGCTTGATGTCTGTCAAGCGGTTGGAGGCCGGGGCTGTCGATACTCGGCGCCATGCCGCAAGCCCCTGATGTGTCCTTGTCCACTCTGGTGCGCATGACGCGACCGGGGTTTCTGACCATCACTTTGGTCGGTTGCCTACTGGGCATCGCCAGCGCCGACGCCTGCGGGCATCCCCCCGATGCCTGGACGGCGCTGGCCACCATTGTCCTTGCCGCCATGGCGCATGCAGCGGGCAATGTACTCAACGATGTGCACGATGCCCAAAGCGGAGCCGATGCGGCCAACACGTCGGGCATTTTTCCTTTTACGGGTGGCGCAAGGTTGATCCAGCAGGGCGTGGTCAGCGTGCAGCAAACGCGGGATCTGGCCCGTGCCTTGCTGTGGGTGCTGATGCCGGCGGGACTGTTGCTGGCCCTGAAAACCAGTCCGGCAGTGCTGGCGCTGGGCGCAGTGGGGCTGTTTCTGGCCTGGGCCTATTCGGCACCGCCCTTGCAGCTGATGTCTCGGGGGTTGGGTGAGCTGACGGTGGCAGCGGTCTGGATGCTGGTGGTGGTGGGTGCCGACGCGGTACAGCGCGGCAGCCTGTTCATCGTGCCGGTGTTCACCGCGCTGAGCTTTGGCTTGCTGGCGGCCAACATCCTCCTCATCAATGGCGTGCCCGATGCGCAGGCAGATGCCTCGGTCGGCAAGATCACGCTGGTGGTGCGTGCAGGGCCGCGTGGTGCAGCCATCCTGTACATCTTGCTGGCGCTGCTGGCCCACGGCTGGCTGGCCAGCGGCGTGTGGTTTTTCCTCCAGCCTGCACGGGCCATCTGGGGGCTGTGCTCGGCGCCTTTCAGTCTTGCGGCGGCGGTGCTGCTGTGGCGCCGCCCGGAAGCGCCAGAACGGCTGCGCACGGCCATCGTGCTGACCATTGTGGCGGCATGCGTGCATGGCCTGGTCATGGCTGCGGGCTTGCTGTCAATGCGCTGGGTTTGATGCAACGCAAAGCCAATCTGCCATGGCGTGATTTATCTCAAGCCCAACAGTGCTCATGCCCTGCAGCATGAATACTTCTTGAAAAAGGATCTGATATGAAATTGCTGCAAGACCTGTTCTTCACGGACTATGGGCTCATGAGTCTGATCGGCATCGTGTTCATGCTGGGCATGATGGTGTTTTTTCTGCGTCTTTTTCTCAGTGGCAAGTGATCAGGTCATGAAGCGTGCCAGTGCCTGAGCAGTCAGCTCGGGCAGTTCTTCCGGAATGAAGTGCCCGGCAGGTACAGCCTGACCTGATACGCGCGCACTGCACTGGGCCTGCCAAAGCGCCAGTGGCTTGAACAGGCGGTTGACCACACCGCGTTCGCCCCAGAGCACCAGCGTGTCGCAGGCAATCTTGTCACCGCGTGCGCGGCTTTCGCGGTCGTGTTCCAGGTCGATGCCCGCACTGGCGCGGTAGTCCTCGCAGGCTGAATGGATGTAGGCCGGCAACCCGTGTGCATTGGGTGAGGGGTCGCAGAAGCAACGCTCGTACTCTGCCAGGGCTTCGGGTTCGATATAGCCCATGCCCTGGCTGCCCCAGCCGCCGAGCTTGGCATGCAGATACGCTTTGGCGTTCCCGCTGATCATGTGTTCGGGCAGCGGGGCTGGCTGGATCAGGTGAAACCAGTGGTAATAGGCCCGCGAAAACTGGAAATAAGGATCCAGTCCCTGGGATTCCTTCATTGGGGTCTGACCCCAATTTCCATGACCCCAATTTCCACCGTACATGTCGAGCGTGGGTGCGATGTCAATCACGCACAGTTTCTTCACGCGGTTCGGATGATCGACCGCCAGCCGGTGCGCCACGCGGCCACCGCGGTCATGGCCGCACAGGTAGAAGTCCTGTACGCCCAGATGGTCGAGCAGGTCGATGATCTCCTGGGCCATGGCACGTTTGCTGTAGTGCGCATGCCCGGCATCGCCTGCGGCATGTGAGGAGTCGCCATAGCCGCGCAGATCGGGCAGGACCAGGCGGTAACTGCCCTTGAGCAGTTGGGCCACCCGGTGCCAGAGCACATGGGTCTGCGGAAAACCATGCAGCAGCACCAGTACCGGCAGGTCGCTGGCCCAGTCGCTCGAACGCCGGAAGTGGACTGGCAGACCGTGCAGTGTCACGGTCTGCCGCTCAAAGCCTTCGAACCAGGGCATCAGTCCACTTTGGCGCCAGAGGCCTTCACGACTTCAGCCCACTTTTTGTGCTCAGCCTCAATCAGGGCTGCGAACTGGGCCGGCGTGTTGCCGCTGGGAATGGCGCCCAACGCGGCCAGCCGTTCCTTGAGGGCAGGCGTGGCCAGAGATTTGGCCACTTCCTGCTGGATGCGGTTGACGACATCGGCCGGTGTGCCGGCAGGGGCCAGCAGGCCAAACCAGCTGCTCGCTTCAAAGCCCTTGAGGTTGGCGGCTTCCTCCACGGTCAGCGTGTCGGGCAGGGCGGCCGAGCGCTGGCCGCTGGTGACTGCCAGGGCCTTGAGCTTGCCGGCCTTGATCAGTTGCATGGCCGAGGGCAGATTGTCGAACATGACCTGCATGTTGCCGGCCGTCAGGTCCAGCAGGGCAGGACTCGAGCCACGGTAAGGGATGTGGGTCATGAAGGTGCCGGTCATGCTCTTGAAGAGTTCACCGGCCAGGTGGATGGATGTGCCGTTGCCGCTCGAGGCCATGTTGAGCTTGCCGGGGTTGGCCTTGGCGTAACGGATGAAATCGTTGACGCTGTTGATCTTGTTGGCGGCCGCGAACTCGGTGTTGACGACCATCACATTGGGCACACCGGCCACCAGTGTGACCGGGACGAAGTCCTTGAAGGGGTCATAGGGCAGCTTGGCATAGAGCGCGCGGTTGATGCCGTGCGTACCCACGGTGCCCATCAGCAGGGTGTAGCCATCACCGGCCGACTTGGCGACCTGCTCTGCCCCCAGATTGCCGCCTGCACCGCCCTTGTTTTCGATCACGAATGGCTGCCCAAAGGCCTTGGAGAGGTCTGGCGCAATGGCGCGGGCCAGGATGTCTGTCGTGCCGCCGGGTGCAAAAGGCACCACGATCTTGACCGGTCTGTTCGGCCAGGCCGTCTGGGCCAGCAAAGCTGGGGCTGCGGCGCTCAGGACGAGGGTCAGCAGGCTGGCGCGTCGAAGAATGTTCATAAGGGGCTCCTTGATTGCATTTGTACTGTCAGATCTTGCCATTGCTGGCGGCAAAGCTTGTCGCCAGTGTGGCGCCCAGGAGTCAGTGTTTGCCCGAGGGTCTGCGTCGATTTCGGGCAAAACGGGGTCCGAATACGAAATGCAGGCAAAATTCCCTGCTGTGATTACCTATGTATAGTGAAAAACGTGAGCCAATCCATCCTTGCACAGGCCACGCCACCCGGATCGTCTGAAGTGCTTGAGCAAAGCCTCGGACTGTGGATGGACGGGGACATGCCCGTCCTGCATGTCTGGGCCGATGCGCCGCAAAGCCTGGCCGATATCGCTCCCGCCCTGGAAGCAGCTGCGCAGCGGTTGTCTTCGGGGCCGCCTGCGGTGCATGCCTTCTCACCGGGTGACTTGCTCGTCCTGCTGCAAAGACTCAACGCGCTCGTTGCCGGCTCGATGGCCCAGCCTCGCGGAGCTGGCCATGTCAGCCAGATCTGGATCCTGCAAAACGCCGAGCGCATGGATCGCGCCAATATGGACATCCTCAGACGCATCTGTCTGCATTACCCGGAATTGGGCGTGCGTCTTGTCATGCTGAGCGAACTTCCCACATCACCCGAGCAGCCTGAAGGCGTGCAGTTGTTGGCACTGGGCACGGCACACAGGCCAGACACGACCACGGATTTGTTCTGGAATCCGCCCCGTGTGAACCGATGGGTGTGGCCTGCAGGCTGGACTGTGTTGGGGGCCTTGGTGGCTACCGTGGTTTTTGGCGCTTTGCAGATCACCGACCCGCGAAGGTCCGATCCACCAGTCGCAACTGCCCCCGCGACGCCAGCATCGGACATGGCGGCTACCGTGGCTTCAGAGCACAGCCCGGCTGTACCCTCTGCCCAGAAGGCCGCTGCGGTTGTGCAAGAGGCGCCGCCCGCCTTGGCGTCTGCTGCATCGTCTGCGGCCGAAGTCCACGATGCGAGAAAGATCGCGGACAACAGTCCAGTCGTGTCTGCTTCCCGTCGCTGGTTGCTCGGTTTGCCTGCCGGCACGCTGGTGGTGGTGCATGCCGACCTGGACAACCTGCGAGAAGCCGAAAAATTCAGGGCCGGTCAGGCTTTGCTGGTCAATGCAAAGATCCTGTTGACCACCGAGCGCCAGGGACAGCCCGGTCGGTTTCTGGTCGTCACCGGGCCGTTTCGCAGCAGCGAGCGTGTCAGCAACTACATCCAGCGCCTGCCCTGGAAAAACCAGGCCAGAGGCCTGACCAGGGACGAGCTGCTGCGTCAGGTCTCGCAGTGATGGGCGTGCTCAGCCCCGAAAGCGCTTGCGCGTGAGCGCCAGCGCGATCCAGAACGACACCACCGAAAACACCAGCAGCACCAGCGCATGTCGCAGCGGGTGTTCGGGCCAGCGGTCCAGGAAGAGCGGGCGCACCAGCTCGACGGCTGCCGACAAGGGCAGCCAGTCGGCGATGGCGCGCACCACCGGTGGCAGCTGGTCACGCGGAAAGAAGATGCCCGAGAGAAACATCATGGGCGTGAGGAACAGGGTGAAGTAGTAGGTGAAGAAGTCGTAACCCTTGGCCAGGGCGTTGAAGATCAGCGCCATGCAGCTGAAGGTGATGCCCACACCCAGCAGCACTAGCCAGGCCACCAGCAGCTTGGGGCTGTGGCTGATGCCCAGGGCCAGCATCACGACCAGGATGGCGGTCACGGTGAACAGGGCCTTGAAGGCCGCCCACAGCATTTCAGCCAGGACGACGTCGTCCAGCCGCACCGGCGCGTTCATGATGCCGTCCCAGGTTTTTTGCACATGCATGCGCGAAAACGCCGAGTACAGGGCCTCGAAGGTGGCCGCATTCATCGCGCTCATGCAGATGCTGCCGCTGGCCAGGAACAGGATGTAGGGCACCTTCTCCCCACCCAGCTCGATCTGCCCGACCAGCGCGCCCAGGCCGTAGCCAAAGGCGACCAGCCACATCAGCGGTTCGGCGATGTTGCCCACCAGGCTGGGAATGGCGAGCTTTTGCCAGACGAGAAAGTTCCGGCGAAACACCGGCCACCAGCGCATGGACAGCCGCGGAGCGGCCCAGATGTTGTTCTGGATCTGGCTCATGGTCAGCCCTCCTCCCGGATCTGGCGCCCGGTCAATTTCAGGAACAGGTCTTCCAGGTTGGAAGGGCGGTGCAGGGTGCGCAGCGCGGGCCAGGCCTGCAATGCCGACAGCAGGGTCCTGCTGTCGCGGGTGTAGAAGAACACCGTTTCGCCGCTGACTTCAATGCGATCGGCCAGCGGCTTGAGGCTGTGCTCCTGCGCCAGGGCGACGGCGCCCTGGCCGTAGACCTCAACCACTTCAGGCTCCAGGTGCTGCGCGATCAGCTCGCGGGGTGTACCTTCTGCGATCTTGCGGCCATGGTCGAGCACCAGCAGGCGGTGGCAAAGGCGCTCGGCCTCGTCCATGAAGTGGGTGGTCAGCAGGATGGACTTGCCTTGCTGCAGCAGCAGTTGCAGCCGCTCCCACATCAGGTGGCGGGCCTGCGGATCCAGTCCGGTGGTGGGCTCGTCGAGCAGCAGCAGGTCGGGCGCGTTGATCAGGGCGCGCGCCAGGCTCAGGCGCCGCTTCATGCCGCCCGAGAGCTGGCCGGGTTTGGCATCGCCCTTGTGACCCAGCGCCCCGAAATCCAGCAAGGTCGGGATGCGCTCGCGGATCACGCGGTCGGGCAGACCGAAGTAGCGGCCAAACACCAGCAGGTTTTCGCTGGCGGTGAAGTCCGGGTCCAGTGTGTCCATCTGCGCGACCACGCCGAGTCGGGCCTTGATCGCCAGCGCATCGCGCGGCATGGTCAGACCGTCAAAGTAACGCACGCTGCCGGCGTCGGGCTCCGACAGGCCCAGGCTCATGCGGATGGTGGTGGTCTTGCCCGCCCCGTTGGGGCCGATGATGCCCAGGCATTCGCCCGGGTCGATGTGGAAACTCAGGTCATTGACCACCGTCTGGTCGCCGTAGCGCTTGACGAGGTGATCGACCGACAGCAGCGGTGAATTCATGGGGGGTGATTGTGCCTGCGCCGATAAAATCGGGTTTTGTCCCGCCACCGCTGCTGCACGCAGTTCCCCGCCATGTCCCAACCTCTTCCCGAGCGCCTGTCGGTGCTGCTCCAATACCTGTTGCCCAAACAGGCGCTGACCGTGCTGGCCGGACGCTTCGCAGGCTGGCAGGGCGGGTCTGTGACGACCGCGGCGATCCGGCGGTTTGTGGCCCGTTACGGTGTCAACATGGACGAAGCGGCCAACCCGGATGTGGCCGGTTACAGCTCGTTCAACGAATTCTTCACGCGCCCGCTCAAGGCCGGTGCGCGTCCGACGGCCGGTGCCGATTTCGTGAGCCCGGTCGATGGCGCGATCAGCCAGTGCGGGCGCATCGAAGGTGACCGCATCTTCCAGGCCAAGGGCCATGACTACACCACGCGGGCGCTGGTGGGTGGCGATGCCTCGCTGGCCGCGCAGTTCGAGGGCGGCGAGTTCGCTACCCTGTACCTCAGCCCGCGCGATTACCACCGCATCCACATGCCCTGTGACGGGCGCCTGACCCGCATGGTGCATGTGCCGGGTGATCTGTTTTCGGTCAACCCCACCACGGCTCGCGGCGTGCCAGGCCTGTTTGCCCGCAACGAGCGCGTAGTGTGTGTGTTTGAAGGTGAGCACGGGCCTTTCGTCATGGTGCTGGTCGGGGCCACCATCGTGGGCAGCATGGCGACCGTATGGCATGGTGTGATCAACCCGCCGCGGCCCGGCCAGCTACGCGAGTGGACCTACGAGATGGGCAACATCGAACTTGCCCAAGGTGAGGAGATGGGCCGCTTTCTGCTGGGCTCCACCGTGGTGATGCTCTTCCCCAAGGGCGTGATGAACTTCAACGCCGACTGGACCCCGACCCGCCCGATCCGCATGGGCGAGGCGATGGGCAGCTTGGGCTGATCTGTTGCTGTTGTCGGAGCGAGCCCCTGCTCGCGAAGGCATCGGCCGCAGGGGCGTCCTCCCGCAAAATACTCAGCGCTTGCGCAGCCCCAGCGCCATCACAGTGCCGACCACAATGGCGGCACCCAGCAGCTGCATGGGCGCAATCGCCTGACCGAGGAAGACCCAGGCCAGAAGCAGCGCGAAGATTGGCTCGACATTCATGATGGGCGAATTGCCCACCACGCCGAGCTTGGGCAGCACGGTGAACATGATGGTGAAGGCGGTGCCGTACAGAAAAGTCAGCAGCGACAGGCCCAGCCAGCCCAGGCCATCGACTGGCAACTGCCAGCCTCCGCCGAAAGTCGCCGCCAGGCTGGCCCAGACCGCCACCTGCCCCATGGTGGTGAAGGTGCGCAACCGGCCGTCCAGATCGCCGGCCTCGTATTGGGTGAGCACCATGGCCAGGCCAAAAGTGGCCGAAGCGCCCATGGCAAAGGCGACGCCCAGACCGATCTGGCCCCAGTGCGCGGCGGCGCCCAGGCCCGAGGCCGCGCCCATCACGTCCAGGGCCAGCGCCAGGCCCAGCAGCATCACCGGCATGGCCATGACCACAAAGCGCTCGGGTTGGTGGCCGTAGAACAGGCGCGCCCACAGCGCGGCCGAGATGGGGTAGGTGTTGAAGACCAGCAGGGCCAGCGCCACCGGCAGCCGCGCCACCGAGGAGTACAGGCAGACACTCTGCACGGCGATCAGCGCGCCAATCAGGGGCAGGTAGCGCTTGTGGCGCGCGTTCATCTGCCAGGATACCCGCTGGTGCCAGAGGATGAGCAGCACCACCAGCGCGGTGACGCCGCTGCGAAAGCTGACGGCCGTGACCACGTCGACCCCGTGGTTGAAGGCCAGACGGGCCGCCACATGGTTGGCGCCCATCATCAGGGCGATCAGCAGCAAGGTCAGGAAGCCGGTGGTGGACAGGCGCTGTGCTGAACTCATGCCTTCATTGTGGCGGGTACAGACCCAGGGTCCTGGCATGCAGGCGACTGAGGCCCCGCAGCGCATCGGTGAAAGGGGTCCCCACACCGGTCATCTGGCCGAGTTCGCGCACCGCGCTGACCAGTGCATCCAGCTCGACCGCTTTGCCGGCCTGCACATCCTGCAGCATCGAGGTTTTGAATGCGCCCAGCTTGCGCGTGACGGCATGCCGGTCCTCGGGCGCCTGCGCGATCGGGATGCCGATGCGCTCGCCAATGGACCGCGCTTCGAGCATGACCTTTGACATGAAGCCGCGCACGAGTTCGTCGTCGAGGATGCGGTCACTGGTGGCGCCGGTCAGTGCACTGACCGGGTTGACGGTCATATTGCCCCAGAGCTTGAACCAGATGTCCTTCTGGATCTGTGGTGACAGCGTGGCGTTGAAGCCGGCTTTCTGCAGCAGGGCATGCAGGGCTTGCACGCGCGGCGTGACCTGGCCCGAAGGTTCGCCCACGATCAGGCCATCGCCAAAGTGGTGGCGGATCACGCCAGGGGCATCGACCGAACAGCTCGCATGCACCACGCCACCGATGAGGTGGGCGGCCGGGATGGCGCGGGCGATGGCGCCTTGTGGATCGACCGAGGACAGCGAACGGCCGGCAAACGCACCGCCAAAGCCCTGCAGAAACCACCAGGGTACACCGTTCATGGCTGTCAGAACGACCGTCCGGGGGCCGAGCAAAGGGCCGATTTGCTGCGCCACTGAAGCCATGGCGGGCGCCTTGACCGAGATCACCACCAGATCCTGTACGCCAAGTGTTGCGGCGTCGTTCGAGGCCGTGACCGGGACTGTGTGCCGCTCACCGGCTTCATGAAGTTGCAGACCGTTTTTTTGCAGGGCGGTCAGGGTTTCACCACGGGCGAGCACGCTGACCTGCGCACCGGCGCGGGCCAGATGCACACCCATCCATCCGCCGATCGCCCCTGCACCGACGATGGCTACCTTGTTGAATGCCACAGGGGTCGTCTTGTCGCTCATGCGCGCCACCCGGTGTCGATGTGGTCTACCTGGCGCACCAGGGCTTCAAACACATCGCGTCCGGCCCCGTGGTCGGGTTTGAACTGCAGCGCATCGCGCGTGCATTTGGCCGCCATCTCGGCGGGTACCGGGATCGGCGTGCCCATGCTTTGCGTGGCCAGCTGGATTTCGCAGGCACGCTGCAAGGTCCACAGGATCGCAAAGGTCTGCGGCAGGCTCGCGCCCCAGGACAGCAGGCCGTGGTTGCGCAGGATCAGCGCCGGCTTGCTGCCAATGCTCTGCAGCACGCGCGGGCCTTCCTCGGCATGCACCGTGATGCCCTCGAAGGTGTGGTAAGCCACCATGTCGTGCAACTGGGCCGAATAGAAGTTGCTCTGCGACAGCCCACCCTCCAGGCTGGCCACCGCGACGCCGGCCGTGGTGTGTGTGTGCATGACGCAATGCGCACCTTCGATGCCGGCGTGGATCGTGCTGTGCAGAACATAGCCCGCCGGGTTGACCGCGTAGGGCGAGTCGTCAAGCTTGTCACCTGCCAGGTTGATCTTGACCAGGTTGCTGGCCGTGACCTCGGTGTAGTGCAGGCCAAACGGGTTGATCAGGAACTGTTTGTCCCCCCCGGTGACGCTGTCGGGCAGACGCAGGGTGATGTGGTTGTAGATCATCTCGGTCCAGCCGAGCATCGCGAACACGCGGTAGCAGGCCGCCAGCTGCAGCCGGGCCTGCCATTCGTCGGGGTGCACACGCGCCTGCAGCGAAGGCACGATGGGTTGGGGGGTGGGGAACATGGGTGGGTCTCCTGGGGGTTCCGGAAAGAGACTGCCGCGAGCCATTGGCTCTCGCAAAGACGGGCATTTCCGTCATGGCGAGGCGCATCGCACCGCGACCATCTCGGCGAGGGTCAGTAGGTGGCCCCCTTTTGGGGTGCCACGGCATTCACCCCGTTCTTGAAACGTGCCGCCAGTGCAGTCGTTTCGCGGATCAGGATCTGGGTGTCCAGGCCCACGGCCACAAAGACCGCGCCAAGGGACAGGTAGTGCCGGGCCTGTGCTTCGTCGCTGGTCAGGATGCCGGGCGCCTTGCCCGCTTTCAGGATGCGGGCGATGGCGTCTTCGATGGCGGCCTGCACTTCGGGGTGGGCGGCGTTGCCCACATGTCCCAGCGAGGCCGAGAGGTCGGCCGGACCGATGAACACGCCGTCCACACCGGGCGTGGCGGCTATCGCATCCAGGTTCTGCAGGGCCGTGCGCGTTTCCACCTGCACGATCAGGCAGACCTCTTCGTTGGCCCGTCTGAAGTAGTCGATGTAATGGCCCCAGCGTGAGGCCCGCGCACCGGCCATGCCACGCACGCCGCCTTGCCCGTCATCCTGCGGGTAGCGCATTGCGCGCACCAGCTGCGCTGCCTGCTCGGGCGTGTCGACCATGGGCACCAGGATGTTCTGGGCACCGAGGTCGAGGTACTGTTTGATGAGCGCCGTCTCCCCCACCGGCACCCGGGCCACCGCATGGCTGCCCGGGTAGGCGGCCAGGGTCTTGAGCTGGGCCAGGATGCTGCGCAGGTCGTTGGGAGCGTGTTCGCCGTCGACGACCAGCCAGTCGAAACCGGCCAGCGCGCAGATCTCCGCGCTGTAGTCGTTGGCCAGGCCCATCCAGAGGCCGATCTGGGGGCGTTGGTCTTTCAGAGCTTGCTTGAAGGTGTTGATGGGTGTTTGCATGGTGGTTTCTTGGGTTGTGCCTTCGGTGAGGATGCGGATCAGGTCCTGGGGGCCTGCCCGGGCTCAGAGGCGCTTCGCTTTGCCACATCGCCCAGCCAGGCCCCCAGGACCCGAGCCGCGTGGGCGTGCGATGCGCCCCGGTGTCAAATGAATCTGAACTCCAACTTGCCCAGCGGCCCGTAATCCGCATCAAACACATCGCCGACCTTGGCGGGCGCTGGCTTGGTGAACGAACCCGCGAGAACAATCTCGCCGGCCTGCAGGTGTTCGCCCCAGGGGGCGAGCTTGTTGGCCAGCCAGGCGATGCCGATGGCCGGGTGTCCTTGCACGCCAGCGGCCAGACCCGTCTCCTCGACCACGCCATTCTGGCGCAGGATGGCACCGCACCAGGGCAGGTCGGTGGTGAGCGGATCCACGCGTTTGGCGCCGAGCACGATGCCCGCGTTCGCCGCGTTGTCGCTGATGGTGTCGTAGACCTTGCGCATCGCCTTGGTGTGGCGGTCGAACTGCTCGATGCGCGCGTCGATGATCTCGATTGCGGGTGTGACGTAGTCGGTGGCCTCCAGCACCTGCTCCACCGTCACGTTCGGACCACGCAATTCTTTTTTGAGAATGAAGGCCAGCTCCACTTCGACACGCGGGGCGATGAAATTTTTGTGTGGAATGTCAAGCACCTGTCCGGGTGTGCAGGTGTAGAGCATGTCGTCGAGCAGGGTGCCGTAGTCGGGCTCGTCGATCTGGCTGGACACCTGCATGGCGCGGCTGGTCAGGCCAATCTTGTGGCCGATCATCTTTCGGCCTTCGGTGAACTTGAGTTGCATCCAGGCGCGGTTGATGCGGTAGCCATCCTCGATTGTCATGCCCGGATAGCGCTTGGAGAAGTGCTCGATCTGCACGCGCGATTTTTCGGACTGGTTCAATTCTTGGGCGAGCTGCTGGATCAATGTCTCATCAAACATGGTTGTTTCTCGTTTCTCTTGTGGGAGCGATCCCTCGATCGCGAATGCCTGCTCCCCTATTTCGCGATCAGGGGATCGCTCCCACAAAAACACTTACTTCTGGAACAAGGGATGAAGGTTGCTGTGTTTGGCGTCAAAGACTTCAGGACCGACGTCGATCTGCAGGGTGATGCCGATGTGACGCTGCGCCATGACCGGAGCAAAAAATGCTTTGGCCACTTCGACCAGCGCCTGCCCGGCGCGCTGCTGCGTGGTCTCAGAACGGCCACGGCCCATGCGCAGATTCAGGTAGACAAAGGCGTAGTCACCTGTGCCCCCCGCGGCCTGGCCTGCCGCACCGCCATCGGCCACGGCATAGTGCGGCGCGGGATAGGCGAGCACGCGCGTGCCACCGGTCGGGAAGACCTGTTTGCCCTCCTCGTCCTTGACGGTGAGCATGGCGTCGGCCATCTGACGGCACAAGGTGGTCATGTTGACCTCGGCGTCGAGCTGGCCGGTGTAAAGGATCACAAGATGCGGCATGCGTCTTTCTCCTCAGAGCCGGGTGCTGATGGCGGTGTAGCCTTCGGCCTGGCTGGCCACGGGCGCGGGCACTTGCGCGCCGTCCTGCGGCGTCACCTCAAAGATCGCGTTGAGCTGGCCCGTACCACTGGCACCGAAGTACGGCGTGACCATGTCCACACCGCCGTCATAGCCCGTCCAGCCCAGCGCCCCCAGCAGCATGGCGGTGTCGTGCATGAAGCCTTCACCGTGTCCTTTGATGGCATATTCGGGCAGCATTTCGCAAAACGCTTTCCACTCGCGGTTGGCCCACATCTGCAGCACCTGCTTGTCGAGCTGCTCCAGGAACGGGCTCCAGATCTTGTGGGCAAACTCGGGCGCGAGGCCGTTCTGCGCAAAGCGGTGCGAGAGCGAGCCGCTGGCCAGAAAAGCCACCTTGCCGTCGTAATGCTTTTCGACCGCCTCGCGCATGGCCCAGCCCAGGCGGGCGCTGTCGTTGAGGTAATGCACCATGCACAGCGCCGAGACCGACACCACCTTGAAGTGCTGGTCCTCGTTCATGTAGCGCAGCGGCACCAGCGTGCCGTACTCGGGGTCGAGCGT
>JACCDV010348004.1_pt1 | contig 20651 bp, 20 predicted proteins | sample 7446131 | NCBI WGS metagenome assembly JACCDV01 (sample SAMN15323448, study PRJNA562643) | freshwater metagenome | isolation source: river surface water | place: USA:Blue River Watershed | collected 2017-08-17 | reverse complement strand
TTTTATTTACTAAAACGCTCATGATATATGAATTAAATTGTGTTTAAATTTGTGATGCAAAAGTAAGTTTTTTACCAATTAATCACGAAATTTTAATAGTATTTTTTTAGTTAGGTTTGCTAATTTGGTATCCTTTTACAATTTTATTGCCGTCAAATTCCCAAATAACAACAAATTTTGCAATAAGAAAAAACTCTTTTGGATTTTCTATAGTAGTAACTTTATGATTATATTTCACTACAAATTGATTGTTTTCCTCAATAATATGTGAAATTTCCATATAAGAATCAACATAATTTTGTTTCAGCTCATTTGCTAGATTAACAATATCCTGTTTATTCATCTTAACATTACCTTGAGAACTATCCCAATCTAAAACAAAATCATCGTGTAAAAGTTCATTTAAAAAAACTTCATTTCGAATACCGTCTTCTTTATATAAAAATTCGATTTTTTCTTTATTTGTCATTTTGTTTTAATTTTTCAATAATTTCTGGAATACGTTTTACGTTGGCCAATTGTTTTAATTTCTCACGAGATTCTTCAATTGGAGTTCCAAAATATGTTTTTCCTCCTTCAATTGATTTGGTAACTCCGGTTTGTCCCATTACTATTGCTTTTGAACCAATAGTAATTCCGCTAGTAGTTCCAACTTGTCCCCAAAGGGTAACTTCATCTTCTATAACCACACAGCCTGCAATTCCGGTTTGTGAAGCAATCAAACATTTTTTACCAATTACAGTATCGTGACCTACATGCACCTGATTGTCTATTTTAGTTCCAGCTCCGATAGTGGTATCACCTGTAACTCCTTTGTCAATCGTACATAAAGCACCGATTCCTACATTATCTTCAATGACTACTCGCCCACCTGATAACAATTGGTCAAAACCTTCTGGACGTTTTTTATAATAGAAAGCATCAGCTCCTAAAATAGTTCCAGCATGAATCATCACGTTATCACCAATTACGGTGTTATCGTAAATCGTAACATTGGCATGAATCAAACAATTTTTACCAATTTGAACATTATGTCCAATGAAACAATTAGGTTGAATAACCGTTCCTTCTCCTATTTTAGCAGTATCAGAAATAGCACTATTTGAAGCTTGAAAAGGTCTGAAATGTTTCGTAAGTTTATTAAAATCTCTAAAAGGATCATCAGATATCAACAACGCTTTTCCTTCTGGGCATGCCACTTCTTTATTAATTAAAACAATAGTTGCTGCCGATTGAAGTGCTTTGTCATAATATTTAGGATGATCTACAAATACAATATCTCCTGGCTCCACCACATGAATTTCATTCATACCGTGAACTGGAAAATCAGCATCACCCACAAAATTACAATTGATAATTTGGGCAATATCTTTAAGAGGATAAACTTTTGGAAATTTCATTTAATATTGGATTAGTGGATAGTAATTACTGATGAGTAAAATATAAAAGAGTAATTAGTTCTTTGATTATTTACTAATTACTCTTCACTTTTTACTTTCAATTATTCTTTTACTCTTTCCATGTAGTTTCCAGTTGCTGTATCAATTTTGATTTTATCACCTTCATTGATAAACAACGGAACGTTTACAGTTGCTCCCGTTTCAACAGTTGCTGGTTTTGTAGCATTTGTAGCCGTATTTCCTTTTACTCCTGGCTCAGCATAAGTCACTTCTAAAACGATAGAAGCTGGCATATCAACTGATAATGGCGCTTCTGTTTCAGCATTGATTTGAATCATTACATTAGTTCCTTCTTTTAATAAATCTGGAGCATCTAATACTTTTTTGTCTAATGTAATTTGCTCAAATGATTCGTTATTCATGAAGTGAAATTGATCCCCTTCAGCATATAAATATTGAAATGTATGTGTTTCAACACGTACTTCATCAATTTTGTGTCCAGCAGAAAATGTGTTATCTAATACTTTTCCGTTTGTTAACGATTTTAATTTTGTTCTTACGAAAGCTGGTCCTTTACCTGGTTTAACGTGAAGAAACTCGATGATTTTATAAATATCGTTATTGTATTTGATACATAATCCGTTTCTAATATCTGATGTACTTGCCATTTTGTTTGTATTTGATGTTTATTAACTAATTTTTAAATCTTAAATTGAACTTGTATAACCTTTCATGATTCCTCGAGAAGAATTTTTGATGAAATCTAGAATTTCATCGCGTTCTGGAGTTGCCTCCATTTCAGCTTCAATAATACTTACTGCTTGAGAAGTATTGTAGTTTTTTTGATATAAAATTCTATATATATCCTGAATTTCTCTAATTTTTTCAGTTGTAAAACCTCTTCTTCTTAAACCAACAGAATTGATTCCTACATATGAAAGTGGTTCTTTTGCAGCTTTTGTGTAAGGAGGAACATCTTTACGAACCAAAGAACCACCAGAAATCATAGCATGGTCTCCAATAGAGATAAATTGGTGAACTGCTGCTAAACCTCCAATGATTGCAAAATTACCAACCGTAACGTGTCCAGCTAAAGCAACGCCATTTACTATAATTGCATTGTCACCAATATGACAATCATGTGCAATGTGAGCAGTTGCCATAATCAAACAATTTTTACCAATTACCGTTTGACCTGAGGCTACTGTTCCTCTATTAATTGTTACACATTCTCTTACAGTTGTATTATCGCCAATAACAGCTAATGAGTCTTCACCACCAAATTTTAAATCTTGTGGAACCGCTGAGATTACAGCTCCTGGAAAAATATTACAATTTTTACCAATACGTGCCCCTTCCATTATGGTTACATTTGAACCAATCCAAGTTCCTTCTCCTATTTCAACATTGTTATGAATAGTAGTAAAAGGATCAATTACTACGTTTCTTGCTATTTTAGCACCTGGGTGCACATAAGCTAATGGTTGATTCATATATCTTTTAGTTATTAGTAATTAGTGATTAGTGATTAGTCTTTTATGTAATTTTAACTAATTCTAAATTCTAATTGCCTTGTTTTTACTATTTCACTTTTACTATTTGCGCCATTAATTCGGCTTCTGAAACTAATTTACCATTTGCATAAGCATACGCTTGCATATGACAAATACCTCTTCTGATTGGTGATAACAAATCACACTTAAAGAATAAGGTATCGCCTGGTAATACTTTATTTTTAAACTTAACATTATCAATTTTCATGAAATAAGTCAAGTAATTTTCTGGATCTGGAACTGAGCTCAAAATTAGAATTCCTCCTGTTTGAGCCATTGCTTCAATTTGTAATACTCCTGGCATAACTGGCGCTCCTGGAAAATGTCCTACAAAGAAATCTTCATTCATAGTCACATTTTTTAATCCTACCACATGAGTATCTGTCAATTCTAAAATTTTATCAACCAATAAAAATGGTGGACGATGAGGCAGTAAATTCATAATTCCATGAATATCCAATACGGGCTCTTTATTAATATCATATTGAGGAACGTTATTTCGCTCTTCTGTTTTAATTATTTTAGCCATTTTTTTAGCAAACTGGGTGTTTACATAATGGCCAGGTTTGTTTGCAATTACTTTTCCTTGAATACGAGTTCCTATTAAAGATAAGTCACCAACAACATCTAACAACTTATGACGAGCAGCCTCATTAGGAAAATGCAACGTTAAATTATCTAGAATTCCATTTGGTTTAACAGAAATAGTTTCTTTATTAAAGGCTTTTTTCAAATTTTCCATTGTTTCTGTAGAAATCTCTTTGTCTACATAAACAATAGCATTATTCAAATCGCCACCTTTAATCAAACCATTATTAAGCAAAGCTTCCAATTCATGAAGGAAACTAAATGTTCTACAATTAGCAATTTCTGTTTTAAAATCTTTAATTCCTTTCATATTTGCATTTTGAGTACCTAATACCTTAGTACCAAAATCAACCATTGCTGTAACACAATATTCATCTGAAGGAATAACCGTAATTTCGCTTCCTGTAGCTTCATCTAAATAAGAAATAACTTCCTTAACTACATATACTTTTCTATCCGCATCTTGGTCAACAATACCTGCTTTTTCAATAGCTTCAACAAAATATTTAGAAGAACCATCCATAATAGGAAGTTCTGAAGCATTTAATTCAATAATAATATTATCCAAATCACAACCTACGATAGCAGCCAAAACATGTTCTGGTGTTTGAATCATAACGCCTCTTTTTTCTAGATTTGTTCCACGTTGTGTATTAACTACATAATTTGCATCTGCTTCGATGATAGGTTGACCTTCTAAATCAACTCTAACAAAGGTAAAACCATTATTAACTGGCGCAGGTTTTAATGTCATAGTAACCTCTTGCCCAGTATGAAGTCCAACACCTTTTAGGGAAATTTCGTTAGCGATGGTTTTTTGTTTAACCATGATTTTAATATTTATTGTGAATTATTGTTTTTTTAAATTTTCGATATCAGCTACAATTTTTGGTAAATTTCTAAAATGAACGAATGACTTAGCAAAATCGCCATAATTGAACGCTGGACTTCCTTGAACTACTTCTCCATCGCCTAAACTTTTACCAATACCTGATTGCGCTTGAATTTTAACATTATTGCCAATAGTAATATGACCTACAATTCCTACTTGACCACCAATCATACAGTTTTTACCTATTTTAGTAGATCCTGCAATTCCAGTTTGTGAAGCAATTACTGTATTTTCGCCAATTTCAACATTGTGAGCTACTTGAATATGATTATCAAGTTTGACTCCTTTTCTAATTATTGTTGAACCTAAAGTAGCTCTATCAATTGTAGAACAAGCTCCAATTTCTACATCATCTTCTATGATAACATTACCTATTTGTGGTACTTTTTTGTAAGTTCCGTCTTCTTGAGGTGCAAATCCAAATCCATCAGAACCTACAATAGTTCCCGAATGAATCGTACAATTGTTACCAATTACCGTTTCTGAATAAATTCTTACTCCTGCAAAGAAAACGCAACCATCACCAATAGTTACATTATCACCAATAAAACTATTAGGATAAATTTTTACATTATTACCAATAACTACATTTTTACCAATATAGCAAAAACTACCCAAATATAAATCAGAACCATAAGTAACTCCTTCAGAAATAACAGAAGGTTGCTCAATTCCTGATTTCATCAATTTTACTTGATTGTAATACTCTAAAAGTTGAGAAAACGCTTTATATGCATCTTCAACTTTTATAAGAGTTGTAGAAATTTCTTGTTCAGGCTCAAAGGTGTTATTAACAATTGTAACTGTTGCTTGAGTAGAATAAATATGATTTATGTATTTGGGATTAGCAAGAAAAGTTAAAGAACCTTCCGTTCCTTCTTCTATTTTAGCCAATTTATAGACTTCCGCTTCTGGATTGCCTACCACTTCGCCTTGTAAAATTCCTGCTATTTGAGCTGCTGTAAACTTCATTTATTTGATTTATTCGATTTAATCACACCACATGAAACCACTTCATCTTGGCAAAAATATAAAATTTAATTAAAATGTTAACGTTCTAACAAGACTTTTGGAAAACAAATAAAATATTTTGTAACTGGTTTTGATAAAGCTTTTAAATGCAATTGGTCTGATGCTTCCACTACATCTTCAATGGTTTTATCCTTTTTCAAAATTCGAATCGGTTCACTTGACTTGCTGTAGGCTTGATTTTTCAACTTACCTTTGAATACAAAATAATCTGCTTCTTTATCAGAAATACCAGTAATTGAAACATATTTATTTTTAAAAGCTAACAAGTTCTCTTTATTAGGTTTATCATCACTCATTTGAATCTTTAGTAAATCACGATTTAGTATCATTCGACAAAGTGATTGTAATACAAAATCATCATGAAATTGCCAAGCTTTTATCGCACCTAAAACATCATAATCATCCAAATACGAAAACTTATCTAAGACACTTTTATCAAAATCTGCTAATGTAATTTTGTTTTGCAAAAAGAATTGCAACGGTTCGCTACATGGCAAAGCCATTCCTTTTTGAGTTAATTCTTTGGCACGTTTTAAAATTTTGGTCAAGATTAATTCCGCAACCACACTGGTTTTGTGCAAATACGCTTGCCAATACATCAATCTTCTGGCCACCAAAAACTTTTCAACAGAATAAATTCCTTTTTCTTCAATAACCAAATAATCATCTTGAACATTCATCATTTGAATTAAACGTTCGCTGTTGATGTTTCCTTCCGCTACACCGCTGTAAAAACTATCGCGTTTTAGATAATCCATTCGGTCCATATCCAACTGACTTGAAATCAATTGCAACATGAATTTCCTATGATATTCACCTTTAAAAACTTGGATTGCTAAAGCTAATTTCCCATCAAACTCTTTATTCAATTGCTCCATGAACAACAACGAAAGCTCTTCATGATGCACTTCTTCCACAATACTATGTTCCATTGCGTGACTGTAGGGTCCGTGACCAATATCATGCAACAAAATTGCAATATACAAAGCATTTTCTTCTTCTTCCGAAATAGAAACGCCTTTAAAACGCAAGGTTTGAACCGCTTTTTGCATAATGTGCATACAACCTAACGCATGATGAAAACGTGTGTGATGCGCTCCTGGATAAACCAAATACGACATTCCCATTTGGGAAATTCTTCGTAAACGCTGAAAATAGGGATGCTGAATTAAATCGTAAATTAAACTATTGGGAATGGTAATAAAACCATAAATAGGATCGTTAAATATTTTGAGTTTGTTGGTTTGGCTCACAATTTGATAATTTTAATAACAAATATAGCGTTTTCACAAAATGAAATCGTTAAAAAGTATTGAAAATTTTATACAATATTTAATACAAACCTCTTTAATATATACTAACTTGCACACAAATTTAGAAATATGAGTCAGATAAAAATACTTTGGGTTGACGATGAAATTGATTTATTGAAACACCATATCTTGTTTTTAGAAAAGAAAAATTATCACGTAACCACTTGCAATAATGGACAAGATGCTATCGATTTGTTCGAAGAAAATAATTTCGACATTGTATTCTTAGATGAAAATATGCCAGGATTAAGTGGTTTAGAAACTTTATCTGAATTAAAAGAAAAGAAATCTTCGGTTCCGGTGATTATGATTACCAAAAGTGAAGAAGAATATATTATGGAAGAAGCAATCGGTTCTAAAATTGCCGATTATTTGATAAAACCTGTGAATCCCAATCAGATTTTATTGAGTTTGAAGAAGAATTTAGATCATTCGCGATTGATTTCTGAAAAAACAACTTTGGATTATCAAAAGGAATTTCGAAAAATTGCGATGGATATGGCGATGGTTCGCACTTATGAAGATTGGGTGGAATTGTACAAGAAACTATTGTTTTGGGAATTAGAGTTGGAAAACATCGAAGACCAAAGCATGGTAGAAATTTTAGAAAGTCAGAAAACCGAAGCTAATGTGCAATTTGGGAAATTCATCGAGCGTAATTATGAAGATTGGTTCCAACCAAAAGCGGATAAACCGATTCTTTCACATGAAATTTTTGGTGAATTAGTTGCGCCTGAAATCCGTAAAAAAGACAAACCGATTTTATTCATTGTGATTGATAACTTACGTTATGACCAATGGAAAGCGTTTGAAAGTGTGGTAAACAATCACTACAAATTGGAAAAAGAAGTGAGCTACTTCTCTATTCTACCAACAGCAACGCAATATGCTCGTAATGCAATTTTCTCTGGTTTAACGCCTTTGGACATGGAAAAGAAATTCCCCCAATATTGGAAAAACGATCCTGATGAAGGTGGAAAAAATCTGTATGAAGGCGAATTTTTAACCGAGCAATTAAAACGCTTAGGATTAAACATCAGACAAGAATATTATAAAATTACCAATTTTGCTTCTGGAAAAAAATTAGCTGATAACTTTAAATCCTTAAAAAACAACGATTTAACTACGATAGTGTATAATTTCGTAGACATGTTATCGCACGCTAAAACCGAAATGGATGTAGTGAAAGAATTGGCTTCAAACGATAAAGCATATCGTTCTTTAACGGCAAGTTGGTTTAAGAATTCTCCACTTTTAGATATGATTCAACAAGCACAACAACTTGGTTTTAAATTAATTATAACTACTGACCACGGAACGATTAATTGTAAAAATCCGTCGAAAGTTATTGGTGATAAAAACACGAGTTTGAATCTTCGCTACAAAACAGGAAGAAGTTTGACATATGAAGACAAAGACGTTTATGCTGTTAAAGATCCTAAAAAAATTGGATTACCAACATTAAACATGACTAGCTCTTTCATTTTTGCAAAAAACGATTTATTTTTGGCTTACGTAAATAACTACAATCATTATGTAAGTTATTACCGAAACACCTATCAACACGGAGGCATTTCGTTAGAAGAAATGGTAATTCCATTCTTAGTTTTAGAGCCAAGGTAATAGTTTTCAGTGTTCAGTTATAAGTGTTCAGTAAAGTTATAAATAAGTATGAAGATAATTTTTTCATTAGACGAAATCACAAACGTTGCCAAGCAAATATTAGCTACGCCTTCATTAAAAAAAGTAATTACATTTCATGCGCAAATGGGTGCCGGAAAAACGACTTTAATTAAAGAATTGGTAAAAGAATTAGGCGTAAAAGATAATTCAAGTAGCCCAACATTTTCTTTAGTAAACGAATACAGAACATTTGAAGGCGAAACAGTGTATCACTTTGATTTATATCGATTAAATTCGGAAGAAGAAGGTTATGATATGGGATTAGACGAATATTTCTATTCGGATAATTGGTGTTTTATCGAATGGCCAGAAAAAACGCCAAATTTAATTCCAATTGACCATGCGAGTATTTCCATAAAAATTTTACCAAATGGTAATCGTGAATTAACGCTCAAAAATTAAATACATAAGAGAATAGAAAATCAACTTCTATTCTCTTTTTTTATAAATCTATTTCCCAAGTCTAAAATAATTCCTAATTTAGAACCTCAAAATCAAAAGTAATGTCGATATACACCCCTTTTTCTGCTTCACAATTGCTTCCACAAGAAGAAAAACTTGAAGTAGCGCGTCATAAAAGCGAATTATTTATAGGAATTCCAAAAGAAACATCCTATCAAGAAAGAAGAATTTGCTTAACGCCAGATGCGGTTTCTTCATTGGTTTCGCATGGACACCGTGTAATGTTAGAATCAGGAGCTGGCGAAACTTCAAGTTATACCGACAAAGAATACAGCGATGCAGGTGCAGAAATCACACAAGACACCAAAAAAGTTTTGGATTGCCCCATGATTTTAAAAGTAGAACCACCTACTCTAGCCGAAATTGAAATGATGAATCCGCAGACGATTGTTATTTCGGCTATTCAATTAAAAACGCAGAAAAAAGAATATTTTGAAGCTTTAGCTGCTAAAAGAATTACGGCTTTAGCATTTGAATTTATAAAAGATGAAGATGGCTCTTATCCTACAGTAAAATCTTTGTCGGAAATAGCAGGAACAGCATCAATATTAATTGCTTCTGAGTTAATGATTGGAGAAAATATTGGAAAAGGTTTATTATTTGGGAATATTACTGGAGTTCCTCCAACAAAAGTAGTGATTATTGGTGCAGGAACTGTAGCTGAATATGCAGCTCGAACAGCTCTTGGATTAGGCGCTCATGTAAAAGTATTTGATAATTCGATTACCAAATTACGTCGTTTACAAAATACCTTAAATCAACGAATATTTACTTCTACCATTCAAGAAAAATCACTTTTAAAAGCATTAAGACGTTGTGACGTTGCTATTGGTGCCATGAAAGGAAAAAACAGAGCTCCAGTTGTAGTTACCGAAACTATGGTAGAACATATGAAAAAAGGAGCTGTAATTGTCGATGTGAGTATTGATACGGGTGGTTGTTTTGAAACTTCCGAGGTCACTACTCATGAAAAACCAACTTTCATTAAAAATGGAGTAATTCATTATTGTGTGCCGAATATTCCTTCTCGATATTCAAAAACAGCATCTATGTCTATCAGTAATATTATTTCACCTTTCTTATTACAAATTGCAGATGATGGCGGAATTGAAAGTGCTATTAGATGTAATAGAGGTTTGAAAAACGGAATTTACAGCTATCACGGCTTACTTACCAATAAGGCCATTGCTGATTGGTTTAATCTAGAGTATCGCGATATTAATTTGATTGTTTTTTAAAGTTAAAATCTAGAGACTATGTGTATAATTTAAACTAAATTTGTACAAAATTATTATTTTATGAAGTTTCAGTTTCGATTAGCTTATTATTTATTTGGTTTACTTTTAGGAGGTGTTTTTGTAATGTGGTTTTTAAAATCTAAAGCTACAGATAAAGGGGTAGAATTTTGCTACTTCCCTAATTGTCGTGTTTTAAAAGATTTAAGAAGCAAATCATTAGAAATTGATTCACTAGCTCAAAAATCGTTAGATGCAAAATGGGTTACTTTAGAAGATATTCGCCAAAGTTTACGCTATGGTGATGTAGATTTTTCAAAAAGTAATGAAGCTTACAGAAAAGGTAAAATTTATGTAATTGAAGGTAAAACTTCTAATAATGAAGAAATTACCATTACAATGATTAATTACACGAACAAAGTCTTGCTTGAAAAGATAGAAAAAAAGTAATTTTTTTTACCGAAACACTTGCAGAAACAAATATTCCTTGTATATTTGCACTCGCAATACAGAAATGTAAAGCACTTTATTGGGGCGATTAGCTCAGCTGGTTCAGAGCACCTCGTTTACACCGAGGGGGTCGGGGGTTCGAACCCCTCATCGCCCACCAATTCAAATCCTACAGAAATGTGGGATTTTTTTATATGCCAAATTTAATTTATATGCCATACTCTGTTTACATTCTCCACAGTCTTACTAAAGACAAATTCTATATTGGCTACACTGCCGATTTATCAGCTCGAATTATTCGTCACAATCAAAAAAGTAAAGGTTTTACCGGTTCAACCAACGATTGGATTTTGGTTTACCAAGAAGAATTTAATTTACAAATCGAAGCTATTCAAAGAGAAAAACAAATCAAAAGTTGGAAAAGCAAAATTAAAATTAAAGAATTAATTCAAAAAAAATAACAATTAGCTCAGCTGGTTCAGTGCATCCCGATTTTATCGGGAGGGTCGAGGATCGGAACCCCTTTCCGAAATTCGGAACAAGCAATCGCCCAACAAAATTAAATCCTACAGAAATGTGGGATTTTAATTTTATACAATTCCCGAAAGTTTTCAAACAAAGCACATCAATAGAATTCCTTCATTTCTTATATTTGTCTAAAATTTAGAAAATCATGCAACACATTATAGACCGCTTTATAAGCTATGTTACTATAGATACCGAATCTGATCTAAATTCAGAAACCACTCCAAGTACAAAAAAACAATTAGATCTAGCCAATCTATTAGTAAAAGAACTAAAAGCAATGGGGATAACCGATGTAACTATTGATAAAAATGGTTACGTTATGGCTACTTTAGAAAGTAATGTTAAACACGAAGTTCCTACTATAGGTTTTGTTTCTCACTACGACACTACTCCTGATTTTACTGGAGCTAATGTAAAACCTCAAATTGTAAAAAATTATGATGGTGGCGATATCGTTTTAAATAAAAAACAAAATATCGTTTTATCACCAAGTTATTTCAAAGATTTACTTTTATATAAAGGACAAACTTTAATCACTACTGACGGAACTACATTACTTGGTGCCGATGATAAAGCGGGTATTACCGAAATTATGTCAGCAATGGAATACCTAATTCAACATCCTGAAATCAAACACGGTAAAATTCGTGTAGGTTTTACTCCAGATGAAGAAATTGGTCGTGGTGCTCATAAATTTGATGTTGAAAAATTTGGTTGTGATTGGGCTTACACTATGGATGGAAGTCAAATTGGAGAGTTAGAGTACGAAAATTTCAATGCGGCTGGAGCTAAAATTACATTCAAAGGAAAAAGCGTTCACCCTGGTTATGCTAAGGGAAAAATGATCAACTCGATGTTGTTAGCTAACCAATTCATTTCTAAATTACCAAAGAAAGAAATTCCTGAAAAAACTAAAGGTTACGAAGGATTCTTTCACGTAGTTGGAATTTCTGGAAGTATTGAAGAAACAGTTGTTGAATTAATCATTCGCGACCATAGTGCTAAAAAATTCAAAGAAAGAAAAGAATTCATTCACGAATTAGCGAATAAATTCAATAAAAAATGGCAAAAACAATTTGGTGAAGAAATCGTAATTGCGGAAGTAAAAGACCAATACTACAACATGAAAGAAAAGGTAAAACCTGTTTTCCATATTGTTGAAATTGCCGAAAAAGCGATGAAAGAATTAGGTATAAAACCAATCATCAAACCAATTCGAGGAGGAACTGATGGTTGTCAATTATCGTACAAAGGATTACCTTGTCCAAATATCTTTGCAGGCGGTCATAACTTCCACGGAAAATACGAATACGTTCCTGTTGAAAGTATGGTAAAAGCAACCGAAGTAATTGTAAAAATTGCTGAAATTACAGCTACAACTAAAAAATAAATCTATTTCATAATAGATAACTATTATAAAGACAGGCTATTTACAGCTTGTCTTTTTTTGTATATTCGCAATTCTATTCTTATTCAATAAAAATCAAAACAATATGTTTCAAAAAATAAACATTAAAAAGAATCTTTTATTAGTTGCGCTTGCTACAATTTCTACAATTACGTTAGCACAAGAAAAACATCTTAAAAACATCAAACAATTAACTTTTGGTGGCGATAATGCCGAAGCTTATTTTAGTCCAAAAGGGGATAAACTAACACTTCAGGTTACCAATAAAGCCTTTGGAGTTTCGTGCGACCAAATCTTTATGTTGGATTTACAAGCACATGAATTTAATGAAAAAAGCTTGCAATTAGTTTCAACTGGAAAAGGAAGAACTACTTGTTCTTTCTATATGCCTGATGGGAAACATATTATTTATGCTTCTACTCACGCAGCAGATCATGCATGTCCGGCACCACCAAAACCAATTGATGGTAAATATCTTTGGGCAATTTATCCTGAATTTGACATTTACATGGCTGATTTAAAAGGAAATATTGTAAAACAATTCACTAATTCTCCAGGTTATGATGCAGAAGCTGTGGTTTCACCTGACGGAATGAAAATTGCGTTCACCAGTATTAGAAGTGGTGATTTGGAAATCTATGTAATGGATATCGATGGAAGCAATTTAAAACAAATCACTTCTGGATTAGGATATGATGGTGGCTGCTTTTTTTCTCACGATAGTAAGAAAATTGTATTCCGTTCTTCTCGTCCAAAAACCCCTGAAGCAATTAAAGAGTATAAAGATTTATTGGCACAAAATTTAGTTGCTCCATCTGAAATGGAAATCTACACTTGCAACATCGATGGTTCCGATTTAAAACAGATTACGAATCTTGGGAAAGCCAATTGGGCTCCTTACTTCCACCCTTCTGATAAGAAAATTATTTTCTCATCGAATCATCATTCTACACGTGGTTACGATTTCCAATTGTACATGATTGATACAAACGGTGAAAACTTACAACAAATTACTTGGGAAAGCGAATTTAATGCCTTTCCAATGTTTTCTCCAGATGGAAAAAAACTAGTATTCTCAAGCAACAGAATGCAAAGTAAACCTAGAGAAACCAATGTATTTATAGCAGATTGGGTTGAAGGTGATGCTGCCGAAATTGCACAACCAAAGTCACTAAAAAAACACATTAGTTATTTAGCTTCAGACGAATTACAAGGTCGTTTAACGGGTTCTGAAGGCGAGAAAAAAGCAGCCGATTATATTGCAAAAGAATTCAAAGCATTAGGATTAAAACCTTATGCGAACAATAGTTATTTCCAAAAATTCAATTACAAAGTAAAATTGAATCCTCATGCTACAGATGGTTCTGGTGATAAAGCCAATAATGGAACCAATGTAATTGCGTTTTTAAATAACAAAGCTTCTAAAACCATCATTATTGGAGCACATTACGATCATTTAGGTTTAAACGAACACAACCATTCTACAAAACCTAATTCTCATGGTGAAATTCACAACGGAGCAGACGATAATTCTTCAGGTGTAGCTGGAGTTTTGGAATTAGCTCGTATGCTATCAAAAAACAAAACCAAAGAAAATGCGAATTACATTTTTGCTCTATTTTCAGGCGAAGAAGATGGTTTAATAGGTTCAAAACACATGGCAGAAAATTTGAAATCATTATATCCTAATGTTATCACAATGATTAACATGGATATGATTGGAAGATTAAATGCTGATAAAGGGTTAACTGTGGGTGGCGTAGGAACTTCTCCTGAATTTACTAAAATCGTTAATAAAAATAAACCAGCTGGCTTTAATGTTACTTTAGACCTTGCAGGACAAGGACCATCTGACCACACTTCATTTTATTTAAAAGATATTCCGGTGTTGTTTTTCTTTACAGGAACTCATAACGACTATCACAAACCAAGTGATGATGAAGACAAAATCAATTACTATGGTGTAAGAAACATTACGGATTATGTGTTTAGAGTGTGCTCAGAAATTGAAAAATTAGAGAAAGTTGAATTCACGAAAACAGCTATGAATACTGAAAAAGTAGTTCCAAAATACAAAGTAACTTTAGGAATTATGCCTGATTATACTGACCACGGAAATGGGTTACACATTGATGGCGTTACGGATAATCGTCCGGCTCATGCTGCAGGAATTTTAGCGGGAGATATTCTAGTAAAAATTGGAGATTGTGAAATAAAAGAAGTATACAGTTATATGGATTGCTTATCCAAATTAAGTGTTGGTGATGAAAAAGACGTAACCATAATGAGAAACGGCAAACCAATTACTGTAAGAGTAAAATTCTAAAATCAAATTAAAGAGGACTTTGTTCCTCTTTTTTTATGAAGATTATTTACATTTGACAAACACAAAAGCATACTATTTTGGAAAAAGAAAACAAATGGAATAAAACCAACCAATGGGAAAACGAATTAGAGCAATTACACGCTATCATTTGGAAAACGGCTTTAATTGAAACTACAAAATGGGGTGGTCCTGTTTATACCTATAAAAACAAAAATGTAGTTGGTATCGGAGGTTTTAAATCCTATTTTGGAATTTGGTTTTACAATGGTGTTTTTTTGAAAGATGAGAAAAAACTGCTCATCAATGCTAATGAAGAAAACACCAAATCCTTACGTCAAATGCGATTCAATTCCGCTAACGAAATCAATGAGAAGTTAATTTTAGCCTATATTAAAGAAGCTATTGAAATTGAAGAAAAAGGATTAGCAATTCCAAAAGAAAAAAAGGAAACTATAATCCCTGAATTATTACAAAACGAATTGGATAAAAATTCAGAACTTTTAAACAAATTCAATGCATTTGCTCCATATAAACAAAGAGAATTTATTGAACACATAACTTCTGCTAAACAAGAAAAAACACAAATTACTCGTTTGGAAAAAATCATTCCAATAATTATAGAAGGACGAGGTTTAAACGACAAATACAGCCCATAAAAAAAGCCGAATTTCTATATTGAAATTCGGCTTTTTTACTATTTAAAAAATCTTATTTTGCTGCTAACTTAGCACTCATTTCCATTGAAATAGCAGATTTTTCCATTTTGATTTTTCCAGCCATTGTTTCTACAACGATTGTATCTTCATTCATTTCGGCAATTTTTCCGTGAATTCCAGCTTTGGTGATAATTCTATCTCCTACTTTTAATCCGCTTTCAAATGCTTTTTCTTTTTTGGCTCTTTGTTGTTGTGGTCTTATCAATAAGAAATAAAACACAGCAATCATTAATACTAATTGTATTGCTAAACTTGGATTCATATACTAATTATTAATGCTACTATTTAGCAGCAGGTGTTACATTGGCTTTAATTTTGAACATCTCATGTCCGTTTGCGGTATTCGTTTTAAGAGTTACCGTTTTTTCTTGTGCTCCTGGTTTTCCTTTAGAATCAAAAGACACTTTAATTGGTGCAGAATCTCCAGGTTTAATTGGATCTTTTGGAGGTTGAGGAACAGTACAACCACAACTACCTTTAGCTTCATGAATAATTAAATCAGCATCTCCTACATTTTTAACCATAAATTCTGTTTCAACAATAGCACCTTCTGCAATGGTACCAAAATCATGAATTTCTTTATCAAATTCAACTTTAGCTAATCGTCCAGCAATAGCATTTTGTTCTTGAATAGCTTTCATATCCGCATCTGTAATTTTATCTGCAGCACTCTCTTGTTTACAAGAAACAGCAAAAAAAACAAATGAAAGAGCTAATAAACTAATTGATTTTCTTATCATATCTTTAAAATTTATAATAAACCTCTACCTGATTTTTTTAATTTTCCGTTTTGTGAAAATTCTTTCACTAAATTATCTAAAATTCCGTTGATAAAAATACTACTTTTTGGCGTAGAATACTCTTTTGCAATTTCTAAATATTCGTTAATTGTTACTTTTGTTGGAATAGATGGAAATTTCAATAACTCACAAATTGCCATTTTTAAGATAATGGTATCAATTTCAGCAATACGTTCTACATCCCAATTTGGCGTTTTATCAATGTACTCTTTTGATAATTCCAATTCGTTCAAAACTGTTTTTCTAAATAAATTTTTCACGAATTCTTTATCATCTTCGTCTTTGTAAACTTTTGGAATTATTAAAGTATCGTTTTCGCCTTTTAATTGCTTGATTTGTTTTACAATTAAAGTATTAATAGCTGGCAAATCATCTAACCAAGTTAATTTATTATCCTCTAAATAATCGTATAAACGATCGCTTGGAGCAATAACTTCAGTGTATAAATCAACGATGAATTTTTTATCATCTTCAAAATTACCAACAGGTTTTTGCATGTAACTTTGATACAACTCACTTTCTTTAATCGTATCAATTAAACCTAAAATGATGTCATCATTTAATTTCCAATTGTTTATGTTATGATCATCTAAAGCAGTTTCTAAAGCTTCTGATTCTGATAATAATACCAAAACTTTATTGTTAATGAATTTTAAAATGGGATTGCGCTCTTCTTTAGTAGCTAAATGTTTTTTAGAAGCCAAATCGATGTATTCCTCTTCTTTCTTTTTGATTTCGATAAGTGCTGAAAGCAATAAAAGATACAAGTTTTGGGTGTTTTCTATACTTTGAAGTAAAAACTTTTCTTCTTTATCCAAATTATCAGATTGGTGTTGGTGCATCGCATAAATACTTTGCATCACTTTTACTCGGATATGTCTTCTGTTTAACATACTAATTAAGAACTTTACAAAATTAAGAGAGCGAAAAAGTTACCTCTTTCGCTCTGCAAAAATACAATTTTATTTAAAACGAATTACTTCTTTAATTCATTTTTTGCATCATCAATACGTTTTTGCGCAACTGAAAATGCCGCTTGATGTGTAGTGATATTGTTATCATCTGCAAATTTGAAAATCTCTAATGCTGTGTTGTAGATGTTTTCTGTTTTCTCCATTACTTGTGCATTCGTCCATTTTACCAATTCAGAATACACATTGATAACACCACCCGCATTGATTAAGAAATCAGGTGCATATAAAATACCTTTATCTTTTAAGATTTTTCCATGAACCACTTCGTTAGCTAATTGATTATTAGCTGCTCCAGCAATAATAGAAGCTTTGATGTTGTTAATAGTAGCATCGTTAATTGTAGCTCCTAAAGCACAAGGTGCATAAATATCTACATCAGCACTATATAAATCAGCTCCTGTAAAAATCTTAGCTCCATACTTCGCTCCTACTTGATGTACTCTATCTTCGTTGATATCTGCAATCGTAACGATTGCACCACTTTCTGTTAAGTGTTGCACTAATGACTCACCTACGTGACCAATACCTTGTACTAAAACACTTTTTCCCTCTAAATTATCAGAACCGAATTTGTATTTAGCAGCCGCTTTCATTCCCATGAAAACACCGTAAGCCGTAACAGGAGAAGGATTTCCAGAACCACCTCTTTCAACTGAAATACCGGCAACGTGTTTCGTTACTTCGTTAACAGTATCCATGTCTTTAGTTTCCATTCCTACGTCTTCTGCAGTAATGTATTTCCCAGATAATGAATCTACAAATTGTCCAAATCGACGCATTAATTCTGGAGTTTTTTGAGTTTTAGCGTCACCAATGATAACCGCTTTTCCTCCACCTAAATTTAATCCCGAAATGGAATTTTTATAAGTCATTCCACGAGACAAACGTAAAACGTCGTTTAACGCTTCCCATTCGTTTGTATAATTCCACATTCTAGTTCCTCCTAATGCAGGTCCTAAAACTGTGTTATGAATTCCAATAATTGCTTTTAATCCTGTATCTTTGTCGTGACAAAATACAACTTGTTCATGACCATCAAAAGATACCTGACCAAAAACTGGATCTACTTTATGAAGCTCATTTGCTTTTAATAATTCTGCTGTCATGCGATTTGAGTTGAGTTGAAAATTATTCAATATTTAATTACAATATTACGAATAATTTTAAAATGATTCAAAAAATTATATTTATTTTAATAATTTAGCAATGAAAAGCTAAAAAACCCGATAATCGTTCATTATCAATTGATTATCTTTTTAATGAATTTGATACAGAAATGGTATCACACTAAAGAATACTATGAAAGAATTACAATATTTAAACAAATACTTTGTCAAATATAAATATCGTTTCCTGCTTGGAATATGTATTAAAATTGTAGCGCAAATCTTCTCTTTGTTTACTCCAGAATTGATTGGAAACTCTATAAAAGTTATTGAAGATTATGTAAAAAATCCTGATGGTGACTTACTTAGTTTCCAAAAATCTCTATTTCACAACATTTTACTGATTTTAGGAACTACAATCATTGCTGGATTTTTCACCTTCTTAATGCGTCAAACTTTAATTGTTATGTCGCGCCATGTAGAATTTGATTTGAAGAACGAAATTTTTAATCACTATCAAAGCTTATCACAAAGTTTCTACAAACGCAATCGAACCGGAGATTTAATGAATCGCATTAGCGAAGACGTTGGAAAAGTAAGAATGTATGTAGGTCCAGCCGTAATGTATTCGTTAAATACCTTAATGCGTTTTACAATTGTGGTGATATACATGTACAACATTTCGCCAAAACTAACTTTATATTCGTTATTACCATTACCGCTTCTATCGTATAGTATTTTCAAAATTAGTTCGATGATTCATAAAAGAAGTGGTGAATTTCAAAAGAATCTATCAACGCTTTCTTCGTTTACACAAGAAATTTTCTCTGGAATCCGAGTAATTAAAGCCTATGCCATTGAAGGTAAAAAACAAAATGAATTTACTGATTTAAGTAATGAGAGTAGAACTAAAGCAATGGATTTAGCCAAAGTAAATTCACTATTTGGTCCGTTGATGATTTTACTTATTGGATTGAGTAACTTGGTCGTAATTTATGTTGGGGGTTCAATGTACATCAATAACGATCCTGAAATTGCAAGTATTGGAGTTATTGCCCAATTCATATTATATATTAACATGTTAACTTGGCCGGTGGCTTCTTTGGGTTGGGTTTCTTCATTGGTTCAAGAAGCAGAAGCTTCACAAAAACGTATCAACGAATTCCTAAAAGAAGAGCCAGAAATTAAAAACACAGTAAGCAATCATACTTCTATTGAAGGTACTATTAAATTTGATAAGGTTTCGTTCGAATACGAAGACACTAAGATTAAAGCTTTAGACCAAGTTTCATTTGAAATAAAAAAAGGAAAAACGTTAGCTATTTTAGGAAAAACAGGTTCTGGAAAATCAACTATTCTAACTTTAATTAGTCGTTTGTATGATACAACTTCTGGAACAGTATCAATTGACAACAAAGATATCAAAGACTTGAATTTATTCGATTTACGCAATCAAATCAGTGTGGTACCGCAAGATGCTTTCTTGTTTTCGGATAGTATTAAAAATAACATTAAATTTGGTAATGAAAATGCTACTGATGAGGAAGTGATGGAAGCCGCTAAAAAGGCTGTAGTTCATGACAATATTATGAACTTCAATCAGCAATATGAAACGGTTTTGGGTGAACGAGGCATCACATTATCAGGTGGACAAAAGCAACGTGTTTCGATTGCTCGAGCTTTAATTAAAAACGCTCCCGTACTACTTTTAGATGATTGTTTAAGTGCTGTAGATACCGAAACTGAAGAAACCATTTTGAACAACTTATTAGACTATTGCAAAGACAAAACCACTATAATTGTAAGTCACCGAGTTTCATCAGCTAAAAATGCGGATTGGATAATTATCTTAGACGAAGGAAAAATTAAAGAGCAAGGTACTCATTCTCAACTATTAGACCTTAATGGTTACTACAAAGAGTTATACTTAAAACAACTTTCGGAAAAAGAAATTGAATAAACTTTTGTTTAATCCGATTTTTTTTTAGATTTTTGAGACGCTATAACACTAATTAATTGACAGTAGGATTATGAGAGAAAATGACATGTTAGAAAAAGAAGATATTTTTTCTAAAGTATTGCGTGCAGGAAGAAGAACGTATTTCTTTGATGTAAGAGCTACAAAAGCAGATGATTACTACATTACCATTACTGAAAGTAAAAAGTTTACAGAAGAAGATGGTTC
>JACCDV010228030.1_pt1 | contig 20656 bp, 21 predicted proteins | sample 7446131 | NCBI WGS metagenome assembly JACCDV01 (sample SAMN15323448, study PRJNA562643) | freshwater metagenome | isolation source: river surface water | place: USA:Blue River Watershed | collected 2017-08-17 | reverse complement strand
GTGGACGATACTGGGATCGAACCAGTGACCCCCACAATGTCAATGTGGTGCTCTACCGCTGAGCCAATCGTCCTCGGTGACTGAACTATACAACAGTCATTTAGCGAGCGTAATCATCCTCGATACGCTCAATATCATCCTCGCCAAAGTAAGTACCGGTCTGAACTTCAATGAACACGAGCTCTTGATTTCCCTTATTTTCGACTCGATGGAGCGCGCCGATCTCGATGTCGACTGTTTCGCCCGCGATTTTTTCAAAAACAACACCTTCAAGAGTTACGGTTGCGATTCCTGAAACAATAAACCAATGTTCTGCTCTCTTCTGATGACGTTGATATGAAAGCCTTGAATTCGGTTTGACATAAATGCATTTAACTTTGTGCGATGGTGACTCTTGCAAAACTTCATAACGACCCCAAGGTCTGAATGAGTCGTCATCGATCATGTTGCATCCCTTAACTCCGACAGAACATCTGTTGTGTTTCAACGACAACAGTCTTGCATTAAATATGGAGGTCGGGACGGGATTTGAACCCGTGTAGAGGGATTTGCAGTCCCTTGCCTCGCCTCTCGGCCACCCGACCATATAAATATCGCCGTCAGATTCAATTCTTCGAAAAGAGTTCAATCTAAACGGCGAGTATCAGAGCGGACGACCGGGTTCGAACCGGCGACCTGAACCTTGGCAAGGTTCCGCGCTACCAACTGCGCTACGTCCGCGAGGAGGGCAAATCTAGCGCAGGAGAGCCGTAAGCGCCAAAGTGAGCCCGATTGGTTAGCGTTGCCCCGTGGAATACCCAGCAGATGCACCCCTTTTTTGGATGGGGGGACGGATGGCGACAGAACTCATTGAGATATCTGATGATCCTGCGTGCTTGGATGATGGAGATTTTTGGGCTGTTTCAACCACCTTTGAAGGCGCATTCACCGCTGCAAAGTTCGCAAGAATTGCGGATGCAGCATTTCCGGTAACCGCTTGGAACCCCATTGCAACTGAATGGATCAGTAAGCCGGATCAGCAGCGATATATCGATTACGTAGATTTGATTCGAGATCACATTGCTCAAGGTTGGGTCTATCAAGTAAACGCCTGCCGTCAATTATCAACAGAAAGTTCACCCTTCAATCTTCGAGGATTGTTTTCACAGATTTTGAAAAGCAACCCAGCTCCATGGGCGTCTTATCTAGAGATTCCGCAACTCAATATTGCTTCTGCTTCGCCGGAACTCTTCCTTAAGCGGTGCGGGAATCGAGTAAAGACTTCGCCGATAAAAGGAACTGCTCCATTAGGTGCAGAAAAGTTCGGGCACAAGGATCAATCTGAAAACATCATGATCGTAGACTTGATGCGAAATGATTTAGGAATGATTTGTGAAAGTGGTTCAGTAGAAGTCTCACGGTTGCTGTCGACTGAAACCCATCCTGGTCTGCAGCATTTGGTTTCAGATGTAGAAGGTGATTTGAAAAAGGGAATTAGTTGGAAAGAGATTTTCAAGGCAGTATCTCCACCAGGTTCGGTTAGTGGTGCACCTAAATCATCGGCTGTATCGGTCATCGCGGAGAATGAAGACCCGAGGGGTCCTTATTGTGGAATCCTGGGTTGGGTTCAGAAGGATCAAGCCGAGTTATCAGTTGCTATAAGGGTCTTTTGGAAAGATGACAAACTCCGTTTCGGCACCGGAGCAGGGATCACTTTTTCCAGTAATTCATTGCAAGAATGGGAAGAAACGGAACTAAAGGCTTCGCGCCTAATAAAGATTGCTCAAGGTCACATGCAATGAAAGTAATTCTTAACGGTAATTTGATTGAGCAAACAGAAAGCATGTGTGATGCACGTGGCTGGATGGCAGGTTCTGGTGTCTTCGAAACTATCAAGACTGTCGATAACGTGCCCTGGGCTTTGTCACGTCACATGCGAAGAGTTGTTGCTAGTGCGCAAACAAAAGGAATCAAACTTCCATCCGAAGAAGTGATCAGATCTGGCGTAGAACTTTTGCTTTCCGATCAAAGTTTCTCGCAGGGAGTTCTGCGTTTGTCTTTTGGTGAAGATGGCAATTGGTCGGCAGCCCATCTTGTGTATGAAACTTCGCTCGATCCGGCAAAGTTGGTGAGCTATGAAAAGTTTTTGAGGAGCGACGGGCAACCCCTCAAGAGTTTTCCTTATGACCATCGTCTAGCAATTTTGAAGGCGGCGCAAGATGTTGGGGCGGATGAAGCGATCGTCATCAATGAACAGGGTCGGGTGTGTGAAGGTTCTGTCACTAATCTTCTTTTCAGGATCGATGGTCAATGGGTAACCCCACCAATTAGTGATGGTGTTTTACCCGGAATCGTGCGCGCTTTAGTCATCGAAAATTGTGGGGTTTTAGTCCGTAGCATCACTGAATCTCAACTGGAGCAAGTCAGCTCTGGATTCTTATTAAGCAGCTTGCGAATCGCCCAACCCATTGCATCGATAAATGGCAGAGAATTGGAGCAATCCCCAGAATTTCGTGCTGAAATTGAAGCGATGGCGCTAAGGACTTCGGTAGGCTAATCACATGTCCCAGATCTCTATCACCGTTGACGGTAATGCCCAGCAGGTAGATGCTGATCAACGCCCTACCCATTTGTTTGCAGAAAACAAAGATGTAGTTGTCTGCCGTGTAAATGGAGTTCTCAGAGATCTTTGGACCGATCTAGTCGATGGTGATGTTGTTGAGTCAGTATCGATTTCCTCACCGGATGGTTTAGCGGTGTTGCGTCACTCGACAGCTCACGTTATGGCCCAAGCGGTACAAGAGGTGTACGCGAACACTCGTCTAGGAATTGGACCACCTATCAAGGATGGTTTCTATTATGACTTTGATCCCGAGAACACCTTCAATCCAGATGATTTGGTAAAAATCGAAAGTGCAATGCGCAAGATCGTGAAAGAGGGTCAAAGGTTTCGTCGTCGCGTTACAACCGAGGGTGATGCTCTTAAAGAATTAGCGCACGAGCCCTACAAGTGCGAACTCATTGGGATCAAAGGCCCCGCTGGGGAAGAAGCTTCAGTAGAAGTAGGTGGCGCTGAATTAACGATTTATGACAATTTGGGTCGTGACGGCAATCCTGTCTGGAGCGATTTATGTCGCGGTCCACATTTGCCATCAACAAAGCACATTCCAGCATTCAAGTTGATGCGTACCGCAGCGGCATACTGGAGAGGTTCTGAAAAGAATCCGATGCTTCAGCGAATCTACGGAACTGCTTGGCCTTCTCAGGATGAATTAAATGCCTACCTAGAGTTATTGGCTGAGGCTGAAAAGCGCGATCACCGTCGCTTGGGAACTGAATTAGATTTATTTTCTTTCCCAGAGGAAATCGGTTCAGGTCTAGCTGTGTTCCATCCCAAGGGTGGAATCGTTCGCCGCGCCATGGAGGATTACTCACGCATCCGCCACGAAGAAGAAAACTACGAGTTTGTTTACTCTCCACATCTAACAAAGGCTGCATTATTCGAAACCTCAGGCCACTTGCAGTGGTACGCCGATGGAATGTATCCACCAATGATTTTGGATGAAGAGCTCAACGCTGATGGAACTGTCAAGCGTGCGGGACAGCAGTACTACATGAAGCCAATGAACTGCCCATTCCATAATCTCATTTACAAATCACGAGGACGTTCTTACCGCGAACTTCCATTACGCCTGTTTGAATTCGGTACTGTTTATCGTTACGAGAAGTCTGGTGTGTTGCACGGAATTACTCGTGCCCGTGGCTTCACTCAAGATGATGCCCATATCTACTGCACCAAAGATCAAATGGTGGGCGAACTTGATTCGCTTTTGACCTTCGTTCTCAATCTTTTGCGTGACTACGGCCTTAACGATTTCTATCTTGAACTTTCAACCAAAAACGAGGAAAAGTTTGTTGGCGAAGATGCAGATTGGGCAGAGGCGACAGAAGCTTTGCGAAAGGCCGCGACTGCACAAAATCTTGAATTAGTTCTCGATGAGGGTGGGGCAGCTTTCTACGGTCCAAAGATTTCTGTTCAAGCCAAGGATGCAATTGGAAGAACCTGGCAGATGTCTACGATTCAGGTTGATTTCCAGTTACCTCAGAGATTTGAGCTTGAGTACTCAGCTGCAGATGGAACACGCCAACGTCCGGTGATGATTCACCGCGCCTTGTTCGGATCTATTGAACGTTTCTTCGGTGTTCTTACAGAACACTACAGCGGAGCTTTCCCACCATGGTTAGCGCCAGTACAAGCAATTGGTATTCCAGTTGCTGACACCTTTGCAGATTACCTAGGCGAAGTCATGATTCAAATGAGAAAAGCTGGCATACGTGCCGAACTTGATGCTTCTGATGATCGCATGCAAAAGAAGGTTCGAAACGCTCAAATGCAGAAGATTCCATTTATGGTAATTGCAGGCGAAGAGGATCAAAAGGCTGGTGCAGTTTCTTTCCGTTATCGCAATGGCGAGCAGAAAAATGGGATTCCTATCGCTGAAGCAATCGCTGAAATCAAAAAGGTTGTTGCTGAACGAACTCAGGTTTAACTGATGGATCAACAAATAAACGGTGCCGGAATGCCAGATGGTTGGCAACGTTTATGGGCTCCACATCGTCTCGAGTACCTGCGTGGAGAAAATCGACCACTCGAGGGCAATGAAGTTAAATGCCCTTTTTGTGCAATCCCGGCGATGCAGGATGAAGAAGGCTTAATTGTTAATCGTGGGAAAACTGCGTATGTGGTTATGAACCTGTACCCATATAACCCTGGTCATCTACTGGTGTGTGCATTTCGCCATGTTGCAGATCTGACAGATTTGTCCGATGAAGAAAGAGATGAAATATCGGCGCTAACAGCCCATGCCATGAAAACAGTGAGAAAAGTTTCCGCGCCTGAAGGTTTTAATCTGGGTATGAATCAAGGCGCTATCTCAGGTGCTGGTGTAGCAGCGCATATCCATCAACATGTAGTTCCTCGTTGGAGCGGAGATGCAAACTTCATGCCGATTATTGGAAAAACTAAAGTGCTTCCTCAATTACTGCACCTAACTCGAGCCGAAATCGCCGCGGCTTGGTGATTTACTGCAACTGATCGATATATCTCTTCACGATATCTACACCGATTCCTTTTTCGATCCACAGCGGAATCGCTGGAAAAAGTAATCCCGCGGAAAATGCATCTTCACCCGAGGCCTGAATAAGTTCAAGATACTCGTCGCGGAACTCCTGAACCAAGGTTTCATGTTCTGGTTCACACGCTCTGACAGATGGCGGGGTTGTTGAGTAATCGATTATTGAGAGATCCTGCAAGGAAATAAGTGCGATTGGTAATCCGAGCTCATCATGTAACACTAAGAATGGTGTTGCCATAGGGGAGAAAACGCGATTAGCGATCATCACCGCATCATCAAAATCTGCTTCTTGTTTTTCTAGGTGCGTAACAACTAATAAACGCGGAATTTGATATTCATCCAATTGTGACCATTGATCGATCGTGGCTTGGTCGACTCCGGCTGAGGGATTTATCGCAAAAATCGCAAGGTCACTGTCGCTGTGAACTTCTTGAGCAAGGGTCGCGCCAAAGGCTTCAGCTACTCGTGCTGGGTCGGCACTTGCATGGCCGTAGACATGAATCATGCCGTTGGTGATTTGTGTTTGCACTGGGTCAGCCTACGATGGTCCTTGATGTTAAGCGCACGTTTGAAGCCGTCGGTCACCAAGGTAATTACTCCCGTGGCGGCCTTTGCCCTGCGACGGGGGATTACCCCAAACGCGGTTACCTGGGTCGGTGCGGTAGGTGTCGTGTGTGCTTCCTTGTATTTCTATCCTCGCGGAAAGTTTTTTGAAGGCACCTTAATCATTTGCGTATTGGCGTTAAGCGATCTTTTCGATGGAACCATGGCCCGTCTTTCAAGTGGGGGTTCGAGCCGATGGGGAGGATTCTTAGATTCAACGATTGATCGCGTTACAGATTCTGCGATTCTTCTGGGAGTTACGGTTTATTTAATTGATCAGAATGACAGCCTGGCATATGTCGCTCTTACAACATTGGTAACGGGTCTGCTGGTTCCGTATATTCGCGCAAAGGCAGAAAGTTTTGCGATCGCGTGTTCTGGCGGTATCGCAGAAAGAACAGAGCGCCTGATTATTTCTTTAGCTGCAATTGGTTTTGATGGTTTAGGAGTTCCTTACGTTTTGTCTATTGGTTTATGGATTTTGGCGATCCTAGGTGTTTTCACTGTCGTCCAGAGAATGCTAATTGTAAAGCGAGCGGTTTAAGTGAAAGAGAATTTATCAGCTTATATTTATTTTGCGGGATGGCGAATAGTCAGATGGTTGCCAGAAAATACCGCGTATAAGATTTTTTACCGCGTTTCCGATCTCCTCGTGAAACGGAATGGTAAAAGTGTTCAGAGACTTCGGTTAAACCTTTCAAGAACCAAACCGAACTTAACCTCTTTGGATTTAGAGATCTTGGTTGTAGATGCAATGCGTTCGTATATGCGTTATTGGTGTGACACATTTCGTTTCCCAGATTGGTCGCCGCAACGAGTTGTTTCTACCGTTTCAGTGACAAATGAACATTTGCTTATGGATGCTATTGCCGCCAAAACGGGCGTGATTGTCGCCTTGCCTCATGCAGGCAATTGGGATCACGCCGGTGCGTATTTCTGCGCAAATGGGGTTCGATTGGTAACTGTTGCTGAGCGGTTGAAACCAGAGAAATTATTTTTGAAGTTTCTTAGTTACAGAGAGTCCATGGGAATGGAAGTTCTTCCACTCGATGGACGAGTACTGGATACTTTGGCGCAACGTCTTAACGATGGAGCTCTCGTTGCATTAGTGGCAGACAGAGATCTCTCAAGATCCGGTATAGAAGTTGATTTCTTTGGTGGTCCTGCTCGCATGCCCGCAGGCCCAGCCTTGCTTGCACTGCGAACCAAAGCGCCATTAATTACTGCATTTGTTTCATATACCGACACAGGGATTCACATCGAGTTCAATTCAGTCGTACTCCCTGCATCCGGCGATGAAAAAGAAATGGTTCAAGAAATTGTTCAGATGACTGCGCAGCAATTTGAAAGTTGCATCGCGAAAGCTCCGCAGGATTGGCACATGCTGCAACGCATTTGGGTTGATGGCGATTTCAAGGAACGTGCATAGTGTTAACACGTTCTTTAAAGATTGGAATTGTCTGTCCTTATAGCTGGGATACACCTGGAGGCGTTCAAAACCACATTAGGGATTTAGCTGAATTTTTAATTGCGGCGGGACACGAGGTGTCTGTTTTAGCGCCGGCTTTAGATGAAAGTAAGTTGCCGGATTACGTGGTCAACGCCGGTAAACCCATTTCAATTCCTTACAACGGTGCTGTTGCACGAGTTTTGTTTGGCCCAGTTGCCTTTGCCCGAGTTCGTCAATGGATTTCTCAAGGCGAGTTTGACCTGTTGCATTTGCATGAACCTGCGATTCCTTCAATATCTTTGTTGGCATGTTGGGCGGCTGACGGTCCAATGGTTGGCACTTTTCACGCCGCGGCAAAGCGCCAGAAAATCATTTTCGCAATCGGTCCGATTCTTGAGCCAGCGATCGAAAAACTATCGGCACGCATTGCGGTCTCAGAAGCGGCACGTTTAACCTTGACAGATCATTTAGATACCGACGCAATTATTATTCCTAACGGAATCTGTGCAAGTAGATATTCACATGGACAACCCCAAGTTAAGTGGGCCGGAAACACAATTGGATTCATTGGTCGATTTGAAGAACCTCGAAAAGGTTTGAGTATTTTGGTTGATGCACTGCCAGTAATTTCGCGTTTTGCACCTGATGTAAAGGTATTCGTCGCAGGACCTGGCGATCCTGGAGAAGTAATCGAAAGCATTGATCCACAACTTCGACACAGATTTGAATTTCTTGGAAAGATTTCAGAGGAAGATAAGGCCGACTTCATGTCTTCTGTTTCCTTGTATGTGGCACCCAATACCGGTGGCGAGTCGTTTGGAATTATCTTGGCAGAAGCCTTAGCGGGTGGTGCGTGTGTTGTGGCAAGTGATATTCCCGCCTTCGATGATTTGCTGGGACACGGAGAATTCGGAGCTTTGTTTGAGTCAGAAAGTTCGACAGAGCTTGCAAAGGTTGTCATCGATTTGCTGCGCGATAAAGAAAAACGCGAACGTTTAGCATCAGCAGGAAAGGCGCACGCTCAAAACTTTGATTGGACGGTCGTCGCGGAGCAGATTTACTCTGTCTACGAAATGTCAATTGTCGGAAGTGAAAAAGTGCGATTGGCATCTGACACGCGTCCATGGAATCGCTTCTTAAGTAAAGAGGACAAGCCATGACCCGCTGGTTGCTTGCTATTTTGGTGGTAATTGTTTCCGGTTGGTACTTGAGTTTTACTGCAACCCGTCTAGACCGGTTACACCACCGTGTTGAAACTAGTTGGGCAAATCTAGATGTCCTTTTGCAAAAGAGAGCAGCGGTTGCACTTGAAATCGCTCATAGCGATATTGCAGACCCTGCTTCATCGATGCTGCTAACCGCCGCCGCTTATCAAGCACGTGATGCAAATATTCAAAATCGTTCTCAAGCCGAAAGTGGTTTGTCGGGTGCTCTCGGGCTTTTGCTTGAAGATTCTGAACATTTAGCAACCGCAGCTGATAGCGCACTACTAACTGAACTTTCAGCTTTAACGGACAAGATTCGCGTAGCCATTGCAATTCACACCGATGCCGTAGCACGTACCCAAATGGTTCGAGGCAAGGTTGTAGTCAAGAGTTTCCGCTTAGCCGGAACAGCTCCGCTGCCGATCACCTATGAGTTTGAGACTGATGTTCTCTAAACGTTTTCTAATAACCATGGTCGCGGTGTCGATCATGCTCACGGGATGCTCCACGGTCACTAGTATTTTTGCGGACAGAAAGCCAACAAGTGTTTTGAGTGGGCGCGAAGGCGTAGATGGTCAGTTACTTGCAGTCAAGATTGATGACACCAATATGGCACATCCACAGATCGGTCTTGAGGTTGCAGATGTTGTTTACATCGAACAAGTAGAGGGCGGATTAACGCGTTTAGCCGCGATTTTCTCTACTGTCATTCCTTCAAGAATTGGCCCTGTTAGAAGTGCAAGAATTTCAGATATCGACATCTTGAGTCAGTACGGTCGAGTTGCTTTTGCCTATAGCGGCGCGCAAAGAAAATTACTGCCGGTCATTCAATCTGCAAATCTTGAAGATCTTGGAGCGCAATACGAAAGCTCGAAGATTTACACAACTGATCCAACGCGTGTTCAACCTTACGCAATGGTCCTTCGCGCGGATCTCTTAATGCAAAAAATTAGCGAAGAAAAACTTTCGGTAGATACCGCCAAGAATGTTGGATTTGTTTTCGGAGATCTTCCAGAAGGCGGATCACCGATTCAAAAGGTGGTCATGAATTGGCCCGCGGCAACATATTCGGCGCAATGGTCTACGGAAGAGTCACGATGGTTGCTGTCACATAACAACAAACTCAACCTCGCAGATTCTGGGGTTGTTTTAGGGCCGACCACTTTGGTAATTCAGATAGTCGAAATATCTCCTTCAGAGTACGGCGACAAATTTGGTGGTGTAACGCCTTTATCTAAAACTGTCGGAAGCGGAAGGGCTTACATTCTTCGAGATGGCCAAATGTTTGCAACAACCTGGAACAGGGCCTTCCCAGATTCTGGAACTACCTTCAACTTGCCCGATGGTTCCGCTATGAACTTTGCCCCTGGGCAGGTGTGGGTTGCATTGACGGATCGTGAGCCTGAATTCACGTCGCGGAGTACCGATAAGACGAAGTAGGATTGGGCTCTATCTTTCGATTGAAGCGGAGTTCAAATCATGGCTGAAGTAACAGGCACCGGTCGCGTTAAGCGCGGAATGGCTGAAATGCTTAAGGGCGGCGTCATCATGGATGTCGTTAACGCTGAACAAGCGAAGATCGCTGAAGATGCTGGTGCCGTTGCAGTTATGGCACTTGAACGCGTTCCCGCTGATATCCGCGCTCAAGGTGGAGTCGCTCGCATGTCTGATCCAGACATGATTCAAAAGATTCAGGCAGCCGTATCGATTCCGGTGATGGCTAAGGCCCGTATTGGCCACTTTGTAGAAGCTCGTGTTCTTGAATCACTCGGTGTTGATTACATTGATGAGTCAGAGGTTTTAACGCCGGCTGATTATGAAAACCATATTGATAAGTTTGATTTCACTGTTCCATTTGTTTGTGGAGCAACAAACCTCGGAGAAGCACTACGCCGCATTAATGAAGGTGCAGCGATGATCCGTTCTAAGGGTGAAGCCGGTACCGGAGATGTTTCAAATGCGATGCAGCACATGCGAAAGATTGGTGGAGAAATTCGCCGACTATCTTCATTGCGTGAAGATGAGCTATATGTTGCAGCGAAAGAGTTACAAGCACCGTATGAGCTTGTAAAGGAAGTTGCAGAAACTGGAAAGCTTCCGGTTGTTCTTTTCACTGCAGGTGGAATTGCAACACCAGCAGATGCTGCCTTAATGATGAGCATGGGCGCAGATGGTGTCTTTATTGGTTCAGGAATCTTTAAATCAGGAAACCCTGCACAGCGTGCTGCGGCATGCGTAAAGGCAACAACCTTCTGGGATGACCCTAAGGTAATTGCTGAAGCATCACGTGGACTAGGTGAAGCGATGGTTGGTATCAACGTTGCAGATCTACCTGCACCACATCGTCTTGCAGAGCGCGGCTGGTAACAACCGATTCAATGAAGGTCGGAGTTTTAGCCCTTCAAGGTGATGTGCGAGAGCATTTAGCGTCACTTGAATCCTGCGGAGTAGAGGCGGTTAGTGTTCGCCGTGCTGCAGAAATCGAAGAGATCGATGCTCTTGTTTTGCCTGGGGGAGAATCAACAACAATCGCCCAACTGGCTGAAGTTTTTGGCGTTTACGAATTGATTAAGAACAGAATCAAGCAGGGAATGCCGGTTTACGGTTCGTGCGCAGGAATGATTTTGCTAGCTGAAGAGATTCTGGATGCGAAACAGGGTCAAAAAAGTTTTGGTGGCCTAGAAATTACAGTCCGTCGAAATGCCTTTGGACGACAAGTTGATTCCTTTGAGTCAGATATCGATTTTGCAGATGGTTCAAAAGATCTGATCAGAGCGGTTTTTATTCGTGCACCATGGGTCGAGAAAGTCTCTGCATCTGTCCAAGTCTTGGCTTCGGTGGATACGCATCCAGTAGCGGTACGTTCAAAAACCGCGCTTGCTACATCTTTTCATCCTGAGTTAACAGGCGACAATCGAATCCATAGATATTTCATCGAGCAGGTAGCCCGCCCAGCGCTTGAGACGGTAAAGTAAGGCGTTAGTTAGCAATTAATTTGAGTTAAAAAGAGGTGAAGCCATGTCAGGCCATTCCAAGTGGGCTACGACAAAGCACAAGAAGGCAATTATCGACAGCCGACGTGCAAAAGTATTTGCAAAGCAGATTCGCGCAATTGAAGTTGCTGCGCGCAATGGTGGAGCCGATATGGATGGAAATCCAACTTTGTTTGATGCGGTTGCCAAAGCTAAAAAGTCATCAATGCCTTCAGACAATATTGAACGCGCGATCAAACGTGGTGCAGGTCTTGAAGCAGGTGCAAAGGATTGGATCACGATCATGTATGAGGGTTACGGCCCAAATGGCGTAGCCATCATGATTGAATGTTTATCAGATAATAGAAATCGTTCTGCCTCTGAAGTAAAGGTTGCAGTTACTCGCAACGGTGGTTCTATGGCGGATTTAGGTTCTGTTTCATATCTTTTCAACCGTAAAGGCGTTGTTATCGTCAAGAAGGATGGAACTCTCACCGAGGATTCAATTCTTGATGCGGTTCTAGAAGCGGGCGCCGAAGAGGTTAACGATTTGGGTGAAGCTTTTGAAATCGTGAGCGAGCCGGTTGATTTAGTGCCTGTACGTACCGCCTTGCAGACCGCAGGTATTGATTATGAATCAGCTGATTCTTCATTCTTGCCATCCATGACAATTCCGCTGGATGCTGATGGTGCAAAGAAGGTCTTTGAATTGATTGATGCGATTGAAGAGCTAGATGATGTTCAGAATGTCTATAGCAACTTCGATGTTTCCGATGAAGTTATGGCGAGCCTCGAATAGTCAGTTGAACATTGACCTTAGGCTTTAACTTTAAACAACAGAGAAAGCACGAGGAGAGCAATGAGAGTTCTGGGCGTTGATCCAGGCCTTACTCGTTGCGGTGTGGGTGTGATCGAGGGTGCAGTCGGCTCTCCAATTTCATTGATTGAAGTAGGAGTTATTCTGACGCCAGTTGATTCTCCGTTAGATCAGCGACTTTTGAATTTAGACCAACAGCTTTCTCAGTGGATAAACCTTTGGACGCCGGATGTAATCGCGGTAGAGCGTGTGTTCTCTCAACACAATGTGCGAACAGTTATGGGAACAGGGCAGGCCGCCGGAGTTGCCTTGCTGTTGGCAGCTAAAGCCGGAATACCGGTGGTGATGCATACTCCGTCTGAAGTAAAGGCTTCGGTCACTGGAAATGGTCGTGCGAACAAAGTACAAGTTGCACAGATGGTGCAAAAAATTCTGAATTTAGATTCAATCCCGAAACCGGTCGATGCAACAGATGCACTTGCGCTTGCTATATGTAACATTTGGCGAGGAGCAGGAACTACTCGGTTGACCGAAGCAGTCGCTGCAGAAAAATCTCGTCTAAAGAAACTGAGGTCGAAATGATTTCCCTAGTCACAGGAAATGTGAGGGCGATTAGTTCTGACCGACTCGTTGTAGAGGTTGGTGGATTCGGTGTCTCTGTATTAGTAACCCCATCAACGACAGCGCAAGCAACTCTCGGTGCGCAGATTCAACTATTTACATCATTGGTGGTTCGTGAAGATTCTCTGACTTTGTTTGGTTTTGTGAATGAGGAATCTCGAAGCTTATTTGAACTTGTGCAGACAGTTTCGGGAATCGGTCCAAAGGTAGCCCTGTCAATTCTCGGGGCGTTAACTCCAGAAGACTTGAGCAGAGCTATAGCGCAGGAAGATATTGCTGCAATTGAAAAGGTTCCTGGAATTGGTCGTAAAGGTGCTCAAAGAATGATCTTGGAGCTCAAGGGTAAATTGAGTGATTTATCCGGGTCGGCTCATTACCAAAGCCATCAACCTGCGTGGCGTGAACAGTTAACAAGTGCTCTTGTCTCACTTGGTTTCTCTCCAAAGGAATCAGATAGCGCCATCTCTAATGTTGTGGGAGCTCTTCAATCTGATGGCATCGATGCTTCTGGTGTGGAATTGAGCGAGCTTCTTAAACTAACTCTTGCAAGTGGAAAGAGTTCTCGTGGCTGATGACCGTTTAGTAACTCCGCAGATCAAGAACGAAGAGTCTGCTTTAGAGCATGCACTACGTCCAAAGTCCCTCAATGATTTTGTTGGGCAGCATCGAGTTCGCGAGCAGATTGATGTACTGCTAACTGCAGCACGCCACCGAAATTCGCCAGCCGATCACATCTTGTTGTCTGGGCCTCCAGGACTTGGTAAGACTACATTAGCTTTAATTCTCGCAAGTGAAATGAATGCACCTATTCGAATAACGAGTGGTCCGGCAATCACACATGCGGGGGATCTAGCTGCAATACTTTCTTCATTAGTTGAGGGAGAGATTCTTTTTCTAGATGAAATACATAGGTTGCCAAGACCTGCTGAAGAACTTTTGTATTTGGCGATGGAAGATTTTCGAGTGGATGTGATTGTTGGAAAAGGTCCAGGTGCAACTGCGATTCCGTTGCAACTTCCACACTTCACCTTGGTTGGAGCTACAACACGTGCAGGCCTGCTGCCTAGTCCCTTACGGGATCGTTTTGGTTTTACTGCCCACCTTGATTTCTATAATGAAGACGATATCGCTCATGTAATTTCGCGAAGCGCCGAACTACTTAAAATCACGATCGATAAAGATGCGGTGGTTGAGGTTGCTGGAAGGTCTCGCGGCACTCCGCGTATCGCTAACCGTTTGCTTCGTCGCGTACGCGACTTTGCCCAGGTTCAAGGTTCAGCAAAAATCTCATTGAATGATGCCAAGTTGGCCCTTGAAATGTATGAGGTGGATGAGCTTGGACTTGATCGATTAGATCGTGCCGTTCTGACCGCCTTGATCGAACGATTCAACGGTGGTCCGGTAGGTCTTTCCACCCTGGCGATCGCAGTTGGGGAAGAGGTTGAAACGGTCGAATCCGTTGCCGAACCCTTCCTCGTTCGAAATGGCTTCATGGCCAGAACCCCGCGTGGCCGGGTGGCCACCGCTCAGGGTTGGCAACACATAGGACGAACACCACCTGCCGAAATCGGCACGCTTTTCGACTTACCCGCATCTGACGCCTAGACTCTGCGCTTATGTCTACAACTAATAAGCCAATAAAGACGGCTTCCCGCCCAGCACGAACTTTGGCGATCCTCGCCCTTGTACTTGTTGCCATGGCAAGCCTTGTCTTCATCCAGGGATCTACTTCAGTTCGCTTAGGTCTAGACCTTCGCGGAGGAACTTCTGTCACCTTGCAACCTCGTATTGCTCCTGGTGATGAAGGAAAGGTAACCAGCGAAGCTATCGATCAGGCGGTTTCAATTATCCGTCAGCGTGTTAACTCACTTGGTGTTGCTGAATCTGAAGTCGCCGCACAAGGCAGTGGTACTAATCGTCAGATTGTTATCTCGGTTCCAGGTGAAAATGGTCGACGTGTAGTTGACTTGGTTGGACAGACAGCAGAGTTACGTTTCCGTCAGGTGCTTGCATCTGCTTCAGGAATTCCGGCGGCTGCTGATGCAGCAGCAACTCCAGCGGCAGGTGTGAGCGCTGAAGTAAATGCAAAGTTCGCAGCGCTTGATTGCACTAAGGCGGAGAACCTTCAAGGTACGGGAGCAGATGCCCCAACAGATACTTTGGTTGCTTGTGATCGTGCAGGTTCTACCAAGTACATCTTGGCTCCAGCTGAAGTACTAGGTCGTCAAATTTCAGAGGCGTCCGCAGGACTTGATACTCAAGCAGGTAGCGCTTGGTTTGTAAGTCTTACATTCAACGGCGAAGGAACTTCGGCTTTCGGTGCACTTACATCACGTGTGACTTCACTTCCAGAACCAACTAATCAAGTGGCAATTGTTCTTGATGGTTTGGTTGTTTCAGCTCCGCGAATTACAGAGGCGATTCCATCTGGAAATGCGCAGATCACAGGAAGCTTCACACAATTAGAGGCACAAGATCTTGCAAACGTCTTGAAGTACGGAGCGCTTCCACTTGCTTTTGACCGTGGTGAGGTTCAGCAAGTTTCACCAACTCTTGGAGCAGATCAGCTTGACGCAGGTCTTCTTGCCGGAGCACTCGGATTGCTACTAGTAGTGATTTTCACTCTGTTGTACTACCGCGCACTTGGTTTTGTGACAGTTGGATCCCTTGCAATCGCAGGATTGATGCTCTATCTGTTGTTCTTGTTGCTAGGTGAGTGGATCGGATTCACCTTGACCCTTGCAGGTATTGCAGGAGCAATCGTTGCGATCGGTGTAACCGCCGACTCATTTATTGTTTACTTCGAACGAGTACGAGATGAGATGCGCGAAGGAAGAACCCTGCGCACGGCGGCTGAAACTGGTTGGGTTCGAGCCCGACGCACAATCTTGGTTGCAGACTTCGTTTCGATGATCGCTGCAGTATTGCTGTACGTATTTTCGGTTGGTGGAGTACGAGGGTTTGCCTTCACTCTAGGCCTAACAACCATCATCGATTTAATTATTATCTTCTGGTTCACAAAGCCAGCTTTGGTTCTTGTTTCTCGAAGCAAGTTCTTTAACTCAGGACACCCATTGTCAGGATTCTCTCCAAAGAGCCTTGGCATGTCCGTTGCGAAGGAGGCATAACATGTCGAAACTATCTGGTCTAGGTGGTCGTCTTTACCGTGGTGAGACCTCGGTTAACTTCATCGGTCGCAAACGACGTTGGTACATGGTTTCAGCAGTCTTCGTCCTTCTGTCTATCGGTTCTTTGGCTGTGCAAGGGCTTCAACTAGGTATTGAGTTCAAAGGTGGATCATCTTTCACCGTCAATACTCAAAACCCTTCTGTAACTGAGGCACGAGAGGCGGTTGAAGAAGCTGGAGTTAAGGGTGAAGCAATCATCCAAGTCTTAGGAAATGACAAGGTTCGCGTTCAAACAGGATCGCTAGAACAAGCCCAAAATGATGCCGTTCAAGATGCACTAGCTGCGAAGTTCTCTGTCGCGGTTGATTCGATTGACACACAGATCATCGGACCTTCATGGGGTAAAGAAATTACACGTAAAGCTCTCTATGGCCTCGTAGGTTTTCTCCTCGTTGTAATGGTTTATCTTGCAATGGCGCTTGAGCCAAAGATGGCCGTAGCAGCCATAGTTGCGGTTATTCACGATGTGTTTATTACCGTTGGTATTTACGCATTGGTTGGCTTCGACGTGACTCCAGCGACGATTATCGGCTTCCTGACCATCTTGGGTTACTCGCTGTATGACACCGTGGTTGTTTTCGATAAGGTACGCGAAAATACCAAGTCGATCACTTCATCTTCGACGAAGACATACTCCCAAGCGGTAAACCTTGCGGTTAACCAGACAATCGTTCGTTCCACAAATACATCGATTGTTGCCTTGTTGCCAGTCGCCTCAATTCTCTTTGTAGGTGCTGGCTTACTAGGTGCAGGTACTTTGAAGGATCTTTCACTTGCTCTGTTCATCGGCTTGATTGTCGGAACATACTCATCGATCTTCATCGCTCCACCAGTACTCGCTCAGCTACGTGAAAAAGAGCCAGCTATGCAGGCACTTGCTAAGCGAGTTAACGCTCGTGGTGGTTCAACAGCTGAAGTTTCATCTGCGCCTGCAGCTGCGGTTAATGGACGTGGGCCACGCAATCAACCAAAGCGTAAGGGTCGTAAGTAAGGTCTTTTGTGGATACCTTGATAGCACCTGTAATTAGTGCTCTCAAGGAAAACCATGCCTCGGTAAATGGGGAAGAGGTATCACGTGCATTTGAAGTTGCACGTGATGCCCACGAAGGACAGGTACGTAAATCTGGCGAACCGTACATAACGCACCCTGTTGCTGTTGCAGAGATTCTTGCCAACCTAGGTCTCAATCCTGCGACGATTATTGCCGCCCTGTTGCATGACACGGTGGAAGATACTCAGTACTCACTTGTTCAATTGCGACAAGATTTTGGCGATGAAATAGCAAATCTTGTTGACGGAGTAACTAAGTTAGACAAACTGACATACGGTCCAACCGCTGAGGCGGAAACCGTTCGTAAGATGGTTATTGCGATGTCTCGCGATATTCGAGTACTTGTTATCAAGCTGGCGGATCGTTTGCACAATGCTCGAACTTGGAAGTACGTCTCAGCCGAGAGTGCTTCACGCAAAGCACGAGAAACCTTGGATATTTACGCTCCGTTGGCACACCGCTTGGGTATGAACGCCATCAAATGGGAACTTGAAGATCTTTCCTTTGAAGTCTTAGAGCCAAAGAAATTTGAAGAAATTTCTCGTTTGGTAGCGGAGAGATCACCATCTCGAGACAAGCTCACTGAAGAGGTTATATCAGCGGTAAAAGAGGATCTTGCTCGAGACAATATTGAATCATCAGTCACAGGACGCAAGAAGCACTTCTTTTCTGTTTATCAAAAAATGGTTGTTCGCGGACGTGAATTCAATGATATTTATGATCTAGTTGGTATTCGTGTTCTGGTAAATGATGTTCGTGATTGTTACGCGGTGTTAGGTTCGATCCACGCCCGTTGGAGTCCCGTACCTGGGCGCTTTAAAGATTACATCGCTATGCCGAAATTCAACCTTTATCAGTCTCTCCACACAACAGTCATCGGGCCAACCGGTAAGGCAATTGAAATTCAAATTCGTACCTACGATATGCATGCACGAGCAGAGTTTGGTATCGCAGCTCATTGGAAGTACAAACAAGGCCCTGAAAACTCAGAGTCTTCTCCTGAGATGTTGTGGTTGCGACAGTTACATGAATGGCAAAAGGAGACAGAGGATCCTTCCGAATTCCTTGAAGCTTTGCGCTTTGATTTAGGTTCACCTGAAGTTTTCGTGTTCACTCCCAAGGGCAGTGTTGTCGCTCTTCCAGGTGGATCGACGCCTGTAGATTTCGCTTTCTCTGTACACACCGATGTAGGTCTGCGATGTGCTGGTGCAAAGGTCAATGGTCGTTTGGTGCCACTCGAGTCTCGCCTGAACAATGGTGATGTCGTTGAGATCGTTACAAATAAAAGTGAATCCGCTGGACCTAGTCGCGATTGGCTCAATTTTGTAAAGAGTCCGCGTGCTCGTTCAAAGATCAAAGCTTGGTTCAGCAAAGAGCGAAGAGAAGAAGCCATAGATGCTGGACGTGAATCGATCGCTCGTCAGATGCGTAAAGCAGGACTTCCTTTACAGAAAATCTTTGCAGGGCATTCGCTTCTTGAACTGGCACATGACCTTCGGTACTCCGACATTGAAGGTCTTTACTCAGCTGTCGGTGATGGTCATGTATCTGCGGCATCAATCATCGATAAGTTGGTTGCGTCGATGGGTGCCGAAGATTCTCATCCAGAACCAACGATGGATGTTCTACCTAATCGAGCACCAACTACTCGTCGTTCAAGTAACGCCGTAGATGTTGAAGGGACCGATGATGTCCTGGTCAAACTTGCTCGTTGTTGTACTCCCGTACCAGGTGATGTGATCATGGGATTCATAACAAAGGGGAGTGGAGTCTCTATTCACAGATCGGACTGCAGCAATGCATCTGATCTTCAGAAACATCAATCAGATCGTGTGGTCAATGTTAAGTGGCGCTCTGGAGCAGCTTCTATTTTCTTGGTCAATATTCAAGTTGAAGCGTTAGATCGCGCATCATTGCTAGCTGATGTCACTCGCACACTTTCAGAACAACATGTGAATATTTTGAGTGCAGCGGTCAGCACTTCCAAAGATAGAACCGCCTTCTCACGATTCACCTTTGAAATGGCAGATGCAACTCATCTTGATGCAGTTCTTGCTGCAGTACGAGGAATCGAAGGTGTATACGACGTTTACAGAACTACTAACAATTAACTGTTAGTTAAATTCAGCAAGCCCCTTTTCAGCTTCAGCAAGCCACACCTTTCGAGCAGCGGCTGACTCTGATGCTTCAGCTGCCTTCTTAGTGTTCCCACTAGCTGCAAATTTTGCAGCCGCCTTTTCGTAACTCGCAATTGATTCAGTTAATTGTGCAACGACTTCTTGGGCACGCTTCTTAGCTGCAGGATCAGTTTTGCGCCAAATTTCCGCTTCAGCATCCTTGATCGCAGACTCAACAGCTGCCACGCGAGCATCAAGTGCCACACGCTTGTCGCGATGGGTCATGCCAATTTTCTCCCATGAACGAAGGTGTTCATTTAGGGCTTTGCGGGCTTCTTTTACATCTGTAATTGGAAGCAAGGCTTCAATCTTAGGGAGAAGCTCTTCACGCTTGAGTAAGTTGGCTGCCATTGTTACATCGCGCTTTTCTAAATCGGCATTCTTTGCTGTGAAGAATTGATCTTGAGCAGCCTTAAAACGTGACCACAACTTAGCATCATCATTTTTCTTGCCTCGTCCTGCCGCTTTCCACTGATCCATGAGAACCTTGAAACGCTTTGCGGTTGGTACCCACTCGGTTGACGTTGCAAGCTTTTCGGCTTCTTCAACAATCTTCTTCTTTGTATCAGCAACTACAGATTGAGTTGCTTCAAGTGATGCAAAGTGAGTACGGCGACGCTTATCAAATTTATTTCGAGATGATGAAAAACGCTTCCAAAGATCGGCATCAGCTTTCTTGTCTAAGCGAGGTGCTGCCTTCCACTCATCCAAGAGAACTTTAAGGCGATCTCCTGTTGCCTTCCAGCTTTCAGACAATGCAAGAGACTCTGCTTCAGCGACAATCTTTTCCTTTTCAACAATGATTTGCTCGCGTCGCGCTGCCTTTGCAGCGGTCTCTGCCGCCTTCTTTGCCTCATACGCTTCACGGTGCCCCTCGATTAAAGGTTCGATCTGTTCGACTGATGTAGCAAGGGCTTCTAGATCGCCGACACCGTTAAGTTCCTTTACCTGCTCACGTAGTTTCTTCACTGCTGCGTACGCATCTGAAGGAACCATTGCGCCACTCTTTATGCGGGCAGCAAGTAGCGCAACTTCTGCGGCTAGTACTTCAAATTTACGGACGAAGTAGGCGAGTGCTTCTTCAGGAGTTTTTCCGGGATATGAACCAACGGCTTTTTCGCCTTGAGGTGTTCTTACAAAAACCGTTCCATCATCTGCTACTCGACCAAAAGCCGAAGGATCTCCGATTAACGCACTTGCCGCGCTAGCCTGGTGTGGGAAATTCATATCTGTCATGAGTGTGATCCTTTCAGCGCGTTACCTCGTTGTGAGGCTCGCTATATGTGAGTGCGATGCTTAGAAGTTTTAACTCTTCTAAGCGTGGGTCGAGTGTGGATTGATAGGTCAAAAGGTACCCTGTCTCATGGTTCGAGCGTCAATCGAGCCCTAATTGAGCGTGAATGAGGGGGTCAGTCGGTGCTTATTGACTCCTTCGCGGCCCCAATGTTTGCCACAAAT
>JACCDV010817364.1_pt1 | contig 20676 bp, 15 predicted proteins | sample 7446131 | NCBI WGS metagenome assembly JACCDV01 (sample SAMN15323448, study PRJNA562643) | freshwater metagenome | isolation source: river surface water | place: USA:Blue River Watershed | collected 2017-08-17 | reverse complement strand
TTAAGCAATCATTTCATCTGCAGAACCCTTTCTTTATCTTGGTATCGTAGGTGACTGGTGAAAAACACTGAAAACATCCGCTAAACTAGCTTTATTTAACATTTTTGAATTAGTTTGTATCGATTTGAAATGTGTTGACCTAATTTTTCATCACAGAAACTTCTTTCAATTTTTACCCTGGAAATACCTCTTTTCTTTAAAATTCAATCTTTTTATTAGTATTGTACAGGCTCGGAGGGTTGACAAAGGAACTAGAGTTATCGATGAATTGGGGATTGTTATTGCCACTGGATGGAGAAGGAGCCTACAATCTTTGTATAGGAAGTGGAGGATTGCTATTAATGATAGTGAGGGCTGAATTGTTCGTATTAGATTGATTGATATTAGTGAAGATGGTGGGAGGAAGAGTATATGAATTGGTGCTATTATTATTAAAAGTAATTCTTAAGGGCTGGGATGTTCTATTATCTTGTCCAAAAGTAACTTGTCTCCCGAGAGGGATCTCAATAGAAAGGGAATTACATTTGAAGTATATGGATTGAATGGAGCAAAGCCTTGGTTTTTTTGTTAGATAGACTTATAGCTATTACTATCGATCACATCTTTGAATTGAATCGAAGTATTGTTTCTAGGTCCTCCTGAGATAGACGCGTATCCTGGACTGAACGTAATATTATTTTGCATATTTATTATCAATCAATATATTGTTGTTTAAAAAGATGAAGCTCATGATTTAAGCATACAGTTCATTTGCGACGTACTGGCTCGAAAGTATTTCCAACTTTCATCTTCTTGCCCCGTTCATTTTCTTCGTTATCTCGTTACCTGTTGTCCTTATCTCGGATTTCTTTTTTTATTTCATCTAAATAGCGGAGGGCCTATTTATTTTCAGGAGAAATGCGGAGAGCTTCCTTAATTTATCTCAATCCATCGTTAAAGTTGTTCTATTTGCACAAAGATCTACCATGTTGGCTAAAGCGCAACCCCGGGCAATACAAATTTTTGAGCTATTTTTATCAAAGCTTTTCGCAATATTTAGATGCTCCAGGGCGATGTCGGGTTTATGAGCTTTCAAGAATTTGAGTCCCTCCATAAAGTGTTTATCGGTCCACTGTTTCTATTGAAACTATCGAACTCTGCTTCATAGCAAAAATTAGCCTTTAGTAGTCCAGTGAGAGTGCTTCCAATGACCCTTGAAGACTATCCACATCGAGGGACTGAGCTTCAAACAATCGAAGCTCCTTGCTCAACCGATGGAACAGTCCGGGATTTGCGAAGTCTTACTCGTACTGGGCAAGGAAAATCCCTGAAAAATATCCGTATTTTTCGTAGATTTTCCAGTCTCTAGAAGAAACCTCGATTTGATCCCGTGTAATTCCTGGCCGGAAGTACCCTTCAAAATGCTTCTCTTTGTATTTTAGCGTTAATTAGTAATTTTTCTAAAGATAAGATGCAGCTCTACTTTTTAATCTTTGGTCACAATATTTCTGATTTGCGCAATAATTTCAGTGCCGAGCGAAATTTGTTTGAAATTGCCTATATAGGTGAATATTGAAAATTCTTCTTTCTATGTTAGTTGCCAACATTTTTACAAGATCATAATCGCGGATGTACCCTTTGTATTTGAGATGATTAAGGAAAATGCTTTTCTCTCCATCAAGTAAATAGGTGAGATGAAGAATAATTTCTTTCTTGGCCTCATCTTTTTCAACTACGATACTGCGGCAAAAATCACCTATTTTGGGCTATTAGTCCATGGCAATAGGCAACAATTTCGAGCCCTTATATTTAACTTTAGAAGGGGGATCTTTTGTTTGAATGTTGAAGGCATCGACTTTGATAAGTTTCGCAATTTTTTTGTTTAATTCGTCCATACAACAGGGAACCAATCAATTAATAAATAAATAATGAACCCTATATCACATCGATCATTAATTTAATTTCATCCCACAATAATGCCTTTACCTTTTTATACCTCAAAAACCCCTCCATCTCCATTCTTTCTTGCTGCCACTACGATATCACCATAATTAAGCTCATAGTTAACCTTCTTTGCTGTCTCATTTTCGTTTTTATCCTCCTATCCCATCTAACGTTAGAAATATTTTTTCAGGGCTGGATTCTAGCCATAAGCTTGAGTTTTAAACTATTTGTAGGGAAAATAGAAGAAGATGGCATTAAAGGAATAGAAGGCAAAGCTAATGATTGATTGTATGAAAGTATATTTCTAATAATCGGAGAGTTCACCGATTGTTTTTTTATTTTGGAAGGGCTGGAGGAAGTAGAGCAAAAACCTAAAGGCAAAAAAGATTGATATGAAAATGTAGATCATGACTACTTGATAGCTAAGGTGATGCTGTGCTGCGTACAATAAAAAACTAAAGATAATTCCGAAGATACCCTCTTTTAAGAAACTGTTAAAAGAGATGAAATTGAGAATCGTTATAATGAATTGTATTATGATTGTGATGCGAATCAGCTTCACGTAGTTTCTACATAATTCAGTTTTTGGCTATTAGGCCCGTCCGAAACACATAAATGATATTAAATTTAAAAAAGATCCAAATGTGACTTCATAGAATAATGCCAAGACAAAGCCGTTAAATACAAAAATAAATTTAGCTAATTGAGGTGATTAATTAATTAATTTCCATCGGGAATAGATTATATCTTTTTTATTTAATGGATTCAAAGGTTTCCCTAGTCACAGAGCAAACAGGTGAAGGATTTTATGTAGCACAATTCAAAACAAATGAATTGGCTATCTTTTCATATTACATTGAGTCAAACAAGGAAGCCATGCTCATTGACCCTATTTACGATGTAAAGACTTATTCAAACTTTATTTCCTCCAGGAACTCAACTCTCAAGTTTGTAGCCTTAACACACTATCATGCTGACTACCTTTCTGGACACACTCAGTTCAATGTGCCTATTATCATGGGAGAAAATTCAACATTGGCCGTCAGCAAATTTAAAGTGAAGGAATGCAAAGACGGATAAATTCTTCATCTTGGTGAGGCACACATTCAGGTGATCCATACCCCAGGGCATACTTTGGAAAGCTCATGCTATTTGTTGAAGGACTCCAAAAATAAGGATGCTGTTATATTCACAGGTGATACAGTGTTTTTGGGATAAGTCGGAAGGCCTGATCTTGCTTGTAGTGACAAGCTAACTTCTAAAGATCTTGCAGGCATGCTATATGATTCTATTCAGAAGATCAAATTGCTCGAAGGATCTATCAGATTTTATCCAGGGCATGGTTCAGGCTCAGCTTGTGGCAAATCCATTGGAGCAGGCAACTTCTGCGTTCTTGAAAACCAAAAAACTGGAAACTATGGATTCTTATTCAAAGACAAACAATCATTCGTTGAAGAAGTTACTGCCAGCATCCCTCAGCCTCCAAAATATTTCTTCTTTGATGCTAAGACCAACAAAGAAGGTACCAAAGACTACGTGTAAGTGTTCAACAAAGCTCACCATGGATTGAGCATTGAAGAATTTCAGAAGCTTAGACAAGCTGCTATAAAAGTTATTGATACAAGATCAAACGTTGGAGCAGGTACTTTTCAAACTATTTAGGCATACTTAAAGGCTCCTATTGGCTTCCTCGTAACGGAGCTATCGCCAACTGGATCTCCAACTTCGTAGCACCCGAATAATAGTATTTAATTGTGTGCGACCAAGGACAAGAGATCGACGTTATTGAAAGATTCTGCAGAATCGGATATTACAGGACTGTTGGATACAATAAGTTCAATGTTTCTGAGATACATGAGGAACTGACAAAGGCACAACTGCTTAGTTTTGCCGATTTAAAAAATCTATAAGGAAGGGTTCATCTCGATGTTAGAAGTCAACCCGAGTATTCGGTAACAGGAGTTGCTGAAGGAGCTGTTGTAATTCCTCTTCCTACCCTCGAATCCAGGATTGGTGAATTGAAAGGAAAGAAGAACATCGTTGTTAACTGCCAGACAGGAATGAGAGCAAGAGTTGCATTCAGTGTATTAGCTCGACATGGGATTGAATCTAAAGTTATTGCTGAAAAGTTCGTATAATTCAAAGACAATGGAATAAATGTTGTGAAATATGCCTGAGGCCTGATTTATCTCATTAACCATACCAATAAATATTATCTCTATTTTAAACTAATTAGCACGTGTTTATTATATTAATCAAATGTCGACAAAGAAATCATCAAGTTTGAAATACTTCTCGGAAGAAGGCAGTGGCTTCAAGATACAGCCAAAAACAGTCCTCATCATGAGTCTTATTTACATAGGGCTTGTGGTCTTACTCCACATCTATGCGAAGCTAGGAACATCCAAGCCAGTGGCAGCTGAGACTGTGACACCTCCTGAGCCGGCAACTGCAACTACAACAGAGCAGTAATAAGCAACCTCCCAATAAGCAACTGGTGAAGAAATATGATTCACTATATCTATATCATTAGCTATCCATTAAGAAATATGAGTCTTCCTCAATTATTCATTTCACCCAAATAGCACTATCCCTCTTCTGGAAATATTTAACTTAGCCTGATAAGCCAGGAATTTATCAATTTAATTAATGAGCAAAGAACAATGGCTTATTTCTCTCTATTATCTATTTATACACTGCTTTATCTGGCATAACTGGAATGGAATGCAATGAGTGCCCAAAGCTATATTATGTTTAATCTATGAAGGAATAAAACTAAAAGCTGGAGCAAGGACTTACTATACAGAGCATCAACCTCAAGTCTCCTTACTTTATCAGTCCATCGAAGAGAATGGCGGCACTCTAGAGCAAGATGAAATTTTACGAAGGACAATTCGATCCGCTCTATGATGAAAATCAAACAGCCAAATAAAACTACATAAATTTAGCTAAAATTGTCGCATGTAATCCACTCGTGATGTAGTGAGTACCGAAGTGCTGCGCAATTTGCTTCCTGTCTATAACAACCCTGCAAAGCAGCTAAAACTATAGATGGCAGGGATTGATGAAATCGCCAATATGATTGAAGCTGATTGGAAAGAAATGGAGAGCTCAATCGCTGTACTTTAGCACTCTAAGTAAGAACTGAGAGGAGAAATAAATAGATTGGATACTTTGCTCTAAGATGAACGCCAATCCCAACTTCGCAAAATTCTTTAGATTTAGTAGAATATGGTAGAGTTAAAAGCAAATTACTAACAAAAGATAAGCGAATTGGCAAATCAAATAAATAAAGAAAGATAGGATCTGCTAGCCTTCAAAGCACAAGCGCAAGAATAGCAACGCTTAAGGAACAACCTAATTGAATCGTTGAACAGATAAATATCCATTTTGAATCACTAGAGTAGAGTCAAGTACAATGACTATGAGCGCCATCTCTCAAGGATCAATCGCCAAATGGAATCCAATCTACTAGAGTTCTAGTAAGCGAAAACACATATCAGAATGACTTGCTAATCCAACATGAACGAGAAGCTATTCTTGCAAGCGGAGACTTATGAAGCCATTTTGAAGGACAAAGAATAGGAGAAGCTTTTGATTCAAAGGGGAATTGATTAGATCACAAGTGAAATTCAAAAGGATCTTAAGAATACTCACTAACGCCTTCAATCCACTCTCGCCATTAATATGAGGGTGCAGGCGGAATACTAATAGCTTTAAAAGGAAGTGTACTTCAAACGATAGTAAGTCATACAAAAGGCGAAGGCCTTTAAAGAGACATATGTATAGCTAATCAAAAGCAAATAATTAATAGAAAATCTTTAAAGCCAAGTTTAATAGTATAGACTAGCTCTTGAGGAGAAATAGTAATACGTGCTTTAATTGAAAAACAAATATTAGCATTAAATGTAAGAGGTAAAAAAGAACTAGGAGAATCGATTGAAATAATTCGAAGAATACAAAACTCGCTACTAGCAGTAGCTATTATCACAATCAACTAGGGAAGAAAAGAATAAATAGTAGCTGATAGCATTAAGGGTTTAGTACGAGGATTTGGTAAAGAAGAATGGGCAAAGGTAGATGTAGCTTAATCAATAGCTTAAGAAAGCCAACGATATATGTAAGAAATAAAGATAGAAGGCAAGCAGTTTGAAAAGGCAACTATAGCAAGAAGATAAAAATAAAGAGAGATAGCTTATCACTCAACAACTTGAGGAGAAGTTTAATCATTAAAAAAAAGCCTTGATAAAGCAACAATAGCATATCATTCAGCAGTTAAACTAAAAATATCAATAGTCTATAATCCAAATCAAAATTGGCTACTAAAAAGAAATTAAGTATCAAATTTCTTTAGCAATAAAATAATATGAATAAGGAATGCAGTAAAAACTGAGAGAATCAAGTCAATAAAAAAGTAGGTATTAGTATCAAATAAGGCTTTCAAAAGATAAATAGGTCCGCTTAAATTAATAGGTTCGAATACTTCACCAAAAAATAGTCGAACAGTCCTAGATGATGAGACAGTTGGAGAATAGCATAGAAACGAAGCGTCAGTAGTGGTAGCTGGTTATGAAGACTAAAGGCTAAAATTTTATCAAAGAATTATCCATTAAATAGCAAGAATGCCAAGATTTGAAAACACAACTATCTAATAAAGAGATTGAGTTCTAAATAAGAATAAAACAGCTCAATAAAGAAAATGTATATGATGTTGAAAAAAGATATCAAAAATAGATAAATGCCTTGAACTAACAGTCAATCCTAACACTGCAATCCATTGAGAAAAGTCATAAAGAGAGAATTGAAGAAATAAGAGCTAACAATCAAAGGTACATCAATAATCTGTAATTTTAGCATAATCGAGTTATTGATTCTTATAAGCAGTAAATAAGTAAGACAGTGAATGACTGCAATCGCCAAATGATTGTAAAGGAGCACTAATGTCGATTGAAGATCTAAGGCATGGAAAAATAAAGAATTAGATTTTCTTAGTAAATACTCTAAGAATTCAAGATAATGAAGGAATATCATAAGGGTAAATACTAATTCTTGTAAAGAAAATATTAATAGCTCTAAAGGTTGCATGAAGAGAGACCAAGTAGGGCTGAGGACTTAAGCAAAATACAATAGCTAACTAATAATAAGACAAAATTAGGAGAGTAGATGAACGTTATTCAGAAGAAAATGGATAAAGCCAATGAAGTTGTCAAATATTTGAACTTATAATTGTAAAATTTCAAAGAGACCTACCAAATATTTGGCCCTAACGAACCTCTAGTTAATAAATATAAGACGATCAGTGTTAATGCTTCCCCTAGCAATATAATTGACCTATCTCTCATAAAGTAAGCAGAAGTATCTAATTAAATGGACATTATCCACAATCATAAAAACCTGAGAGCTTACTCCCAGCCCACCAAAGAACAGAAGAAAAGCGTACCTAAGCATTAAAGTGGCGAGCGAATACAATATAAATAAATACGATGCAAAAAAGGAAGGCCTCATAAAATTCTTCCAATCAATACGCGCTTTAAAACATAGAAAATATTCTAAGAGTAGGAGTCAATATTTAAGCACGCCCAAACCTTCATTAAATTTATAAAGGAATAGTCTAGCCCCAAGCAATTTGGAGAATCTGAGTAACTAAAGAAGACCAATATTCGCAAAAGAAGAGTGAAAAGACTATCAACAGGTGATTAATAGATTTTTTGACATACTAATAATGCATTAATAAAAAAGTTAAGAATTATCATTCGATGAAATAAAAGTTTTTGATTAAAACTGGTTTACGATGCATAGGCTATCTTCTTCTATTCAGCTTTCCCTCATCACTTTCTATTTTTTTCTGGATTTTAGGTTCTGGTTTCTTTGTCTTCTTTTGCGAATTTTCAATAGTTGTAACAGCGTGCATAGCGATATCGTAGTCAACATTTTAGTTTTACATATATTATTTAACGCAATTAATTTTCTTAGCCCTCTATCCATAAATAATAGAGTTTTCTTCCTTCTTTTCAATAATGTTTTTCAAGTACTCATTAGTACCGGTTTGAAACTAGCCCATCATTGCTTTTTCGTCTTTCTATCTTTTTTGATATCTTTTTTATGAGCTTTTGGCAATTATTCGACCAATTCTTTATCTTGCACAATACAGCTTTCTATTTGCTGTATTCATTTCCTGAATCATCTTTTCTTAGTGGTTGATTTGGTTGAATCCTAAGGATTTCTTTGCTAATACTGAATCAAATTTGTAGCTAACCAGCCCGCTAACTGACACTCTTCATTAATGCAGTCTTACTTTTTATTGGAAGTATTGAACTTACTTGTTGTAGCTGAATGCGGCCTTCTTTTTCTCTATCCTGCAATTTTGTTCTCGTTTTTGTGGTCCAGAATAAAACTTTCATTGATGTTGTTGACTAAATAGAGGAGCTCTTACTAGTTTTAGAGCAAATGGATAAGAAAAGTTAGTTTTTTGGGGGGATAGAGTCAATATAATACTCTTGAGCCTCCTGCTGCAAAGGCTTAGAGTACAAGGTACTCTCATTATCAACCTTATTAATATCGTGAAGAATAGATCTTGCCCTACCTTCATAAACCTTTAATTACTTGCCTACATCACTTCTCGAATCAATCTATGACTATAAATTTCGCACTATGTTGAAGACGTCCTTGGTGTTGCATGTGTTGTACGGTGATTTACTAGAAAGTATTTGCCTGAGTGATTTTGAGGAAATATCTTGGTTGGAGAATTGGGTGATGTTTATTGTGAGAGCTAAATTTTCATACTCGTTTATAATTTTATTTAATTATTTCTATGAGTATAAAATGCAAAAAGGTAAGTTGATAGGTTTGTTGATATTGATTGAATGATATGAATTAATTTATTGATCAAGCGATTGGAGCCTTATTGTTTTCTTTTTTAAAGGCCTCTACCTGCTCGATATAGGTGATATAATGCTTGACCTTGGTGAAAGAGGGAAGAGTTTCAGCTGAAATAGTGTATCCTAAATCTTCCTCGATTTGCATTGAGATCTCAATTGCGTCCAGCGAATCCAAACCGTGCTCAGCCAGAGTGCTGCTCTTGTTTACTCCTAAATGCTATGACTGTTACCTTGCTTGTAGGTGGTTCTGAAGTAATTTTGAACAGTTTTTATAACATATGATTCAATATCTTATTGCTTTTTAAGGGCTATTGAAGTGCGATTCACCAACTGGCCGTCCTTATAATATGTGAGCCCTGATGAACTTGTACTTTTGCCTGAAGATTTTTGAACTTCGGTTGAGAAGTACCGAACTTGATTGAATGTTTTGATGAAGTTTCTCAACATATTGATAACTATTTACAAATTAATTAATTAAACATCCTCTGTAAATCAATCAAAAGCATCTTTTGGCGAATGGCTTAACAATAGGCCTCACGTCAAGAGGGGTCAGTTTCATTGCATTAATTTTTTGGATAGGCTATATAGGGGTTGCGATCTTGCCTTTGAGATTGACTCTAAAGGAACGGACTTGAAGAGGGGACAAGGTGATTTCGGACGGTGTATCTTTACTGGCAGCATTAAACATGTTGATTTATTCCGATATGTTGACCCAAGATTTTCTTTCGCTAAGAACAAGTCCATTTGCAAAAGACTATTTAATGTCTGCAAATTTAAGATTCAAATCAATTTATGCTATCTTCCATTCATTCTTGCCGTATATCGGCAACTTTATATCAATGTTTTCAGCCAAGTTAAATAATCTTACCACGAATTCATCGCTATTGAGGAAGAAAATAGAGTATTTGAGATATTTGGAGTTTTAGTTCAAAAGTCCTTTTGTTTAGTTTTATTTTCTAGTACTGGAATAAAATGCCAAAAGAGGTTCGTCAAAGGATCTTTGCCATTAACGCTAAATAAACTGGTTACTGCCTACCAACCCAATTCTATGTGAGAAAGTATTTTGGACCTGTTGATAGTATCCTTATCCGACTCCTTTGTAATCATCACCAGCCAGTCTATCAATATTAACTAGATAAGTGTTGTCGAATTGAGTCACTCCTTGAGCCCTGTCTGTAAAAATAACAAGCTATATTAAACAAATTTTACTTTTCTTTAACCATCTATGGCGTAAGCAAAGCTACACATAGGGTAAGTATTAGCATTTATCTTATCCTCCCTCTTGTATTGCCAGTTGTAATCGAGTCTCTACCCCACTCGCCTTTTTATCACCAAATACCCATTGCTGTCATGATAAAACTATCCTTTTGAGTTCACCTTGGTCTCAACTTGGATGAAATAATCAGCAGTCCCTCTACTTGTAGGCATGAAGGCAGTTGATAGATCGATGACATTTCTTTGAGTATTTTTAATAGTAATAATTACCTATTTCCCTGTACCAGCTGGAAGATAGATCTTAGTAAACACTTTACCTTTAATTGCATATATATTCTTTATTAATAATTATTATTCCAATAGCTAACCTGTATTGGACATAATATAGATTCCAGCCATCCTGTTTTAGTTTTTATTGATACGGTTGCCGTATTTGTTCCATGTGTATGTGTTAGTAGAGCTTCCTTGGTTGGGAGATTTAACGAAGCTTACCTTGATGAACTCTTCATTGCTGAATGTGTATATAAACTGGCTTCCACTGTTTATTCTTAGTGAAAAATCGGGGTCATTATAGTTGTTTCCGTAGGATTAGGCCTTCAGCAAAGTTGAGGGGTAAATCTTCTTCAGAAGAAAAACATTTTATCCACTTTTTAAGTTGGGTTAAAAAACCAAACTGCAAAATTGAGAAATGGGATGACAAAAAATTTAGTCACTTTAATCATCATCTACATCATAAGCAACGCTTTTCGGGAAGATCAACTATACTCTCTATTTTTTTGGTGATCCCTCGTGAATGATCGAGAAATATAGAGTATCTTCTTGTGAATGAATTTAGCAGCTATTGGCTCCTTCGAAGAGTTTACAATTTTGTTTTGGTGTTTGTTTTAACTCACTAATGGCATCTATTATTTATATTGTTTTCTTTTGCATCCTCTCAACAAATAAATTTTCGATATGGTACTTGGAAGTAGCGGTGATACCATCGTGATGCTGAACAACTGAAAGCAATTAATCAGAAGAGATCAATAGTTTGGCGATGCTGGCTTTTTAAGATCCAGTATTGGTTCTATACCTAAGGTAGACCTTCCTAAAGAGATTGACAAGTCTTGAAAAATCCTTACATACCTTTTTCAGCAATGGATTTGTTGTATAGTATCCAGACCAATAATGATCCTGATCAAAGTTAGGCATAAAATCCGATTATCTCACTGGAACTTCATTCTAATAGAACTCTTTTATCTTTTATAAGTAATCGGTGGGATTTCCATATTTATATACTGGGCATTAGCTATTATGGCTGTTTAGTTTACTTTCGAAAGCTGATTCAAGTGCTTAAAATTAGGAGGGGATAAACTCCTAAAAGTCATTACCCATAAATCTAAAATATTTATTGCTCTTATAAAGCTTCTTCATATTCTTTTGCAAGACATTGAAATCGTTAGCAATACTTTCGGCTCTTTCTTGTCTGAGATCATTCACTTCATGCAAGAAATGTCTCACATATGTAACAACTCCTCCATATTTTCGTTTGTTGGAGTCTGAAACAGGTGACCAATAAAATTCCAACAAAGGACCGTCTTTTCTATCATAGATATATCGATCGTCAATTCTTTATATTCCTTGAAATTCAAATCCAAGCAGGTGCTAAATAGCTACTTGCGAATGGGAATGGCCGAATGAGTCAGTAGCCCATCCAATTTTAGTTGTTATTCCAAACTAAGCGTTCAGGAAATTATTTCCTACGGTGTATTGATCTATGATATCGTCGATATAACAAACTGCCTCATCGTTCTATACCCATCCTCCATTTACTATTTCGAGCTGTCCTCTCTCGAATAACTGCTTGACTTAGTTTTTTTTATTTTGATCTAAGTAATCATACCAATCCTTAAAAAAAACAACTTACGATACCATGTATTTTCTGGCTTCATTCTTAGTTAGTGCTTCAAGCATTGAGTTGAATATGGTTTTTGAATTTCTTTGGTTCATCGCATACAAAAATCCAGCAGGCCTAAAATTGATGTCTTTGAGATCGTCATCAGTATCGAGCCAAAAGGCGTCAAGATGGGGGTGAAAAGTTACAAAGAATTAATCTGCATCTTTAGGACAATTGCTAGTGATTGAGAATGCTGAGGTCAGGGCCAGCAAAAGAATGAATAGTTGATTTGAAATCATTAAATAATAGATATTAGGTCAAAATATTTAGTAATAAATGGAATTTACAGCATATCTTGCCCAGTAGCACAAGTTATTGCTAAATTTATTTTTGTTTATTGGTAAAATGTTGAAGGATAGGAATATTAATTTGTTATTCAACGGGTGCATTCAGGTTAATAATTTAATATTTATACTACATGAAAGCTGATACGGACAAAGAAAATATGAAAATAACAAAAAGCTTTATTTCAGGAGGAATAGCTGGAGCACTCAACAAAACATTTATCGCTCCTGTCTAAAGAGTCAAATATCTTTTTGTTGTAATTTCAACATAAACCAGACATCAGGCAGGCAGTTTACCTATCGGCAATTCGCTATTGACTTCATGGATATTGTTAAAACTAACGGAGTTCGCAATCTTTGGAGAGGCAATTCGATGAATATCTATCGAATGTTTCCTCATTCAGCTATTGTACATGCGTGATTATTCAGGATTTTGCAGTCTTCGATTATTTAAGAGGCAAATTTTATAAAAAAGATAAGTCTTTTAAACAAAGAGTCATTCTATTTTTGTGTGGATCTATTGCTGGAGTGTGCGCCTTAACTTGCACTGACCCACTTTAATTTGTGAGGATTCGTCTCGCCATGTAAAAATCAGCCTTTACGTATTCTAATAGTTTGCATGCTTTTTAGTTGATCTACAAAAAAGAAGGATTTTTGGGATTTTATAAAGGATATGTGGCAGCTGTTATTGGAGTAATTATTTACCAAGGTATTTCCTTCTCTCTTTATACTAAGACAAAAGAAATGATGAAAGAATTAGATCCATCTCAATATCAGAAATGGTATGTTGACTTTGTGCTCGGAGCTCTAAGTGCAGTTGGTCAGATCATTGCTTACCCTTTAGATATTCTACGCAAAAGAATGCAGGGACAAGCACTTTTGGTTGAAAAAGGATTACTAAATGGGAAGCAAACATACAAATAGCTTATTTACGATATCTACTCTAAGTAAAAGAAATTTAAGGGCTTTTATAAAGGAGTTACTCTCAACTTAATCAAAGCTCCATTGGCTTCGGCTTCAGCATGGACCATTAAAAATTTCATTAATAGGAAACTTAACAAATTTTATGATTTTTGATAGATAACTCAAATCATTTCTTCTTTTATATTTTTGTATTTACTGGCTTCTATATCTTCGTCTTGGTCAGCGTATTTGGCTTGTTAGTAGTAGGCTTTTCTACGGCACTAGTTTTTTTCTGTTTATTTTTTCCTAAATCCTCCAAAATAGCCTTTTGCTTCTCAATATCAAGTATATCCTTATAAAATGACTGATTCATGATATCTTAGCTTTGAAAATCTGAGGGTAGAAACTATCCATAGTTTCTTGATACGCCTTTCTTGCTACTCTCCAAAATAGTATCTTGTATGAGCTGCTCCTCTGTTTATATATCTGACATCTATCTATTGAGATATTAGAATGTACTTGGGGTTTGGAAGTCAAAGGCTTTTTTCCCATAAAATGACTAGTTAGGTAAATAGTCGATATTGCTATCTTCATAATTAATATCTCCGTAGTTCGACTCAAAGTCATAGGCATTGTAATCAATATCATCATATTTTTTTGGAGAAGGGTTCAAATAGTTGTCATAGAAATGTTGGCGGCTAATGTTTTTAGGGTCAACTTCTTTCTTTGGACTAGGTTTTATTTAATTGGCGTTTTTGCTGCTAATTTACTTCTTTAGTTCCTTTTTTGCGAAAGGAAGCTATTTTTATTTCATGCTGGTCTTCTTTTTTTCTTTTTCTCTATCAGCAAAGTAAAATTAGCTCAAACTGTCTTAGAAATTAGAAATGTTTTCTTGATAGTTTTTCTTGATGGGTTTTTATTTGCCTTTGCAGGTTGCAATGTGGATGGAGTATTCTTTATTGATGATAGATTTTTAACATTTTTCGCATGGTCTTGTTCTAGATTAGCACTATTTGAAATGGAGATTGAAATCCTTGATGGGAACTTTTAAGTCGCAATATTCACAATATTTGGGCTGCATTTAGCAGGCTCTAATATGGTTGGTAAGATCATTCTTTTTGAGCATTTTGGAGCAATGAGTGCATTTACTTGTGAGGTGAAATTATTATTCGTGATCTTCCAAAAAGTTTTTATCGTACATTTCTCCACAAGTTGAACATTTAATAATGTTTCTACGGCAATATCCAAAGTGCGTGGCTGTTTTTGAGACAGGTATATTCTTCCTACAATTATCGCAAACCTAAGTCTATTCCATACAGCTAATAATTTTAATAGATTTTGATTAGATATGAAACAGTAATAAGGCTTTATTTCAAAACGGAGGGTATACATATAGATGAAAGAAGTACACCGGCACAACATATTTTAGAATTTGTATTATCATCTAAATAAAGGAATATTAGGCCATTCATTTTCGTATTTATATCTATTATTACCACTGATAATGTAGAAGGAATAATATAACTAAAATCTGCCTAATATGTTCGCAGTAAATCAGAGGGAGGTTGAAATTTCCTTCTCTGTCAGCCAAAATAAAAGTTTTTTAATATAAATTTAGTTATGCCGAATCAACTTCCTAAAAGATAAGAATTTCAAGTTTAGTCTGAAGAGCGAAAATATGAACTTACTTTCCAAAAGAGTAAGCAGCTCACTTACGAGATAATAAATCCAAATAAAAATGAAGCGTAGGAGATGCTTGTAGTTGAAGAAAATCCAATCTTTATCAATAAAAACGGCAAGACATAAATAACTTAAGCAACCCTACATGGTGAGAAAGGCAAGAAAACTAACTTCTCATCCTCATCTTCCGAGAACAAGTAAGACCATGAAGAACTAATTTCAATTGTAGAATAATAAACAAAACCTGAAAATATAAAAACCAAACGAATGTCACTGCTTATTCAAAAAGAGGAAACCAAGGAATTTATTGAGCTTGATTGCTTAGTTCCAGATGTATACGAAAGCGATATATTGCTCAGTCGGAATAAGGAAGACTATCTGCCAAATAGAGCCAACATCTGCGGGTTAGAGGATATTAATTTTTCTAATTTTAGTGTTTCTTTGAAAGGGATAAAGAAGATAAAAATTTACCCAATAGTGGGAAAGAAAAAATCTTTTAGAATTAAAATAAGCCATATAAAGGACTAATTCAACCTTGGAGTCTAGCTTAAAAGATAGTTAAACTATCTTCCATAGCATTATATATGGTTCGCCAAAATCATCAATGCTCGTCTCATAAAAGATGGCGTAGGACTATAATGCAAGCATAAAAATACAAACCTCTACAACTAAAAAACTATCTTCAATCAAGGCTTTATCTACAAATGCTCCAAATATAGAAAAAAATGGTAGAAGCGATTTATTGTTATCAACAACTAAGGACTATTTTCCTTTAAAAATCCTAAAGATAACTATACATTGTCAATACCTTCTTCAAATATTGAACAGCTATGGACATCTTTTGACATTTATGGATAGCACCTAATAATTAAACTTATTCACAAGAAAGAGAAAACAGAATTTGCAATACCAATTCTCGACTATTGCCTAAAAGAAGACCATTCTAATTGGCTTTTTTCATTTTATCGCCTTCTGATGGAGCACAAAATTCACATAAAGATATGATATTTTGATCAATTATTATAAATAAAAGTATTCACACTAACAATAATGCGTTGATGCAGCCATCCAATTCAGGGTTGTTTGTAACTTGGGCGTATTTTGACCATACAACCTTTCCTGTTTGCGTGACAAGACCCAGCTCCGATACATTGACTTCAATTACAGTTCCTTCATTAAATAATATGTACCTTTGGTAATAACACCTAACGAAGTAAACACATTGGATTGAGGATTCTTCTTTACGGATAAAATTGGGAGTTTAAATGTTGTCTTTAACTATGGATGAGTAACATTAGCATCTTTGAATCTTAAACCCATTGGCCTAATAAATCGTTCATGTTTTGGTGGTTTACGAGTGAAGTTTTAGCCTACAAAACAAATTTTATTGATTCTTCTCTTCCAACATTTTCTCTTTCTTTTTCCAGATCTAATGACTTAGAACATTTCAGCTTCAGTCATGGGCTTGACTTTTTCGACGGGGACTGACCACTTGCCGGCTTTTTCTTTTCTCTTTTGCTTCACCATATTAGTGAGAACTTTAGAATTTCTTTGCTGCTCCCTATCCATGAGATAGGTGGGAACTGCTCCTTCTTGAATATCTTAAACTCTGCTTTTAGCATTCTTTTCTTCATGCTACTTAATAGTCTTTTTCATCTGTATCTTTTGTTTAAACCTTTCTTTATTAAACAACTTAGCCTTTATACCTTTCAATGTTTGAGATTTCTTTGATATCACTTTGGTCTTTCTTGCATCCTTCTTTCTTCTCTTCTCTTCTGCGTCCAGTCTCTAACCAAATCTCTTCTTATGGAGGTCCATATAATCGTTCTGTGGCATTTTTAGAGCGAACTTTTGTGGTGTTGAAACTATAAATTATAACTAAAACAATAAATTTGCATATTAACAATAAAGAAACTAATTCAAATCTATTATTTAAGTTAATAGATTTTCATCAAGGAAATGTGTAGTTGTCATTTTTTCCTGCTTTTTGGTTGTATACAATCAGATTTTTAGAGTAAACTTTTGATTGTAGATTTTCTACTTATACCAAATATTCATTAAAATATAAATTTACTAAAATGAGTTCGCTTTTGCAAAGAAGAAATAAAAAGTTGGATGATCTTAAAACCTCAATTTCGGCTATTTCTATTGTTCGTCGAGTTGAGGAGAACTATGAGTCTCCTACTGATCACCAATCAATAGGATATTCTTCAATGAAGGAACATGGACAATTTGAATAGACTACACCAAATACAACCCAATCCATCCCAAGGCGTGTAGATTCATTGCACTAATCTGAAGGCTTTTAGATTTTTAAATCTAAAGAGCAGTATAGTTACTAGTAGAATGCCTTTGAAGAGATGTTTCGACTATAAGAAAAGTTAGGAGAAGGGGCGCATGGGGTTGTAAAAAAATGCATACATAAATAAACAGGGAAGGTATTTGCTGTGAAACTATTACATATGTAAGACTAGCACTACAGATCCATCAAAACTAATTTTATTAACATAAAGCAAATCAAGCACGAAAATATTATCCGCTATAAGGCAATTTACCTTAATCGACAAACTAGATTATGCAATCTAATCATGGAATATTCTCCTTACTCTTCCTTGAAAAGCGGCATGGAGTAAAATAGCCTCCGTTTTGTATTTTATAAAATATTGGACGCTCTTACCTATCTGCATTAGAAAAACATTTGCCATAGAGATATTAAGCCTGACAATATACTTTGTAATATTGAGAAGGGGATTGTAAAATTGATTGACTTTGGTGTTAGTAAAAATATGAAATTAAGAGGAAGATATTAAGAAATGTTAACCAATACAGGAACTTGCTATTATAAGGCTCCGGAAATGTTCCTTGGAGGAAGCTATACATAAAAAGTTGATTCGTGGGCAGTCGGAATCACTCTTTATGAACTTATAGCAGGGGCCACTCCATTTGAAACTGAGTACCATAGCGACACTATAAACAATATCACAAGTAAATAAGTCTGCTTTGAAAGTGCTAATTTTACTAAATTTTCATCTCTTGTCAAAGATCTGATTATAAGATTGTTGAAGAAAGATCCTAATGAGCGCTTGACCTGCGAATAGGCAAAGAAGCATCTATGGTTTGTTCCACATCTTAATGATATTGACCTCATGCAGTCTGCGGGCTTCGGCATCAAGAATACTTATAAGTCGGAGGAAAACATAACTTGGTTGCTGTAAAGAAGAAGCTCAGTAAACTAGGTCGAGCAGATGAAGCCTTCCAGGATGAACAAAAGCGAAAGATAAACAATGAAGAGGTGGCTTTCTATTATTAGTGAAGATAGCACTAATCAAGCTGAGAATTAATACAAGTTTGACTTTGTTTAGAGCGAGAGTGAAGATGAGGATAACCCTTTTGTCATTAATACCTCCGTTACATCTCTTGAAAGCATCGATCTGTAAGCGAAAGACTCAATCACTACTATTTGATTTGGTCATTTATTACTCTTATTTAATTCTAATTAAGATTCTTAACAAATTATTCAATTTATCACTTCATTTTCAAGACCATGCAGCTTTCGTAGAAATCAATTAAGCTTAATTTGCAGTTTTATATGACCCATTTTCTATTCTGGTAGCTGTACTTGCCATTCTGTAAGACAGTATAAATAATTTAGTTGCCGTCAGCAAACAGCCCCTTTACTTATGGCTCCGAACTGCTCTTAGTTGCCCAATTATTTTATTGAGTAAATGCTTGCATCTATTGACTGCGATGCTTGCTTTACTTAGGCCTCTATTAGATTTGATTATTTAACTTATGATTATCTTTAAAAGGGCGCCCTTTGGGTTTCGATAGGCTAAGCTGGGTTCCTCCAGAGATCTTTCCTTTGCTTAGATTCTTTTTTGAATTTTAGGAAGGATTGAACTCTTCATCCTCATCATCATGGTCAGCAAGACTATTGGGCAATGGCAGTTAGGGATGTTTATTGTAGTATGAGCGAAGAACTTTCTTGTTTTGTTTGATCTCTTGAAATGGGTGCCAAGACCCATACTATATACCTTTTTCGCTTCTGCGAATCACATAAAACTATCTTCCAACTATCTTGCCATTGGAATCCTTTATTTATCGACTATCATCAATCCTGCGAATATCTTAGTAATTATTTGGCATACCTGATGCGGTGACTGAAGTGAATAGCTTATATACTTGAATGTTTCATTTTATAAGTCTTCAACATCACATTGATGATGCCTGTGCATAAAATACTATTTATTGTATTGACATCATTATAGTTATAGCATTTTAAGAAAGTACCGTCGCTATACCTTATCAAGCTTTTACTGGCAGCGCTAAAGGTATTTAATCTCGTTAATCAAACTATGAATCCCTGATTTCTTTTTCAGCTGTTTTAAATCGGTTTTTATTTCATCTAAGCTCTCTGCGATAATTCCTTTTCTCAATGAAGCTTGTTTACTTAGAATTTTGCTTGTGTTTAAATTTGGAGAATGAACATCGGCCAATGACTTGCTGGAATCGACAGCTTCAATCTATATATCAGAATCGAGCTTTTCTGCCTATTAGTTTTCTTTTTTAATGGCCTGGAGCTTATCCATGAGTTTCATTTTGGTCATGAATATTTTGTTTTCCTTCAAAAACTTAGAGTTTTAGCGATTGGACCAAAGCTCTCCTATAAACATAGTTCCTTTCATTTTATTAGAGTCGAGCTAAGTTAGAGATATGATACGCCAAGGACCTACCCAAGTACTTTTCTATTATCCTTTTTCTAGTAACTTTTAAAACCCATTCGATAGAAGGTGCTTTTTCTTTACTGTATTTATTGCACAATCCTAAAAAAATCCTTGTCTTTCTTGCGAGTGAAAAGAATGTTATGAGTCACCTTATTGAATTTTTGTAGACTTTGATTGGAGCTTTCCAAAATTCGATCACCATTATAGATAGAGTCTTTGAGGCTGAAATCATCTGCCTGTGAGGCAAACGCTGTTCTCCTTCGAAATCCATCACTACTTTCCATTCCAAATAACTTAATCGAATATTATTAAATATTTCCATTACTTTATTCATGTCATTTAGAATTATCAAGCCTTCATCAAATTTCCTGCCGGTTTAAACAAATAAAAATAATCTATTATTATTTTATTAATGGGAGGCCTGATTACCAAGATAATCTTCAAATCTGGTTCAGAGGGTCTAAAGAAACCACTCCCCCCTACTATCTTTGATTTCAAAGTCAATGACATCAGAGGGAAGGAGTTCAATTTTGAAAGTCTCAGGAAGAAAAAATTGACCATGATTGTTAATGTAGCATGCAAGTGAGGCTTGACTTCTGAAAACTACAAAGAAATGGTGAAAGCTCATGAACGTTGGAGAGACAGCGGCTTTGAGATCTTAGCCTTCCCCTGCAACCAGTTCTTTGGGCAGGAAAGTGGAAGCCCCTAAGAGATCGATGCTTTTGTGCAAAACAACTTCAAGGCAAGCTTCCCGATAATGGAGAAGGTTGAGGTCAATGGCGAAAACACGCACCCTGTTTTCGCTTTTCTTCGAAACAACAGCAGTCTCTATGACCCCAAAACCAAATAGGCCAAAGTGATTCCTTGGAACTTCGCGAAGTTCTTCCTGAACTCTAAGGGCGAAGTCATTCAGTTCTTCAGTCCGCAGGTAAAGACCGAGGAAGTGACCGCCTTCATCCAAAAGCAAATGGAGTCCAAGTGAGGAGACCAACCTTCGACCGAACGCAGATAAATGAGCAAAAACGCTTAAACCTTTGAGGCAGTTTTGTGAAATGATCTGAGTTTAGTCGAATATTATTCACGTAAATTTTGGATTTCAAATCAAATCGATAAATTTGATATTAAATGGTTAT
>JACCDV010767814.1_pt1 | contig 20680 bp, 18 predicted proteins | sample 7446131 | NCBI WGS metagenome assembly JACCDV01 (sample SAMN15323448, study PRJNA562643) | freshwater metagenome | isolation source: river surface water | place: USA:Blue River Watershed | collected 2017-08-17 | reverse complement strand
CGCATGTTCGTGGTCGGTCGCCAATCGGACGGACTGCATGACAGAGTGGTGCGGGTGCGTTGTGCTCTCTACGGTTCGTTGGGTGCGACTGGCAAGGGCCACGGCAGCGGGTAAGCGGTGCTCCTGGGCCTGTGCGGGCACGAACCCGAAAACGTGCCCATCGAAGCGATCGCGACAACCATCGCAGCCATACAGGCTGATCAACGCCTGCACCTGCTCGGCCAACATGCCATCGCCTGGAACGGCAAAGAAGACCTGCTGTTCCACCGCAGCCAGGCCCTGTCCTTCCACGCCAACGGCATGCGCCTGACTGCCTGGGCCGCAGACGGTGCTGTGCTGACCGAGCGCACCTACTACTCGGTGGGCGGCGGCTTCGTGGTGAGTGAGGAAGTGGCCACCGACGGGCAACGCCAAAAAATCATCGCGCCAGATGCAACGCAACTGCCCATCCCGTTTCGCAGTGGCGACGAATTGCTCCAACGTTGCCGCGAACATGGTCTGTCTATCGCAGGCGTGATGCGGGTGAACGAACGGCATTGGCGCAGCGATGACGAGGTGAACACCGGCCTGCTACACATTTGGGCCGTGATGCAGGCGTGCGTGGAGCGCGGCTGCCGCACCGAAGGCACGCTACCCGGCGGCTTCAAGGTCAAGCGGCGGGCGCCGCAGTTGTTTCACGACCTGACTGCTCACCCCGAAAAGGCCCTGACCGATCCGCTCGCCGTGCTCGACTGGGTCAACCTCTACGCCCTGGCGGTGAACGAAGAGAATGCAGCTGGAGGGCGGGTGGTCACCGCACCCACCAACGGGGCCTCGGGCATCGTTCCCGCCGTGCTGCATTACTACCGGCGCTTCATCCCGGGGGCCAGCGAAGCCGGCGTGGTGGACTTTTTGCTCACGGCCGCAGCCATTGGCATCCTCTACAAGGAAAACGCCAGCATCAGCGGCGCCGAAGTGGGCTGTCAGGGCGAGGTGGGCGTGGCCTGCTCCATGGCGGCAGGCGCACTCTGTGCCGTGCTGGGCGGCACGCCTGAGCAGGTGGAAAACGCGGCCGAAATCGGCATGGAACACCACCTGGGTCTCACTTGCGACCCGGTGGGCGGCCTGGTGCAAATCCCTTGTATCGAACGCAACGCCATCGCCTCGGTCAAGGCCATCAACGCCGCGCGGATGGCGCTGCGTGGCGACGGAACGCACCATGTCAGCCTGGACAAGGTCATCAAGACCATGCGCGAAACCGGCGCCGACATGAAGGTCAAATACAAGGAAACCTCGCGCGGCGGGCTGGCTGTGAACATAGTGGAGTGCTGATGATCCGCCCGCAGTGCAGACTGGGTGGCAAGCCCGGTCGGGCAGATGCCACTCAGCTCGTCGCGGTCATGCCAGCGCGAAACTGTCCATGGCGAGGTAGCTGTACATCACCTCGCGGGTCAGGTACTCGGGCGTGGATGCACCCGGCTCGCCCCAACCCGCAGCTCCCAGGGTGAAAAATATGGGCAAAAAGTGTTCGTCTGTCGGGTGCGCCCGCACTGCACTCGGCGCCAACGTGCGGTAGTTGAACAGGGCCTCGCGGTCACCACTCTGCAGTGTCGCCTCCACCCAACGACTGAACGCTTCCACGTAGGGGGTTGTGGGCGCGTCGAGCACTGGCCGGCCACCAAAAAATTCGCGCAGGTTGTGGGTCATGCTGCCCGAGCCCACCACCAGCACACCGTCTTTTCGCAGATCGCGCAAGGCCTCGCCCATGGCATACACCTCGCGGGGCCCGTAACCGTCGGGCAACGCCACCTGCACCACCGGCACCTGCGCCTCTGGCAGCAGATGCATCAAGGGCACCCAGGCACCATGGTCAAACGGGCGGCGCGCGTCCAACATCGACGGAATGCCTGCCGCCTTCAAGCGGCTGTTCACGGCCTGGGCAAGCACAGGTTCGCCAGACGCAGGGTATTGCAAACGGTACAGGGGCTCTGGAAAGCCGCCAAAGTCGTGCCAGGTTTGCGGCTGACTGGCCGCCATCACGTCCGCCTCATCCGCCATCCAGTGAGGCGACATGACGACGACGGCGCGTGGGCTTCGGGCTTGCAGGCCCGAGCCAAAGGCTCGCAGTGCGGGGCCAGAGGTACCGGCGTCCAGCGCGTACATGGGCGAGCCGTGAGATACAAACAAAGTGGGCAAGGGCAAAGCGGTGTTCATGGCCTCCAATGTAACGAAGGGGCGCCATTGGGGTGTTCAAACGGATGCGGGTCAACGTTCAAACAGTTTCGCCGTTCACATCGGTGACAATTGCGACCAACCTCTCGCTTTTCAGACCTCATTTCCATGTCAGCCGCCCCCGCAGACCGCTACGCCGTCATTGGCAACCCCATCAGCCACAGCAAATCACCCGCCATCCACGCGGCCTTCGCCCAGGCCACCGGGCAAAGCATGACTTACACCGCCCTGGAGGGACCGCTTGGCCAGTTCGCGGCCGCGGTCGATGCGTTTCGTCAGCAAGGCGGGCGCGGTCTGAACGTCACCATCCCCTTCAAGCTGGATGCCTGCGCCTACGCGACCGACTTGGCCGAAAGCGCTCGCGCCGCCGGCGCAGCCAATGCGCTGAAGTTCGACGGCGACCGCTGCTATGCCGAAAATTTTGACGGTGTGGGTCTGGTGCGTGACATCACCCACAACCTGGGACAAGCGATTCAGGGACGCAGGGTGCTGCTGCTGGGCGCCGGGGGTGCCAGCCGGGGCGCCATTCTGCCGCTGCTGGCCCAAGGGCCGGACCGCCTGCTGGTGGCCAACCGCACTGCAGACAAAGCCAGCGCACTGGTCTGTGAATTCATCGACCGTGGTGCATCGGCCAGCGTACTCGCTGGCGGGGGGTTTGACGCCTTGGGGCAAGAACGTTTTGACGTTGTCATCAACGCGACTGCGGCCAGCCTGAGCAACCTGGCACTGCCCCTGCCACCCACGGTCTGGAACACCGATGGTTTAGCCTACGACATGGTGTACGGCAAAGGCCTGACGCCCTTTCTACACACGGCCCAGCAGGCTGGCGTACAGCGCCTGGCCGACGGCGTGGGCATGCTGGTGGAACAGGCCGCCGAAGCGTTTGTTTGGTGGCGCGGAGTGCGCCCGGATACCCGTCCAGTCATCAACCAACTGACCGTTCCTCTGAACTGAGATTCCATCATGAACCAACTCGACGCGCTCAAGCAATACACCACGGTGGTGGCCGATACTGGTGACTTCCTGCAACTGGCCCAGTTCCAGCCGCGCGATGCCACCACCAACCCATCGCTCATCCTGAAATCGGTGCAAAAGCCCGAATATGCGCCACTGCTCAAAGACACCGTGGCCAGCCACGGCAGCCTGCCGCTGGACGAGGTGATCGACCGTTTGCTGGTTCGATTCGGGCTGGAGATTCTGGCCGTGGTGCCTGGTCGCGTTTCTACCGAGGTCGATGCACGCCTGAGCTTTGACACCCAGGCCACACTGGCGCGCGCGCGCCGCCTGATGGCGCTTTACGAAGCCGAGGGCGTGGGCCGTGACCGGGTGCTGATCAAGATCGCGTCCACCTGGGAAGGCATCCAGGCGGCCAAAGTGCTGGAACAGGAAGGCATCCACACCAACCTCACGCTGCTGTTCGCGTTCTGCCAGGCCGTGGCCTGCGGAGAGGCCAAGGTGCAGTTGATCTCGCCGTTCGTGGGCCGAATTTACGACTGGTACAAGAAGCAGGCTGGCGCGCAGTGGGACGAAGCCGCGCAAGCGGGTGCCAACGATCCGGGTGTGCGATCGGTGCGCAGCATTTACGAGCACTACAAGCGCTTTGGCATTGCGACAGAGGTGATGGGAGCGAGCTTCAGGAACGTGGGGCAGATCGTTGCGCTGGCAGGGTGTGATTTGCTCACCATCAGCCCGGAATTGCTGGCCCAACTGGCAGCGAGCGAAGCGCCGCTGGAGCGAGCACTGGATGCGCAGGCAGCGCAAGGGCTGGACTTGCAGCCGGTGAGCTATGACGAAGCTGGCTTCCGGCTCGCTTTGAACGAAGACGCGATGGCCACCGAGAAGCTGGCCGAAGGCATTCGTGCTTTCTGTGCGGACGCGGTGAAGCTGGAACGGTTGATTCAAGCAGGCTGAGGCCAACCCAGCTTTATTCAGGATGCACGCCATGACCCTGCCGCTCACTGTCCACCATTTGGAAACTTCGCGCTCCCACCGGGTGCTGTGGTTGCTGGAAGAGTTGCAGGTGCCCTACGAGTTGATCGTCCATCAACGCGACCCCAAGACCCGTCTGGCCCCCGACAGCCTGAAACGGGTGCACCCGCTGGGCAAAGCGCCTGTGGTGGTGCATGGCACCGAAGTCGTGGCAGAGTCTGGCGCCATTCTGGAATATTTGGCAGAGGTGTTCGCCCAACAAGCGCCCCCGCACCTGAATCACTTGGTGCCGCAACCCGGCACAGCCGAGCACCGTCAAAACCGCTTCTGGATGCATTACGCCGAGGGTTCGCTGATGAACTGGCTGGTCATGAAGCTGGTGTTCGTCACCCTGCCCCGCCAGCCCATGCCATTTTTTGTCCGGCCAATCGCGAAAGCCTTGTGTGGCGCAGTCCAGCAAAGGTTGATCGATCCCAACCTGACCACGGCCCTGGCGTTCATGGACCATCATCTCGCGCAGCACACGTGGTTTGCCGGCAGCGAGATTTCGCTGGCCGATTTCCAGATGTCGTTTGCGGTGGAAGCGGCAATGATTCGACACGGCCCACAGACCGACAAGCACCCCCACCTGAAAGCATATCTGGCGCGACTGCATGCCCGCCCGGCGTATCAGCAAGCGCTGGCCAAAGGCGGGCCAGTGGTCATGCCAGCATGAAACTTGCGCAGGACCACAGCCAGAAGATTTGGCAACCGCGCCGACTTCGAGTAGATTCAGAGGTTTCCCTCGCAGATTCCGGATTTCATGGAAAACACGCTGCCGCCCATTCCCGCCAAGCGCTACTTCACCATCGGTGAGGTGGGCGAGCTATGTGGCGTCAAGCCTCACGTGCTGCGTTACTGGGAACAGGAGTTCACCCAGCTTCGGCCGATGAAGCGCAGAGGCAACCGCCGCTATTACCAGCACCACGAGGTGCTGATGATTCGTCGCATCCGGGAGCTGCTGTACGACCAGGGCTTCACCATCCATGGTGCGCGCAACCGTCTGCAGGAATTGGCTCAGCAGGAGCGTGACCAGAGGAAGGCTCAGCACCAGACGCCCCAGGAAATCGCGCCAGCCAGCACCACGCCGATGGCTTGGAGCGATGTGCGCGCCGAGTTGCTGGCCTTGCGCGAGCTCCTGTCGTCCTGACGCAGGGCGGGCAGCCAACCGTGCTATAATTTGAGCTTCGGCGTGTAGCGCAGCCTGGTAGCGCACTTGCATGGGGTGCAAGGGGTCGCGAGTTCGAATCCCGCCACGCCGACCAATCAAATCAACGACTTACAGCTCACAAGGTTGTAGGTCGTTTTTCTTTGTGGATTGCGAACTTCATCCCAGATGTTTCAGTGGGCAAAGTCCACACATTCATCTCTGGGTATCGACGGTATCGCAAGAACAGGGCAATTCCTGAACCGCCCCGTCGCCACGCATTTACTGCGCAGCACAGCTTGTTTGGTAGGCCTCCCGTGAGTCGAACACGGCACCAACGGATTATGCTTACCAGCTATGGCTTTCGCCACCCCTTTCGGGTTTGTGGTCTGGACTGTCTCTTGTCATTACGACCTGCCCGTACAGTCTCTACACGTCCTCCCCAATGGAGAGTTTCGCTCGGGATTGCCACGCCGCAAAGGCAGAGGTTTCCCCGAATTTGAGCAGTTCTACCTGCAGGCAGAGTGAACTTACCCGCAGGCAACCCATATTCATGCCGCCCGTATTCTCTCGAACCTTAGGACGGCACAGCTTAAGTCCGCTGCTCTAACCAAGCATGAGCTAGAGGCCCTGATTGCCCGATTTTACGGCATTCTCACCACGGCATCACGACCGGCGCTTGACGTCGTACATCCGCTGATCGGCCTTGCGCAAACAATCTTCAAAGCTGCCCTGATCGGCATTGACAACCACCCAACCCACGCTGGCCGACGAGTCGAGCCATCGCAACGGGGCAGCCGTGCCAGCTTGCGGCGCTTGCAGCTCGTAAGGCCGCGCCAGCGCCATACTGAGTTTGTCGGCAATCACCGCCGTCTGGCGCTGTGCCAGGTCGTGCTCTGGCCCGAGGTCAGTCAATAGCACCACGAATTCGTCGCCACCCACGCGCGCCACGGTGTCGGTTTCACGCACCATTGCCAACATGCGTTGCGCCGCCTCGGCCAGCAAGCGGTCACCCCATTCGTGGCCGTGGGTGTCGTTCAGGGGCTTGAACTCGTCGATGTCGACAAACAGCAAGGCACACAGCGTGTGATGACGGTGGGCTCGCGCCATGGCCTGATCCCAACGGTCGTGCAGCAGCCGTCGGTTGGGCAATCCGGTCAGTGGGTCGTGGTGCGCATCGTTCCAGTGTGAGGCTTCCCTTTCCTTCAACGCCGTCACGTCGTGCAGGACCGACACATAGCCGATCAAACGGCCGTCCTCGATCACCGGCTGAATAGACAAATCGTTCCAGAACACGCTGCCGTCTTTTCGGTGGTTTCGGATCAATCCCCGGAAAGGCAACCCATTGTCGAGCTGATCGCCAATCTCGGCCACCGTTGCAGGATCGGTCATGGGGCCTTGCATGAACCGGCAGCTCTGACCCAAAACCTCGATCAGGCGGTAGCCGGTCAAGCGCTCAAACCCCCGGTTGGCAAACTGGAGCTTGCGGTCGGGGCCTGCGATCAGAATGCCATGACCAATGGCGTCGAGCGCCAATTCCCGAGTTTTGAGAACTTCAAGCTGATCGCGCAGTTGCTTTCGGCTTTCCAGAATATCGCTGACGTCCAGACACGAGCCGATGTAGCCCAAAAACTGCCCTTCACTGTCGTGGCGGGGCACGCCACGGTCGACGATCCAGCGGTACTGACCGTCGTGCCGGCGAAGGCGGTATTCCGTCTCAAATGGCTGGCGTACGTCAAAAGCGCGCGCAAAGATGTCCAGACACCGCTGAAGATCGTCAGGGTGGACTCGCTGCGTCCAGCCCATGCCCAACTCTTCGGGCAGGGTTCGCCCCGTGAAAGCCAGCCAAACCTCGTTGAACCAGTGGCAGCGCCTGTTTTCACCGGCCAGCCAGATCATCACCGATGCGTTGTTGGCCAGGGTGCGGTAGTGATGCTCGCTGTCGCGCAACTTGCGATTTTGATCGGCCAGGGTGCGGGTACGGGCCTGCACTTGAGCTTCCAACTCGCTCTGGTGCTGGAGCAAGGCGGCCTCGTTCAGTCTCAACTTGCGCAGCACCGCCCGCACATGGCGCACAAATGGGGTGAAGATGAGGGCCGCCTCCAGCGTCAACAGGACGAGGGTGGCGATCCAGAGCGAGGTTTCGATCCGGCGCACCTGCGCCACACCGGCTTCGCCTTCGGCCTGGTATTGACCCACCATGCTGTCCAGGCCGGGCAGCAGGCTGAGCAGGGCCGTGTCCACGATGTTGCGCAACAAAGGATGGTCCGCATGGCGTTGCTCTGCGGGCATGAGCATCCAGTCTTCCACCCAAGCCAGGTAGGTGGTGACCCGCTGGTCCAGTTGCAGCGGCGCCTCGAAGTACATGCGATGCACCTCGGCGGACATGGTCTCAGGCAGCTTGAGCTCCGCATCACCCCGCGTCAAGCCGGCGTGGGCACGCGTCATCTGCTGCCAGGCCGTCTCCATGGCAGCGCGGGTCTCTGGCCGGTTTTGCACCCACTGCGACGACAGCAGCGCCAGGCGCTGGCTCAACATGCGCTGACGCCCGCTGACGTTGACCAGTGCGGCCGTGCTCGCCTGCCTCTCGATCACCACGTTCATGCTGAACCAGGCGCTCGTGCTCAACAAAGCCACCAGGGCCAGTGCCAGCAGGTAGCGCCAAGTCAGCGACAGGGCCAGCTCGTCGTCGGCATCCGTCGATCCTGGGACAGCACGGGTGGTCACGGTCATGATCCCGGCCTGTCACAGCCGGTCGCTGCGGCCCATCGCGCGCGGCAAATCGATCTCACTTCTGGCTCAGGGCGTGACCCACCAGCTTTGAGGTGATGTCCACAATCTGGATCATGCGGTCGTAGGGCATGCGCTGCGGCCCAATCACACCCAGCGTGCCCACCACTTTGCCGTCCACCTCGTAGGGCGCGCTGACAACGGACAGCTCCTCGTAAGGCACCACCTGGCTTTCGCCACCAATGAAAATGCGCACGCCGTCTGCCTGGTTGGACACTTCCAGCAGCCGCATGAGTTGGGTTTTTTGCTCGAACAGGTCGAACATGCGGCGCAGGTTGCCCATGTCGTTCGCAAATTCGCTGACCGACAGCAGGTTGCGCTCGCCCGAGACCACCACCTGCTCGCCCTCGGACTCGCCTTCGGCACTGGGCTCCACCGCCTTGACCATGAGCGAGGCAATTTCGTCGCGCAGGGTTTCCACCTCGGTACGCAGTCGCTCGCGCACCGCGTCGATCGTCAAACCGGCGTAATGGGCGTTGAGGAAATTGGCCGCTTCCTGCAATTGCGGCTGGCTGAAATCGACCTGGGTGTGGATGACCCGGTTCTGCACCTCGCCCTCGGGCGACACCAGAATGACCAGTACCCGTCGGTCAGACAGGCTCAGAAATTCGATGTGACGAAACACCGATGCCCGCTTGGGTGCCATGACCACACCCACAAATTGCGACAGGCTCGACAGCATCTGCGCCGCCTGGCTGATGACCTGACGGGGCCGATCGGCCAGCAAAGGCGCAGAGCCCAAACCCTCCAACGCAGGCAAATCCTCGCGCCGCACGGTCAGCATGGTGTCCACAAACAACCGGTATCCCTTGGCGGTAGGCACGCGCCCAGCCGAAGTATGTGGACTGACGATGAGCCCGAGTTCCTCCAGATCGCTCATCACGTTGCGTATGGTCGCGGGCGACAGATCGAGCCCGGCTGCCCGCGACAGGGTGCGCGACCCCACCGGCTGACCGTCAGCGATGTAACGCTCGACCAACGTCTTGAGCAGCAACTTGGAGCGGTCGTCTAACATGCCATCATTGTAAAAAGCTTGTGCTGTAATTTGAGCATGAATTCGCCCCCCCTGCCGCCCTCGAACAGCTCGACCGATCCGACCAGCCGATTCCGGCATGTGGCGATTGTGGGGAAGTACCATGCAGTGGGTTCGCGCGACGCGCTGGAACGCATCGCCCATTTTCTGCACGATCAGGGCTGCGAGGTCGCCATTGAGCACGACACCGCGCACAACACAGGGCTGACGCACTATCACGTGCTCGATGTGGAGGGCATCGGCCGCGAATGCGATCTGGCGTTGGTGATGGGTGGCGACGGCACCATGCTGGGCATCGCGCGCCAGTTGGCACGTTACAAAGTGCCGATGGTGGGCATCAACCAGGGGCGGCTGGGATTCATCACCGACATTCCTTTTCAGGGCTTCGAGGCCCACCTGCAAGCCATCCTGACCGGGCACTACGAAGAAGACCGCCGCGCACTGATGCATGCCGGGGTCCTGCGCGATGGGCGCTACGTGTTCGAGACCATTGCCATGAACGACGTGGTGGTCAACCGGGGCGGTTCGCCCAGCATGGTGGAGCTGAGGGTGGAGGTGGACGGCCATTTCGTGGCCAACCAGCGGGCCGACGGCCTCATCATCGCCTCGCCCACCGGTTCCACGGCCTATGCGTTGTCGGCTGGCGGGCCGTTGCTTCACCCCGCCATCGCGGGCTGGATCATGGCGCCTATCGCGCCACACACTTTGTCGAACCGGCCGATCGTGCTGCCTTCCACCGGCGAGATCGCGGTGGAAATCGTGGCCGGCCGCGATGCCAGCGCGCACTTCGACATGCAAACCTTCACGAGCCTGCTGCACGGCGACCGCATCACGGTGCGCAAATCGGCACACGAGCTGTGCCTGCTGCACCCGGTGGGCTGGAGTTATTTCGACACGTTGCGCAAGAAACTGCACTGGAACGAGGGGGTGGTCACATGAGTTGGCAACGGATGGTGCTGCGCGATTTCGTCATCGTGCGTGCGCTCGATCTGGACTTGAGCACGGGCTTCACCGTGCTGACCGGCGAAACCGGTGCCGGCAAATCCATCCTGATCGATGCCTTGCAACTGGTGCTGGGCGGCCGGGGCGACGCCAGCATGGTGCGCGAAGGCGCTGCGCGCTGCGAAATTGCGGCCGAGTTCACCGCCACGCCCGAACTGGCGACGTGGCTGCAAGACAACGGCTTCACCGCCGAAACCGATGACACACTGTTGCTCAAACGCAGCATCGACGCCCAAGGGCGCAGCCGTGCCTGGATCAACGGCGGCGCAGCCACCGTCAGTCAGCTCAAAACGCTGGCCGATGCACTGGTGGACATCCACGGCCAACACGCCTGGCAGAGCCTGACACGCCCCGACGCGGTACGCGGCCTGTTGGACAGCTACGCCCAACTCGACACGACCACCTTGCGCCACCAATGGCTGGCATGGCGACAGGCCCAGCGCACCCTGGACGACGCCCGCGAGCGCCAAACCACGCTGCAACAGGAGCGTGAACGCCTGCAATGGCAGATCAATGAACTTGACAAACTCAAACCCCAGCCCGGGGAATGGGACGAAATCAACCTGCAACACGGGCGACTCGCCAACGCGCAAAGCCTGATCGACGCAGCCCAAGCAGCGTTGCACGCTCTGGACGAGTCAGAGACCAGCGCCAGCGTGCTGGTACACCGGGCGCTGCAAGCACTGCAAGCGCAGCAGCATGTGGAACCCCGCTACGCGGAATTGGCGCAAACGCTGCAAAGCGCCCTGAGCCAGATTGAAGACGCGTGCCACGACCTGCAGCTCCACGCCAGCCAGACCGAGGTGGACCCGGCCGCACTGGAGCAGCTGGACCAGCGGCTGGCCAGCTGGCTGGGTTTGGCACGCCGTTACCGTTGCGCCCCCGAAGCGCTGCCCGAACGACTCGCCGAATGGCGCCAGGCCCTGACCGAACTGGACCGCAGCACCGACCTGGAAACACTGCACCAGGCGGAACGCCAAGCACACCAGACCCTTTTGACCGAAGCCAGACGCATCACCCAGATGCGCCAGCGGGCTGCTACCCGTTTGTCCGAGGCCATCACCCTGGCCATGCAGGAGCTGGGAATGGCCGGCGGTCGGTTTGAAGCCCGCCTCATCCCCTTGGACGAACCGCAGGCGCACGGCCTTGAAAGCGTGGAATTTCTGGTGGCAGGCCACCCCGGCAGCACACCTCGGCCCGTCAGCAAAGTGGCGTCTGGCGGCGAACTGTCGCGCATCGCGCTGGCCATAGCGGTCACCACCAGCCAGCTCGGCCAGAAACCTACCCTGATTTTTGACGAAGTGGACAGCGGCATCGGCGGCGCGGTGGCGCACACGGTGGGCCGGCTGATGCGCCAGCTGGGTCAAGACCGTCAGGTGCTGGCCGTGACCCACCTGCCCCAGGTCGCCGCGTGCGCCCACCACCACCTGCTGGTCAGCAAAACACAAGACGAAGCGGGCACCGCCAGCCAAGTCTGCACCATTGACCACGAAGAACGGGTGCGGGAACTGGCGCGCATGCTGGGCGGCGACAAACTGTCCAGCACCTCGCTGGCGCACGCGCGGGAGATGATGCAGGCATGAGCACGCCGATGCAACTGGTGCTGATCACCGGCATGTCGGGCTCCGGCAAGTCGGTGGCGCTGCACGCGCTGGAGGATTCGGGCTTTTACTGTGTGGACAACCTTCCGCCCGAACTGCTGGAATCGTTGATCGAGGTGGAACAAGTCCACCGGGCCGAGAAAGTGGCTGTTGCCATGGATGTGCGCAGCGCCCAGTCCCTACCCGGCTTGCCCCAGCGTCTGCGCGCCATACAGTCGCGCGGCCAGCCACTGACGGTGCTTTTCCTGGACACCACCACCGAAACGCTGGTGCGCCGTTTCTCGGAAACGAGGCGCATGCACCCACTGTCGCTCAAAGACACCCAGGACCAACGACGTGCGCTGGTCGATGCGATCGAACAGGAGCGCGAACTGCTCAGCGAGTTGCGCGAACACGCCCTGGTGCTGGACACCAGCCACCTCAAGGCCTCGCACCTGCGCAGCGAAGTCAAGGCCTTGCTGCACCGGGCGCCGGCCACGCTGACGCTGGTGTTTGAGTCGTTTGCGTTCAAGCGCGGCATTCCGATGGATGCGGACTATGTGTTCGACGTGCGCATGCTGCCCAACCCGCACTACGAACCAGAACTGCGGCCGCTGACAGGACAAGATGAACCGGTGGCGCGCTACCTGGCGGCAGAGGCGGATGTGCAGGCCATGGAAGCTCAGATCAGCGAATTTCTGGAACAGTGGTTGCCACGCATGGTGGCCGATCACCGCAGCTATGTCACCGTGGCCATCGGCTGCACGGGCGGCCAGCACCGGTCGGTGTATTTGGTGGAGCGCCTGGCCCAGCACTTTGGCTCAGACTGGACGGTACAGCGCCGCCACCGCGAACTGGACGCGCTGCGGCATCCCAGCTGAAGCTCATGTCTGCTGGGCGAGCCAAGCCTTGACAGGGGTGGGCAAGCCGATATCGGATGCAGCAGACGACCACTGGCCTGGCCCCAATCCGCTGGGTGCGGGCCCTGCATCCGGCCAGGGTATCACCACCGGGGTCAGCAGCAGTTCCCGATGGGTCAGGCTGTGGCGCACCACATCGTGGACCGCGGCCTGCGTCGGAGCCACGCCCATGGCAAGCAACTGTTGATCCAGAGCAGCGCGGTCCTGGAAGACAGGAAATGCAAACAAACCCGCCCAAATGCCTTGATGCGGGCGCTGCTGCAACCAGCACAGGCCATCGGGGCGGCGCAGCACCAGCCACCACCACTGTTCGGTGCGGCGCATCAGCTTGCGGGTCTTGACCGGGAACGACTCGGGCCGATCCTGCGCACGGGCAGCGCACAGATCGTGGGCCGGGCACAGAAGGCAACGCGGGCGGGTGCGGGTGCACACCGTGGCGCCCACGTCCATCAAGGCCTGGGTGTAGCGGCTCATGGCCTGCGGGCTGGGGGCAGCAGGCACCAACGCCTGCGCACAGGCCCACAAACGCTGCTCCTGCGCGCTTTGAGCCAGATCGCCCTCAAAAGCCAGCACCCGGGTCAACACGCGGCGCACGTTGCCATCCAGGATGCTGACCGGCTCACCAAAGCAGAACGCCGCAATCGCGGCAGCGGTGGAGCGGCCAATGCCACAAAGCGTTTGCAGCTCAGCAGCACGCCGGGGAAACTCACCACCCCAGTCGGTCATCACCTGCTGTGCACATTTGTGCAGATTGCGGGCACGGCTGTAGTAGCCCAGCCCGCTCCACAGCGCGAGCACGTCGTCGACTGTCGCCGCCGCCAGACTGGCCACATCCGGGAAGCGGGCCAGGAACCGCGGATAATAGGCCAGCACCGTTTGCACCTGCGTTTGCTGCAGCATGATTTCCGACAACCAAACGCGGTACGGGTCGGTGGTGCCCTGCCAGGGCAAGCCGTGGCGCCCTTCGCGTTGCTGCCAGTCCACCAGGGCAGGAAAAAACGCGGCATGCGCCGCAGTCAAACGGTCCGGCACCTCAAACCTCAGAGGGGTCGGTCGCTTCGACCGCGCCGTGCACTATCTCTGCCAACGAAGCCTGGGCTTGCTCCAGCTCCGCCCAGCGTTGGCGCAACTCGGCAATGCGCTCGTCCAGGCCGCCCGCGGCCTCCTGAATGCGGTGTACCGCCTCTATCCGGCGTGCGAAGGTTTTGCGGCGTTCGCGCAACTGCCCGTCCAGCTGGGAAGCAGCCGTCTTGTTCCACATTTCCAGCTCGCTGGATGCGGTCTCGTAGACCGTCTTCAAACGAGACATCACAGCCTTGGCCAGCCGTTCGGCAAACTCAGGCTGGGTCAGCCGGAACAGGTTGGTCAAGCCAAGGTACTGCAGGTGGTTGCGCTCGATCAGGTCCAGCTCGCGGGCGTGGGCCGCCAAGTCGACCGGGGCCGGCAATTGCAAGGAAAAACCAAATTCCGCGTTCAGGTCGCGGAAGGTGGCGCCCAGCATGTCTTGCACCTCGGTGGCTTTGGTCTGCGCCTGAGTCAAGCCGCCACGCAAACGATCGAACGCCTGCTGGTACACCCGGCGTATGCCCAGTTTGATGCCAGGCTGCTGCAAAGCCTGCGCAAACTGCGCCATCTCCGCTTTGAGGTGAGAACTGCCCAGTAACGCAAACACCTCTTTGAGCAGCTTCAGGTGCACCGAACGCACCGCCTGTATGCGCGCCCCGCTGGCGTCAAACTCGGCTTGCTCCTGCTCAATGCGGCGGCGCATTTGCCGGATGACGGACACGTTTTTGCCGCGCAATGCTTCCAGTTCCTGCACCTGCTCCATCAGCTCGCGGTGACGCGCGTGCAACTGCCGCGCCACATCGTCGCGCAAGGCGTCCAAACCAACCGTGGTACTGGCCACCAGAATGTCTCGGCGCTGGCCCAACACATCTTGCGCCAGCGCTGCCTCCAGATCGGGCAAGCGGCTTTCGCGCAGCAAGGCCTCGTCCTGGCGCACTTTCGCAAGCAGGCCTTTCTGTGCCGACACCGCGATCACCTGCTGTGGCGCCAAGCCCAGCACCTGGGCCGACGCTTCACGCTGGCGCTGGATCTGCGCCTCGATCTGGGCCGGCGTACTCAGCTCGTCCCACAGCGTGTCGATTTTGTTGAGCACCACCAGCCGGCTGTCGCGCTGCTCGGCGGCCGGCGCCAGGTGCTCGCGCCACATCGCCAGGTCCGACTTGCTGACGCCAGCATCGGCCGCCAGAATGAACACCACCGCGTGCGCCTGCGGCAACAGGCTGACCGTCAGTTCGGGTTCGGCGCCAATCGCATTCAGCCCCGGCGTGTCCAGAATCACCAACCCCTGCTTCAGCAACGGGTGGGCCATGTTGATCAAGGCATGGCGCCAGCGCGGGACTTCGTAAAGACCGTCTTCAGTCGGCAACGGATTGTCTTCGGGGGCGTCGTCGTGCCAGAAACCCAGCGCCCGCGCCTCGTCCTGAGCGACGTACCGCACTTCGGCCACTTTCTCAATCGCGCGGGCCAGTTGTTCGGGGTCGTTCACGTCCAGGTCAATACGCTCCCACTGCTGCGGGGCGCTGCGCCATTCCAGCAGCGACTGGGGTTGGAGCCGGGTTTCGATGGGCAACAAGCGCAGGCAAGGAGGCAGATCAGGCTCGTACCCGAGTTCGGTCGGGCACATGGTGGTACGGCCCGCGCTGGCCGGCATGATGCGGCGGCCATAGCCAGCAAAAAACACCGCGTTGATCAGCTCCGACTTACCGCGAGAGAACTCGGCCACGAAGGCGACCATGACCTTGTCGCCCCGCAACTGGGCGCGCAAGTGCTCCAGCCGTTCCTGCACCGCAGGCTCCAGCAGGTCGTGCTGGGCCAGCCAGTCGGCCAACTCATTGAGTCGCTGCACCTGCCCCTGGCGCCACGCGCTGTGCTCGTCGAAATCCTGGGTGAATGACATGCGAGCCAATATAGCACCGAGCGGCCGCGTTCAGCCTTTCTGGCACTTAGGACAAAAGAAGGTAGAGCGTTGGCCCTGGCGCAATGCCTGTATCGCCGTGCCGCACGTCCTGCATGGCTTGCCTTCTCGGTCGTACACCATGGTTTCCAACTGGAAGTAACCGCTCTGCCCCTGCGCGTTGGAAAAATCCCTCAGGGTGCTGCCACCCACAGCCAGCGCACGTTCCAGCACGGTGCGCACGGCCGCGTGCAAGCGCACCACCCTCGCCCGCCCCAGCCGGTGAGCCGAGACGGTGGGCCGGATGCCCACCAGAAACAAGGCCTCCGAGGCATAAATGTTGCCCACCCCCACCACCAGATCGCCCGCCAGCAGCACCTGCTTGATGCTGGCACGTCGCCGGCGCAAGCCCTCGTGAAATTGCTGGACATCAAACGCATCCGTCAGCGGCTCGGCGCCCAAATGCCCCAGCAACTTGCGGGCAATCGGGTCGGCCTCGCCAGTTGCGTACACCACTGCCCCAAAACGCCTCGGGTCGTGCAGCCGCAAGACGCCTCGGTCAGTCACCAGATCGCAGTGATCGTGTGCACCGGCCTCACCCAGACCAACGGCAAAACGCAAGCTGCCAGACATGCCCAAATGCCACAACAGCATGCCTTCGTCGAGGTCCATCAACAAATACTTGCCGCGCCGGCGCACACCCACTACCCGCCGACCGACCAGACTGTCGGGAACCACCCCCAAAGGCCAGCGCAAAGGTTTGCCCAGTCGCATCGCCAAGATCCGCGACCCGGCAATGGGCTCGGCAAAACTGCGACGGGTCACTTCCACTTCGGGCAATTCGGGCATGGCAGCATGGGGCGCATAACAACGGGGCTTCCATTATCATGAAGCCATGAGCAGGGCACACCACGCAACGCGCCACACCACTCGGCCCAAGGCGGCCCTACGTCACAGGACTTGGCACCACTTCATCGCAGCAGCCAGCACCTGCTGGCTGTTGGGCGGGCCGCTGACAGTCGCTGGCCAGGTAGCCGCACCTCCGTCCGTTTCCTCGTCGGAAATGAACGGTGAGTTGTTCTATCAATTGCTGCTCGGTGAATTGCAGCTGCAACAGAACGACCCCGGCTCGGCCTATTCGCTGGTGTTGGATGCGGCGAACCGCACCGGCAGGGTGGAACTGTACCGCCGGGCGGTTGAAATTGCGATGCAGGGTCGGGCCGGCAATGCCGCTCTCAGCGCCTCGCGCAACTGGAGCCAGGCCCACCCCAACAGCGACGAGCCTTACCGTTACGAACTGCAAATCCTGCTCGCACTCAACCGACCCGGTGAAGTCAGTCAGGCCCTGCGGCAGCTGATCCGTCTGGCCAGCCCCGAACGGCGCGCCGACGTGATTGCAGCCATCCCGCAAACGCTGGCACGCACCCCGGATCGCCCAGCCGCGCTCCAAGCGGCACAAGAAGCCTTGCGTCCGTACTTTGAAGACACAGCGGTGGCGGGCGCTGCTCACGCGGCTTTGGGCCGGATGCAGTTGACCCAAGACGACCCGAACAGCGCCCTGAAATCTGCACAGGAAGGCCTGCGCCGCCAGCCCGCGTCCGCTGCAGCTGCCATGCTGGCGGTCGAACTCGCGGAACGCGATCAACCTGGGGCAGCCGCTCTGGTTCAAAGCTACCTCCAAGCGACCTTGGAGCAGGCCAATCAACATGGCCGACGCAGCGTCCAGCTGGCATACAGCCGAGTGCTCATCGACCAACGCCGCCACACCGAGGCCGAACTCGAACTTTCACAACTGATTGCCAGACACCCCGATCTGGCGGAGCCGTGGCTACTGCAAGGCATTTTGCGGGTTCAGCAGCGTCAAGCCGCTGCAGCCGAAGCCGCTCTGCAACGTTATCTGGAACTTTCGCGTGAGTTGCCAGCCGATGAAGCGAGACGCGGTCAAACGCAGGCCTTTCTGCAACTCGCACAACTGGCCGAGCAACGGCGAGACTTCGCAGCGGCCAACGCCTGGCTGGACCGCATCGAAGACAACGATACCTTGATGGCAGCCCTGGTGCGTCGAGCCACTGTGCTGGCTCGTCAAGGGCAAATCGATAAAGCGCGGGCGTTGATACGCCAGCAACCGGGTCGCACCGACGCCGAAGTGAGGCGCAGGTTGATGGTGGAGGCCCAAATGCTGCGTGATATCGGGCGGCACGACCTGGCGTTCGAGGTGTTTGGCGAAGCGGCCGAACGTTTTGCCAACGATGCCGAACTGGCCTACGAGCACGCCATGGCCGCCGAAAAAGCCGGACGGCTCGATGAGATGGAGCGGCTGATGCGTCAACTGATCGCACGCCACCCCGACTTTCACCATGCCTACAACGCGCTGGGTTACTCATTCGCCGATCGAAACGTACGCCTCGCGGAAGCGGAAGCGCTCATCCGCCAAGCCCTGGCCGCAGCGCCCAACGACCCATTCATTCTCGACAGCCTGGGCTGGGTAGCGTTTCGCCAAGGAAATCATGCCGAGGCCTTGCGCATCCTGCAAGACGCTTATCAACGGCGGCCCGACGCCGAAATCGCCGCTCACCTGGGCGAAGTTCACTGGGTGTTGAACCAACGCACCCAGGCGCTGGCGGTCTGGCGCGAAGGGCTGCTCCTCAACCCCGAGAACGAGACGCTGTTGAACACACTGCGCCGTCTGCAAGTGCAGCCATGACCACGGAAAGCGCTGTGTTGAGCAAACCGGCCGGCAATACAAAGCCGCGCGACCGGCGGCTCGGGCTGCAGGCCCTGCTGCTGGCCGTTGTCGTCCCGGGGTTGCTGGCAGGGTGCGCCACGGTTCGTCCACCTGTGGCGAACATGGAAGGCCAAGCCTGGAGTGGCCGACTGTCACTACAGATCGATGAAGACCCGCCACGCCATGCCGGTGCAGCGTTTGAACTGGCAGGCAACCCCAGCGTGGGCACGCTGCAGTTGCTGTCGCCGCTGGGGCAGATCGTTGCCAGTGCGCGCTGGGACGGCAATGGGGCCTGGTTGCAACAAGGCAACCACGAGCAGCCATACCCTGACGCGGACAGCCTGATTTCGTCCGCCACAGGCGCACCGCTGCCGCTCGCTACGCTGTTTGCCTGGTTGCGGGGGGAAGCAGCCCCGCTGGAAGGCTGGGCGGTCGATCTGTCGCGCCACGCCGACGGCCGCCTGACCGCCCGCCGCACCCACCCGCTGCCTGCGGTGCAACTGCGCCTCGTTTTTCAGTGACCTCATGGCCCTGACTCAATTGCTGGACGTGCCAGCGCCTGCCAAACTCAACCTGTTCCTGCATGTGGTGGGCCGCCGGCCCGACGGCTACCACCTGCTTCAATCGGTGTTCATGCTGATCGACTGGTGCGACACCCTGCACTTCGAACTGCGCCGCGATGGGCGCATCCAGCGCCACGACTCGCACGGCGCCGACTTGCCATCGGACGACCTGTGCGTGCGCGCTGCGACGGTGCTGAAACAAGCCAGTGGCTGCACGCTGGGCATCGACATCACGCTGGACAAACACATTCCCATGCAGGCAGGATTGGGCGGCGGGTCCAGCGATGCTGCGACCACCCTGCTGGCACTCAACCACCTATGGGGACTGCATTGGCCCACCGAGCGACTGATCGGCCTGGGCATGCAGTTGGGAGCGGATGTTCCGTTCTTTCTGGGGGGCCGCAACGCCTGGGTCGAAGGCATTGGCGAACAATTGACGCCGGTGAACCTACCCGAAAGCCGCTTTTTGGTACTGAAGCCCCCCGCCGGTGTTTCTACACCTGAAATTTTCAAACATCCCGCCTTGAATCGACAAGAAAAGCGTCATATAATTGAAGACTTTCTTGCAATCGATGCACGCGAGCTGTACCGATGGGGAAGCAATAACTTGCAACCTGTTGCACAGCGCTTGTGTCCAGACATCAGCGCAGGTCTGGCCTGGTTCTCCCAGCAAGGCCTCCAAGCGCGAATGACGGGCTCCGGCAGCGCACTGTTCGCACCCCTGCAAGCCGACGCAGACCTTTCCAAGGTGCCTGCAGGCTGGGACGCAAAAATTTGCAAGAATTTAAGATTGCATCCTCTGATTGAGCAAAAGAGCGGCTAGAATTCTAGTTGTTGCTCGAACAGTCGATCAAGTACTGCATTCGGTGCATTGCGTCAGCAGTGAACCAGTGTAGGGGAGTCGCCAAGTTGGTTAAGGCATCGGATTTTGATTCCGACATGCGAGGGTTCGAGTCCTTCCTCCCCTGCCAAATTTATTTTCCTGCGCCGGACATTCCATGCAAGTCTCTACGCCCGTGCAAGCACCGGATTTCATGATTTTCACCGGCAACGCCAACCCGGTACTGGCTGCCGAAATTGCCCAGCACCTGGGCACTTCACTCGGTGCCGCCAATGTGGGGCGTTTCTCCGACGGTGAAGTCACGGTCGAAATCACCCAAAACGTCCGCGCTCGCGATGTGTTCGTGGTCCAGTCCACCTGCGCCCCGACCAACGAGAACCTGATGGAACTCATCATCATGGTAGATGCGCTGAAGCGGGCTTCCGCGGCGCGCATCTCCGCGGTGATTCCCTACTTCGGATACGCACGCCAAGACCGCCGGCCACGCTCTAGCCGGGTGCCGATCAGCGCCAAAGTGGTTGCCAACATGCTCCAGACGGTGGGCGTCAACCGCGTGCTGACGATGGACCTGCACGCCGACCAGATTCAAGGCTTCTTCGACATCCCAGTCGACAACATCTACGCCTCCCCGGTGCTGCTGGGTGATCTGCGTCAGAAGAACTACCCCGACCTGCTGGTGGTGTCTCCCGACGTGGGTGGCGTGGTCCGCGCCCGGGCATTGGCCAAGCAACTCGGTTGCGACATGGCCATCATCGACAAGCGTCGTCCCAAGGCCAACGTCAGCGAAGTGATGCACGTGATCGGCGAGATCGACGGTCGCAACTGCGTCATCATGGACGACATGATTGACACGGCTGGCACCTTGGTCAAAGCCGCTGAGGTTTTGAAAGAGCGCGGCGCCAAAAAAGTTTACGCGTATTGCACACACCCTATTTTCTCGG
>JACCDV010334642.1_pt1 | contig 20692 bp, 17 predicted proteins | sample 7446131 | NCBI WGS metagenome assembly JACCDV01 (sample SAMN15323448, study PRJNA562643) | freshwater metagenome | isolation source: river surface water | place: USA:Blue River Watershed | collected 2017-08-17 | reverse complement strand
TTATAGACATGACTTTGACTAATTCTAGTGCAACGACAAACAGTGTGGGTGACTCAGTCACCGAGACAGTTCAGACCTCAGAAGTAATTAGAGATACAGACCAGGCGACAACTGAAATCAAGCAGGTAGAAATTGTAAATGATGATACTGAAATTCCTCTAGAAGATGCGATAACAGTCCCAGGATCAGATTTACCAACAGACACTTCTACCACCAGTGTAAAGTCTCAAACACCAGCATTGTCGGAAAGTGAACCCATAACAGTAAAACTCGAAGCCGGAGTTTATGAGACACAGTTTAAGATCTTAATGGGTACGACAGATGTATATAGTGGTGTGGAGCTCTACGTAAGAGCTGAGAATTCAACGCGAAATCAATTTCTCGGTACCGCCTCCCGTTTGCGTGAAGGCTGGTTATATTGGTTAGATACAAGCTCCTTACCAGTAGGACATTACGAAATAGTTGTCCGAGGGTTAATGAATCAACAAGTCAAACACACGAAGGTGTTTAAATTTGAAAATAAGGCTAATTTAAGTGAATATAAAGAAGCCCCTGATTATCTGATCGAAAAAGAAGTAGCTAAAGCTAGAATTGAGAAATTAGCAACCACCACTACTGTAGTAAATCTACCTAGAATAACTGTCCCGCCAATGCCTATTCCTAACTATCTTGATAACTACGGGACTAGTACAGAAGTAGCTATGGACAGTGAGGTATCTTTAGTAATGAAAGACAAAGCTGAAGCGCTACTACGTGACAATAGTGAACTATTCAATGAGAAGTTCAGTCGCTACGCCTCAGCGATTCAGTCTGGAGATAAAAATCTAGCTCGTATGACCGAAGAAGCTTTGAACGACGACGTACACCGGATCTTAGCTGATAAGGTTGTAGATTCTGATTTTGAAGACTCATTGTACGATATTAAGATAGAGCTCAGTGCCAGGTTGAATGAGATAAAGGAAAAAGTAAGTAAAGTGGAAACTTTCAAAAAGGAACGCACGGACGAAGCTAGTTCGCAAGATACTGATAAAGATGGAATTTCTGATTACGATGAATATCTGATCTACGGTACTGACCCTAAAAGTGCAGATACGGATCAAGACGGGATTCTCGATGGTATCGAAATCGCACAAGGTTACGATCCACTAGATGCTAAGCCCGAGGCCGTCATAAGCTACAATTCACCAAAGGATATCAGTTATGTAGACGACACTATCTTATCCGTAAAGACAGTAGCCCCACTTCTTGTTTATGAAGAAGAAAGTTCAGCTCCATTGATACAATCTGAGATTAGTGGATATGGTCTACCAAATAGTTACGTCACCCTCTTTATCTTTAGTACGCCAATTGTAGTCACTATAAAGACAAAGGACGATGGTAGTTATTCTTATACTTTTACCAAAGAACTGGAAGACGGCGAACATGAAGTCTACGCGGCATTAACGGATAATAAAGGCCAGATCGTAGTGCGGAGTAACCCCTTCACATTTACCAAAACGGCTGAAGCGTTCACCAGAACAAGCGATGTCAGTGAAGCTACCCCTTTAACCACATCAGACTCACCGACCGATAGTTCGCGTATCTACAATATTATTGTGGCCATGGGTATATTATCTTTCGGTCTGATCCTCTTACTCTTAGCACAAACACTTCGTAAAGAAATCGTCAAAAACAGCCAAGAAAAGTTAGTATGATGCGGTCATTAATGCAGGGTCTGTCACTCTTTAAAGCCAATACCAAGCTTTGGGTTGTCGGCTTACTGCTTATAGTAGTGCCGATTCTCTTTACTTATTTTTACCAGAGTAGTACTGAGGTAGCTTCAAATAACCTTACAACGGTATTGTCAGAAAAAATCTCAGTAACCCATGATGCGATTGAGTATGTCTTTCTAGAATTTAAAGATTTTGATATCTTCGCAAATGAGTTAATGGCGAAGCAAAAAGATATCAAGAAGTTGTACATAGTCTCGGAAGTAAAAGGGCAGTTCATGGTTCTGTATACTTCAAATACAAATCAGAGTGCATACCCATTTGAACAAGATCCTTATCTAAAGACAGCCCTAATCGAGCCTGGGACCACCTATATTTTTAATAGTTCAAGTAAGGGAATAAACCTTTCCAGTGCATATCGAGCGATTATTAAAGATGAGCAGATCTACTTTTTGTTTACAGAACATGATTTTTCGAAGCAGTATCAAATCTTTTCTGCTAGAGAAGACAAGGTTATCGTTGCTATAGTTTTTATTTTTTTAATGCTGATTGCCTTAACCTACTGGTTAGCCAAACAAATAAATTATGAGAAACTTTACTTTGAAACTAGTCGACGGCTAAAGGAAAGAGACTTATTCATGAATAGTCTCGTTCATGAATTGCGCGCACCACTAACCGCCATGCGTGGATACGCAAGTATGATAGAAGAAGCCACAACCGTACCAGAGAAGGAGAAGGAATATGCTACCAGAATAAAGATATCAACCACACGATTAGTCACGCTCGTTAGTGACTTTCTAGAGGCGGCCAGAATCCAATCAGGTAAGTTGCCTCTAGAGTATTCTCTCGTTAATCTTAAAGATTTGATTCAAACGGTAATCTCAGCCAATGCACTATCTGCTACAAATAAAAATCTAGTTTTGTCTGCGCGTATCAACACTGATGCCTTAGAGTTGATGACAGACCATAAGCGTCTTGAACAGGTTCTGACAAACATTATTAGTAACTCCATTAAATACACGCCACAGGGTAGTATCACTGTTTCATTAAATAAGAATTTTAAAGACCACATAATAACTATCGCTGATACTGGGAGTGGTATTAGTGCTGACGACCAACAAAAACTCTTCTCGCCTTTTGTCAGAGTCGGTGATGATACCCAGAAACAAGAAGTCACAGGGACTGGCCTAGGTATGTGGATCACCAAGCAGTTGATAAACCAAATGGGTGGAACTATAGCAATTGAATCAATCAAAGGGGTGGGTACCCATGTGATTGTAAGCCTGCCGAGCTCTAAATAACCTGTTAGTTGGTAAATGGCTGATGACTCAGGTATACTTTGAAGTTGCATATTATGTCTAAACAACCCGATAAAAAAACAAAAACCAGCTGGGAGAATAAGGACGGAAAGGAACCCGGGAGTAAGATTATTGTCCGAGGGGCCAGGACTCACAACCTGAAAAACATATCGGTCGAGATCCCACGCGGTAAGATGATCGCTATCACCGGTCCTTCCGGATCAGGGAAGTCATCCTTAGCATTTGATACTATCTTTGCTGAAGGACAAAGACGTTATGTCGAATCTCTTTCACCTTATGCCAGACAATTTCTTAATAAGCTGCAAAAGCCAGATGTGGATGAGATTTCTGGATTATCACCGGCTATTTCGATTGATCAAAAATCAGCTTCACGGAACCCACGTTCGACCGTAGCTACTATCACAGAGATTTATGACTATTTGCGTATTCTTTATGCCCGAGTTGGCCAACCTTACTGTCTTGAAGTCGATGTCCCGATTCAGAAGTTATCTCAAGACGAGATTTTAAATATTGTTTTAACCTCGATAGAGAATAAAGAAGTTAAAGAGGCAACGAAAAAACAAACAGAAAAAGTGATGGGTATAGAAGTTTCTAAAGGCAGAGTGACTATCTTTGCCCCGGTTGTAGTCGGGCGCAAAGGAGAATACTATCAACTCCTCTACGACTTGCTCGGTAAAGGTTTTGAAACCGTCAAGATAGATGGCCAGATCAAGCAACTTCGAGAAAAGATTGAATTAACCAAAACCAAAAGACATGAAATCGATGTATTAATTGATGAGATCTACGTAAGTGAATTTACCGACGACCCTAAAGGTTCGCGCGAACGACTGTCTGAAGCTGTAGAGATCGCTTTGCATGAAGCTAATGGTTTGGTCAAGATTGAGAGTCCGGACGGGAGCTTGAGAACCCTTTCTGCTAAGTTCATTTGCCCGATTGATGGCTCTTCTTTCCCTGAAGTGGAGCCGAGACTATTCTCGTTCAATTCGCCTTACGGTGCTTGTCCAGAGTGCAATGGTCTTGGTGTAGTCGGTATCTTTCAATCAGACGAGTGCACCGTCTGTAAAGGAGCTCGGTTGCGCCCGGAGGCTCTCCGGGTGTACTTGGGTGGTGACGGAAAAAAAGATTTGGGGATAAATATCGTAGCCTTTACTGATATGACTGTGGCTGAAGCTAGTGATTTTATCAGTAAGCTGAAACTATCTAAGAAGCAATACGAAATTGCCTGGCCCGCTCTACGGGAGATCATAGAACGTCTACAGTTCATGAACAACGTAGGTATTCAGTATCTTAATTTAAGCCGTCGTGCCAACACTCTTTCTGGCGGAGAAGCTCAAAGAATCCGTTTAGCCTCTCAGCTTGGCTCGGGCTTGGTCGGTGCACTCTATGTGCTCGATGAGCCCACTATCGGACTACACCAGCGGGATAATGACCGTCTGATACATACCTTAAGTGAGTTACGCGACTTAGGTAACACCATCATCGTGGTAGAACACGACGAGGACACTATTTTTGCATCAGATTACTTAGTTGATATCGGCCCTGGTGCGGGTGTGCATGGTGGGGAAGTGGTGGTCTCTGGTTATTTAGAAGATTTACTTTCAGCTCCCCAAAATACTTCAAAGTCTGTCACTTTGGATTATCTCCGTGGTGACAAAGTCATACCAGTACCGAAGCGTCGTAGTGGTGAGAAAGGTTCTATAAAGATTAGAGGTGGCAAAGCTTTCAATATAAAGAACCTTAATGTCGACGTCCCCCTTGGTCGTCTAATCTGTGTGACGGGAGTATCTGGTTCAGGCAAATCAACTTTCATGTATGAGATAGTAGATCGAAACTTGAAGTCTCGTCTGGAAAAGAAATTCAGAACACCACACACCTACAACTGTAAGACTTTTACCGGTAGTGAGTATGTCGGCCGCTCTATCTTAATCGACCAATCACCAATCGGACGAACACCCCGCAGTAATCCCGCCACCTACACTGGTGCTTTTACTCATATTCGTGACATGTTTGCAGCTTCCGGTGAGGCTAAAGCAAGAGGTTGGAAGCCTGGCCGATTTAGTTTCAACGTAAAAGGTGGACGTTGTGAAGCTTGTCAGGGTAATGGTGAGATTGCCGTAGAAATGCATTTTCTTCCAACTGTTTATGTTACTTGTGATGTCTGTGATGGTAGGCGATTTACTAAAGAAACTCTTGAAGTCACTTACAAGAAGAAGAATATTCATGAAGTTCTGCATATGACTATAGAAGAAGCCCATAAATTCTTTGAAGACGTACCTAGTATCGAAGAGCGATTGCAGTCACTTTTGCATGTTGGATTGGGTTATCTGGAACTCGGACAAAGTGCGACCACATTATCTGGTGGAGAGGCACAGCGGGTCAAGATAGCTTCAGAGCTATATAAGCCACATACACAAAAAACCATCTATCTACTAGATGAACCTACTATCGGTTTACATTATGAAGACGTGAGGAAGTTGATTGAAATCTTGCAAGAACTGGTAAACAAAGGCAATACGGTCATGGTAATCGAGCACAATCTAGACTTAGTAAAGTCAGCTGATTACATCATCGATATCGGACCAGAAGGAGGAGCTAAAGGTGGAGACGTGGTCGCTACAGGTACTCCTGAGGAAGTGGCTGAAAATAAAAAGTCATACACCGGGCAGTACCTCAAAAAAGTCTTACCTTAATATGGATAAAAAAGATTTTAAGAAAACCGTTTTCCCAGATGAACCCGGGGTCTACATTTTTCTAGATAACCGGAATAAAATCTTATACATAGGCAAGGCGACCTCTCTCAATAATCGCTTGCAAAGTTATTTTGCCCCTGATCTGATCGAGACCAGATCTGAGTTGCTCTTCAACATGGTTGCGCAAGCAAAGAAGATTGAGTATACCGTTACAGACAGTGTGATTGAAGCTTTGATCTTAGAAACTAATCTAATCAAGACGTACAAGCCAAAATACAATACAAGAAGTAAAGATGATAAAAGCTACAACCATCTAATAATAACTAATGAGAAATGGCCTAGAGTATTGGTGGTACGAGGTAAGGACTTGACTGAAGGATATTTAGAAACTGATATCAAACACCATTTTGGACCTTTCACCAGCTCACTTTTGCTTAAGGAAGCGCTCAAGATCGTGCGAAAAATCTTTAAATATTATGACACCAAGACTGTTGTCGGTAATGAGAAGTCAAAAGTAGTAAAGGGAAGAATTGAATTTAATCGACAAATTGGGCTTTATCCCGAGTCTATAGATGAGAAAGCCTACTTGAGAACGATCAAGCAATTAGTGTTGTTCTTCAGCGGTAAAAAGGCTCAGCTGATTAAAGAGCTGGAGAAGGAGATGAGTCAATTGGCAAAAAACTTACTATTTGAGGAGGCTAACATAGTCAAACTTAAAATCTTCGCTTTAAAACACATCGAGGATATTGCTTTGCTAAAGTATGAGTACAATAGTCCAAAGGGAGGTGAGTCAGTTGTTATCGAAGCCTATGACGTCGCCCACTTAGGTGGTAAAGACATGGTTGGTGTAATGACTACTGTAAAAAACGGAAAAGTGGAAACTGGTCTGTATCGCAAGTTTAAGATTAAGTCTCTCACTAAAGCAGATGACATCAGGGCTTTAGGAGAAATGTTAGGCAGAAGACTCAAACATCGAGAATGGTCATTGCCGACACTTATTGTGGTTGATGGTAATGAGCTTCAGAAGGGAATCGCGGAACGTATCCTAAATGAAGAGAGGTTAGTTATACCAGTAGTAGCAGTTACCAAGAACCAAAAACATAAGCCAGAGCGATTGATTGGTCCCTATGCGCTTCTCAAAAAGTATCAACCAGAGATATTGTTGGCCAATAGCGAAGCACACCGCTTCGCTATCACCTACCACCGAGAAAAGCGTCGCAAAAACGCTTTACCAGATGCATAGATAATTATTGCCTAAAAACGTGATAAACTTTTAATATGAGACAAAGGAGAGTTATAGTGCTACGTGGTGGACCTAGTGATGAACATGACGTTTCCATGCGTTCTGGGGCTAATATCTTGCGTTCGCTTAGACAGAAGAATGATCAAGTGAAAGATATTGTGATCTCACGCAAGGGTGAATGGTTGGATGCTGGCCTAGTCAAGAGTCCTGACCAGATACTTCATAACTCGGACTTGGTCTTTATTGCTCTCCATGGAGGTTTTGGGGAGGATGGGGAGGTCCAAAAGCTTATTAAGCGCTACAACCTGCCTTTTACCGGTAGTGGGTCACTTGCTTCAGCGATAGCCTTCAACAAGCATGTCACTAAGGAAGCTTTAAAGGATACAGGCATAAGTTTGCCAGCTCATCGAATAATCAATACCGGAAATGACTTAGATGTTGAGAATGAGGCTAGATTTATAAAGGCTGAATTTGGTCCAGAGTACGTAATTAAACCAGTCGCTAGTGGCTCTTCGGTTGGAGTTTCTGTCGTTAAGTTAGGACAATCTCTTGAGGAAGCCCTTGCTTCCTTGGCTAGAGACGGTCAAGTATATATGGTAGAAGAATACATTCGTGGTAAAGAAGCTACTTGTGCCGTGTTAGAAGACTTCAGGAATGAACGTCATTATGGTTTTCCACCAATTGAAATTATCCCACCCTCAGATTATGACTTCTTTTCATTTGAAGCTAAGTATAATGGTAAAACAAAAGAAATCTGCCCAGGAAACTTTAGTTTTAGTGAAAGTCGTGCTTTGATCGAGAACGCTATCAACATACATAAAGCACTACATCTGACACAATATTCCAGAAGCGATTTTATGGTCAAGAACGGTAAGGTTTACTTCTTGGAGGTCAACACTCTACCAGGTCTAACTGATGAGTCGCTCTTTCCTAAGGCCGCTGAAGCCGTTGGTCTGACGTATGATGACTTGATAGATCATTTACTGGAGACTGCCTTACCCTGAGGATAACTAGAATAATCCGGATTTTTAACGTTATAATTAATAAACTATGGAAGGAACCATACATGAAAAAGCAGTATTGGTATTAATGGCTTACTTTATTGGCTTTTTGACTGCTTTTATTTGGTTAACACCCCAACCTGCCGTTGATAGTTTTGTCACTTATATACCTGACGAGACGATGACAGCTAGCTTGGTGTCGGCCACTGCTTTAAAAGCCACAGAGTCAGTGACTGAGGGTCAGACCGAGAAACCAGCAGTCTCGTATCATGATGGAGTGCTCGAGGTCTCTGTTTTTGGTTCAACTAAGGTACTCAGTCTCAATCCTGACATTACTGGCCACGTCACAGACAATGACTTCCTGGTACAAGGTACACATGTAGGAAACTTAGTTTACACCGTCTCAGGAAGTGAAGAGTTTGTGTTCTTTTGTGAACAAAAAAAACTAGACGCTAAAACCTGTAGTCCATTTATCTTTGATGCATTGTCCGATACTATCCATCCGGTAACTTTCAATGGTGACAAGATAGAGCTTCTCAGTTCTGCTGTAGAGAATGTGGCTTGGAACAACAATATTTTGCAAGTAGAGAATGAAGTTTCAAAGGACACCCTTAAACCTTGGTTGTTGGGATACTAACTATTGACTTATAATCAAGGTACATTATGATACTCCTACTTTCCTAAAGGGGAGTCTGGGCCCGTAGCTCACTTGGTAGAGCGCCTCATTTGCACTGAGGAGGCAGGGAGTTCGAATCTTCTCGGGTCCACAAACGGTAGACCACAAACACGACAGTGTTTGTGGTCTTTTCCGTTGTGAGACCCGAGAAGATTCGAAGGACTGTTTCGGGGACCCTCTGGGCCGAAACAGTCGGGGTCGAGCGAATGAGATTTTATGAGTGAAGCGAAATAAAATCCATGAGAGTGACCGAATCTTCTCGGTCTCTAACACTTAGTAGAATAGGAACGAAGTGAACTATTATACTTAGTGATTCGTGACCACGAGACTGTGTTAACTCTTCACTCAAGTCTATTTTGTGGACCCAAAGTAAGGTGCCTGCGCACCTTACGTGAAGATTCGCACCACAAGAGTATTTCCATTTTCATGGTCGCTATCACTCTTTGAAAAGTAGGTCAAGCCACGGAACTTGTGTCGAAGACACGGTGAGTGGCCGTCCAAGAACGTGAGCTAGAATGGAGTACGTAGTACGAACATTATAGCCACGATTCTGGGACGGATCTTCTCGGTCTCTAACACTTAGTAGAATAGGAACGAAGTGAACTATTATACTTAGTGATTCGTGACCACGATTTCGTCACAGTGTAATTTGAAGTCATAATTTCGGGGACCCTCTGGGCCGGCGAGTCGGGGTCGACAGCACTTAGTAGATTAAGAGCGAAGCGCGACATTGTTTTCTTGTGAGCTAGCGAACTAGTAAACAAGAAGTACTCTTGTGGTGATTTAATATACTTAGTGACTGGTGACTGAATCTTCTCGGGACAAACGATGGGTTTATGTTTTAAATTTAAACTGCTATAATCATCCCAATAACCACCAACATGCCAAACCTAAACTCAACAATAACCAATGTCGGTAAGAAAGTTACTCAGATTATTCATTTTTCACATGGCAACAAACGAACCTTCACCGGTATCTTAACTGATACAGTGAAACAGGGTGAATTCACTAAAATGATGCTTGAAGACGGTCGGATGCTCCTAGTGAACACTCAAAACGTCGATTGTATCGAAGTCTTTAGCGAAGATGACGAACAAAATAAAAGTTAAACCAACAGTGTAAGCTAGTGGTGCTACTATGTAGCTGTTAATTTCTAGTTAGTTCAGTCAATTTTTGCTCTATAATAATGTGATGGTAAAAACATTATCAACAAAGAAAAAGGAGCTGAAAGAATTAAACACTAAGCTTAAAACACTTCAAGAGAAATTGATCGTTGCTAAGAAGGTAGAGGGTGTAGACGATAATATCTCAGTTAAAGTACAAAAAAATCAAGCTCGTTTCGATAGAGTAAAAAGCCAAGATAATCCTGACAAGGCAGTCGGGAAGTTTTATGTAGAAATAGCTATCAAAGCAAAGAAGAGTGATGTTCTTGTTCCATTAACAGTCTCTTCAAGCAAGAAACCAACTGGTTTTATTTATCGCATCGAAGGAACGTCCGAGGGCACACTCAAGTCAGCTACAGTCATGTCTCGTGGAAAAGGTGTGTCAGAAGTAACTATCGGTACGATGCATTACGCGAAAGTGTCACCTGGCCAGACTTGTGTCTTTCGACTCCAGATCGATATAATCGGACAGTTAAAAAATACCTATAAAATAATTATCAGTCGTATCAACTACAAACTGACTTTGAATGATTCTCGCTACCTGCAGTACTTGAAGGAAATTGTTTCAGAAAGTATTAAGTTTGGTTAATCCTAATTATAAAATATGGATACAAATAATGAAATTCTGGTCAAACTCGAAGCTCAAGCTGACAAGATTGAGACAATCTATCAATCAGTCGAGAAAACCCGGAAGTATTTACTAATAATCATGTGGTCATCACTCGCTATGATCGTACTACCTTTACTTTTTGCGTTATTGTTAATACCGATGCTAGTCAGCACGTTCTCAAGTTACAATAGTATTTTGCAACTTTAGGTGGCAATAAGATTGCGTTCCAAACTATGTTTTCGAAAAAACAAAATGAGCCGATGAGCGCCTTGACGCACTTGATCGGTACTTTCCTGGCCTTAGCTGGGCTCGTTCTCCTTATTGTATCGGCTTCCTTACACGGAGAAGCGACTCACATTGTAAGTTACACCATCTTTGGATCGACTATGTTCATTCTTTATCTCATGAGCTCTATCTATCACTTGATATGTACGACCAAGGTAAAGCTTAAGAGTATTTTTCAAATCTTCGATCACGTCAGTATATACTTACTAATCGCTGGAACTTATACCCCAATAGTACTGATATCACTTCCTCCTGGTTGGGGCTGGTCAATCTTCGGCACGATCTGGGGGTTAGCAATTCTAGGAATTATAAGTAAAACCACCAGACTCAAACTACCAACATGGACTTCCGCCTTATTCTATCTGCTGATGGGTTGGTTGATCATTATTGCTTACAATGAATTAGTGAATTCCCTTAGCGAGATAGCGTTGCGTTGGTTAGTGGCTGGAGGTGTTTTTTATTCAGTTGGTGCAATTTTTTTCGCTTTAGATTCAATCACACCTAGGACTAGATGGTTCGGAACTCATGAGATATTTCATGTCTTTGTTATGCTGGGAAGTTTTGCACATTTTTGGCTCGTCTATAGATACTTAATGTAAAACATTGACCAAACTAGATAAAATAACTATTATAGTCAGGCCTTAAGAGGGCCCTTAGCTCATCCGGTAGAGCGCATCCATGGCATGGATGAGGCGAGCGGTTCAAGTCCGCTAGGGTCCACAGTCGCAAAACTAAAATCCTCCCCATGAATATGGGGAGGATTTTAGTTTTAGAAAGCAAACTTTTTTGCTTTCGGCGACTGTGGAAGACAGAACGATGCCGTAGGCGAGTGAGTCGGGGTCTAGAGTACTTAGCAGAATTTGAGCTTGCGAAAAATTATGCTTAGTAACTCGTGACCACAGGGACAGCAATTAGTATTGCTTACGTGTGGCGGTGGAAGGCGTAAAGGATGTGGCTTTGCCACGACTGCGCCGGGGTCGAGAACACATAGTAGAATCTGAGTGAAGCGAAAGATTATACTTAGTGATTCGTGACCACAAAACGACCTTCGTCACTTGTGACCACTGTGGACCCTAAGCAAGCAAACTGCATTGCTTGCGGGCGGACTTGAACCACCGGAATGATGCCGAAGGCGAATGAGGTGTGTCCCGCGGCACCAGGTACACCTCGAATACTTGAAGTAAAGTATGTCTTATGTCTACCAATGAGAAGTATTTTTGCTATAATATCCATACTACAGAAATGGTTTGATGAATGCATTTTTATCTCGGTTTTTTTAGAGAAAGTTAACACTTAGTAACCTAATAAAAATTATATGAACAAATCAGCCCTCGCTTGGATCTTGTTGCTTGTCTTAATTGCTTCTATGTTTTTCTTTGCTTCAAACCGTCTGGAGGCGCCTGTCGATGACAACATCCCCGAAGATGCTTCATCTTCGTACAATGATCGTGATACCGACACTCTTCTTGATGATAATTCTAAAGACGATCTAGTAGAGTCTGGCAATAAAGATGATGAGATAGTATCACCTCAACCTAAGGCTGAACCAGAACCACAAAAGCCAATCGCCTCAAAACAATGTTTCGTTGGAGGTTGTAGTAATCATGTTTGTTCTGATCAAAAAGATGTCGTTACTACTTGTGAATGGAGAGAAGAGTACGCTTGTTATCAAAAGGCTACTTGTGAAGTGCAGGTTAGCGGAGACTGTGGTTGGACAGAAACTAGAGAACTGAATCAATGTTTATCTGATTCCAGAACTGGAACGAATATTTAAATCCGAACCTTTGATTTTATTGACGGTCATCTAGTAAGTGATATATTACTAAGGTTCTTCAACTGGTTCTTGGAGGTATTAGATGAAGAGAAATCGGAACATTATTGTTGGGCGCAACAAGCTCCGGCACTGCAAAACGCGCATGCAAAAAAGCGTTCTGATGAGAGCCTACCGTGCCTTAGATCGGTTCATTGGTTTTAAACGCGTCATTGAAAATCATCGAATATACAATGTCCCACAGAACGAAAGGGTCTACATTCACAAATGACGCGAGATAACAAATAAGTGCCGGGCTAAGCTCGGCACTTACAATTTAAACCTTCCTTATAATTTCCAGGACTAAATCGCGCTTTTCTTCCATTAGTTCTTTAGTATCAGCTTCAAGATTGAGGCGCATGACTGGGTCGTTAGCTGAAGAGCGGACGTTGCACCACCAGGTGGGTGAAGAAAGAGTTAGGCCATCTTGGCGACTAACTTCCATATCAGGGAAAGTGACTAAAAGTTGGCTGTAAATTTCATCTGTCGAAAGCGTGATAGTACTGTTGACCTCTCCTGATTGATAATATTTTCTTACCTCTGCGACTAGTTCACTTAACTTTTTACCTGACTCATGCATCAACTCCATTATCAAGAAAGCTGGTAGAGGACCACCTTCGGAGAAGTAGGTATCTTTGAAGAAAAAATGTCCAGAAAGTTCTATCCCAAGGACGGCATCTTCTGCACGCATCCTAGTCCTTATGTTGGTGTGTCCGACTTTCTCACGCACTACCTTGCCTCCCAGTCGAGAAATCTCCTCCGCTAACGCTTTAGAAGAGCGGATATCACAGACTATAGTAGCTCCTGGATATTCAACTAAAAGCTTTTTTGCCAATAAGGCACCGATCATATCACTTGGCACGGGAGTACCGGCTTCATCGACAAAACCGACTCGGTCGGCATCCCCATCGAAGGCGACTCCAAGGTTCGCTTTCTTCTGACGCACAGCTTCCCCGAGAGGCGCAAGTGCTTCAGGCTTGATGGGGTTGGCCTCGTGGTTCGGACAGGTATGATCATAGTCAGCAAAAATGGTATGTACCTCGATATCAGGCTCAAAGGCTTTAAAGGTATCAATCTCAAGTACCCCAATCATATTGGCTGGGTCAATAACAATCCGAAGCTGGCTATCACTTAAATCATGTCGAGCTTTGAACTTAGCTATCCAGTCAGGTTGCAGAGAATGGTTGACTACAGAACCATGTACAGTGGCTTCTGAGAAGGTGTGAGTACCGACAATGTCGCGAATGATCTGTAGGATATCCTTAGTCACCGGCTTGGCGTCTTCGACAGTGATCTTGAGTCCATTGTAGTTAGAAGGGAGGTGGGAGGCGGTAATCATGACTGTCATATCGACGTCGGTTGACCCACAGATAAAGTAGGACATGGGAGTGGTACAAAGTCCCAGATTGACCACATTGCTGCCACTTTCAGTGAAACCCCGGGTGAGAGCGGAATAGAGAGCTTCTGCTGATGGTCGGATATCATACCCAACAGCCACCTTATTAACCTTGAAATGTACTACCAGAGCCTTGGCAATCTTGTAGACCTCTTCATCGGTTATCTCCTCAGGATACTTACCTCGAATGTCAAAATCTCGGTAAATGGTTTTTTGATGTTCGAAGTTCATGAAATGTGTACAAAAGAGAGTTGTCCAGGTTAATTTTGTTATTATAACATTATGTCAATAATCTTATATCTGGCCAGTGTGGTCCAAGTGGTAAGTGTCTCCCTAGGTATGGGATCATCCACCATAGCGATTTTAAACTTTTTCAATGCTATCAGTGACGGTACGATCGACCTAGTCGAAAGACGAATGATGGGTACTACCTATACGGTCTTAAGAGTGGCCAAATTTTTAATCATAGTTACAGCTCTAGTCTTGGCGATGGTTGGTTACTACACAGAGGGTTTGGCTTACTTCAATAACTATGTGCTTGCTCAGTACACCCTTATCTTGGTACTAGTAGTGAATGCTATCTTAATGACTAAGCGAATTATGCCTAGTACTCATGGTCCAGCGATTCAGGCCGGAAGTTGGTATTTACTTGGTTTTGGGGTAGCGCTAGTTGAACTCGGATTAACAAACTTCACTTATCCACTGTTTCTTGTCGCTTACGCCTTCGAACTCATCTTTGCGAGCGTACTCATTAACTCAGTTATTTACCACCTTAAGAAAAGCCAACCGCCTAAAACTAACTAGCGCATAACTTCTCCCGGACGTCTTGAATAAATAATTGGAATCAGAATCAAGGTTATAATTACCGAGAAAGTTAACCCGAACATGACCGCGTAAGCGAGTGGCGCCCATAGATCACCAGCATAAGTCAGTGGAATCATACCAATAACAGTAGTGACTGTAGTTAGGATGATTGGCCTCAGTCTACTGGTAGAAGCTTCGAGAACTATTTCTTGGATGTCCTCAGTTGGTTTTTGTTTGCGTAAATTGTTCATCATATCGATGAGTAGGATTGAGTTATTGACTACTATTCCAGAAAGAGCAATAAAACCCATAATCGAAGGAAACGATAGTGAATTTTGGGTAATTGCGAGCCCAAACATTATACCGATCAGAGAGTAAGGCAGGATGGATAGGACATAACGCATGTGAAGGAAAGAGTTGAACTGCAAGGTCAAGATACCGACCATCAAGATCACGCCGACGATCAAAGCGACCAACATCTCTGTAAAGGCTTTATTAGATTCGTCGGTTTCTCCACCCCCAGTACTGATGGTTATGTTTTTTGGTACATTAAGCTCTGTATTAATTTTGGCTATAGCTTCAGCTTGAATCTCACGAGCGTTACCCAGACTGGTCACGTCAGCAGTAACCGTGACGACACGTTTGTTGGACTCGTGACTGATCACTGAGCTTGACTCTCTAAGTTTGATATCAACTAATTCCGACAGTGCGACTTTACCTGTATCTGTGGGCAGAGTTATGTTCGATAGATCGGTAATGGTCATTTTTCTCACGGTATCACTTCGCACCTGCTCAAGGTTACCAGTATTTAGCTTGACTACCACATCTATGTCTTCATCCAATGTGGTCAAGGCGGTAGCTTTTGTACCATAGACGGCTGTTCTTACCAGTTGAGAGACAACAAAGGGATTTAAGCCAAGAGCCGATGTCTTTTCTTTGTCTAGATTAAGAACAAACTCAGTACTGTTGTTATTGGTACTAGTCTCTACGTTGGTGGTGTGAGACAGATTCTTGAGGATTTCAGCTGATTGGTTGGCCAGAGTAGTTAATTCAGCTAAGTCGTCACCGAGAAATTTTACAATTATAGCGGCTCCCGTTGGTGGTCCATCACTAGGCTGATTCACAGTGACCTTAGCATCGTTGTAGTCGGCGAATTTTTTACGAAGGTCGTCCACTATCTCCGTACTAGTTCGTTCTCGTCCTTTATCGAGATTAATAAAAATATTAGCTAACTTTTCACCGGTGTCTCCACTTAGGAACTGACTACCACTACCGACTGATGCTGAGAAAGCCTCTATCTCTTTGACTGAGTAAAGCACCTCTTCGACTCGTCGTACTACTAAGTCGGTCTGTTCCTTTGGGGTACCTTCTGCTTTTTCCACCTCCACTATCAAGTAGTCAACGTCACCAGCTTCAAAGAAAACTACCTTAACGGGATTGATCGTCGGAAACAGATAGTTACTGATAAGACTGACCAGACCGATTGTCAAAGCGACGGCTGGAACAAATAGTAAATTTCGCTTGAGTGAGCCGAACCCTTGTTTGTGTTGAAGTCGAGTAATCTTGAGACTTATTATGTAGATAATAGGTGCTGAAATCAAACCAACCAGCACGTTGAAGGGTAGACTTAGAGAGAAGATCAGGGCAGAAAAAATCAAGGCCAAGAACTTATTTTCCTTATCAACATCACTGAGAATACCTTTCAACAAGATGCGGTATTTATTTTCGATACGGTGAGCCCACTCGATTTGTTTTCGTTCCATGACGGTTGCACTTTTGCGATGAAGAAAGACCGAAGCTAAGAGCGGGAGAAAAGCAAGTGAGACAAAGAGGGAAGCGAATAATAAGAAAATCAAAGTGAAGGGAATGCTTGAGATAAACTGGCCGATCACACCGGTAACAATAAAGAGTCCCACGAACATCGCTACTGTGGTTAGGGTCCCTGAGATCAAAGGGGCTGAGAACTCTCTAGTGACACTTAAGGCAGCTTCTTCTTTGTTTATGTTGGGGTCGTCTTTCATTTTTCGGTTGATACCCTCTACTACTACGATAGCTGAGTCTACCAAGATACCGATACCCAGTATCAATGAAAATAAACTTAGGAAGTTGATGGTGTTACCAGAATAGATCAGTCCGATAAAACCAAACAAGAATGATAGCGGTATCGACAAGCCCGCGAGTAGCCCTTCACGCCAACCAATAGTTATAACCAACAGTAAAACTACTAAGATCACTGTCTGTATGCCTGAATTGGAAAGGTTGATGAGGTCACGCTTGATGTCAGCTCCAGCGTCAAGAATTGTCTTGGTAGTAACTCCCATCAAAACACCATCGTTTTGCTTTAATTCTTCGATTTTAGCATTTACAGCGTCGGCTATCTTGGTGATATCACCCCCAGAACGCTTATAAACATTTATAGATATAGAATTCAGTGACGGTTCCCCGAAGACACTAAGTCTAGATAGAGCTGTTCCCGGTGCTAACCCGTCTTCAACTGTAGCCAAATCTCTAACATAGACCGGCTGGCCATTTTTTGCTATCACTGCGATATTCTCTATTTCACTGGTATTCTTTACATCTCCTTCAAAGGCGACATTATAAGACACACCGTTGCTCTCAATCTGTCCAATCGGTAATGTGATGTTGGCGTTTCGCAAAGCGTTGATAATCTCACTTAGCGATAAATCAAAACGAGCTAAGGCAGACTGATCGACGATGACCGCCACCTCTCTAGCTCTAACGCCAACAGGCTCGACTCTGGAAACTCCGCTGATTGATTCTAGTTGCTTCTCTACTTCCTTGGATAGATTATAAAATTCAAAATCACCAATATTAGCTGAGATTGCTATCGTCATGATCGGTTGATCTACGAAGTTAACTTCTGAGACCATGGGCTCTTCAGCCTCGTCTGGAAGATTCTGCTTTATTCTGTCAATGGTATCTTTCAAGTCTTGTATAGACGAATCCAGATCAGCACTAGCTTCGAATTCGACTGTTACTATCGACACACCCTCTCTGGAGACTGATGTGATCTTTGAGACGTTCTCAAGACCACTGAGACCGCGCTCGATCTCATTTGTGACTAGGGCTTCCATATCTGAGGCCGGTGCTCCGATGAGCACAGTCGAAACCACACCGACTGGTATCACTACTTCAGGTGTAGACTCTTTTGGTATATTGATAATTGAATAACTACCGATACCGATTAGGGCAACTAAAAACAGGTAAGTGAAGCGATTGTTCTTTAGAAAAAATTCCCACATAGTAATTATCTATTTAATAACTACTTCAGTGCCAGGTAAAAGCCCTCTAACATCGACAACGAATTCCTCGTCAGCTTGGAGACCAGAGGTGACGATGACAGAGCTTCCTGTGATATTGCCGAGAGTGATACTTTTCTCTACTAATTTCCCGTCTCGTACCTGGTAGACGTAAGCATCGTCGGTCTCGAACTTAATAGCAGTGATTGGAACTTTAATTTCTGACGAAGTGATCTGGTTGGTTGTGGTGGCAAGAAGACCCAATTTGACAGTGGTGCCGTTTTTGATGTTAGCGCTGTCTTCAGTGACAATGCGTACTTCTGTCTTGGCTGTAGCACTATCTATAGCAGGGGCTATCTGTGATACCACTCCCTTTGATCTATTATCGATAGAAACAGATGTACCCACCGTTAGAGACTTCAGTTCCAAATCTCCGGCATAGGTGACTACTTCAAGAGCTGAGTTGTTGGCGACTTTTGCCAAAGGCGTGAAGGCTGTCACGAAATCTCCGGCTTTGACACTTATGTTATTGACCGTTCCGGAGATTGGGGTTCGAAGAATAGTTTTGGCAAGATTAGCCTGTGCTGCTCTAAGTACACCAAGGGCTTGTTTGACACCAGCGTCAGCGACCGAAGCTTGGCCTCCACTTGCCGAAACCTTCGCTCTCTCTACACCAGCGACTGCTGAGTCAATACTGGTTAGATTACTATCTAGCTTTGTCACAAGAGTCAGAAGTGATGACCTGAGATTGGTAAAGTCCGTTCGGAAATTGTTAAGTTCAGTTTCAGAGTAGCGTGAATTATTAGATTGAATGTTAAAAACGGTTAAGAAGGTGTCAACGAAATCAATCGTTCTTTTAATATTCATACTTGAGTATTGAATCTCAGCTTCTAGGTCTGATGCCGTTGTCACTGCATCGACACGACTTTTCCACTCAGGCAATAAGCTCTGATAAGCCAGTCTTTCAGTATTGAGTTGACTAGTATATCCACGTCCTTCTATCTTGAGACCAATCAGTGGTGAGTTGGGTTCAGAGAAGAACTGATCAATCGAGTTGAGAACCACACCGTTAGTAACATTGTAGACATCCTTTAGGTTGGTCACGGCAGTTCTCTTTGCATTAGTAAGAGCGATGGTTGCTTCGTCGGTAGAGATAGAGGTCTGGCTGGCTGAGGCTAGAGTTGCCTCATAAGCGCCTTCGGCCTGCAGTACAGAGGCTCGCTCAGACGAATTCTCTAGAGTCACAATAATAGCTCCAGCCACTATTTTATCATTGAGTTTTGCGTTTACGCTTGTGACACGTCCGCCCCGGTCAGCTGAGATTTCAGCTTCGTTCAGTGCTCTCACGGTTCCGATTAGGTTAATCTCTGCACCACCAGCGTAAGTATTGGCAGAGCTTAGACTGACATGAGGTTTCGGTTCCGCCCCTATTTCATCCTCTTCTGAATCAATGCGTGTAAAGTATAAAATAGTGCCAAAAAGTAAGATCCCGGCTAATAAGCCAGAAATAAGGGACTTTCGTTGAAATAAAAAGGAAAAGGTGTTTTTCATGTATATATATTATGCTTGTAAAATAACACACATTCCTAATTTGTAAAGGTTTTATAGGATAGCCTGGCACAATTTGTTGATAATAAATAGAGTGAATATGTTACAATCCTAACCACTATGTTTGGAAAAATAAAAAATTACGCCTTAAAAAAGGTCTTACAATCACAAATGAAGAATGTCCCAGCTGATCAGCAGGAGATGATCATGCAAATGCTTGACAAAGATCCCGCTCTTTTCGAAAAGGTGGCCAAAGAGATGCAGTCGGAATTAAAGACTAATGGCAACAACCAGATGGCAGCGGCTATGAAAGTCCTACCTAAGTATCAAAAGGAGATCTTAGCGGCGATGAGTCCAGAAATGCGCGATAAGCTAATAAAGATGCAGATGGGTTCACAAGGGCAGTTCAACCCGAACGGGACTATTCGTAAGTAAGATAACTGCTTCGCCACCATACGTACACACTTAAGGGGAGCACTAATCAACAAGCGAGGTTCTCTTAAAGATAGCGAGTAGGCTATACTTAATCAATATGTTGCAGACAAAAAATATTTTAGTTCTTTGTGGTCACCCTGACAAAGATTCTTTTACTGGAATCATGGCTGATCATTATCAAGTAGGAGCAGAAGATGCTGGGCATAAAGTAGAAAGAGTTAACATCGGTGAGATTAACTTTGACCCCATCTTACACAAAGGTTATAAAGAGATTCAGCACCTCGAACCTGACTTGTTGGCTCTCCAAGATAAGTTTCGTGAAGCAGATCATATTGTCATTCTGTACCCAAACTGGTGGTGTACGATGCCCGCTATCTTGAAAGGCTTGTTCGATCGTTTTTGGTTGCCGGGATTTGCTTTTAACTTCAACAAAGAGACAAGGAAAATTGAAAAACACTTGAAAGGGAAGACTGGACGGGTGGTGATCCTTTCTGGTTCACATAGTCCCTTTAGTACTTGGTGGAAATTCGGTGACTACACCAACGAAATCCAGTTCGGCATCCTTGAATTCGCTGGCATCAGGACTAATGTTTCTTCATTTGGACCATGCGAGAAGGTGGATGACCACGTAAGGACAAAATGGATGAAGGAGCTGGAAAACCTTGGTAAAAAAGCTCTTTAGCTTGGACGTTGGCGTTTCAGGTGCTTATGGGCGTCGCATTCCCGTCGGGCGAATCGCCTTC
>JACCDV010351196.1_pt1 | contig 20714 bp, 17 predicted proteins | sample 7446131 | NCBI WGS metagenome assembly JACCDV01 (sample SAMN15323448, study PRJNA562643) | freshwater metagenome | isolation source: river surface water | place: USA:Blue River Watershed | collected 2017-08-17 | reverse complement strand
GGTTTTGCAATGGATCGCTGAACATCAGCAAATGGCATATATTGTCATTCTCATGGTTTTTGTGGGGATTGAAGTGATAGGCAGGGTACCGAGTGTATTGCATACACCACTCATGAGTGGAGCCAACGCCATACATGGTGTTGTCATCATTGGCGCCATCATTGTGATGGGTCAGGCAGAAGCAGACAATATCCCCGCATTGGTTTTGGGTTTTCTGGCAGTCATTTTGGGTACGCTCAATGTGGTGGGTGGTTTTGTGGTGACCGACAGGATGCTTGAAATGTTCAAAAAGAAAAAGTGATTTCCTAAAATATCGAATCAATGGAAATGAATTTGCTTGTTTTATGCTATTTACTGGGTTCTGTAACCTTTATAGTCGGTTTGAAGATGCTGGCCAACCCGGCATCTGCAAGGAAAGGAAACCTATTGGCTGCAGCCGGAATGCTGGTGGCCATCTTAGGCACCATTTTCCTTTATGAAAAAGATGGCCAAAAGCTCGGGAACTATGCATGGATTTTTGCTGCACTGTTGATCGGTACTGTGGCCGGTACGCTGATGGCAAAAAGGGTTAAGATGACAGCCATGCCTGAAATGGTTAGTTTGTTCAATGGAATGGGTGGCGCTTGTGCCGCGTTGATTTCTGTTGTGGAATTTCGTCATCTTATCCATGGATTTGATCCAAATGCCTATGCTGCAGGCGGTTATACCTTCTTTTCCGAATTGGATAAAGGGACCTTATTGATTATCCTGCTTGGATTAATTATTGGTGCAGTCTCATTCTCTGGTAGCATGATTGCTTGGGGCAAGTTGAACGGTAAAGTGAAAGACTTTGCTTTCAAAGGGCAGCATATCATCAACCTCGTTATTCTGGTGTTGAATCTTGGTTTGGCAGCCTTCATTGTTTTAGGCAGCCCTGAAGAAACGCCTTTGTTTTTTTATGCCATCATCGCATTATCCATTCTCTATGGCGTGTTTTTTGTACTTCCTATCGGCGGTGCAGACATGCCCGTGGTTATTTCTCTCCTCAACTCTTTTACCGGAGTTGCGGCGGCTTGTGGCGGATTTTTATATGACAACAAAGTGATGCTTACCGGAGGTATCCTTGTGGGTGCTGCAGGAACATTGCTCACAGTACTTATGTGCAATGCCATGAACAGGTCTTTGAAAAATGTATTGATTGGTTCATTTGGTGGAGGAAATGCCGTTGCAGGTCCAGGAGCATCTATTGGCGGTACCTATAAGGAAGTGACCCTCAGTGATGCTGCTGTAGTGATGAGCTACGCCAGTAAGGTGATGATTGTACCTGGTTACGGATTGGCAGTTGCACAGGCTCAACATGTATGCCATGAATTGGAAAAGGCCTTGGAAGCGAAAGGCGTAGAAGTGAAGTATGCTATTCACCCTGTAGCGGGTCGTATGCCTGGGCACATGAATGTGTTGCTTGCAGAAGCTGACGTGAGTTATGAAAAACTCCTTGAAATGGAGCAGGCCAATGAGGAATTCAAGAATACAGACGTAGTTTTGCTTTTGGGTGCCAATGACGTTGTTAATCCCGCTGCCAAGTCTGACCCTTCTTCACCAATATATGGGATGCCAATTTTAGAAGTTGAAGACGCCAAACACGTGATTGTCAACAAGCGTAGCATGAAGCCTGGTTATGCCGGTATCGAGAACCAGCTTTTCTTCCAGCCTAAAACTTCCATGCTCTTTGGCGACGCCAAAAAAGCGCTCCAAGATCTGCTTGCAGAGATCAGGAATGTATGATTATGCCATAAGGTAGTGATTGCGTAATTTTACGGGTATAATACATACCCATGCGCATCATTTACATCTTATTTTCATTGTTCATATTCGCCCTTCCGGCGTTGGCCCAACAGAAAATTGCCGGCTTTTTTGGAGAGCGTGCTACCAGCCAGTTGGAATTGGAAAAGAAATTTGATCGGTTTTTGAATGCTTCCGATCAGGATAAGTGGATGCAGTTTTTGACTGGCAAACCACACCACGTGGGTTCACCCCAGGGCAAAGCCAATGCACAATATATGGCGGCTCTTTTCAAGCAATGGGGCTACGAAACGGAACTTGCAGAATACCATGTTTTGTTCCCAACGCCCAAACTTCGAAGTCTGGAATTGCTGGGTAAGCAGCCCTATAGAGCAAAGCTTGAAGAGCCCATCTTGAATGAGGACCGAACCTCTGGTCAGCGCGACCAGCAACTCCCTTCATACAATGCCTATTCAGCAGATGGGGATGTTACTGCTGAGCTTGTCTTTGTGAATCGGGGCATTCCTGCTGACTATGAAGAGCTGGAGCGGATGGGCATCAGTGTCAAAGGAAAAATTGTAATTGCCAAATACGGAGGATCCTGGCGGGGCATCAAACCCAAAGTGGCGGCAGAACATGGCGCCATCGGCTGCATCATTTATTCAGACCCGAAAGATGATGGCTATGTTGCCGGTGATGTTTATCCTGAGGGGCCATTTCGTCCAGGTCAGGGTGTACAACGCGGTTCTGTGATGGATATGCCCGTTTATCCCGGCGATCCGGGAACACCTGGTTATGGCTCTGTAAAAGGGGTAAAGCGGCTCGACCGCAGCGAGATCAAAACGATTATGAAGATCCCCGTTCTTCCCATCTCCTATGAAGATGCTCTTCCACTTTTGAAGTCGCTGCAAGGACCAGTGGTTCCGGAAGCCTGGAGGGGGGGATTGCCCATTACTTACCATGCCGGCCCCAGCAAAGAGAAAGTGAGGTTGCAGCTGCAATTCAATTGGGACATCGTACCACTGTACAATGTCATCGCCAAAATGAAAGGCACTGATTTTCCTGACCAGTGGGTTATCCGTGGTAATCACCATGATGGCTGGAATAACGGGGCTGCAGATCCAATCAGTGGCATGGTTGCAGAAATGGATGAGGCAAGAGCGATCGGTGAACTTGCCAAGCAAGGATTCAAACCCCGTCGCACTGTTGTTTTCTGCGCTTGGGATGGTGAGGAGCCTGCCTTGCTTGGTTCTACCGAATGGGTGGAAGATCATGCAGCTGAGTTGCAGCAGAAAACGGTTGCTTACCTCAATTCTGATGGCAACAGCAGGGGATATTTAGGCATTGGCGGCTCACATGCCCTGGAAGGTTTTTTCAATGAAGTGGCAGCAACTGTACCAGACCCCCAGACAGGCGTTTCTGTGTTGGAAAGACGGTATGCCCGTGGACTGGCAACAGCAGATAAAGGTGCCAGGCAGAAAATGTTTGGCAACCAATACATGAAAATAGGGGCTTTGGGTGCAGGGTCTGATTATTCACCCTTTTTCCAACACTTGGGTATTCCCTCAGCCAATATCGGTTATGGCGGCGAGGGTGATGGTGGTGAATACCATTCGATCTATGATTCCTATGATCATTTTACACGATTCAAAGATCCCGGTTTCCAATATGGTGTTGCATTGGCCCAAACTGCAGGAAGGGCCATGTTGCGACTCGCAAATGCTGATGTGCTGCCTTTTGATTACAGTATTCTGAGCAATACCATTAATGAATACTTGGGTGAGCTCAAAGGCATGTTGGATCAGATGCGGACAGATGCAGAATTGGAAAATAAACTGATCAAAGCGCGTGTATTCGCTTTGGCGGCTGATCCCCAAAAACGGTTGACCCTTCCCAAAGAACAGTCGCCTGTTCCCTTTATGGAATTCAGTCAGCTCGACAATGCCCTATCCGCCGTTCGGACCAGTGCAGCATCCTTGAAAAGCGCCATGCAGGAAGCGTCCAAACTTGATGCTTCTCAACTCTTGAAGCTCAATGCATGTCTATACCAGGCAGAACAAAAATTGTTGAGCGAACAGGGATTGCCCCGGCGACCATGGTACAGACACCAAGTTTATGCTCCCGGTTTCTATACAGGTTATGGCGTGAAAACCTTGCCCGGAGTCAGGGAAGGTCTTGAAGAACGCAACTGGTCTGAGGCACAGGAACGTATTGTCATCCTGACAAAAGTGCTTGGATCATTTAATACAGCACTGCAGGAGGCCATAGGGATTTTGAAATGAATGGAGCGTATGAAAGTTTTTTGAATGCTGTTGCTGATTGTCCCGGATTTGATAGGGAAGGGATGGTCGCTGCACATGCTGCTCCATTGCCTGTTTCAATAAGGCTGAATCCTGCAAGGGGCAAGTCAGTGTCAGATATTTTCGGAGCATTTGTTGCTGAGTCAGTTCCTTGGTGCAAAACAGGTTGGTACTTGAACGAACGTCCTTCATTTACACTTGATCCCCATTTGCATGCAGGTTCATACTATGTGCAGGAAGCATCTAGCATGTTTATCGGTCATGCACTGGAAAATGCTCTTGGCCAAAAGAATGGCCTGAAGGCTTTGGATCTGTGTGCAGCCCCTGGTGGTAAGACTACTTTACTTGCCTCCATGTCCAATTTCCGAATGATTGTTGCCAATGAAATCATACAGACCAGGGTACCAGTTTTGTTGGAAAACTTGACCAAATGGGGATCCCGACAGGTTTTCATCTCAAACAATGATCCATCCGACTTTTCACGATTGCCGGGATTTTTTGATGTTGTATTGGTGGATGCGCCCTGCAGCGGCAGCGGATTGTTTAGGAAAGATGATGCCGCCATCAAGGAATGGAGTGAGCAGGCCGTTTCCTTTTGCAGCCAACGCCAGCGGAGGATAGTGGAGAATGCAGCAATATCGTTGGTAGAAGGCGGGATCCTTGTTTATTCCACTTGTTCTTTCTCCAAAGAAGAAAATGAAGACAATCTTGATTTTCTTGTAGAACAGGGATTTGAATCGCTTCAAGTGGAAACAGATCCGTCTTGGGGAGTGGTAGAAAGCATTTCTTCCAAGCATCATGCGTATGGTTATCGTTTTTATCCCGATAAACTGAAAGGAGAGGGTTTTTTCTGTGCATTGCTTAGAAAATCGGTGCCAGATGCAGGTGGTGTTTTGTCGAATTTGCGGCTCCCAATATCGCTTTCTTCAACTCTTTTTTCTTCATGGCTGGATTTGAAGGGGGATTGGTATTTCTTTGAAAAAGAGGAAGATGTTTATGGCTGTGAAGCGGAAAACGCCCAAGATTTGTTTATTTTAAGGGCCCAATTACGGGTCCGCAAAAGCGGGTTGCGTTTGGGCCGCTTGATCCGTGGGGAGTTGATTCCTGACCATGAGTTAGCCCTTTCAGATGCACTATCACAGGAATTGCCTTCCATGGGGTTAGAAAAGTTGGATGCAATTCGTTTTTTGAGGCGCGACGATTTGACTGCTCAGGCAGGTGGGAAAGGTTGGCATATTGTCAAATATGAAGGAGTTTCTCTGGGATGGGCAAAATTGATTCAGGGCAAAGTAAAAAACAATTATCCCATGTCTTGGCGGATTCTAATGAAGCCCTAAACAATGTTAAATTTTAGGTGGATTTTTGAATGGGTTCAGAACCCTTTGATTTTCTCATGAATAATGGATTAATTTGTAGTATGATGTCTGTTGTCAAAACATTATGTCCCTTGATTATTGCCACGCTGATGGCAACGTTTTCTTTTGGTCAGTCTGCGCAGCTGGTGATTAAAAAAACCGGTCCGGTCTACTACCTTGATCATAAAGTTCAGCCCAAAGAAAATTGGTATAGTGTTGGTCGGACATATCTGCTTTCCCCCAAGACAATTGCAGCGTTCAACGAGTTGTCTATGGATAAAGGTTTGTCGATTGGGCAGGTTGTCAGGGTGCCATTGACGGCAGATAACTTCAACCAAAATGATGAAGCAGCGTTTACGGGGCCACCCATAGTCCATCTTGTAGCTCAGGGGGAAGGATTGTTGAGGTTGGCCAATGTTTACAAGGTTACAATGGAGCAATTGAGAAAATGGAATCGGTTGAAATCTGACCAACTCAGTTTGCAATCGGCTTTGATCATTGGATTTCTACAGGCACCAACTGGAGGAAGCTTACCCGGAGCAGTTCAATCCAAAACGGAAGTGCAAACCACCAAGCCAGCCCAAGGAGTCACTCCAACCACCAAAAAGGAAGAGGTGAAACCTACAGCCTCACCCACTGCCCCGCCAACGGTACAAAATCAAACAGTTTCTCCTGCCGTTAGCCAGCAGAAGCCTGCCACACAGCAAACACCAACAACTGCAACAGTTGCTGCACCTGTTGTCTCTTCACCAACATCAGGCTATTTTGCATCATTACATGTTACCCAATCCAAGGAGGGCAAACAGCAAAAAATGGAGACACCCGCCTATGGAGTTTTCAAAAGCACCAGCGGATGGCAAGATGCCAAATATTATGTGTTGATGAATAATGTTGTGCCAGGAACCGTATTACGCATACTTTCCAAAACAACAGGAAAGCAGGTTTACGCCAAGGTTTTGGGTGCTGTTCCACCCGGCAAGGAAAGTGAAGGCTTGTTACTGAGGATCAGTAATGCTACGGCAGCAGCTTTAGGGGTGCCCAATGGTGAGCCCGGCGTTTTTGAGCTGGTGTGGTTTAACTGAGAAGTCATTAAATCGATTGTCATATGTCCAATGAAAGGGTCTTTCAGTGGAATCCAAGTTTGGATCCCTACACTGGGGAGTGGAATGCAGGTGCTGTAAGACACTTGTTGAAACGCACCCTTTTTGGTGCCAAGAGATCGGATATTCAGTATTTCCTCGCCAAAGGATTGACTGCTTCTTTGGATCAGCTATTGGATGATACCGTTCCCATGCCCAGTCCGCCGGTAAAGGAATACAACTCCAGCTCCGCTCCCATGCCTGATACGCTGATTGCAAGCGGACAAACATGGGTCAATGATCCCAGCAATGATGGAACTGTACAATCACTGCGCAGAACATCTTTTAAACGTTGGTGGGTTGGGCAGATGATCAATCAGGGTCTGACCTTGCGAGAGAAGATGACATTGTTTTGGCACAATCATTTTGCCACCGAAACCAACGACATAGGCAACTCACAATATATATACAAACACCACAACCTGCTCCGTTCAAACGCCTTGGGGAATTTTAAAAGTCTCGTCAAGCTGGTTACGTTGGATCCGGGTATGTTGGTTTACTTGAATGGTCAAAATAACAACAAAACTGCCCCTGACGAGAATTATGCCAGGGAAATTCAGGAATTATTTGTCATTGGTAAAGGGCCAGGTGCCGGATTTACAGAATCCGATGTCAAGGCTGCTGCGAAGGTTTTAACCGGATGGCGGAACAATTCAACAACAATGGCTTCGTATTTCGATGCCAACAGGCATGATACTGGCAATAAACAATTCTCCAGTTTTTATGGGAATAAGCTTATTGCCGGCAAAACTGGGACAACTGGAGGGGAGTTGGAATTGAATGAAATGCTTGACATGCTCTTTGCAACCAACGAAGCAGCACTTTTTTTATGCAGGCGTTTTTACACTTGGTTTATCCATTATACTATTACGCCTGAAATAGAGCAGTCAATCATTGTTCCACTGGCAGATATATTCAGAAAAAACAATTATGAGGTTAAACCGGTTCTGAAGGCACTTTTGGGGAGCACGCACTTCTTCGACGCCATGAACAGGGGCTGTCAAATCAAAAGTCCCGTTGACATGATGATCGGTATGTTGCGAGAAATGGATGTAAAATTTCCGGCTTCTGATCTCTACGCAACCCAGTATGGGTTATGGAATCAGGTTGTCAACTACCTTAACAATCTGCAGCAGAACCCGGGGGATCCCCCAGATGTAAGTGGATGGAAGGCATACTATCAGGAACCAGGCTTTTACAAATACTGGATTAATACAGATACTCTTCCGAAGCGCATTCAATACCTGGATACCTTGGTTACCACAGGATACACCTTTAGTGGATTCAAGATGGTAGTGGATGGGGCCAATTGGGTGAAATCTTGTGCTGCTCCAGGAGATCCCAACAGGCTTATAGATGAACTATGTAGTACTTTGTTGGGAGTAGATCTTTCTCCTGCCCACAAAGCTCAGGTCAAAAGGGATATTCTGTTGTCTGGTCAAGCCGAAGATTACTATTGGACCACGGCATGGGACACTTATGTGCAATCTCCAGCAACGGTCGCAAACACAAAATATGTAACTACCGCCATCACCAACCTTCTCAAATACCTGGTTGATCTGCCGGAATATCAACTCTGTTAACCCATTGTCATGAAAAGGAGAAAATTCATTCAGAACATCGCTCCCGCTGGCGTCATGATTCCCTCTTTTGTGCAGGGCATGGGCTTCAGAGCATATGAAAAAGGTCATGCTTTCCTCAATAACCTTTTGTTGCCCGCAGGTGATAATGATAGGGTATTTGTGGTTATTCAACTCAATGGGGGCAATGACGGATTGAATACCGTTATTCCACTTGACAATTTTAGCAGGTATGTCAATGCCAGAAAGAATATCTACATTGACCAATCAAAAGTGTTGAAGTTGAACGGTCAGGATACGGTTGGACTCCATCCAGCCATGACAGGTATGCAACAGCTTTTCAATGATGGCAAATTGCATATTGTTCAATCCGTTGGCTATCCTCAACCCAACTTCTCACATTTCAGGGCTACAGATATTTGGATGACTGCATCAGACAGCAAGCAGGTGTTAAACTCCGGTTGGTTGGGGCGCTTCCTTGATGAAATGTATCCTGGTTTTCCTAGCGGGTATCCCAATGCAACGATGCCGGATCCTTTGGCCATCCAAATTGGCTCAGTGACATCATTGACCCTCCAGGGAGCCATACAACCCATGGGTGTCAGTATCTCCAACCCCTCATCATTTTATAGTTTGGTCAACAATCAGCAAGATCCTGCTCCGAACACCCTTGCGGGATCTGAATTGACTTATATCAGGGAAATGTCGAGGCAAACCCAAAAATTCGGTGATGTTATCAAGGCTGCCAATGGGAAAGTGACTGTACAAGGGGCATATCCAACTGGCAATTCATTGGCTGATCAGTTGAAAATTGTTGCACGCCTCATCAAGGGTGGATTGAAGACAAAGATATACATGGTTAACTATGGAGGGTTTGATACGCATTCCAATCAGGTTACCACTGGTGATACTGCAACAGGAACTCATGCCCGTTTGTTGGGTAATGTGAGTGCGGCAATCAAATCATTCATGGATGACCTGCGTTTTTTGGGTGTGGAAGAGCGTGTTGTTGGAATGACTTTTTCTGAATTTGGTAGGAGGATTTTGAGTAATGGATCCAGTGGAACCGATCATGGAGCGGCAGCCCCCTTATTCGTTTTTGGTGCCAAAGTTCAGGGTGGTGTGTCTGGCAACAATCCGATTATCCCTGCCACAGCTACTGTTGGCGACAATATTCCTTACCAATATGATTTCCGAAGTGTTTATGCGAGTATTCTTTCGAATTGGTTGTGTGTGGATGCAGGGATTTTGAATACGGTTATGCTGAAAAACTTTCAGGACTTGCCATTGACCAAAGTGGGTACCTGCTCGGTTTTGAATCCTGTAGGCAATCCGGATCATTTGCTGGTAGCCTATCCCAATCCTTTCCATAAATCTGTCAAGATCCAATTCAAGACCATGGGCGGGCATACCCTGATCCAGGTGCTTGATGGAGCCGGTAGGCTGGTCAGGATTCTCTTTGATCGGGAATTCAACGCAGGCACCTACAATGTTGACTTTGATGGTGAACACTTGCCTGCAGGAATTTATTATATCCGCCTGCAAAATCAAATCATTCAGCAGGTAAAATCCATTGTTAAAGTCTGATATGTCATTTACTTCTTCAATAATTTACCGGGCAATTGTTCCCAAGCCTGTCCGGACAAGTATCCTTTTGAACACCTTACGAAAGAGGATTCCACAGTTCATATCTTCATCCACGTACGCTTCAAATCCAGAGATGCAAGCGGCGGCTAGGCATATACAAGAACATGGAGTGAGCATATTCCCTTATCCATTTGTAGATAATTATGCAGCTGATCAAATTGAGGTTTTCAAGGACGAAGCCAGTGGATTACGATACGTGCTGATGGATAGAAAGCGTTTGTATTTCAAGCGTAGGTGGTCAGAAGCCAGAATTAAAAGATCTTTTCGGGGTCTTTCCATGGAGCAGGACCTGCAAAGTCCTCACCGTTATTTATCGCCTGATTTTGATGTGGAAACAGATGATGTTGTTGCGGATTTTGGCGCAGCCGAAGGTAATTTTTCATTGTCTGTTGTGGAGCGTGTAAATAAAATATACCTATTTGAATGCGACCCGGAATGGATAGAAGCATTGGAACATACTTTTGCTCCTTGGAGAGACAAAGTAGAGATTGTTCCTCGGTTTGTTTCTGATAAGGATGACGATAGGCACTGCTCGGGGGATGTTTATTTTCTGGATAGGCACGTTTCATTTTTGAAAATCGATGTTGATGGGGGTGAGCGCCCATTGCTGAGCGGTTTCGATAAGATTTTACAACAGCAACGCAAAATGAAAATTGCCCTTTGTACTTACCATCAGCAAGAGGATGAGCAGGAATTTACAGGCAAGTTGCAGGCTTTTGGTTTTGATGTCAAACCTTCACCGGGATATATGGTATTCTATTACGACAAAAAATTAAGGCCACCATATTTGCGCAGGGCACTGCTCAGGGCTGTCAAATAGGTAGTATGAAGTGGAAACTTTTGAAATCAACATATCTCTTTAAGGACCTGTGGTTCACGGTCAGAAAGGATACCTGCGAGCGTAGTGGGGGCCACTTGGTGGATCCGTATTATGTTTATGAGTTTCCAGATTGGGTCACTGCAGTGGCCATAACAAGAGAGGGGAAATTCATTTTTGAGCGGCAGTATAGGCATGCGGCTGGGATAACCATGATGGAAATTCCTGGTGGTTGTGTGGATCCTGATGATGAAAATCTTGAAAAGGCCATATCTCGGGAATTGCTTGAGGAGACTGGTTATGCATTTGACCGGTTAGAATATCTTGGAAAGACATCTGCAAACCCGTCTACCCACAACAATTGGATGCATTTTTTTCTGGCAACTGGTGGTTTTCAGGTATCCAAGCAATCATTAGATCCCAATGAAGAAATCGAGTTGCATTTGCTCTCCATTGACGAGGTGAAAAACCTTTTGAGAACCGGGCAGGTTTATCAAAGTATGCATGTAACTGCATTGTTGCATGCCCTTGAAAAGCTTGGGGAACTGCGCTACTGAAGAAATCTGGATTTATCGATTTCTCCAACCACAAAAACACTGCCACAGACAACAATCAAATCGTCTTCATCAGCATGGTTCATACAATGGTTGAGTGCATCATTCACATTGTTGAATTGATTTCCCTTTAAGTCCAACTGCACCGCCAGTTGGGCTAACTCGGCACAGGGCATGGCTCGGGGTATAGATGCTTGCGTGAAGCAGTAGTATGCGTTGCTCGGGAGGCGTTGCAAAATGCCGGTCACGTCCTTGTCGTTTGACACCCCCAGAATAATCATCAATTGCTTGTGTTTTGTTGTTGCAATTTGCTGCAAGAGCTTGGCAATGCCATCCGGATTGTGGGCAACGTCGGCAATGACTGCGGGCTTGTTGGTCAACAGTTCCCACCGGCCATGAAAACCGGTTGATTGGATCACATGCGCCATCCCTTCTTGGATGGATGTGTCTTGGAGATTCCAACCGTTCTTGCGAAGTATCTCTAAGGCAGCAGCCACAGTCTTGATGTTCTCCCGTTGATAGATCCCGGCAAGATCACACGTTAATTCAATCATTTTATTTGTACTTCTGTTCCGCAAGGAAACAACAATTTTAGTCATATCCTGCTGCAGCCGGCTTACGTCCATTAAGTCGTCAGCAAAATAAATGTCAGCATTCATCATTTTGGCTTTGTCCCTAAAAACATGTGCTGTTTCTGGTTTTTGCTCCCCGATAACCACTGGTATGCCTGCTTTAATGATACCAGCTTTTTCACTGGCAATTTTGTCGAGCGTGTCACCCAAAAGGGCAACATGGTCGAATCCTATGTTGGTAATGATACTCAGTTCAGGATTGATGATATTGGTGCTGTCAAGCCTTCCTCCCAAGCCTGTTTCGATGATTGCAATGTCTACTTTTTCTTCAGCAAAGTGCTGGAATGCCATGCCAACTGTGAGTTCAAAAAACGATGGCGATATTTTTTCAATGAGGGGGATCATGGCTTCGGTAAATGAAACCACATTTTTTTGTGCAATCATACCCCCATTGATTTTTATTCTTTCCCTGAAATCAGTCAGGTGCGGGGAGGTGTACAATCCGGTTTTGTAACCACAAGCCTGAAAAACGGAAGCCAGCATGTGGCTTACAGACCCCTTTCCATTGGTGCCGGCGATGTGGATGGATTTGAAACAGTTTTGCGGGTTGCCGAGTGTTTCGCAAATGGCAAGGGTATTGGAAAGGTCCATTTTCAAGGCTGCAGGTCCTGTTCTGCTGAACATGGGCAGGTGGTTGTAGAGGTAATCAAGGCATGCAGAATAATCCATAGGTACAAAGATATTGTATCTTTGTGCCCATGGATATCAAAGACTGGATCCCTTTTATTGCTTTTTCATGTACAGCGGCTATTCAGCTCTTTTTTTACCTGCGGTATTTCAGGCTTCTCGCTTTTTACAAACCCCGTCAACAAGATGTGACCCGGCAACAGGCTGTTAGTGTAGTTGTCTGCGCCCGCGATGAGGCTGACGAGATTGAATCCAATATGCCAGGAATCTTGGCACAACAATACAAGAGTTCCCACGAGATTGTTGTAGTCAATGACAATTCCCGGGATGATACCAAATACCTGCTTGAAGGTTTGTACAAGACTTTTAAGCAACTGCATATAGTGGAGCTCAAACAGGAAGCGATGCATATTCCTGGCAAAAAATTTCCTTTATCGATAGGCATAAAATCTGCAAAGCACGAAATTCTCTTGCTCACCGATGCTGATTGCATCCCTGCTTCAGAAAATTGGATCGGGCGCATGCAAGCAGCCTTTACAGATGGCGTAGAGATTGTATTGGGTTATGGCGGATATAAAAAGAGAAAAGGGCTGCTTAATTTGTTGGTGCGCTATGAAGCTTTTCATACGGCCTTACAATATCTTTCAATGGCATTGGGTGGACTTCCATATATGGGAGTAGGTAGAAATCTTGCCTATCGTAAAGGGTTGTTTTACCGTCAAAGAGGCTTTGCTGCACACCATCATCTCCCTGGAGGTGATGATGATCTTTTTATCAATGCAGCTGCCAACAAAAAGAATACAGCGGTTGTGATTGATCAGGATGCATTTACATACTCCACACCTCCCACCACATGGAAAGCTTGGTATTTGCAAAAGAGGAGGCATAATTCAACTGGTCGGTATTATAAATGGATACATAAGTTTGTTTTGGGTAGTTACATGGTAACGCAAGTGTTGTTTCTCCCATTTTTTGTTTGGGCACTTTGGGGAATATCTTGGGAGTGGGCCTTGGTTGTACTTTTCGTTAAATTGCTTGTTCAGTCGATTGTTTTGTTTCAGGCCATGAAAAAGTTGAAAGAAGTGGATCTTTTCCCTTATTTCATTTTATGGGATTTGTGGATGCTGGTTTATTATTTCATCTTTATATCTTCCTTATGGAAAAAGCCCAGAAAGACATGGAGTTGATTGGCAAGTATTTCAGTGATTTTTCAGAAAGTCAGTTGTTACAATTGCAAGGTTTGGGTGAAGCCTACGCCGATTGGAATCAAAAAATCAATGTTGTCTCAAGAAAAGATATAGATGCCTTGTATGAGCGGCATGTTTTACATTCTCTTGCTATAGCTGCGCGATATCCTTTCAGTCCAGGTTTGGAAATTGTCGATATTGGAACTGGTGGAGGTTTTCCCGGCGTGCCTTTGGCTATTTTTTTTCCAGAGGTGCAATTTCATCTGGTTGATTCCATAGCCAAAAAATTGAAGGTGGTTGAAGCCGTTACTGAAAAACTGGGTATTGCAAATGTTTCAACGCAGCATACCAGAGCAGAAGATATCAAAAACCGGCAATTTGATTTTGCAGTTTCCAGGGCTGTTGCTCCCTTGAAAGACTTGTGGAGATGGTCCAAGCCCCTGTTGAGAAAGGAGAGGAAAATGGAGGAGCTGAAAAACGGACTCATTTGCTTAAAAGGGGGTGACCTCACGCAAGAGATTTTTGAATCGGGACTGAGGCCGCACATGATGCCGATTTCTGATTTGTTCAATGAAGCGTTTTTTGAACAGAAATATCTGTTATATAATCCCATCTAGCCTTTGCGAATCCTCATGAATCTTCAAAAAAGAATTTCCTGAGTTGGGGGATGACAGTATATTTACAAAACACTATGGAAAGCCACCAACAAGATATTCGTGTCGCTATTGTAGAAGATAACCACTTCATCAGGATGGCTATCGGAGAAATATTATCCAGGTCAGCTGGATTTTCAGTCACCTCAATCTTTGACAGTGCGGAAGAAGCTGTAAGGGAAATACCCCTTAATCCACCTGATGTGGTTTTGATGGATATCAATTTGGGAAAAATGAATGGCATTGAAGCTTTGGAAGTGCTCAAGGTGAAATGTCCTGAAGTCAAGTTCATGATCTGTACGGTCTATGAGGACAATGAAAATGTTTTTGATGCACTTGCCGCTGGGGCTAATGGATACATGCTCAAACAAACCAAGCCCTTGGAGTTGTTAGAAGCAATCCGTGACTTGGTGAATGGTGGGGCCCCCATGTCCAAACAGATTGCCGCTAAAGTAGTAGCAAGCTTCAGGAAAAAGGAGCAGTCAAGGAGTCCGCTTATTGAAAGCCTCAGTCACCGGGAACTTGAAATCCTGGATATGCTTGTTAAAGGTAAATTATACAAAGAGATTGCCTTCGAATTGAATATAGCGACAGAAACTGTTCGCAAACACGTTTACAATGTCTACAAAAAGCTCCATGTCAATAACAGGGTAGAGGCGTACAACAAATTTTATGGCAATGGGGAAAAATGAATTCAGGATAATTTTTTAAGAAAATCTTTCAGTTGTCCTAGGCTTTTTGCTGCATCATTCACGGCGTCTTCCAGTTTTTGATCACTTTTTGTGATAGTCTCTCCACCTTGTTTGCGGGATATTAGCCTTTCGAATTTGTTGATTAGTTCATCCCTTTCAAATATGATCATGCCAGGCCTTATTTTATGCAAAGCTGCCATGAATGAATCGGCAGTTTCGGCTAAGGGTAGGTTCTTCAATGCCACATTCATGTCTTCAAATTCACTAATGAAAATTGAAGTGATCCTGCGATTCAATACAGGATCCATTCCGGTCATGTTGTTGAGCCTTTTGAAATCCATGTAATATTTTTAAATGGCTAATTAGCGCATGGTTATGCTAACAGTTCTTTTGTATAATTTGGTGAAAATACTGAATGGTTTTTTTAATTGCAACTCACAGCATTAGTGCCCTCGAAACCTCTTTATCTGTGAGTTGCGGGAAATCCTGATAATATGCCCCAACACCTGCAAAATGGGCATCCATTACCAAGCAAATGAATTCATCCACTTCCTTTTCTAGTTGTTTTGCCGCTGCCATGGCAGCCACAGGTGCAGCAATGAAGATTTTTCTTGCTCCCCACGACCTTAATTCTTTAACAGCCAGCCTGAGTGTTAGGCCTGTTGCGATACCGTCATCTACCAGCAAGATATTCTTCTCATTCACCTGCGTACTGTCGCAAGCATGCCTTAGTTTTAAACAGAGTTTTTGTATTTGGTTTCTGATTTCATTTGCTTGCAGTGTTGCATATTGATGGAGAATAGCATACTGCTCTTCCAACAAAAGGTTTCCTTGGGATACCGCACCAATAGCCAATTCAGGATTGGAGGGGTGACCAATTTTTTTGGCATAGGTCAGCAAAACGGGCCAATGAGTCATCCTAGAAATTTCTATGGCAACAGGAATTCCACCCCTGGGAATGGCAGATATCAAGTCTGCTTTCAACCCCATTTTGACAATTACGTTTCCCAAACGGATGCCGGCATCCTGCCTGTTCAAAAAAATATGATTGGGGTCAAACATTTACCTCTTTTCAAAACGGCCCATTTTTTCATGGATATTGATTCGGAACATAATCGGTTTCAGTCTGCCACTGTCATTCAATTCATGCCCAACTCCCTCCCAATGTTCATGTTGGTGGATACTCGACCCTGTCATCAGTGGCATAATTTTGGCCAGATGGTTCTCTCTGCTTTTGGCAGCATCAATCGCCTCCAACTCTTCAAATTGTCCGAACAGTAAAACACTCTGCCAATTGAATATGTCATTGGACAGGTCCACTTCAAAACATACATTGGGGTTTTGTCTCATCATCTCCATCTTTCTGCCTTCAAAGGATTGCGCATAGATGAATTGGCCATCATAGGAATAGGTCACGGGAACAATGTAAGGATATTTGCCATCGCAGCAGGCTATTCTACCAATAGCCTGACTGCATAGTATATTGTTTATTTGCATTTCATTCAATTCCCCGGTCATTTTTGTTCGTTTTTGTAAAAATAGTTTGTGGGAATCTTCACGGAGGTGATCAAAATCATGTACTACTGTGATGCCGATCACTTGACTGCTGCATCATTGCTCTTCCTGAAATAGAAGGTGAATATCCTGAATAGCAGTCGGACTGTTGTATAAGCAAGCCAAAAGTAAACCCTTGTAAACCAATTCCATCGCAGCGTCTCATTGGCCGTAATGGGTTCACAAGCATTTTCCATGATGTCTGAAAAGGTCTTGTGGACGATTTTGGAAAAGCTGGGATCATCAACATCCATATTCAATTCTATGCTGGCCAAAGCGCTTATGTCATTGATGTTGTATGAACCAATGGTTACTATTCTGCCATCACAGATAGCAACCTTGCCATGCAGCACATGTTGTTTGTATTCGAAAATTTCAATGCCATTGGCCATGGCCCAGCGGTATAGGTATCTTTCTGCATCTTTTGCAATACCTACATCAGAAACACCAGCCAGAATCAGTTTTACTTTTACGCCTCTTTTGATGGCTTTGACAATATGGTGTCTGAAAAAACTCCCGGGTATGAAGTAGCTAGACATGATGATGATCTCCTGTTTGGCCTTACGGCAAAACTCCATGTACGTGGCGGAAATCTGGTTTCTGTTCATTACCCAGTCGTTTCGCCTTAGCCGGATCATGCAATGCCAGTCCATCCAAGATGCTTTTGAAATGCTTTGTCTGTCAAGCTGAATCATATCATCAGCTTTTTTGGCGTATAAGTGGTTGCACAATTTGTGCAATTCAAAAGCTATTTCTCCTTCCATGAAAATGGCAAAATCTAGCCAGGCCGGTGTCCCTGGAATATCATTATACCTGTCTGAGACATTGATTCCACCTACAAGAGCATACTGTCCGTCGACCACCAATATCTTGTGATGGAGCCTCCTGCCGAAATAGTAATTGCCCCCTTTGAAAATCGGTTCAAAAAAGCGCAGTTTGATGCCTGCTTTACGCATGCGCTCTATCAATTCATTTGCAAGGTTTCCGGACGCATACCCGTCCAGTAAAATCTGGATGGCAACACCCCGCTGACAAGCAGCTATGAGGTTTTCGGCAACTGTGCTTCCAGTCTGGTCATCATCGAAAATATATACCTGCAGCTGTATTGAAAGTTTTGCCTGTTTGATCAGGTTGTTGAATTCTTCGAAATAAGAATGCCCTCCTCTAATGAGTTTTGCCTCATTGTGTGTGAGATAGTTAGGTTTGACTCTTCCTGAAGAGGACATTTTTTCCCTTTTTTGAAAAATAAGGCTGATGCTAATGAATCAACATGAGCACAATCATTTTGTTTATTGATTTTAATGCTCAATTTTCACCAACCTGAAAATGAAAGCTTGATTGGTTTTGTCTTTTACGATTATGCTATAGGTTCCCCGTGGCCAATGCTGACTGTCAAGGTCTATTTTATTGCCTCCGGTAAAGACATTGTATTTGCCGTTTTTGATTTTTCTGCCCAACATATCTACAATATCCAAGCTGATTTGCTGCGGTTCTTTGGACTGGACCTGTAAATATGCCTTGCCAATGAAAGGATTTGGAAATGCAGTAACAAGGATATCTTGTGTGAGCCCTGTTGGCCATTCACCGCAAACACCTTTATCTTCCAGATTGGCATCAATCCAGTTCAACCTATCACGAATCCAACGTTTGAGTAGTTCTATTTCTTCATTGTAAGTGCTTGCAATAGGGTTGGGATTAGGCCATACATATTTTCCCAATATTGGCCATTTGGCAAAATGTCTTGATCTGGCTTCACTTGTAAGTGAAGCAATGGAGTCTATGAGGTGTTCGATATTTCCTTCTGTAAATGTATTTGACCTTAGGTCCTCCCAGCGGCATCTTAATGCAGAGGCAAATGCGGTGTCAAGCAGAAGACGTTCCCACCAAAATGGTATAAGACCTGCACCATCACCCGGACAAACATAGTTGAATCGATAAGCCCATCCGGTTGTTTCGCTGCCATTACAATAATTGGCATTCCTGAATGCAAGGTCATAATCCCATACCGGTCCGGCTTTTATTCTGCCATCCTGATTATCTTTTCCTTTGTGGAAATAACTGCTAAGCCTGTATCCATCAACATTTCTGCTTGCTTCGTTGATGATAAAATAGTCGATGAATGAATTGAGGTCAGCATATTTTCTGACTCCTTTTCCCGGATCCTGAAATTGTGGACCTGCAAGTGACATTTCAAATTCATCAACAATTTGCTTGATATAATTTTTTTGGTTTAAGGTTATTACATCAAGCTTTGGATAAACATGAGTGAATTGCCTTTTGATGTTGTTGGAAGAAAATGGAGCATTGTATGAAGAGAACCACCCGTTGGGTTGCTTGTCAAGGCTGAAAATATATCCGCCTGTCAACGCTAATCCTGAATTGTCTGTTGGCAGTAATTTGCTGATGTCAACCCTGTTTGCACCCCTATTGATTTTCTCCATCAGCACATAAATGCCCTGGTAAACGTTGTTGACAATGACCTCTACATAGCGACATCTAGATGCCCATCGTCCCATTTGTGCCGTCAGTGTATAGGCGAGGAAATTTCTCATGAGGGTTTTGTCAGAATAAGGTGCATAAAGAATCCAATCACTTTCTGCAGGCATGCCCAAAAGTGAATCTTTTAATTCCAGCCCAGAAGCATCCCTCAACTCAATGTCAAATGATTTCATTGGGAACAGTGCCTGTGAGGATTGTCCGCGCAGCTCTATACCGATTGTTCCGGCAAATTCATTGAAACTGTCAGTCCTTTTGTTTCTTTGTGCGGGCCCGTTATTGATAATCCCCATTTGGGCAGTAATCTTTGGGGAGTTGATGATTTCACGCCCCTTTGTATCGATGACAACAACAGGCAGGTTGGATGATTCCAACACTATGTCTTGCCCACTAACAAGCTGAAAAGTGAAACATAAAATGAGGGTAAAAAGGTAGTTGGCGAAACTTAGGCTTTTCATTTGACTTCAAGTTAAGTCGAAGCTACATAAAGAGCAAATCCTCAAGTATTCACGTTTTTTCCCCGTGCAGTGTTTGGCAGCGAGGGCTTTCGTATTTTTGAACAGGTTAGTAAAATCAGGATGGCAAAAAACGCACAAGACACTCCTTTAATGCAGCAGCACCGGGCTATCAAACAAAAATATCCGGATGCGGTTCTGTTATTCAGGGTGGGGGATTTTTATGAAACATTTGGTGAGGATGCGGTAAGGGCTTCGCAAGTGCTGGGTATTACCCTAACAAGGCGCAACAATGGGGCTGCTGCATCTCTTGAGCTTGCGGGTTTCCCACATCATGCACTCGATAATTACTTGCATAAGCTGGTCAAGGCAGGGTTTCGTGTGGCCATCTGTGATCAACTGGAAGATCCAAAGCTGGCCAAGGGTATTGTCAAGCGAGGGGTTACGGAAATGGTTACACCTGGATTGGCTACGCACGACAAATTGCTGGAACATAAAAGTAATAATTTTCTGGCCGGGGTTCACTTTGGTGATCAAACCAATGGGATTGCCTTCCTGGATATTTCAACAGGAGAGTTTTTTGTAGCCGAAGGCGATCATGAATACATAGACAAGTTGTTGCAATCATTTCAACCTGCTGAAGTTGTTTTTCAAAAGGGTAGTCAGCAACAGTTTGCAGACAGGTTTGGCAAGCGGTTTCATACTTTCGTGCTTGATCCGTGGGTCTTTGACTTCCGTTATGGACAAGAAAGTCTCCTGAAACAATTTGGTACGCACTCACTTAAGGGCTTTGGCATTGATGACTGGCGCAGTGCGATCATCGCTGCTGGCGCTGTGCTGCATTACCTTGGGGATACTGTTCATCCGCACAGTCACCACATCGCAACCATCCACCGCATCAACAGGGAGGATTACCTCTGGATGGATCAGTTTACTATCAGAAACCTTGAACTGGTTCAATCACCCATACAGGATGGGGCAACCCTCCTCAAAACGTTGGATCAAACTGTATCCCCCATGGGGGCCAGGCTTTTGAAGCGTTGGATCCTTATGCCCCTGGTAAACAAGGATCGCATCGATGAACGGCTGGAGCTTGTTGAAATCTGCAGGGAAAATAAAGCGTGGCGAAGTAAACTGATTCAGTTTCTGCAGTCTTGCGGGGATGTTGAAAGGCTGGTGAGTAAGATTCCTGCCAAAAAAATTAGTCCAAGGGAAATGTTGCAGCTTGCCAAGGGGCTCGAAATGGTTGGCCAAATCAAAGTGTT
>JACCDV010020491.1_pt1 | contig 20731 bp, 29 predicted proteins | sample 7446131 | NCBI WGS metagenome assembly JACCDV01 (sample SAMN15323448, study PRJNA562643) | freshwater metagenome | isolation source: river surface water | place: USA:Blue River Watershed | collected 2017-08-17 | reverse complement strand
CTACACCACCCCACCCGCAGCACAGCGGCAATGCAAGTGGCCCACCTGCCAAAGCGAGGAGTATCAGCAGGCATTGGCTGAACAAATCAAACAGGAGCTTGTCACAGGAGCAGCACAGCGGCAATGGGTTGGGCTGACGGATGAGGAGCGTGAGGGAATTCTTGATCGTGAGTTTCGCCAATGGTGGAGCAGACACGATGCGGTATGCCGAGCCATCGAAGCCAAACTCAAGGAGAAGAACACATGACAGCCGCTGACTACTGCAAGAAATGCAACGCACCACATGCACCTGCCATCAACGTACTCGCAAGGTGTGGTGGATGCGCTGTCATCAACGGCAAATTGCCACCAACAAAGTTTGTTGAAAAAGAAAAGGAGACAAAATGAGAAAAAGCCTGCACCTGACAACCGAGTTTTTCCCGTGTAAGTGGCCGTGCTTTGCTGTCGGATTTTTTAGCGGGGGCAACGAGTTTGTGTTGCACCTATGGCTTGTGTGCTTCCGTATTCGATGGGGGTATTGATTATGAGCAAACTCAAAACCCTCACCATACCAAACCACCACAAGGTAAACGCCAAGGCGGTCCTGAATGAGGCCATTGACGAAGAACCGGATACTGCGATCGTGCTTTCATTCTGGTACGACAAAGGCCAATTCAAGATCAAAACATCCTCAACACCTGACCGGCTTGCGCTGATTGGGATGCTGGAAGAAGCCAAGGCCAAAGTCATTTCAGACGGGTACGCATCATGACCACACCACATATGCGATCAGTGATGAAATCTGTCATTGAGTCTGGATTTGACCCGACTGAAATGCAATGGTTTGACATCTCTGGCGCTGATCTTTCGACTGGCATCAAGATTGACAACCTGACCACACACAAGCCACCGTTTGAGAAAAACCTTGTGCTGTGGACCGGACATACTGCAAGCCACGAGCGGTACGAAATGATGATGTTGACAGCGGGGACTGACCCAGAGGAGGGTATTGTCCTTGATCTAAGCAAGGGTGAGCCGGGTAAATACACCACCTTCCCACCGATGATTTATGCGATTGTGGATGGGCAAATCAAGTATGGGCCTATTGAAGAAGGCGCAGACCTGCCAAGGGAAGTTGCTGAAATCATGCTGGCAACCATGTCCAAGTGGTTGGAAATTATGGACGTTGGGTGCGAGAGTTACAGGCCAGAGCTTAAAAACACATTCACCAACCGCCGCAAGATGCAGCAGGGAAAGCTGCCGACCTACGACTGGACAACGGTCTGGATTGAGCCAGCCAAGCAACGATCAGAGGGTAAGGGGGGTACACACGCATCTCCTCGCTTGCATGACCGCCGAGGTCATTTGAGGAGGCTTGCAAGCGGAAAGAATGTTTGGGTCAAGTCTTGCAAGGTGGGTGATGCCAGCAAGGGTGTGATATTTCACGATTATGCAATCAAGGAGAACACATGAGAGACACGATAGACATGGCCCGTGAGGCTTGCCCTTATACCCGCGTTGAATTACGTGGGGCGTTCTATGATGGATTTGTGAAAGCCGCCGCCCTTGTCCGTGCTGATGAGCGTGAGGCGTGTGCAAAGGTGGCCGAGCAAGTCCTTGTCGGCAACATTAGGGATAACGACCGTATTGCCGCCGCCATCCGAGCAAGGGGGAACACATGACCTGTAAACACCGCTGGGAGGAGCTCAACTTTGCGTATCGCCGACCGACCCACTACCTGTACCGCTGCGCTCGATGCAGCGCAACCACATTCACTTATTTGAAGGGGAAACAATTATGACAAGAGAAGAAGCCCTCGCAGAAATCAAACTGCTGTCCGCGCTGGAGTCGTGGTCGTTCAGCGCAAAGATAGACCTTCCCGAGTATCTGCACGAAGACCTGTGCATCGCCGTGGAGAAGCTGGAGAAGATTGTTTTGGAGAAGAAGCCATGACACCAACACCGACCCTTCACTTGCGCTTTATTGAGCGCGAAGAAATCTCGGAGTGGCATCCAACGCACACCGTCTCGCGCACCGTCAGCATTCTTCAGCAGTTCTGGGAGCACCCGGACGGCAAGGAAGTGTGTGGCGATATGTTTAAACCCGTGAACGGAACATGGCGCGACATCCCAAAGGTGAAGGCATGACTGACGAACGATTCCTTATTTTGTCGGCTTGCATCTGGCTTGCCCCACACGTTCCAAAGGGGATCGGTCTTATTAACGGCTGCGGCGCGCTGATAGTGGCTGTGGCAATTGGATTTGGGTGGATAACATGAAGAAGATCAGCGAACGAGCAGCACGACTGACCATTGCCATGATGCGCTCGATGGCGAACTGCAAACCCATCAGCCCGTTCCACTTGGAAGCATCCAAAGAGATGGAGGCCATGCTGGAAGAGCTGCTCGCCCTGCGAAAGAAACTTAAGGAGAAACAATGAAGAAAGACACCAAGGCATGGGCCATCAAGCTCAGAGGCCGTAACTTCTACAGCAACAACATCGGAATCCCGCACACTTATAAGACCCGAGAATCTGCTTTGGTAGGGTGCAAGCAGCTTGAGTTTTTTGATGTCATCAAGGCCGAACCAATCCGCGTCAGAGTACGCATAGAGGAGATAACATGATCGACGTATACCCAACCCGCATCGAGGCAGTAGACAAGGACGAGAACCTCCTGTTTGTGCTCCAGATGGAAGACGCACACTGCTGCACCATGCACATCAAATCACCCATCGCGCTGAGTAATGCCAACCTAGAGCAAGTGCTGACCGCCGTGCGCCGTGGCGTTCAAATGCTCGGACTGGAGGACTGACATGAGCGATCAAAAAAACTGGGACGCCGCGCTCATCAAAACATGGCGGCTTGCCGGCACCATCGGTGATGTCTACGTCCTCTTCAACGCGCTCGCAGGCAAACGAACCGACGAGTGCGATCCACCCCTCAAACGCATGCCACCAAAAAACATACCGTGGGGAGTAGGCGTTCGAGTCTTCGTGGCAAACCACCTGTCCAAGATCAACAACAGAATGTGGGACCAGACGCCAGACAAAGACATCCTGCTCCTGCGTAAACTGGAAACAAGCCCCTACGATACCGAGGCCGAGAGACTACACATTGACAGAGAACTGGCTAACGAAAAAAACAAGTTCATCAGGAACAAAGAGCGGCGCTCCCTCATCACCACGAACATATCGAACCGCAACCAAGCTACCGACTGGGGTGTGACTAAAGGCCCGGTAAGAGCAAGACGAGTGAGGTAACCGAACCCGCCACAGAGCGGGTTTTTTTACGACCGCCAGTCAGTCTGATCCCAGTTGCCCTTGCCGTGGTTGCAGTCATGGCAGAGTATCTGCAGGTTATTGACATCGAGCGCAAGGCTGGGCCACTTCTTTCGCGGCTTGATGTGGTCTACGTTCATCACAGCACCAGTGGACGGAGTAGCGCCGCAGCACTGACACTTCGGACCATACTTCTTCAACGCCTCCATGCGCACCTTGCGCCACTGGAACGTGGACAGGAAGGCGTCTGAGGTTACGTCTACGCCATCCACAACAATAGGCCTTGCTGCCGCCTGCTTCTGCGCCATGCGATCAGCGTGGTGCTTTTTCTTGCGCTTTTTCTTTGGAGGTTTGGCTGTGGACCGTGGGTACTTCTCGTAGTACTTGGAGCAGATGTAGGAGAAGTTGTCTCGAACCCACTGCTCAGGGTCAACACTCATAGGACAGGGCATCCCTTCGTACTCCAGTGCTAGGCAGGCCTGCTGTATCTCACTTAGTCCCGCTCGCTTCGCAGCTCTTACTCTGGAGGTTATGAACCAAGGCAGCGCACTGCTCTTTACCCTCTTCGCTTCAACCCTGTCTGACATGACTGCATCCCCTCACCGAGTTATCACCCGGACCGAGTGACTGAGCAATCGGACACAGCCCACCCCTAGCTCACAGACTGCGAGGTTGGCTGAAGATCAAAATGCTGGAATCACCCATCGGTCGTTCCTTCGCTTTTTGGCTACGGTCATCTCTCAATGTTCCGCCGTAGCTGTCAGACATTTAGGCCCATTGTGAGACCCCTCCTTAGCGCACTGACCGAGCTTGACCTGATTGTTGCCGTTGCCCCGGAGCACCCTAATCTCTCGACCCGGTTCCGTTCTGGCGGTTTACTCAACAATCAGCGCTATCTCCACCCGCGCTTGCCGCATCGGTACCTTTAACGGCTCTCGGTTGTGGGCAAAGTGTTCATGGTTCCCGGCAAATCCACACAACCAAGGTACGAGCCACAAAGCAAAAAACCCATTGGTGAACGAGCTTTAGGCTTGGTTGCCGCATACAGAGCTGCTGTGTCAGACATCTGTAGCTTTGACGAAGCCCGCTCACCAATGGGTTTGCGAGTGCGTTACACAGGACTACAACGGGTTACCAAGCCGCTGATGGGCGTAGTATATCAAAGAAGTCCGCCGGCGTGTCAAGAGGCCAACCAAAAAGAAACCCCCACGTCTGAGGTGGGGGCAAGTCTCAAGGAAAACATCATGAATGTCCGGCTCCAGTTTAGCCGCAGGTGCGCAGCAGTGCAACAGCGTCTTCAGGACCGAGCACGATGTGCAGGTTATCACCGGGCCACTGGTCATGGAACTTCTGCTCCGCTGACGTGAGCTTCCTCGCCGAAGGAGGCTTGTTGCCGTCCTTGCACTCAAGCAGCAGGGTGTGGCCTCGATACCACACCAGCAGGTCAAACGTCCCGCCGTCGTTGATCTTCTTCACGAAGGCACCAGCCGCCTCAAGGGCACTTACCACCTGATCCTCGTTTGCGTCTCTGCGTGCGGCAAGCCTCATAGGGTTTGTCCTTATGAAAATAATTTGAAAATATATTGTATCGGTTGTTGACGAACCTGATATATAGCAGATACAATCGAGTCCAACCTACCTGATAATGACATGGCGTAGCGTGATTAGGAAAGGCATGGCGAGGTCGGGACTGGCAAGGGCTGATAACAGCCAGAAGGAGAAATCTTTCTGAGTGCTATCCGAGCACTGGACCGGAAAGGCAAGACGTGCAGAGCATGGGCGAGACCCGGAGAGGTAAGGATTGGAGAGGTTTGGCTGGGGCTGTTAACAGCGTCATGAATCTTCTTTGAGGATTCATTTCGGTGGCAACACCAAATTGGCTTGGAGCGGATAGGACCGGCTAGGAGCGGACTGGCATGCTTGGGCACGGAACGCAACGGCAAGGGCTGTTTACAGCGTGGAGCATCTGGCGACGGGTGCTCTTCGGTGGCAACACCAGCAGGCGTGGATTGGTTAAGCGGGGATTGGCTCGGATACCCATGGATCGCCGAGGAATGGTTAGGGCTGTTTACAGCGTTGTGGGCTTTCACTGAGAGCTCACCTCGGTGGCAACACCAACTGGCGTGGCTCTGGCTCGGCGCAGCGCGGTCAGGCTCGGCCGGCAAAGGCGTGGCGAGGGCTGTTTACAGCGTTATGAATCTTCGCAGAGGGTTCATTTCGGTGGCAACACCAATTCGGCAAGCACGGGATCGGAAAGCAGAGGTCAGGCTGGACAAGCAAAGGACCGGTGCGGTCTGGCAAGGGCTGATGTAGCGTTATGACACTTCAGTGAGGTGTCATCTCGATGCAAAGCGTGCATCAATTAACTAAGGAAAACATCATGAAAACAATCGCAGTTCAACTGACAGGTAAGGCCCCTTTGCTCATGCACTCGGACCGTTTCGCAAACCCGCTCGACCCACTTGCCAAGGCTCACAAAGAGCTGACCAGCAAGCGCAAGAAAACTGATGACGACCATACCGCCATCGCACGCAGTGAGTTCATCGGCGGCTGCTACTGGCGCAAGGACATTGGCTTCTTCTTGCCAGCGCAAAACCTTGATGCGTGCCTGATCGCCGCAGCCAAGATGCAAAAGCTCGGCGTGAAGTTCAAGCAGGGCGTGCAGGTATTGGAAGACGAGCTTGTGTTCGCTGGGTACGAGAAGAAAACACCCGAGCAGTTGTGGAGCGATCCCGAGCACGTTGACTGCCGCGGTGTCAAGGTCGGCATGGCAAAGATCATGCGCTACCGCCCGATCCTGCGTAAGTGGTCGTTGAATGCAACCATCGTGGTCAACGAGGAGGTGGTCAACCTCAACGAGGTCAAGAAGGCCGTGCAAGATGCTGGCGCCCTGATCGGTCTGGGAGACTACCGCCCTCGCTTCGGTCGCTTTAACGTGGAGTTCATCTGATGCAAGAAACAACACTGTTCCCGGCTTGGAAGCAAGCCGTCAAGGTTCTGATCGATGAGGGCGTCACCTATGGCAGCACCATCAGCAGAAAGCGCATCGCTGAGCTTTGCAATGTGAAGCCGCCTGAGAGTATTGAGGACGTGCGCCGGCATGACCTTGAGCTTTTGCAGTGCACGTCTGAGATCAAGGACATCCTGCTGACCGCTCACTGCATGCTATTGGTGTCTGACAACAAAGGCTCTTACGTAATCATCGAGCCGGAGTCACAGACCCAGTACGCGGTGGACACTGGCATCAAAGCAATCGGTCGTGAGATGAAGAAGATGGCTATGTCCGTTAGCTTCACAAAGACAGAGATGCTCACCGACTCCGGCAGGGCAAAGAACGCAGATGCTCAGGCGAAGATTTCAATGCTCGCCGGAATGATGAAGGTAAAAAACAAAGAGCTCCAAAACGCATTGGGAGGTAAAAATGAATGAAGAACAGAGAAGAGAAGAGCTTGAAATTCTCGTCAGAGCGATTGAGATTTCCAACAAGTTTGGTCCCTTGATACTCGACGACGCAGACAACGTCGGAGGCACAGCGGCCACCTCAGTAGCCATCATGTTTTCGCAGTACACCGCAGCGATGGGCATGAGCTTGCATGACGCAATCAGCCTGTTCATGGCGGTGCACAAGCAGACTATGGCAATGGAGCGTGAAGAATGAAAGTCACCAACAACTATGGCTTGCCAGAGACCATCCTCAACGTACTGGCACGCCCTCAGTACTCCAAGGGTAAAGCCAACCTGTCCGTCACCGAGTTGATGAGCAGCCCTCGCATCGTCCAGCTCAAGCGCAGGCACTGGGAAGAACTGACAGAGGACGCCAGCGACATGGTGTGGAGCTTGTTCGGCACAGCCATTCACAACATCTTGGAGCACGGCAGGGGCGAGCACCACATCGTTGAAGAGCGCGTGTTCACCGTGGTGGACGGCTTCACGATCTCCGGCGCTATCGACCTGCAGGAAGTCTACGAAGACGGCACGGTGATCAGCGACTACAAGACCACAAGCGTGTACGCAGTGATGAACCAGAAGATCGACTGGGAGTACCAGTTGAACTGCTACGCATACTTGGTGCACAAGGCCAAGAACGTGACGGTTAAGAAGCTGCAGATCGTTGCCATCATCAGAGACTGGGCACGCCGCGATGCATCACGCGAGGGATACCCCAAGGCACCCATCGTGGTGATTGACATCCCCCTGTGGCCGGTGGAGCGCCAAGAGGAATACATCAAGCAGCGCGTGCACCTGCAAGAATCTGCCTTCTTCGACATCGAGGTAGGCAATGACGTCGCAGAGTGCACACCCGAAGAAATGTGGGAGCGCCCCACGCTTTACGCCCTCAAGAAGGATGGAAACGTCCGCGCCAAGAGTGTTCACGAGACGCCCGAGGCAGCAGAGAAAGCCCTTGCACTGGCAAACGAAAAGGCCAAGAAGGGTGAGAAGTTCATCGTGGAAATACGTCCCGGTGATCGAGTCCGTTGCAGCAACTTCTGCCAAGTGTCGGAGTTCTGCGATCAACACAAAAAATATCTTTCAACCAAGCCAACTCAAGGAGAAATCTAATGGCAACACGCATCTACATCGTTACCGGACCCACGGGCACACGCCTTATCAAGGCAGCAGCCCCATCGCAAGCCATCACCCATGTGGCTAAGTCCGCATTTGACGCCAGAGTCGCATCGCAAGACGATCTGGTCGAAGCAGTGAGCAACGGCGTTAAGGTCGAGACCTACGGCGAAACAGCCCAGTCCGAACTCGACGTTTAACAGGAGCACCTCATGGGCTGGATCATCGGACTCACATGCTTTGCTGCGTGGCTGAATCACGTCTTCACCTGCTTCAGCGAAGGCCTGTGGGGCTTCCTTCTGGCGGGTGCACTACTCGTCCCCCTCGGCATCCTCCACGGCATGTGGCTGTGGTTTAAATAAGGAATCATCATGTTTATTTCCAATTACGAAAAAGATCGGATTCGAATCCAGATTCAATCACTCGACCAACTGGTCAAAGAAATTCTGGAAAGGCTTTCCACTTTGGAGACGATGGCAGCAAAGCCAGTCAAACCAGTGAAGCCAAAGAAGAAGGTCGATCCCAAAAAAGAAGAGGCCGCAAAACTTCGTCGCCGCGAATACGCTCGCATGTATGCTCAAAGAAAAAAGCAAGAGAAGCTCAAGGCAGAGTTCAACGCAGTGATTTCATCTGCGCCAGTAGTAACCATGAGTTCATAAACCCAAAGAACCAAAAGGAGTAATCATGAAAGTCAAAGATTTTTTCCAGACGTTTGAAGTCAACCCCATCAGCGCAGACCCTCTGCATGGTCCAATCACACCCGAGCTGCTTGAGTTCATCCAGCAGCGCAACGAAGAGAAGCGGCAGAAGTCCATCGAGTTCCTCGGTGACAAGTGGCTTCTGCACCCTAACAATCAAAAGCAGAAAGAAGCTCGATGAAAGAAATCGCATCAGCACTAGTCAAGGCCCAGAAAGAGTTTGGACCAGCCCTCAAGTCAAGCACCAACCCGGCATTCCGCAGCCGCTATGCAGACCTGTCTGCTTGCGTGGAAGCCGTCATTGACGCGCTGAACAACAACGACATCTTCATGATGCAGCCAACGCACGAGTGCGCCGATGGTGTGATCGTGGAGACCATCTTCATCCACTCATCTGGTGAGCAGATCAGCAGCGGCAAACTGCACGTCCCTGCAACCAAGCATGACGCACAAGGCTACGGTAGCGCGTTGACATACGCACGTCGATACAGCCTGATGACAGCTTGCGGTATCGCACCGGAGGACGACGACGGCAACAAGGCAGCCAACAGTGTGCAGCAAAAGCAAGCAGCAAAACCAGTTGCTCAGCCAGCCGCCAAGCCTGTTGCAAAACCTGTTGAGCAACCCACACAAGAATCTCCGCCAGCCAAGATCGAAGGCAAGGAAGGCCCGTGGCAGCTCAAGGTTTCGATCACGCCAGAGGGCTCTTTCACGGACTGGGCCTCAATCGTTATCGACGCCACCAAGCTGGCGCTGGAGCAAGCTCAAAGCTACCCAGACGTCATGGCTATCTTCCGGGCCAACGCCAACATCTACGAGCGCATGAAGAGCGAGCAAGGCTCCAGTGCACACGCCACACTGCTTGAGGAATTCAAAGCAGCCAAATCCAAATTCACAGAAAAGGAACCATCATGAACAGCATCACCATCGCAGGCGGCTTGGGCCGTGACGCAGAACTCAAGTACCTGAACAACGGAGACCCCATCTGCAACTTCTCTGTAGCAGACAGCCAAGGCCGCGAGAAGCCAACGATCTGGTGGAACTGCTCCTTGTACGGCAAGCGCGGCGAGTCGCTGGCGCAGTACCTCACCAAGGGTCAGTCTGTCACCGTAGTCGGAACCATCACCGAGCGCGAGTGGTCTGACAAGGAAGGCAACAAGCGCAAGTCGATGGACGTGCGTGTCAGTGAGATCACACTGCAAGGTGGACGCAAGGAAGCGGAGCACCAGCCAGAACGTCAAGCAGCGCCAGCGCCAGTGCAGACAACCATTGACGAGACCGACCTGCCATTTTGACCATGACCATCCAAACGCTTCAGTTTGAGGCCGTTAAGATCGCCATGAAGCAAGACAAGACTGGGTTGGTGTTGACACTTAACATCCACCCGGACGACGCCCCAGAGCGCTTGCTCAGAGATTTTGTAGGTGCAAGATATCAGGTGGTAATGGTGAGACTAAACGGCGACGACAAACCAATGAACAGGGACGTGGAATACCACCGCGACCCCGTTCGCACAGCAGGCATTCTGTGCCGCGATAAGCAGTTCGCACAGTACCTTCACAGCAAAGAGGAAATCTTTGAGGCGAAGGAGGCTGACGTAATTGAATGGCTCAAGTGCGAGCTGGACATAAGTTCCCGCACTGAGTTGAAAGATGAACCACAAAAGGCCAAGAGATTCTGGGCCATCAATGAGGAGTTCCAAGCATGGAAACAAAGCGTTTGATCCCATACTCCGTGCACCTGCCGGAGGATGTTTACCTCAAGCTCAAGGAGGCTGCAGGAAACCGTAAGGCATCAGCCCTTGTACGTGACGCCATCACCTTAATTGTCGAAGGCGACGACGAGTTCAATGGCGGCTACAACAAAGGCGTACGTGACTGCATCCGACTCATCCACGGCGTGGAGCTTTGCAAAGCAATCAGCTACTACGAAGACACTCTGGCAAAGATTCTCTCGGACGACTTGGAAGAGCTGATCGTTAACCAGAACGTGAAGGGGCGCGGCAATGGCAAGAAAAAAGCCTGACGGCATCGCAGCCATCGTAGCCAAGCACGAGCCTGTATCGATCCAAGAGCTGACGATGCAGGACTTCTTTGCAGCGTTCGCGTTGCAGGGCTTGTTGGCCTACTACGGAGACCGCTCCGTCATTGAGAACGATGACGGCCTCACCGACATTCACGCAGCGGCATTCGATCACGCAGACGAGATGCTTCAGAGGAGATTTCCATGATCGAGCTGGATGATTGGGCCGCTCACCTGATGCGTGCCGAGGTTCAACTCAAAGCACTTGAGAAGCACTTGCTTAACAAGAACTACAACGACGTCCAAGCGCACGCCACAGCGGCCAAACATTACATCGACAAGACGATGGCATGGGTGGCTCGCCAAGGCTCCAGCAAGGGCGTAGACGTGGTTCAAATCCTTCAGAGCAACCTACCCTCCATGACGGACTCAGACCCCCTCAAATCGCTTCTGATCGCCTCCATTCAGGAGATCGAGCAACTGAGGTCGGAGCGGCAGTTCTGGCTGAAGTCAGGCTTTGACATCGGCAAGCAAGATGCAAAGCAAAAATAAGAAGGCACCCACCGTTGCAGAGCGGGAGCACATCACGCGGATCAAGGAAATGGACTGCGTGGTGTGCGGGGCATCAGGCCCAAGCGAGTGCCATGAAATCGAGCAAGGCCAGTGGTTCACGTCCATGCCTTTGTGCGCCGATTGCCACCGTGGAAGCATCAACGGAATCCACGGTCAGAAGCGCATGTGGGCCATCCACAAGCTCGATGAGCTGTCTGCGCTGAATAAGACGATCGGCCTACTGCTAAGCGAGAAATGAACACTAAAACTACGCCGCAACTTATTCGTGGAAGTTGCGGGGTAGCTCAGAAAATCAGTTCTTTTTCTCTTCGCGCTGCTTGACCTTGTCATTGAAGCGCTTCATTCTGGCGGTGATTCTTTCCTCAATCGCTCGTACAGACTCTTTCGGAGCTTTCTTTTCCACCAGTTCCCGGCGTCGTTTTCTCAGAGCCTGAACCTCGCGCTCAACCCGTCCGGCCTCTTCAAACATCCGAGCTTCCGGGTTGTCTCTGAAGTATTCCTGCACGTTTTCTTTGCGCTTCCTCATGCCCTTCACGGTGTTCTCGTGAATGTTCATCTGCTTGAGGTTCTCATAGAACGCGTTGGACACAGCAGAGCTACCCTTGGTGTCGCCGTAGAAGCGTCCAGCAATCGGAATGGCCTGTGCAGGCAGCTCCTCGCCGGTGAACCGAGACCGAATGGTGCGCTCGATCTTCATTGCTTCACGACCGACACCGCCAAAGATTTGACCGACGAGGTAGTCGATCTGATCTGGGGTGGGGCTGATCCTGCCGGGCGCATCTTCAGTGCCACCACTCATGGAGTTCATGAACTCGGCGAGAGCGCGACCGAAGGAGGTTGAAGACTCTTTGTAACGTGTGAAGCCCGGTGTTGGGTCCAGCGCGTTGAAGTCCTCGCGTGCGATCTTCTTGCCGGTCCAGTCGCGGTTCTCCATGATGGCGACGATTGGGTCTGCCACAGTTGGAGCCGCAGTCTGGAACGACCAGCCAGCATTACCGATAGGGTTGAACGAGCCAAGCAAGGACTCGAAGACCTTGAACGCCGTATCAACAGGCTTGATCTTCTTGCCTTGCGTAAAGCGGATCACATCCTCTGTGATCAGGCGTGCTGTGTTGGGGATGACGTTGTAGCCAAGCGGCAAAGGAATGGCGACATACTTGCCATTGCCGATGGGCATGACGAAGTTCTTCTCCCTGATGAACTCAGGTGGCTCACCCTCGTCGAAGCCAGCCAAGCTGTACAGCATGGCCTGTATGCCACCAAGCATCAAGCCGCCGCCAATGATCGCCTTGCCAGCAGGACCGGACAAAGTTCTGATCAGCGCAGTCGTACCTTGCACCGACGCATTGAAGAAGGCGTAGAGCGCACCAGCCTGAGCGGCAACCTGACCCTTGCGGTTGAAGTTGACCGTCAACTCTTTTGCGAGAACAGCAGCGGCGTCCTTGCTCATGCCGTTGTCCAGCGCTGTTTTGTAGGCGGACAGACGGATGGCATTCTCCATCGTCTCGTTGTAGTCAGACAGCCAGTTGAAGATGGGAGCAGCAGCCTTGCGAGCCACTTCCATCGGAACCTTGAGCTTGCCGCCAGCAGTGAACACTTTGCCGAGTCCCTGATCAGCCCAAGACGATGGGTCAACGATCCGCTGCAAAGCCTCTCCGCGTTTGGCAGTGCTGCTGAACTGGTCCCGGAAGCCGGTCTGTCCGCCGCGCTGCTGAAACTCTTCCCACAGCTTTGACCACTCGCTTGTGCCGGCCTTACCGCCGCGCTCAGCACGAAGGTCTTTGTAGATGCCACGCATCGCACCAAATACATTGGATGGTTTCAGCACTTCCTTTTGCTTACCAGCCAGCGGTGTGTTTGTGAGCTGAAGGCCTGCAGTGCTGACGTCGCGCAAGAAGTTGTACGCACCGAAGATCGGGTTGTACTGCGTGTTCATGGAGGCCAAGAAGCGCGTGATATCTGCGGTCGTGCCGAGGATAAAGCCCAGCTTGTCGGCATCCAGATTCTTGATCGCGGTTGCCATGCGCTTGGCGCGTTCGTTGTTCTGGTTGAAGAACACGTAGCGGTTCTCGCCATTCACACGCAACGCCATAACGTTATCAGCACCGCGCTGCATCTGATGGACGCGTTCAATCGCCAAGCCTGTCTTGGGGTCGATCTCCATCGTGCTTGGCTCTTTCATCAGACTGTTGATGTCTGACGGCAAGAAGCCCATGTCCACCAGCTCCTGAGTTGCCTTCGCGATATCCTTCTTTGCATCAGGATTGACGGCAAGGAAGAACTCTGGATTGGGGTTCTGAATAGCCATGCCATACAAGGCCATCGCCACGCGGTTCTTCTCCGCCCGAACAATGTTGCGCTCACGCTGCATCACGATGTTGGCGAGGATGTCAACGACCTGACGCTCGGAGCCGACAGCCCTGCGCGAAGCAGGACCGCGCACGCTGTAGCCCTGACCAACACCCATGCCGTGGTTCGACGAGTAGTCAACATCTTCACGGTTCAGTGGGACGTAGTTGTCGTAGGTGGACTCCCACACGTCAATCGTGTCCTGACTCTCAAGTCCGCTATCGACCAGCAACTGACGCGTGCCAGCAGTGATGGCGTCCACCATGCCAGCCAGCTTCTTGTACTTCGCCTCTTGCTCTGGGGTCAGACCTGCCAAGTAGGCTTTCGCATCAGCCGTTTCAATGCCGGAGCCTTTGTCTGGCATGCCGGGGTTGACCTTTGCGATCTGCTCGTTGCGCTCTTGTGCATGGCGATTCTGAAGATACTCCTCCAGCTCGGGCATGTTGACGTCCAAGCGGCTCATCTCTTTGAACAAGGGCTCCACCTCGTTCTGCAAGAACCGCTTTGTTTGTGTCGCAGCGCGGCCAGCAAAAAGAGTTTCCTTCATGTATGGATCAAAGCGCTCATCGATCTTGCCGATGTTATCTTTGATGGCATCGACAGCCCTCTTCATGTCGATCTGCTTGTTCTGCATGAAGTAGATGAACGAATCCAAGTTGGTCGAGTCGGGCATCGTCCAGTTAGCCAGAGGCTTCTGATCGAAGATGTTCTTGCCAGCAATCGCTGCGTAGCCTGTTGCCTCGCCCAACATTTCTTTGGTGACGAAGTTGCCATCGCCCTTGCTTAGGCTATCCAGTGCACGCAGCAGCGGCGCATTGGACGGAACGCCGAAGATGGACTTGACCTTTTGACCCAGCTCTTTCAGCCAGTTCTTCAGGCGCTGCAGCATGCCACCACGAACAGCATCGAAGCGGCCTTGCATGATGTCGGAGCCATTGACAGCCCAGAACTCAGACGGGTTGACGTACTGGTAGAACTCGTAAGGAGCTTTTCCATCTTGGATCAGCTCGACCGCTTTATCAAAGTCGTTCTGGCTACCGTTTTCGTGATAGTGGTGGCGGAACAGCAGCTCAAAGAACTTGCGCTCATCTGGCGTAGCAGCCTTCTGCTTGGCCTGTGCCAGTTGCTTGGCCCACTCCTTGCGGATTGCTGACTGCACATTCGCCGGCATCATGCGCTCGAGGTGGTGCAGTATCTCGTGCACTGGAGTCTGGTCGTTGGCAGCGCCCTTCATCAGGACCATGATGCGGCTAAACGGAATGTACTGGCCTGCAGTGCCTTCAGCCTTCTTCATTCTGATGCTGATGCCAAGATCATCCACCAAAGCCGGATTGTTCAGGATGAACCACTCAGCCAGATCGGATGCCTCATCCGAGAGATCGCCACGGCGCTTAGCCTCCAGCAGTTTTTGACGGATGAAGTCAGCACCACGCTGGCGCTCTGGACGCTCCTTCTGCATCTTTGCGTTCTCGGCTGCTTCAATCGCATCGTTCACGCCGATGACAAATTCCATATCGGAAATCTTACCCTGCTCTCGGGCACGGCTCAGCGTTTTAGCTCTGCGCGTAACGGATGGCGCACGCTTGGCTGGCTCACCAGTCACAGGCGTCTTGCTGATGTTCAGGAAAGTTTGCTGACCGCGAGCCTCAGCCTCGTCAACATCACGCTTGCTGCCGGTCAAAACAAAGTCGCCAACCTCTTCATCAGCCTTTGCTTTTTCCTCAGCCTCTTTAGCAAGGCGCTCGTTCTCTTTGCGCAGACGATCAATCTCATCCTGCTTGGCGCGGAGCTCTTCTTCGGTCTGAGTTTTTAAGACTGCTTCTTCTCGAGCGCCGCCCTCAGGTGCTTCAGGCGCTCCTTCGGCGGGAGCTGGCGCAGCCTCTTGATCAAGAGCTCTTTGCTCGTCAACGGCGTATTGGATTTCTCTGTTGATTTCTTCAAGGCTTAGCTCCTCTTCAATTTGACCTTCGATGTCCCAGATGCCGCGCTGGATGTTGTCTATCTCGGTGCGGATGTCGTCGGTGTAGAACTCGCCAACACGCAGCTTCTCACGGATGTACTCCGCAGCTTCGCCGTTGTCGTAGTTTGGCTGGCCCGGACGCATCGCGTAAGGCAGGAATGCATCCAGCTTGCCGCTGTCAACCATGTCTTCCATCGATGAGCCGCGCTTGCCCTTTTTGGCAACCAAGGAAATGAATGGGTTCTTGCCAATCTTGCGAGCCCTGCCTGCAAGCTCAGACATCTCACCATCTCGCAATGATCCCTCAAGCACCTTCATCAAGCTGGTGCCTGCTGATCGCTTGCTGAGAATTTCGATGTCTTCAGCGGCCAAGCGCTGCTTCCTCATGAGCTCCTCAACCTCCAGTGAGTCTGGTGGTGCAACACCCTCCATCTGCTCTGCTGCGGATGGGATGTTTTGATCTTCCGCAATAAGGTTGTCAGCCTCTTCCACATCGGCCATCAAATTAGCGGCATCATTCTTCACGCGCTGCGGATCAGCACGTTTGTACTTCTTCTGCACAGCCTCAGTGGCAGCGGCCAAGCGGTTGGAGCGAGCAGCGATGTTGCCGATCTGCGACTTGATCTTCATGATGCCATCAGGCACCTGACCCTTGACGAGATTGTTTATGTCAAAGCCAGCGGCTTGGATGGTATCGGCAAGGCGCTTGATGCTGTCGTTTGCCTCATTCAAGGCCACGCGAGTTTTGAGTGGTCCGGACTCCATAAGCCCGGTAATGCGTGCAGCCTCCTTCTCGCTATCGGAGAAAAACTCTGGCAGACCATAGGACACCTTCTCGGCGGCAGGCTTTGCTTCCTCGTAAGGCTGCAGCTTGGAGCGATAGAACTCCATGTTCTTTTCGTTAGGCTCAGGCGCTCTTGGGCGTGCGGCCAAGCGCATACCATCAGCAACATCCTTTACACCGGCAGCTTCCAGTCTGTCTGCAATCTCAAGAATTTCTTGCTTGGCTGGACTCAAGGTACTTATGTCTGGAGCCGCTTGATTGGCTTCTTGCCGCGCAGCCTCAAGATCAGCCTTGAACTTTTCGTACTCTTGGTTTGTGATGGCGCGATCTCTAAAGGCATTGGTCATGCCAATTGATTTGCTGGAGAGTCTTCTGAGTTTTTGCTGAGGCGTTTCCTCGGCTGACAAACCATCCTGAGCGGGAAGACCAGCTCTTGCGCGACGGAACGCCTGCCCCTCATCGGAGCGAATTTGACCGTATTGATCTAATTCTGGAATTTTTGCGCCAAACTCTTCGGCCAAATCATACAAAGCGGTAGCCAGACCCTGCCGACGCAGTCCCTCATTAACGAAAGCCTGCGGGTTATATGCGTTGCCCTGTTCATCGGTAACCTTGGTAAACATGAGCTGACCAACTTCTTGCCCCTGCTGATCCAGTGCAATAACTCGACCACCCATATTTTCTTCGTCTTGGCTCACCACCAAGTTAACCTGTGTGCCGTTCTTCAGTACGACTGGTTTGAAGTTACCCTTTCGGACAGCCTCCAGTGCAGGAGCAATGATTTCCGGAAAGTAATCAGAAGCTGCCTGCATGCTGCTAGAGTTCTGAATTACAGGGGTAAGTTGCCTTTTAGGCTCACCCTCGAGCGCAAGCACGTCAGCCTGTTCTTGTGCGCGTTGCTGCGTCAATTCATCCGCAGGCTTGGCGACTGGCTTCTCAATAAAGGCCTGCTCGTTAAACGTAGGCTCAACTCTTTCTGCGGGTTGAGTTGCCTCTCGTGCTGGAGCAGGGCGCTCCGTACGAGCCTCTGGTGCAAGGAACCCGCGCTGACGAGCCATCCTGTCGGCCAAGCCGCGTGTGTCGAGCTCTCGCGGAGCCTCGGGACCAGACCTGCCTGTAGCGGCAAGCGCTGCACCCGGTGCTGCACCAAACAACGTCTCAACAGCCTCGCGACCCAAGTTCTCAGTGAGAGAAGTTTTCTCATCAATCAAACGCTGAGTGATATTGCCGGCTAAAGAAGGAGCCAGCGTCTCAAGCTGTTCGCCAAATACTTCAGCACCAGCACGGCCAGCGCGTTCTCTTGTTCCGCCAGTAATGGCTTTGCCAGCCAATGACTTTTCCAGACCCGTTCCGCCGGAAACAAAGCCTGCACCACCACCAACCAACTGAGAAGGAACGGCAAACAGCGGTGCAAGCATTCTCACCGCATCGGAGTGCGACAAGCCAGCGCCACGCAGCTCTTGGTATGCGTCGCTCTTGCTCCATTCTTGCGGACTCATCTGAGACAGCTCGCGTGCCGTGTTCTGAGCGGCCTCGCCAGCAACGGAAAGCGCATTGGTTGCTTTTAAAGCTCGTGCGCCCAAACCAAGAAGACTCATCCCTACTGTGGGCAGTATTGAGCCAGCGCCCTGAACAACTATGTCGGCGCCAGCAGGACTGAACATGCTAGTAAATGCAGCACGGGTCTGGGCCAGCTCGCCTTGATTCTCCAAAACGTTCTTGAGCAGCGCCTCACGCTCAGCCTTTTGGCTTTGAAGGAATGGAGACTTGGAGCGCTCACCGGCCTCTGAAGCGGACTTAAAGTATTCCGTGATCGGGTTATCTCCAGCAAGGATGTTTGCAGAGATCATCTGAGCCGGTGCGTTTGCGCCCTGTAAGGCCTGAATCAAGGTATCGGCAACAGCGCGACCAGCGGATCGCTCAATCTGTTCTTGTGGCGTAGCTCGCACGAATTGCGTGCGACGTGGCTGTTGAGCCCCACGCTCTGCGTAGTCACGGCGAGACAGGCGTGCAGCTTCCTCGGGATCAAACTTGGGATCGAATGGCTGGGTGTCGAACACGCTGCCGGTGTAGACCTTGCGCTCAGGCTTTGGCTCACGACGGGCAACGCCTTCGGCAGAGCTTTCCTCTGGAGACAACTGAACAGCATCAGCAACCGGGCTCAATGCCGCCTGCTGCGAGGCTGCGGCAATCATGCTCTTGACGGTCCTGTTTATTACCTCTGGATCGGTTCCGTCTGGGAAGCTAAGAACGCGACCATCGGCCAAGCGAGCCTGAATTGCCATAAATTACCCCAATTAAATTCTGTTGCCTTGGGCGTCAAACTCAATAACTTCAGTTGGTTTGACCTTGTCCTTGCCACCCTTACCTTTTTCGCCCAACGCCTTGAGCTGCTTGTTCAGCTCTGCAATTTCAGCCCTGATCTCAGCTTCCTCTTCAGGACTTTCAGCGCTCTTGAGATCAGCTCGTCTGCTTCTGAGTTGCTCTGTGATGATCAAACGCTCATTTTTCAAAGAGCCGACATCAGCCGCGCCGCCCAGCAGATTGCGGTAGTCTCTTGCAACCTGATCAGCCTCATCCGTTTTGCCTTCTTTGCGCAGCTTTTCGATGCGATTAAGAGTGCGCTCTTTGAGATCGGGACGGAAGGCGCGTTCTCTATCCGCCTTAATTTTTTCTCTGGTGACATCAGCCCTGACTTTGGCTGCTGCAACCGTTGCGTCAGCGGCTGTCTTGGATTTCCGATCTGAGGACACAATCGAGCTGACGGCAGCGATCTGTCTGCCAAGCGCAGAGTTCTCGGAGATGTTGTAGTCTCTGGCGATCTTTGCCAAATCCACCGCAAGTTTTTCTTCGGTAGCAACGTCACCCTCAGCGCGTGCTCGCTTGATGTCATCAATCTTGTTGAGTGTTTCCGCCTCAACCTTTTGAAGCTCAAGCTCACGCATGCGCAGGCCTTGCTCCTGCTGCAACTGCTTAGCCTCTGCACCGGAAGCCAGATCGGAGTAGCCGCCGAGGATGGAGGCCAGAGCGCTACCACCCTTTTGACCGCGAGTGCCCATAGCCGCTTGGCCGAGCAACTGCAAGATGCCGGGCTTGGACTTGGCGAGCTCCTCTCGCTGGGTGGCAAACTCTGAGCGCTGTGCGCGTTGCAGGTCTTGCATGCGCTGGATTGCATCTTGACCGATTGGGGTGTTCAGAATGCCGTAACGATCTGGTTCTTTCTCCGCCATCGCCTTTCGTCTGTCGGCCAGAGACATCACGGGAGTTGGTCTCGCACCAGAGCGCGCCTCACGCAACCGCATCAGCCGAGCCAACTCAGCTTCTGCATCGATTGGACCACTGGCTACAGATGCCTGTGCAACTCCTCGCGACAACACTTTTTCGCCGTCTTCATCGACTTTTTCGTCGTCCTCTCCGTCATCTCCTTCGACCAAGTCTCCCTCTTTGAACGCAATCACGCCGCCCGAGCGGTAACCTTTTGGAGCCAGCGAAGCCAAGCCACCAGCGGCCATAGCCTGTGCTTGAGGTTGAGGAATGTTTTGAGGCGCAGGCGAAGGAGCAGCCATACCTTGGCGCATCATGTTCTGCATAGCCTGCTGCTGGCGACCCTGCTGGAGGGCCATGACGCCAGTCTGCTGCTCGATCTGATCCTTGACGGTGCCGGTAGGAGGCTGCCCAGCCTTCTCCATCTGCGCACGTTCCATCTCACCTTTGCGGCGGTTCAGCTCACCGAGGGCGAGGTAGGGAGGAACTTGTGGGTTCTGGCCGTTGGCGTAAGACGTCAGTAGCTGCATTACCCGAGGGTCGTTGGGCAGGCTTTTCAGCTTGTCTTGGATTTGAATCAAGTTCATGGCAGGTCAACTCCAGAAGAAGAGCCAAAATTAACACCCAGATTTCTCAGCATGGTTCCGAGGTCGCCTTGACCCGTTTGCTGCAGCAGCTTGTCAATGCCACCAACCGAAGCAATCAACTGAGCGATGCCGGAAAGCTGCGCAGGAGTGTTGGTCACCGAGCCAGTCGGCAAGCCAGAGATCATGTCGCGTTGGAATTGAATCTGCTTGTAGGGGAACTCGCGCTGCTGGTTGAACTCACCCAAGTCCGCTGCGATACCTTCCGCTGTAATTCCACGCTGCACAGCGCCAGCACCAAGTTGCTGGTTCAAAATATCGCGCTCAGCACCCAGACCCTTGAGGCCAAAGTCTGCGCCGAACTGAGCTTCCTGAACCTTGCGTCGCTGGTCCTCATTGAACTGCTGCATCGCCTTGTCGTAGGCAGAGGCGTAACCCTGACCCAAAACATTGGACTGCTTGTCCAGCAGGTTGCGGCGAGCTTCGGACTCCATGATGGCCTGACGGCTACCACCAAACGCACCAGCACGAGTCAATCGAGCAGCATCATCCAAACGGGCGATGTCAGACTGGCGCTTGAGTTCTGCCAACTGCGGGTCGAGCGCTTGCTTCAGGTACGGGTTCATGTACGTCTCGGCCTGCTTGGTGTCGAACGTACCGCCGACCGGGGTGTACTG
>JACCDV010820503.1_pt1 | contig 20739 bp, 20 predicted proteins | sample 7446131 | NCBI WGS metagenome assembly JACCDV01 (sample SAMN15323448, study PRJNA562643) | freshwater metagenome | isolation source: river surface water | place: USA:Blue River Watershed | collected 2017-08-17 | reverse complement strand
TCTTTAGTAATCAATATTGAGACTGTCATGAATTTCATGAAGGAATTTTTACGCTTCTTGGCGAAACGAAAAAAACTCTGGTTGGCACCTGTCATCCTTGTTCTTTTGCTGATCGGAAGCCTCCTGATCGCGGCCCAAGGTTCCATAATTGCCCCCTTTATCTACACGCTCTTCTGAATTGTGAATATCCTCGGAATTTCAGCCTTTTATCATGATGCAGCTGCTTGTCTCATCGCTGATGGCCATATCATCGCGGCGGCACAAGAAGAGCGTTTCACCCGAATAAAGCATGATGCGAGCTTTCCCGCTCATGCGATCAGGTATTGCCTACAGGATGCGGGTATCAGTGCAACAGAAATCGATTTCGTCGTTTTCTACGACAAACCATTTCCGAAGTTTGAACGTATCTTGGAAACATATCTGGCATTTGCCCCCAGGGGATTTAAAAGCTTTGCCAAGTCACTACCTGTATGGTTGAAAGACAAGCTGTTTCAGAAGGCGCTCATCATTGATGCATTAGAGGCGGAACTAGGGAAGGATATTGACTGGTCATTGCGCCTTCGATTTTCTGAGCATCATTTAAGTCATGCGGCATCGGCATTTTTTCCTTCTCCGTTCCAAGATGCGGCTGTACTAACCATGGATGGGGTCGGAGAGTGGGCTACCACTTCAATCGCCATAGGCTCAGGAAACACTCTTTCTATACAAAAACAAATCACTTTTCCTCACTCGCTTGGCCTACTTTATTCTGCATTTACTTACTTTGCTGGATTCAAGGTCAATTCCGGCGAATACAAACTCATGGGCTTGGCGCCGTATGGTGAGCCAAAGTATGCACAGCTGATCAAGGACAACCTGATCCACATCAAGGATGATGGCTCATTCCAGCTTGACATGAGCTATTTTGATTATTGCACTGGCCTGACCATGACCAATGCCCGATTTGCTTCTCTGTTTGGCGGGGAGCCTAGAGTTAGTGAGTCACCCTTGACTCAGAGGGAAATGGATCTGGCTGCATCAATCCAACTGGTCCTAGAGGAGGTGGTGGTCAAGATGGCTCGCGATATCCGCCGAACCACTGGGCAAAGAAACCTTTGTTTGGCTGGGGGGGTGGCGCTCAATTGCGTCGCCAATGGTAAGCTTCTTCGCGAGAAAATTTTCGATCAGGTTTGGATTCAGCCTGCTGCTGGTGACGCGGGCGGGGCCATTGGTGCCGCGTTAGCGGTTTATTACCTGATGCTGAATCAGCCTAGGACAATTGAATCAAAAGATGCCATGAGCGGTGCCTATCTGGGTCCCGCGTATGCGCAATCTGAGATCGAGCGCAGCCTTCAGACTGTCGGTGCGGTGTATTCGGTCGTCACTGATCGTGAACTCATCTCCAAAACCGCATTGGCGCTGGCCGAGGGCAATGCGGTTGGATGGCACCAGGGGCGTATGGAGTTTGGCCCCCGTGCTCTAGGTGGACGGTCTATCATCGCGGATCCTCGATCTCCATTTGCTCAGAAGCAACTGAATCTAAAAGTCAAATTCAGAGAGTCATTCCGTCCCTTTGCTCCGAGTGTTTTGAGAGAAGATGTCTCGGATTGGTTTGAACTAGATGTGGACAGTCCATACATGTTGCTGGTGGCCAATGTTGCCAATAAAAGGCGCTTGCCAATCAGTGAAGAGGATTGCTCTCTGTCAGGGATATCCAAGCTAAATGTTTGTCGGTCTGAAATACCGGCTGTAACCCATGTGGATTATTCGGCACGGATCCAGACTGTGCACATGGAGACAAATCCGTTGTATCACGCATTGATTGCGGAATTCAAGTCGAAAACGGGTTGCCCGATACTGGTAAATACATCGTTTAATGTGCGAGGAGAGCCCATAGTAAATACGCCGGAAGATGCTTTCCGATGCTTCATGGGCACTGATATTGATGTACTGGCTATTGGTAATTGCCTGCTCTACAAAGGCCAACAGTTGTCAAGCATGAAGCATCACTATGCAAATAGTTTTAGCCCTGATTGAAAAAATGAGTGCAAGCCATCTTTCATGAGTCGACGAGCCCTTTTCCTTGATAGAGATGGAGTAATTAATATTGATTACGGGTATGTGTGTAAGCCGGAAGAGTTTGAGTTCGTTGAGGGCATCTTTGAGCTTGTGGCCCATGCAAAACGCATAGACTACCTTGTGGTGATTGTGACTAATCAGGCAGGTATTGGACGTGGTTATTACAGTGAGACCGAGTTTCACGCTTTAACCGAGTGGATGAAAGCCCAATTCATCGAGAACGGAGGTTTAATTGACGCAGTCTATTTCTGCCCCTGCCACCCAGAGCATGGTATCGGCAAATACCGCAGAGAGTGTAATTGCCGTAAGCCCGCTCCGGGCATGCTGCTGCAGGCCCAATGTGATTTAGATATAGACATGGCTAGCTCCATATTCATAGGCGATAAACAAACAGATATGGACGCAGGCCTTATTGCAAAAGTTGGAACCCTGCTGTATTTGAATGGTGAGACAGCTGCCGAGTCCATTTCGACCATCAATCAAATCTCAGAGGCTTTGCCTTATTTGCGTTATCCTTCAAGTTGAGAATGTATTTTGCCGGGACTCAACGAAATGTAAAAAATTTAGCGCTTCAACTATGAAATTCTGGCGCGATAAAATTCTAATTCGGGCTTGGAAAGCTAACATGTTTTCAATACATGCTAACTTTGGGAATGGTGGCATCAGACGATTCAAAGTTGCGCGACTTGAGGTATTAGGGGTAACTCGTGTTGGTTTTGCTTGCGCCGTCTTAATTACATGTGGTTCTACAATTATTATGTAGTATCCAAGAAGTGCAGAAAGAAGAAAGTTGATAATTGTGCCTTTCGATTTGTTTGGACGAAGTTAATGTAGGTTAAATCCTTGATTTTTGAATTATGTTTAATGAAATTAAATTCGCAATGTTAAATTATAACTTTCTAATCGCAGCGACTTATTCTGCTCTCGGGGCATTTTGTTTAGGGGGTATCATCGCTCTCACAAAGCGGTGGCACGCAAAGTTGACCTCAGATACTTTTGGCGGTGTTCAGAATGTGCACACTGAAACAACGCCTCGTGTCGGCGGGGTCGCAATATATTTAGGTCTGGCTCTTGGGGGGGGGCAGCTTATGCAGAGTGCCTCGGGTGAAATTATTTTTGCATTGCAGTTGGCATGCTTGCCTGCACTAATGATAGGGCTTGCAGAGGACCTAACGAAACGAATTCCGGTCCCACTTCGCTTGATGGCCACGATGACTTGCGGGGTGGTGGGGTGGTGGCTCACGGGCTATTCTCTGAGTGGCTTGGATATTCCAGTGATTGACGATATCATGCAAAATGCCTTTGTTTCTGTATTGTTCACTTCCTTTGCGATCGCTGGCGTAGCTAATTCAATAAACATCATTGATGGATTTAATGGCCTTGCGGGGCTGACGAGCATATTTGGGTTGTTAGGCCTCGGTCTGATAGCTGGATTTGTTGGTGACCTAGAGTTGTCAACCGCAGCGGTGACAATAGCCGCGTCAGTTGTGGGTTTTTTATTTATAAATTGGCCGTTAGGAAAGCTATTTATGGGTGACGGTGGGGCCTACTTTTTAGGTTTTTCGATCGCGTGGATAGCAGTCATGCTAGTCGAGAGGAATTCGAGTGTATCGCCTTTCTCAGCCTTGTTGATTTGCTCTCACCCAGTTAACGAGGTCTTATTTAGTATTTACAGGAGGTGGCAGGCTAAAGCTCACCCCGGTCTTCCTGACCACAAGCACCTGCACAGCCTCGCTGGCAGCTACATTGAGAGAAGAAGTCTTAGCTCAAGCTCCAAATTGCTCAAAAATTCACTTACAGGGGGTGTAATTTCACTCTTCACCCTAGTTGCTGTCTTGATGTCAATGATCACCTTCGACTCTACTGTTTTGTCGCAGATCGCTTATCTAGTCATGTCTGTGGTGTATATCGTTACGTATTATTGGCTGAAAAAGGATGCAAAAAAAAATGGCGACTGACATGTTGAGCAAGGTTCCAGTGGTATTGAATGACGGCTCTAGCGCAAAATTGTGGATCTCCCGAAAAGAAAATATTTTATTTATGTAATGAAAGAAGTGAAATTTTTAACTTAATTATTTAAGCGTCTAAATTCGCCATGCGTTCTAGAGGTGGTGTGCAAAAAACGGTGAGCGATTAGATTGCATGAATTGGCGGATAAATTAGGTAAAATTCAATTTAGAATAGGTTTGAAAGCAGAGCTAGAGCGTTTAATTGATTAAAATTCGGCGCTTTGCTATTTGGTAGCAACACTTGAGCGTTGAATAAAACTTTTATAAATCCAATGATTAAATTTGAAAATTATTCTGGAAAGGTGCTTTTAATAACCGGTGGTACGGGCTCCTTTGGCAATGCCATACTGCGTCGCCTCCTAGCCACTGAATTGAATGAAATTCGCATTTTCAGTCGAGATGAGAAGAAACAAGACGACATGCGCAAAAAGTACGACAGTACCAAGCTGAAGTTCTACATTGGCGATGTACGTGAGTCGCAATCATTGATGAATGCAGTGCGTGGGGTAGATTTCATTTTCCATGCTGCTGCACTAAAGCAGGTGCCTTCTTGCGAGTTCCACCCTCTAGAGGCAGTCAAAACCAACGTCATGGGCACAGAAAATGTACTGGAGGCCGCTATTCAGTGTGGCGTAAAGCGCGTGGTGTGTTTAAGCACCGATAAAGCGGTGTATCCCATCAATGCCATGGGCATCAGCAAAGCGATGATGGAGAAAGTGGCCGTTGCCAAATCTCGCAGCAGCAACAGCACAGTGATTAACGTTACGCGCTATGGAAACGTCATGGGTTCACGCGGCTCAGTTATTCCATTGTTTGTTGAGCAAATTCGTGCTGGCCAGCCAATCACCATCACAGACCCGAGTATGACGCGCTTCATGATGACCCTAGATGATGCGGTGGACTTGGTGTTGTACGCCTTTGAGCACGGCAAACCGGGTGAGATTTTTGTTCAAAAGGCGCCAGCTGCCACGATTGAAGTGCTGACGCAAGCGCTCACCAGTTTGTTGGGTAAGTCCGAGCATGAGGTTCGAGTTATAGGAACTCGTCATGGCGAAAAGCTTTATGAAGCGTTGCTGAGTCGTGAAGAGATGGTTGCTGCTGAGGACTTGGGCGGTTTTTACTGCGTGCCACCAGATTTGCGCGATTTAAACTACGGCAAGTTTGTTGATCAAGGTGAGGTGAGAATTTCTGAAGCAACAGACTACAACTCGCACAACACAGATCGCCTAGATATTGAGGGCATGAAAGCCTTGCTCATGAAGCTTCGTTTCATGCAGGGTATAGCGCGTGGCGAAAAAACCGAACCTGAGGAATAAACATGAAGGTATTGGTTACAGGAGCAGACGGTTTTATTGGCAAAAACCTTGTACTGCGCTTGCGAGAAACAGCGGGTATTGGCGTGCAAACCTTTGTACGTGGTGACGGCTACGAAACATTGCAGGCTGCGCTGGGTGAGGCAGATGCGGTTATACATTTGGCTGGCGAGAATAGGCCTGCCACGGTGGATGCGTTTGATGAAGTCAATCTTGGATTAACGAGGCAACTGTGCCACGCCCTAGAAGTTCTGGGGAAATCTGTTCCGATTTTGTTCAGTTCATCTGCGCAAGCTGTGCAAGACAATCCGTATGGGCATAGCAAGTTGGCTGCTGAATGTGTGTTGGCCGAGTTGTCGGCCGGAAATGCCAACCCCGTCGCAATCTATCGCCTGCCTGGCGTGTTTGGTAAGTGGTGCAAGCCTAACTACAACTCGGTGGTGGCCACGTTTTGTTTTAACAAGGCACATGACAAGCCGGTACAAATCAACGATGCCTCTGAGCGAATCAGACTGGTGTATGTCGATGATGTGGTGAGCGCCTTTTTGGCAACGCTAACCAGCCAGTGGGAGGGTGTTACTAGACCTAACGTGATGCCTGAATACAGCATCACGCTTGGCGATCTTGCTGAGCAAATTGATGCGTTTAAGAATTGCCGCACATCGCTGGTGTCAGAGCGTGTGGGTACAGGTCTTACGCGTGCTTTATACGCCACATATGTGAGTTATTTGCCCACAGAAAAATTTGCATATGACGTGCCAGCCTATGGCGATGCGCGGGGTGTGTTTGTGGAAATGCTCAAAACTCCAGATGCAGGGCAGTTTTCATTCTTCACCGCTCACCCCGGAGTCACGCGTGGCGGGCACTACCACCACACCAAGTCAGAGAAATTTTTGGTCATCAAAGGCAAAGCAAAATTTGGGTTTCGTCACATGCTCACGAATGAGGTGCATTACCTAGAAACCTCGGGTGAATACCCTAGGGTGGTTGAGACAGTTCCCGGGTGGACACACGACATCACTAACGTTGGCGATGATGAAATGGTGGTCATGCTTTGGGCAAACGAGATTTTTGATCGTGCCAATCCAGACACGATTGCTAGCAAGGTTGAATCATGAAGAGGCTCAAGGTCATGACAGTGGTCGGGACTCGGCCAGAAATTATTCGTTTATCTCGTGTGATGGCTCGGTTGGATGAGCACTGTGAGCATGTGGTTGTTCACACGGGACAAAATTACGACTACGAGCTCAATCAAATATTCTTTGACGATTTGGGTATACGTAAGCCTGATCACTTTTTAAATGCGGCAGGCGGTAGCGCTGCCGAAACGATTGGCAAAATCATTGCATCCATCGATGGTTTGCTGGTCTCAAGCCGTCCTGATGCGCTGCTGGTATTGGGTGACACTAATAGCTGTTTATCGGTGATACCAGCGAAACGTCGAAAGGTGCCAATTTTCCATATGGAGGCTGGTAACCGTTGCTTTGATATGCGCGTGCCAGAGGAGATTAACCGTCGGATCGTTGACCATACGGCCGATATCAATCTGACCTATAGCAGTATTGCCAGAGAGTACTTGTTACGCGAAGGCTTGCCAGCAGACATGGTGATCAAAACGGGCAGTCCTATGGCTGAGGTCTTGGGTTTTTACCGTGCCGGTATTGATGCATCCAATGTGCTGCAGAAGCTAGAGCTTGAAGAAGGCAAGTTTTTTGTGGTTAGCGCACACCGTGAAGAAAACATTGACTCTGACGTGAACTTCGCCAAGCTCGTGCAAGTGTTAAATTGCGTGGCCGAGCAATACAAATTGCCTGTCATTGTGTCCACGCATCCACGCACGTTAAAGCGCGTTGAGGCCACGGGGGCTAAGTTCAACCCATTGGTGCAGTTGCTCAAACCATTAGGTTTTACCGACTACAACAAACTGCAATTAACTGCCAAAGCAGTGCTGTCTGACAGTGGCACGATCAATGAGGAATCTTCCATCATGAACTTTCCTGCACTAAATTTGCGAGAGGCCCACGAACGGCCAGAGGGGATGGAAGAAGCCGCCGTGATGATGGTGGGGTTAGAGGTGGAGCGTGTCATGCAAGGCTTGGCCATACTAGGAACCCAAGGCCGAGGTGCGCAACGTTCGATGCGGCAAGTAGCCGACTACAGCATGCCCAACGTTTCGGACAAAGTGCTGCGCATCATTCATAGCTACACCGACTACGTGAATCGCGTGGTTTGGAAAAAATATTGAGACATCTAGCACATGCGTATTGCGTTAATCGCTGATACGTTTCCACCCCTGAGAAACTCAGGAGCGGTGCAACTTCGTGATCTCTCACGAGAGCTTGTGCGTCAAGGGCATGAGCTCACAGTCTTATTGCCATCGGCAGACATAGAAACCGATTGGACTATTGAAACCTTAGACGGCGCACAAGTTGTCCGGCTCAAAGCGCCTCAAGCCAAAGACGTTGGTTATGTGCGACGTACTTTGGGTGAGTTGCTGATGCCATTCTTCATGCTTCGCAATTTGCGTCGTAGCCCGCTGGGACAACAAAAATGGGATGGCATCGTTTGGTACTCACCATCCATTTTTCATGGACCACTTGTGAGTGCATTAAAGAAGGCCAGTGGTTGTAAAGGCTACCTCATTGTTAGAGATGTTTTCCCTGAGTGGGCTGTCGATATGGGGCTGATGGGGCGGGGCTTGCCCTACCGTTTTTTTGATGCGATAGCACGTTATCAATATTCAGTTGCGGATGTGATTGGTGTTCAAACACCAGGTAATCTGTTTTACTTTGCTCGATGGCGTCAAATAGATGGACGTCGTGTGGAAGTCTTGCAAAATTGGCTAGGCAAACCCGCGAGTGCGTATTGCTCAATTCGTATCAATCATACCCACTTGGCCGGGCGCAAAATTTTTGTTTATGCGGGCAATATGGGTGTAGCGCAAGGCATGGACATTGTTTTGGAGCTGGCCACTAGGCTTGAACACCGAAAAGACCTTGGTTTTTTATTTGTCGGACGCGGCAGCGAAGCCAGTCGTTTAGAAATCAAGGCAAACCAGCAACAGCTAAGCAATGTGTTGTTCTTTGATGAAATCCATCCAGACGAAATTCCCGATCTTTACGCTCAATGCACCGTAGGCATCGTAGCCCTAGACCCTCGTCACAAATCGCACAACATCCCAGGCAAGTTTTTAACCTACATGCAAAGCGGCTTGCCCGTGCTGGCCAACGTTAATTTAGGAAATGATTTGGCAGAGATCATTCGTGCGGAGCGTGTAGGTAAAGCGTGCGAGAAAAATTGCTTAGATCAATTGTCAGAGTTGGCAGAGGATTTGTTGCTCCAAATTGAAACAGACCTTGACTTTTCTATGCGTTGCCAACGCTTGTTTGATAGGGAGTTTTCAGTGAAAAAAGTTGTCGAACAAATTTCATCTGGGGTTGCGATTTGAAAATATCAATGTGACAAAATATTGCGATTGATCGATTCCTATATTTAATATCCAAAAGTATATAGAAAGTAATGAAATGACAATTCTTGTCACAGGCTGCGCAGGCTTTATCGGAAGTAATTTTGTCCATACATGGTTATCGTCATCCGATGAAGCTGTGGTGAATTTAGACAAGCTCACCTACGCCGGTAATTTGGCCAACTTGGAGTCGTTCAAAGGTGACAAACGCCATGTGTTTGTGCAAGGCGATATTGGCGACCGTGCTTTGGTTTCTAAGCTGCTTGCCGAATGCAAACCCCGTGTGGTGATCAACTTTGCGGCTGAGAGCCATGTAGACCGATCCATCCACGGCCCTGGTGACTTTATTGAAACCAACATTGTTGGCACGTTCAATTTGCTAGAGAGTGTGCGTGCCTATTGGCACGACCTGCCAGCGGCTGAAAAGCAAGCCTTCCGCTTTTTGCATGTGTCCACCGACGAGGTGTATGGCACGCTATCTCCCGCCGATGCACCGTTTGCCGAAACCAACGCCTACGAGCCCAACAGCCCCTATAGCGCGAGCAAGGCCGCCAGCGACCACTTGGTGCGTGCATGGCACCACACCTACGGCTTGCCGGTGCTCACCACCAACTGCAGCAACAACTACGGGCCTTATCACTTTCCAGAAAAGTTGATCCCCTTGGTCATTCACAACGCCTTGGCAGGCAAGCCCTTGCCTATTTATGGCGATGGTCAGCAAGTGCGTGATTGGCTGTATGTCGAAGACCACTGCCGCGCTATTGTCCGCGTGTTAGAGGGTGGCAAAGTGGGCGAGACCTACAACATTGGCGGTTGGAACGAAAAGGCCAACCTTGAAGTGGTACACACTTTGTGCACCGTGCTAGACGAGTTGCAGCCCCGCGCTGACGGCAAAGGCTACGCAGAGCAAATTACCTACGTCAAAGATCGCCTCGGCCACGACCGTCGCTACGCCATAGACGCCCGCAAGATAGAGCGCGAGCTAAGCTGGAAACCGCAAGAAACGTTTGAAACCGGCATCCGCAAAACAGTGCAGTGGTATCTGGCCAACCAAGAGTGGGTAGAGGGCGTGACCAGCGGCAGCTACCGGCAGTGGGTAGGTAAGCAGTACGGTGAATGCTAAGACTATGTGCAAAATTTTGTTGTTCGGAGTCAACGGGCAAGTTGGCTGGGAGCTTCAGCGCAGTCTCGCACCGTTGGGTGAAGTCGTGGCACTACACCGAGATAGCTTGGAGTTCTGTGGGGACTTGTCGAACTTCGCAGGTGTGTCGGATACTGTCTTGAGATTTAGGCCGGATTTCATAGTAAACGCTGCTGGATATACGGAGGTAGACAAAGCGCAGTCGGAGCCAGAGCTAGCGAGGCTGTTAAACGCTGAGGCTGTTTCTCTACTTGCTCAGCTGGCATTGCAAGTGGATGCTTGGCTTGTCCATTACTCATCTGACTATGTGTTTGACGGTGCAGGCATACACGCTCGACAAGAGAGCGAAAGCACTGAACCAGTGAATGTGTACGGTCAGACCAAGCTGGATGGAGAAAAGGCCATTGTGGCAAGTGGCTGCAAGTATTTGATCTTTCGCACCAGCTGGGTTTATGCCACAAGGGGAAACAACTTCTTGAAAACGATGCTTCGTTTGGCGCAAGAACGCAAGACTCTTGAAGTCATTGATGACCAATACGGGGCACCTACTGGTGCCGATCTAATTGCGGATGTAACTGCACATGCAATTCGTCGTGCCAGCGCGATTGAAGAGCCCTCCATCGGTGGTCTTTATCACTTGGTGTCGGCAGGTGAAACTTCATGGCACGAGTATGCAAAATATGCAGTAAATCAAGCCAAGGCGATGAGGCCTAATTGGCGATGGACAGTCACAGAGATTGCGCCCATACCAACAAGTTCATATCAATCCCCAGCAGTTCGTCCCAAGAATTCAAGACTAAGTACTGTAAAGGTAGAGGAGGCGTTAAACTTGAGCATGCCTCATTGGACGACTGGGGTAGATCGTGTTCTCACAGAGATACTCCAAACAGAATCATTATGCAAATGACAAAACAGCGTAAGGGAATTATCCTTGCCGGTGGCTCAGGCACTCGCTTGTACCCTGTCACGCAGGCCGTGAGTAAGCAACTCATGCCGGTGTACGACAAGCCCATGATTTACTACCCCCTCACCACATTGATGCTCAGTGGCATACGTGAGATATTGGTTATTTCTACCCCGCAGGATACCCCACGTTTTGCCGAACTGTTGGGCGATGGCAGCCAATGGGGTATGAATATTCAATACGCGGTGCAGCCCAGCCCTGATGGCTTGGCGCAAGCTTTTCTCATCGGCAAAAATTTTGTAGGTGACAGTCCTAGTGCATTGGTGTTGGGGGATAACATTTTTTACGGCCATGATTTGGTCAAGCAGCTTCACCGCGCCAACGAGCGCACCGGCGGAGCGAGTGTATTTGCCTACCATGTAAATGACCCAGAGCGCTATGGTGTGGTGGAGTTTGACAGCGCGTTCAAAGCCCTGAGCATTGAAGAAAAACCTGCAAAACCCAAAAGCAACTATGCGGTGACGGGGTTGTATTTTTATGACGAGCAGGTGTGTGGCATCGCAGCGGATGTGAAGCCATCGCATCGAGGTGAGCTAGAAATTACCGATGTCAATAAGCGCTACCTAGAGATGGGGCGGTTGAATGTTGAAATCATGGGGCGCGGCTACGCATGGTTAGACACTGGCACACACGATAGCTTGCTAGAAGCCGCAAGTTTTGTGAGTACGCTGCAAAAACGACAAGGTCTGATGGTGGCCTGTCCCGAAGAAATTGCCTTCCATCAAAAATGGATTGATGCAGCGCATTTGCATAAGTTGGCTACTCCACTGGCTAAAAATGGTTACGGTCAGTACCTGTTGGGTTTGATAAAGTAAATATATGCCTTATTCCGTGACAGCAACGCCCCTTGAGGGCGTTTTAGTTTTAGAACCCAAAGTGTTTGGCGATGCGCGTGGCTTTTTCTTTGAAAGCTTCAATGCGCGTGATTTCTCAGAGGCGACTGGGCTGAATGAGGCCTTTGTGCAAGACAACCATAGCAAGTCAGTGAAGGGCGTGCTGCGAGGTTTGCATTACCAAGTGGAGCATGCGCAGGGCAAGCTGGTGCGTGTGACGCAGGGTTCGGTGTTTGATGTGGCAGTAGATATTCGGGATGGGTCACCCACGTATGGCCAATGGTTTGGGTTGGACCTTTCGGCTGAGAATAAAAAACAGCTGTGGATTCCAGCAGGGCTGGCGCATGGCTTTTTGGTGACGAGTGAGACGGCTGAGTTTTTATATAAAACGACGGATTACTACCATCCAGAGTTTGAGCGCAGTTTGTTGTGGTCCGATCCCGATCTGGCGATTGATTGGCCTTTGGATAAGCTTGATGCCGCGCCGATGCTTGCCGCTAAGGATGAGTTGGCTCAACGTTTGCGTAAGTCTTGAGATTAGCAATGAAAATTAATCGAGCAAACTTGGGTGCTGCAGTGTTGCTGTTTATAGCGTTAGCGAAGGTGTTATTTTTCTTCGCCCAAAATCAGTTTGGATTAATTTCATTAGGTGGTGGTAATGATGCAGATTATTACAATGCTATTGCCAAGGGGGTACTATTAGATCCTAATCCGTGGGGGCAATTTTTAAAATTTCTAAACGGCTTTGGCTTGTACGATAGGCTAAGCATAGCTAGTGCCTTGACTTTAATTAACGTGGTGGTGGTGCCTTGGTTGTTCTACAGAATTGTTGCAAGTGAAAAAATTGGTTCAATTAGTCTGATTAATTTGGCCGCAGTTGTTTTTGTTTGCATTTATCCAACTGTTATTTATTACGCAACAGATATTTATCGGGATATACCGATGGTGGTTATCTTCTTGGCTGAGGTGTGGATAGTCAAGGGTTTTATAGAGTGTGGATGGGGGGGGGCGAAAGAAGTAAGTGTGCGAGTGGTTGTCTTTTTGAGTTGCCTTAGTGTTTTGTATGTGTTGCGGTTTTATTTGGCAGAGGCAATGGTGATCGCTTTGATCGCATGTTTCTTTTTTGATTTGTCAAAAAATGTGCTGATACCTTTAACCTTGTTTGCACTGACTTTTACATTGGCAGATTCTGCGGGTTTATTTAATCGTATGACGATTGATTATCGATTGACTTATGCGGCTGCCGCTAGTGGGTTTGGTATTGATTTTAGTCAAGGTGGTTTTTGGATTAACTTCATGAATAGCCTAGTTAAAGGCCTTTACGGTTTTTATTTCAAGAGCAGTTTGTCGATGATGATGTTTGCCATAGAGTCGTTGCCTGCATTGTTGGCAACGGCATATGTTGCTGTGAACCGCAAACATATTGATCGATTTGCAGCATTCTTGTTGATTTTCTTTGTTGCGTACGCATCCATCTGGGTTATGGGTGTTGACTCACTGGGGACGGCTGCTCGGTACAGAGTTTTTAACTACCTTGCGATAATGCTTGCAATGTGTGTTGTTTATAAAAACAAAAAGCGGCTACTTAAAGGCCTTGATGCTCAAGGCTGAATGGTGATTGAACAGGATATGTCGGGTATGAATTTTGATCGCAAAAAAATTGGGGTGATAGGTTTAGGTTATGTCGGGCTACCCCTTGCGGTCGAGTTTGGTAAGGTCAGGCCGGTGTTGGGTTTTGACATCTGCAAAGCTCGAGTTTCGGAGTTGCAAGCGGGTAAAGATCACACCCTTGAGTGCAGTCATGAAGAGTTGCTTGAGGCAACGCACTTGACGTTTAGCGATTCGGCTGAAGCATTGAATAGCTGCCAGGTGTTTATCGTGACAGTGCCTACGCCTGTTGATAGGGCTAACCGACCCGATATGACGCCGTTAGTCAAAGCCAGCGAAACGGTAGGTAAGGTTTTGAAGGTTGGTGACGTTGTAATTTATGAGTCCACCGTCTATCCGGGCGCGACAGAAGAAGTGTGTGTCCCAGTGCTTGAAAAGCACAGTGGGCTCAAGTTCAATCAAGACTTCTTTTGCGGGTACAGCCCAGAGCGCATTAACCCTGGCGATAAAGAGCATCGCCTGCCCACCATCAAGAAGGTAACGAGTGGCAGCACACCTCAGGTGGCGGAGGCTGTGGATGCGTTGTATGCGCAAATTATTACCGCGGGTACACACAAAGCCAGCAGTATCAAGGTGGCCGAGGCAGCGAAGGTCATTGAGAACACGCAGCGCGACGTCAATATTGCGTTGATCAACGAGCTGAGTTTGATTTTTAATCGGTTGGGCATAGATACGCTTGAAGTCTTACAAGCTGCAGGCACTAAATGGAATTTTCTGCCGTTTCGTCCCGGCTTGGTTGGTGGTCATTGCATTGGTGTGGACCCCTATTACCTGACGCACAAGGCGCAAGAGGTGGGCTATCACCCGGAAGTGATCTTGGCAGGTCGCCGAATCAATGACCATATGGCAACCCACGTGGCCGATGAGGTGGTCAAGCTGATGCTTCGCAAAAATATTTCTGTTTTGGGCAGCAAGATTTTGGTGTTGGGGTTGTCATTCAAAGAAAACTGCCCCGACGTGCGCAATACAAAAGTGGTTGACATCGTCAGCGCGCTTCAAAGTTACAACGCGAGCGTGGATGTCTACGATCCGTGGATTGATGCGGATGAAGCGTTGCACGAATATGGGTTAGTGTGTTTGCCTGATTTGCCGACCGATCACACCTATGCTGCCATTGTGTTGGCAGTGGGGCATCAGCAATTTTTGACAATGGGAATCGATGGGGTGAAAAAAATGGGCATACCTGGAGCGGTGCTTTTTGATGTGAAAGGCTTGTTCCCTCGTGAAATGGTAGATGCCCGTCTGTAAGAAAGACACGATGAGTCGATACGATCAAATTAAACAAGAGCTGATTGCTACCCCCAAGTGCTGGCTGATTACTGGGGTTGCCGGTTTCATTGGCAGCAATTTGCTCGAAACATTGCTCTCGCTAAACCAAAAAGTTGTGGGCTTAGACAATTTTGCAACGGGGTACCAACGCAACTTGGATGAGGTGCAGTCGAAGGTGACGGCTGACCAGTGGGCTCGATTTGAATTTCATCTGGGAGATATCCGAAAGCTGGATGACTGCCGCAAGGCTTGCGCGGGTGCAGACTATGTGTTGCATCAAGCGGCCCTAGGTTCTGTGCCAAGGTCTATCTCAGATCCGATTGCAAGCAATGCTTCGAACATCGATGGTTTTTTGAACATGCTGGTTGCGGCCAAGGATGCGGAGGTGAAGAGCTTCACCTATGCTGCATCAAGCTCAACCTATGGGGATCACCCAGGGCTGCCCAAGATGGAGGATCGGATTGGAAAGCCGCTGTCGCCCTATGCGGTGACCAAGTATGTGAATGAGTTGTATGCCGATGTGTTTGCGAGGTGCTATGGGTTTCAAACCATCGGACTTCGATATTTCAATGTGTTTGGTGCTAGACAAGATCCAAATGGGGCTTATGCAGCCGTTATACCCAAATGGACTTCGGCCTTGCTTCAAGGTGAAACCGTTTATATCAATGGGGATGGTGAAACGAGTCGAGACTTTTGCTACGTAGCCAATGCAGTGCAAGCAAATTTGTTGGCTGCCACAGCTACAAGTATGGACGCAAAGAATCAAGTCTACAACGTGGCGGTCGGCGATCGAACAACACTTACCCAGCTTTTTGATTTGTTAATAATCAACTTGAAGGATTACGGAGTTTCTGATTTAGTTCGCCCAGTTTATAGAGACTTCCGGGCTGGAGATGTAAGACATAGTCAGGCTGAAGTGACCAAAGCGGCGAATCTATTAGGCTATGTTCCGACGCACAGATTGGATACAGGGATTGGTGAATCAGTTGGCTGGTATGTAAATAAACACAGGATGCAACTTTGAGGGAGTTGTTTTTGACGCTGGTCTCAAGAGGCTTGCCAGCAGTTGGGGCTGTTCTCTTTAATGTGGTTGTGATACGCATTTTGGACATAGATGCTGCTGGCGGCGTGTTTTATTGGATTACAAATCTTTATTTAATTGGATTTATTGCTACTCTTGGCTTGGATATCTTTTTATTAAAAAAGATCTCAATTGGTTTGTCTTCATTAGTCAGCGAACAAAAAAGGACCGTGTTTGTAATTTCTAGCCTTATCTCATTTGTTGTGATTGAGGTGGTAGGAAACTCTGCAGTGTTAATAATTTTGTCATTGCCGTTTTTTAACATGGTTGCTATTAATTCAAAAATTTTACGTGCGCAAGGTAATTATTTTTTGGCCGGAATTTACGAGCAAACATCAATTTTTACAGTTGCGGCATTTGTTGCGTGGATTTATTCAAACTTAGAAAATTCTTTAGGCGTTCAAGGTGTTGTTTTCGTTCTTTTGGCCGCATCAATTGGTGTGTGCATGCTGACGGAATTAAAGGTTGATAAAAATTATAGGCTGCTCAATTTTAATGGGTTGAAAGTATTTCGGTATGAAATAAGTGCAGCATCGTTCATGATGATTCCAATTATTACTTATGGTTCGCAATGGATGCCTGTATATTTTCTTGGAACATTGGGTGATTCAGAAATTTCGATCTATAGCATCTCGGTGCGCTGTGCATCTCTGTTGGCATTTTTGGCGCTTTCGATGGATAGTTATTTATTGCCTAAGATCGCAAAACTTAATGGCGAGGAAAAACACGAAGAAATCAACGATTTAATTTTAAAACTCAAAAGAATAAGTTTGGCTATATCGGTGTTTTTGGGTTTGATATATGTTTTTGTTGGCTCGGTTGCAGTAACTTCTTGGGCGGGTGATGGTTACGAGAGGAGTTATTATGTTGCCTATCCAATCATAGCGATGTATTTGTTAAGTTTTATATCGGGCCCATATCAGAGTTATTTGCTAATGAGTGGCGGGGAGCAGTACGTAAATTGGGCCAATATCTTGTCGTTTGTAATTGTTGCTATCCTCTGTGTTATTTTAAATGAGATTCGTTTATTAGGTGCGGGTGGTGCTGCTTGCGTGATCTTGGTGGGGCGTGGGGCTTCAATAATATACTTGTGGTATGTGGGGCGACGACAAATTCGTGAGCGAATTTTGCAAGCGGAGTAAATATATGAAAATATTGGTGGTCGCTGGTCTTGCTGATTCCTTGGTGAATTTTCGTGGAGATTTAATTAAGTCCCTGCTGGCCAAGGGATGTGAAGTGCATGTGGCGGCTCCTGATTTGTACCAGAACGAGACCACAGCTCTGACTTTGAGTGCTTGGGGTGCAAAACCACATCAGGCAAAAATGAACAGGACGGGGAGAAATCCATTCTCCGATTTGCTGGCGTTATGGGGCCTGTGGCAGTTAATGCGGCAAGTGCGGCCACAGCTTGTTTTGGGCTACACCATCAAGCCTGTGATTTTTGGAACGATTGCAGCGTGGTTTGCAGGCGTGCCCAAGCGGGTCGCACTGATTACGGGGCTGGGCTACGCGTTTCAGGGTGAACGAAGTGCCATGCTGTGGATGGTGCAAAAACTCTATGCCTTTGCATTGCGGCACGCAGAGTTGGTTTTTTTCCAAAATCCAGATGACCTCGCCTTGTTCAAAGCGCGCAATATTTTGAGCTCGGACGCGCGCACCTGTGTGGTGAACGGTTCGGGCGTGGATGTGACGTATTTCGCGCAGTGCGAATTGCCGCGTGACACCACATGTTTTTTATTGATTGCGCGTTTGTTGGGCGCTAAAGGTGTGCGTGAGTATGCCCAGGCGGCAGAGTTGGTGAAAAAGCGTTATCCGAATGTTCGATTTGCCGTGGTGGGATGGATTGATAGCAATCCAGATACCATTGCGCAACATGAATTAGATCAATGGGTGTCAGCGGGAACGCTTGCGTATTGGGGCCGTATGGCTGATGTGCGACCCGCTATTCAAAAGGCCTCCGTGTACGTCTTGCCCAGTTACCGGGAGGGGACGCCGCGAAGCGTGCTAGAGGCCATGTCGATGGGGCGAGCCGTCATCACGACCGACGTGCCTGGTTGTCGTGAGACCGTGACGCAAGGGGATAATGGCTACTTGGTGCCGGTGAAGTCGGTCACGGCTTTGGCCGAGGCGATGCTGAAGTTTTTAGACGAGCCCACCTTGGTCGAGAAAATGGGACATCGTTCCCGAAGCATTGCTTTGGAAAAGTATGACGTTCACAAGGTGAACGCTGCCATGATGAGAGAAATGGGAATTCTGTGAAGCGTTTGGTGGACTTTGTTTTTGCGCTGATGGCCAGCATCACATTGGCTTTGCCAATGTTGTGTTTGTGCTTGTTGGTGCGATACAAGCTGGGAGCGCCAGTGTTTTTCACGCAGGAGAGGCCGGGGCTGAACGGCAAGCCTTTTCGCATGATCAAGTTCCGAACCATGACGGATGCAAAAGACACAGATGGCGAGCTCTTGCCAGATGAGGTTCGTTTAACGAAGTTCGGTCAATTGATTCGTTCCACCAGTTTGGATGAGCTGCCCGAGTTGTGGAATGTGCTCAAAGGTGAAATGAGTTTGGTAGGGCCGCGCCCGCTTTTGATGGAGTATTTGCCTTTGTACTCGGCGGAGCAAGCTCGGCGGCACGAAATGCGTCCTGGCATCACAGGCTGGGCACAAGTTAATGGGCGCAATGCAATTTCATGGGAAGAACGCTTTAAGTTAGACGTTTGGTATGTGGACCATCAAAGCTTTTTGCTGGATTGCAAAATTGTGTTGCTGACCATTCAAAAAGTGTTTGTGCGTGAAGGCATCAGTGCACAGGGCGAGGCGACGATGCCTAAGTTCACTGGCAGCGTGACGGGAAAGGTGAGCACATGATTCGCGTTGCGATCTTTGGCGCAAGTGGGTGTGGGCGAGGCGTCATGCCTTTGGCGCGCGAGCAGTGGAAAAACTGCAACGAACCATATGAGTTGGTCTTTGTGGACGATGCCCCATCATCCTCTGAAATCAACGGCCACCCGATCATGACGTATGACGCGTGGCGCGCCCAACCCGCCAAAAGACGATTGATCAACGTTGCAATTGCCAATGGCGGGATACGACAGAAACTGACGCAACGTTGCGAGGCTGATGGCATCGATTTTTTTGAAGTCCGCGCAGCGAATGTGATGGAGATGGATAACGTCACTATTGGCGCAGGTGCAATTCTGAGTCCATTTGTGACGTTGACAAGCAATATCCAAATTGGACGTCACTTTCATGCAAACTTGTACAGCTACGTGGAGCATGATTGCGTGATTGGCGACTTTGTGACGTTTGCACCCGGTGTGAAGTGCAACGGAAATGTCGTCATTGAAGACCATGCCTACATCGGTGCTGGCGCCAGCATCAAGCAAGGTCAGCCAGGCAGTCCTTTGGTCATTGGCCGTGGCACCGTGGTTGGAATGGGAGCTGTGGTCACCAAAAGTGTGCCTGCAGGTGCAACGGTGATGGGCAACCCCGCTCGCTTAAAGAGTTAACTCATGTTGAATACTGCGTTTTCCCCTTGGCCGTCATTTAGCCTAGAAGAGGCTGAGGCTGTGAAGCAGACACTGCTGTCTAATCGCGTCAATTATTGGACGGGCACTGAGGCGCGAACATTTGAAAAAGAATTTGCCGCGTGGTGTGGGGCGAGTCATGCCATTGCATTGGCCAATGGCACAGTCGCTTTAGATTTGGCGTTGAAGGGTTTGGGGGTCGGCCCGGGTGATGAGGTGGTGGTGACGCCTCGTACCTTTATTGCTTCAGTGTCTTGCGTAGTCAATGCAGGGGCCACACCAGTTTTTGCGGATGTGGATGCAGACTCAGGTAACCTGTCGGCTGAGACGATTCAAAAGGTGTTGACTGCGAAAACCAAGGCCGTCATTTGCGTGCACTTAGCAGGGTGGCCGTGCGATATGGACCCCATCATGGCGTTGGCTAAACAGCACAACTTAAAGGTCATCGAGGATTGCGCGCAAGCGCATGGCGCTCGATACAAGGGACGCGCGGTAGGCCGCATAGGGCACGTGGGTGCTTGGAGTTTTTGCCAAGACAAGATCATGACCACCGGTGGTGAGGGTGGCATGGTGACGACTTGCGACGAGGCGCTTTGGCGCGCCATGTGGGCGTACAAAGATCACGGTAAAAGTTATCAGGCCGTGTATGAACGTGATCATCCGCCAGGATTCAGGTGGCTCCACGAAAGCATTGGGACGAATTGGCGCATGCTGGAAATGCAGGCGGTCATAGGGCGCATTCAGCTCAAAAGAATGTCTGATTGGACCCAAATTAGAGAAAAACATGCGAGTCGCATTGAGGCGGAGCTGAGTCAATTTGAGGCAGTTCGCGTCCCCCGTGTGGCATGGAAAAATGCGCAGCTCACAGTCGGTAGTATTCATGCAAATTACAAGTGCTATGCCTACGTGAATGCTCAGCGTTTACGTGCTGGATGGACGCGCGACAAAATTATTGAGGCGATCAATGCCCAAAACGTTCCCTGCTATCAGGGATCGTGTTCTGAGGTTTATTTGGAAAAAGCATTCCAATCAGCAGGCTTGGCACCTCAGGCGCGGCTTGCGGTGGCGCGTGATTTGGGTGAATCTAGCTTGATGTTTTTGGTTCATCCCACCCTCACGGATGTGGAAGTTGACCAGACATGTCGTGTCATCCAAGATGTCATGGCACAGGCTTCTTTGAAGAGTTCATGATGCATAGACAGGCGCCAAGTCAATCGGGACGTCTTGCTGGGCACGCCATGCGCTTGCCTCGCATGGTCAAGCGCAGCTTGGTGTTTTTGTTGGACGCTCTTTTGTGCATTTTTGCGGCATGGGTCTCTCTGGCCTTGCGCTTGGAAACTCTGATGCCCCTCCATCGGGGCTATGCACTTCCGATTGGCGTATCGATCGTTTTAGCTTTGACTGTTTTTTCAAT
>JACCDV010045188.1_pt1 | contig 20741 bp, 17 predicted proteins | sample 7446131 | NCBI WGS metagenome assembly JACCDV01 (sample SAMN15323448, study PRJNA562643) | freshwater metagenome | isolation source: river surface water | place: USA:Blue River Watershed | collected 2017-08-17 | reverse complement strand
GTTCGCGTAAAGCGTTTAATTTGTCTCTTCTAATGATTTCTTGTTCCGAAAGTTGCATAGTATTGTATTTAAGCGTGCAAAGATAATTTATTTTGTTTCAAGTTCAAAAGTTTCAGGTTTCAAGTTTCAGGTTTCAAGTTATGCTTGCAAAGACGAAGAGGCGAGGAGGTTTTTATTTTTTGTTTCAGGTTTTTAATAATCTTCCTTCTTCCATCACCCATCATCTAGCTTCCATCATCCATCATCAAAAAACTATTCGTATCTTTGCTTCACTTTTCAAAACACAATTTCGGTTATCATGAATAAAAAAGTCCAACTTCAAGATTTAGGAAATAAAGATTATAAAGACACTTGGGATTATCAAGAAGAATTATTCAAAGAAATTGTGGATATTAAAATTAAAAACAGACAATCCAACTCCCAACTTCCAACTCCTAACTTCCTACTCTATGTAGAACATCCACACGTTTACACATTAGGAAAAAGCGGCGATATCACAAATTTATTACTTTCCGAAAAACAATTAGAAGCAAAAGGAGCTACGTTTTATAAAATCAATAGAGGAGGAGATATTACTTATCATGGTCCAGGGCAAATCGTAGGTTATCCTATCTTAGATTTAGAAAACTTTTTCACCGACATTCATAAATATTTACGATTCCTAGAAGAAGCTATCATTTTAACTCTAGCAGAATATGGGTTAAATGCAACTAGAAGCAAAGGAGAAACCGGAGTTTGGTTTGATGTTGGAACGCCATTCGCAAGAAAAATTTGTGCTATGGGAGTGCGAGCATCACGTTGGGTAACCATGCACGGCTTCGCATTAAACGTAAATGCCGATTTAGGCTACTTCGATAACATCATTCCCTGTGGAATAAAAGGAAAAGCCGTTACATCCATGCATGTAGAATTAAGAAGAGAAGTAAATGAGCAAGAAGTAAAAGGAAAAATTCTAAAACATTTTCAAAATTTGTTTGAAGCGGAGATTGTTACTTCTAAAATCTAAAATCGTTAATCTTCAATCATAGATCTAAACTCAACTGCTCTGGCAATAATCGAAAACTCATTCGGTGATATTTACAAGGGCCATATTTTTTTATGGCTTCTCTATGTTCGACAGTAGGATAGCCTTTGTTTTTCTTCCAGTTATACATTGGAAATTCTTCGTGAATTTTATCCATATATTCATCCCTGTAAGTTTTGGCTAAAACAGAGGCGGCAGCAATACTTAAAAATTTACTATCACCTTTTATTATACTAGTAGTTGGAATTGATTTTAAAAGTTTAATTTCTTCTAAAGTAAAAATCTTTCCTATTTTTTGTTTCATTCCTAATTTTCCATTCAAAGGACGATTTCCGTCTACTATTATATATTCAGGGCATGGATTTAACCTTAAAACACTTTCTTGCATAGCTTTCATTGAAGCGTTTAAAATGTTTATTTCGTCTATTTCGCTTGGAAAAATATGAGTAACTGCAAACGAAATTGCTTTTTCTATAATGATGGGTTTTAATTTTTCTCTAATTTTTTCTGATAATTGTTTGGAGTCATTAAGTAAGTCAAGTTCAAAATTGTCTGGAATTAAAATTGCAGCGGCTGTAACAGGTCCGGCTAAACATCCTCTTCCTGCTTCATCGGTGCCACATTCTAATATTAAATTACTGTAACTTTTTCTTAACATACTTTTTTTTGACAAAAATATAATTTTTGACGCAACCTTTTTAAGATATTATCATCTATTAAATGTTATTGTTTCGCAAAATGTTTTTTTAAAATTAAAACTTTAACAAAAATAAATTAGTAATATTCCGAAGTATTATTTGTTTATTTAAGAAATAATTAAGAAGTTTGCGGAATAACTAACTCAAATAAATTTAATATGAGATCGAAGTTCAAATGGATTTTTACGCTTTTAGTAGCGTTTACAATGCAGTTTTCGTTCGCGCAAGAGAAAACTGTTACAGGTGTAGTTTCTGACGAACTAGGCCCAATTGCAGGTGCTAACGTTGTTGTTGAAGGAACAACTCGTGGTACTACAACTGATTTTGATGGTAACTATACTATCAAAGCCAAACAAGGTGAAGTTTTAGTAATCACTTACTCAGGTAAACAAACTGTAAAAGTTACTATTGCTGCAGCTAATTCTTACAATGTTACAATGAAAGAAGATGTTGCTCAATTGGCACAAGTAGAAATTATCGGTGTAGGTTATAGCAAAACTTCAAAAGAAGCATTTACTGGTACTGCTACTAAATTAGTGAAAGAGAATATTGAGGCTAAAACAGTTTCAAATATTTCTCAAGCTTTAAGAGGTGAGGTTGCAGGGGTTAATGTAATTACAGGTTCTGGTGCTCCAGGTAGTGATGCTACTATACGTATCCGTGGATTTGGTTCTGTAAATGGTAACCAAGCTCCATTGTATGTAGTAGATGGTGCTCCATATGCAAGTGATATTAGTGCGATTAATCCTGCTGATATCGAAAATATTACAGTATTGAAAGATGCAGCTGCTACTTCTATCTACGGATCAAGAGGGGCTAATGGTGTAATTTTAGTTACTACAAAACAAGGTAAAGCTGGTAAAACTTTAGTGTCTGTTGATTTTAAAACAAGTATCAACTCTTTAATGTTGCCAAACTATGATGTAATTGATTCTCCAGAAGAGTATATCGAAACAGCATGGTCTTCATTAAAGACTAAAGGTATGTTGTTAGGTTATTTAGATCCTGTATCTTATGCAAATTCTAATTTGTATGGTGATGGTACTGGTGAGACTATCAATAGTCAATATAACATTTGGAATGTAGATGGTTCTCAATTAATTGATCCTGCTACAGGTAAAGTTGCTAGTGGTGTGTCAAGAAGATATAATCCAGCTAAATGGTCTGATGCTGCTTTTGGTACAGGTTACAGAAGTGAGGCTAATGTTCAATTTAGTGGTGGTAATGGCGATACACGTTATTCAACTTCATTTGGTTACTTAGATGATCAAGGTTATGCTGTTAAGTCTAATTACAGACGTTATACTGCAAGAGTAAATTTAGAGCACAAACCAAAAGAGTGGTTAAGTGTAGCTGGAAATATGGCATACACAGGTGCAAGATATACTAACTCTTCAAGTGATGAGGGTAGTTCTGGTTCATCAGGAAATATTTTCTCTTTAGTTAATACAACTCCTGCTATTTATGATTTATACTTAAGAGACGCTTCTGGTAATTTAGTTGCAGATCCAATTTTTGGAGGAAGTCAATATGATTATGGTAGTATTTATGGTCGTAGAGCTTGGAATAGTACTAATGGTATTGCTGATGCATATTATGATTTATCACAAACAGATGCTACAACTTTATTAGGTAATTTCAATATTTCTGTTGATTTAACTAAAGATTTAACTTTTGAAACTCGTTATAGTGGACAATACCAACAATTTGATGGTTCTACTAGAAATAATCCTTACTATGGTGGTTTTGCTGCTGATTATGGTTATTTAGGTAAAGATGTTAGTTCTACTGTTAATCAAAACTTCTTACAATTACTACGTTACGGAAAAGTTTTTGGTAATCATAGTGTTGAAGTTTTTGGAGCTCATGAGTCTACTTCTAATACATTTAAAGATTTTAACGCGGCTGCTACAGGTGCTATTTTAACTAATACTTTAGATTTATCTCAATATACTTCTGCTTACGGAAGAGCAAGTTCTTATTCTCAAAGATGGACATTAGATTCTTATTTTGGGCAGTTAAATTATAACTACAACCAAAAATATTTCTTAACTGCTTCTGCTAGACGAGATGGTTCTTCACGTTTTATTAATAATAAATGGGGAACTTTTGGATCTGCTGGTTTAGGTTGGATTATATCTAAAGAAGATTTCATGTCTAAATTATCTTTTGTAGATTTCTTGAAATTAAAAGCTAGTTATGGTATCATTGGAGATCAAGGTACTAGTTTACAATATGGATGGCAGTTATATTCAATTAATCAAACTCCAAATGGTGATTATTCATTCACTGAAAGTTCTACTTTAGCAAACCCTGATTTAACTTGGGAAACTTCTAAAATTGCACAGTTTGGTTTTGAATCAACTTTATTCAACGAACATTTAGATGTTAATGTTGATTATTATGTTAAGAATACAGATAATTTATTCTTTACTCAAACATTACCTCCGTTTATTGGTTATACAACAATGCAAATTAATGATGGTCAATTACGTAATAGTGGTATTGAGTTTGATATTATGGGTCATATCTTAAAAGCTAAAACTTCTGATGATTTAAAATTATCTGTTGGAATTAATGGTGAAATTTTAAGAAATGAGATTACTGAAATGCCAACTGACATTTTTACAGGAGAGAAAAAAGTATTAGATGGAAGATTATCTGAAGGTCATTCATTGTATGATTGGTATATGCGTGAGTGGGCTGGAGTAGATCCTGCAACTGGTGCTGGATTATGGAATTTATATTATGATGATATCAACGATAATGGTATTTTTGATAATGGTGATGCTCCAATTGGAAGTATGACTATTTATATGAATGATAATCCAGATGCTAAAGTTTTAAAAACTACAACAAATAATTATGCGCAAGCTACTCAAAAATATACAGGTGAGTCTGCAATTCCTAAGGTTAGAGGTTCTTTCCGTTTAAATGCTGCTTACAAAAATTTTGATTTAACTGCACAATTCAGTTATAGTATTGGTGGTCAAGTTTATGATAATGGATATGCTCAGTTAATGGATAACTCTGATTTAATTGGTGCTAATAACTGGCATAGAGATATTCACAATGCTTGGAAACAGTATGGTGATGTAACAGATGTTCCTAGATTATCTTCTGGAGTTGCTTCTGATGTTAACTTTAACGCTACTTCAACTCGTTTCTTAACTAAAGCAGATTTCTTATCTTTAAACAACGTTAGATTAGGGTACAACGTTCCAGAATCTTTCTTAAGTAAATTACACTTGTCTAAATTTAATTTATTCGTATCTGGTGATAATTTATTAATGTTCAGTGCTAGAAATGGTCTTAATCCTTCTACAATGATTAACTCTTCTAACTCTGGAATTTATATGCCAATGACTACTTTTAGTTTTGGTACAAAAATTGAATTTTAAAAAAACTGTTATATGAAAAGAAGTTTTATTTATTTCTTAGTAGCTACATCGCTTATTACAGCAGGATGTAGTTCAGATTTCTTAGATCCGGTAAGAAACACTAATGTTCTTACTAGTGAAGATATTGCTAATAACGTAGATGTTAATCCTGCGTTAGTAGAAGGAAGTCTAAATGGTATCGGTAGTTTACTTATTGAACCTGCTGGTATTACAGGTACTAGACACTATGATTTAGGTCAGAAAGGTGTTGATATTTGGTTAGATATCTTATCAGGAGATATGGCGTTATCTGCTAATTCTTACGGATGGTATCAAAATACTGCAAATTTAGTTGCAACTGTAGATTTTTCTCGTGAAGAGAATAGTATTATTTGGCGTTATTATTACAAAGTTGTTAATTTATCTAACAATGTTATTGCCTCTTTTGGAGGTAATGATGCTGAGCCAACTACAGAGCAAGCTCGTTTTTTATTAGGTCAAGCTAAAGCGTATAGAGCATATGCTTACTTTTATTTAGCTCAAATTTTCCAAAGAGCTTATGATCCATCACAACCTATTTTACCATATAACGATGGTGAGACAGTTGTTGCTGCTAAAGTTCCAGCATCACAAATTTATGATTTAATTGAAAGTGATTTACAACATGCAATAACTTTATTAGATGGTTTTGTTCCTGCAAGTAAGCAACAAATCAATCAAAATATTGCTAAAGGTTTATTAGCTTATACTTATGCTGCTATGGGTAATTATACTGACGCAAAAGTATTATCTGATGAAATTATTGACTCTGGCGCTTATCCATTAACTACTTCTGGTCAATTAGCTTTCCCAGGTTCTGGTTCTGGATTTAATGATGTGAGTACTCCATCGTGGATGTGGGGATATGATATTACTACAGAAATGGGCCACCAATTATTAAACTGGTGGGGTCAAGTTGATTATTATACTTATAGTTACCAATGGGCTGGAGATAGAAAAACTATCGATACTAACTTATTAGCTTTAATTCCAGCTAATGATATTAGAAGAACTCAGTTTGGTACTTCTGGTACAACTAACCGTATGCCTATTAACAAGTTTTATGATCCAGGAAGAACTGCTGGTGGTCAACAAATTGTTACTACAGATTACATCTTCATGAGAGTTGATGAGTTTTATTTGTTAAGTGCTGAAGCTGCTGCTAAAACTGGTGATGATGCTGCTGCAAAAGCTAGATTGAAACAACTTTTAGCTTCACGTTTTACTGGTGGTGCTGCTGATGCAGATACTTACGTTGATCCATTATCTGGTGCTGCTTTAAAACAAGCAATTTACAACCAAACAAGAATTGAGTTATGGGGTGAAGGAAAAAGTTATTTAGCTTTAAAACGTAATCAAGCTACAGTAACAAGAGGTACTAATCACGTATTCCGTGCTGGTCAGTCTTTTGCTTATGATATTGATGAAATGTCTTTCCAAATTCCTCAGTTAGAAATGGATAACAATCCAAGTATAACAGGTCAAAATTAATCATTAAATTATGAAAATTATGATGTTAAAAAAATCATTTGCTCTTTTTACAGCTTTGACTCTTGCATTTGCAGTTGTTAGTTGTGAAGAAGATAATTCAGCTGATAGCCAAGCGGTTAATTATGTTGGTTTAGAGAATTATCAAACAGTTGAAATTTCAGATGGTCAAACCGTTGTAGTAGAAGGTCGTATATTGGCTTCTGAAGCTACAGGAAGTGATAGAACTTTCAATTTAGTTGTAGATGCATCAACTACTCATGGAGCAGCAAATTATTCTGTTCCTGCAACAGTTACTATTCCTGCTGGTTCTAAACAAGGAATATATGAGGTTACCGTTATTGGTAATGCTTTAGTAGATGGCAATAAAATTGTTGTTAGTTTAGAAGCTGATGAAACTACTAATCAAACTACTTTTTATGGTACTTATTCAAATGGTGTCTTAACTGGTGTAGGAAGTGCTAAGTCTACATTTAATCTTTATAGACCATGTGCTTCTGTACGTGCTAGATTATCAATAAAATTTGATAACTATCCAGAAGAAACGGCTTGGGAATTATATGATGCTGATTTAAATTTAATTGATTCTGGAGGTTTTGATCCAACTGGTTCTTTTATTACAGGTTATGCTGCTTTAGGATTTGCTGATAGAAGTACTTTTTCTGTTGTTAAATGTTTAGCTCCTGGTACTTATACTTTCGTAATTTATGATGATTACGGTGATGGTATGTATACTAGCTCAACAGTATCGGGTACTTACTCTATGAACAATTTAAATAATGGTGCTTCATTATTTTCTGGAGGTGGTGACTTCGGTGCATTTGCAGAACATGAATTCGTAATTCAGTAATTTTATACTAAATACTTAAAAACCGAAACTATTAAGTTTCGGTTTTTTTATTAGTTTTTTTCTATACTTTCAATATTCGTAAAATCTCATTACATTTGTCACATATCAAAATTCATAATGCGATTTTTATTATTTTTATTCTTCTTTTTTATATCTTTCATTTCTAGCTCTCAAATTAGAAATGTTAATGGAGGCCTCGGTGGTTTGCCAAAAAGAAATTCGGATCCTAATGATACTTTAGTTGATTTAAATTCAAAGAAAGATAAAGCATCATTAGCTAAAGCACCTCATGATTTTTATAAAATCTACACGATTCAAAAGGACACTACTTATGTAGATACTTCACTTACCATAAAAAGTGAGTACAAATATAATTTGCTTCGTAAAGATATTTTTGGTCTTTTACCTTTTGCTAATGAAGGGCATACATATAACACCCTTAATTACGGATTGCTGGTCAAATCTTCATCTCCAAAATTTGGTTTTACAGCCAAGCATTTTAATTATATTGAATCTGATGATATAAAATATTATTCTGTTCCAACACCTTTGACCGACTTGTATTTTAAAACAGTTATGGAGCAAGGTCAAGCTTTAGATGCTTTTTTGACTGTAAATACCAAGCCTAATCTTAATTTTTCAATAGCTTATAGAGGATTACGTTCTTTAGGGAAATATGTCAATAATCTAACTAGTTCTGGAAATTTTAGATTCACTTCTAGTTATTTTACAGCTGATAAACGTTATGTTTTAAATGCACATTTTACAGGACAAGATATTTCAAATCAAGAAAATGGTGGTATTGTTAATTTAGAAGAATTTGAACTCAGTAATGAACCATTTAACGAAAGAGAACGAATTAAAGTCTATTTTACTAACGCAACTTCTTTATTAAAAGGGAATCGTTTTTTTGTAGATCATTATTTTAAATTGAATAAGACTAATCCTAATAGTCTAGTTTTTACGCATCAATTTAATCAAGAATATAAATTTTTCCAGTTTACACAACCTACGGTGAACTCTAGATTTGGTACTAGTTTTACGAATTCAATTTATAATAAAACACGCTACAATCATTTGTATAATAAGTTTGGTGTTGCCTATAAGACTAAGAATTATGGTGATTTAGAGTTTTTTGTAGATGATAACAATTACAATTATTATTACAATAGTGTAGTTTATGATGTTAATGGAAATATTACAATCCCAAATTCTATTTCTGATAGAATTAATATGGTTGGAGGAAACTATACTTATTTATTTAATAAAGTTAATGTTCGATTGCAAATGACACAATCCATTTTAGATCAATCTATTTCTAATATAGAAGCAAATGCGAGTTATAAATTAAATGATGACTATTCTTTCCAGTTTAAGTATCAAAAGCTAAATAGTTTGCCAAATCTAAATTATACTTTATATCAAAGTGGTTATGTTGAATATAATTGGTATAATAATTTTAAAAATGAAAAATTAAATCAATTTGAGTTTTCGGCACAAACTAAATGGTTAAATGTTTCGGCAACCTATAAAGTCTTAAACGATTATTTATTTTTTGATAATCAAACAAATGATATTTCAAGCTTAATTGTTAAACCAGTTCAATACGACAAAACTATTAATTATTTTTCAGTTAAAGTTGATAAAGAAATCAAGTTTTGGAAATTTGCTTTAGATAATACGATTTTGTATCAGTCTGTTGAGCAATCTAATGATATTCTAAACGTACCGCAATTAGTAACTCGAAATACCTTGTATTTTACAGACCATGTGTTTAAAAAGGCTATGTTACTTCAAACAGGTGTTACTTTTCAATATTTTACGAAGTATTATGCTAATGATTATAATCCATTGATTGGTGAGTTTTATGTGCAGAATGAGAAAAAAATTGGAGATTTTCCTATGTTGGATTTCTTTATTAATGCACGAGTAAAGCAAACTCGAATTTTCTTAAAAGCTGAACATTTTAACTCGGCTTGGACGGGTTATGATTTTTATTCGGCTCCTAATTATCCTTATCGGGACTTTATAGTTCGATTCGGTTTAGTTTGGAATTTCTTTCAATAAATCAATTCTACTTTGCTTCATTTAACTGTGATTTTTTATTTCTAAAATTCACACTATCTTTGCAAAATAATTCAAAATTTCAGATGAAATACGCAAAAAATATATTAGAAACTATTGGGAATACACCTTTAGTAAAATTAAATAAAGTAACTGCTGAAGTCGATGCTTTAGTTTTGGCAAAAGTTGAAACTTTCAATCCTGGAAATTCTGTTAAAGATAGAATGGCCGTAAAAATGATTGAAGATGCAGAAGCAGATGGAAGATTAAAACCAGGAGGAACTATCATTGAAGGAACTTCAGGTAATACCGGAATGGGTTTAGCTTTAGCAGCTATTGTAAAAGGGTACAAATGTATTTTTGTAATTTCAGATAAACAATCAAAAGAAAAATCGGATATTCTTCGTGCAGTTGGCGCAAAAGTAATTGTTTGTCCTACAGATGTTGAGCCAACCGATCCCCGTTCATATTATTCAGTATCTAAGAAATTAGGTGAAGAAATTCCAAATTCTTGGTACGTAAATCAATACGATAACCCAAGTAACGCTATTGCACATTACGAACAAACGGGTCCAGAAATTTGGGAACAAACCGAAGGAAAAATTACACATTTCGTAGTAGGTGTTGGAACAGGAGGCACCATTTCTGGAACTGCTAAATATTTAAAAGAGAAAAATCCAAATATCAAAATTTGGGGAATTGATACGTATGGTTCGGTTTTCAAAAAATACCACGAAACTGGAATTTTTGATGAGAACGAAATCTACTCATACATTACAGAAGGAATCGGAGAAGACATTTTGCCAAAGAATGTTGACTTTTCATTAATCGATGGTTTTACAAAAGTTACTGATAAAGATGCAGCTGTTTATACCAGAAAAATTGCTTTAGAAGAAGGAATTTTTGTTGGAAACTCTGCTGGAGCTGCTGTAAAGGGTTTATTGCAGTTAAAAGAACATTTTGGTCCAGAAGATTTAGTTGTGGTCTTATTTCACGATTCTGGAAGCCGTTATGTTGGGAAGATGTTTAACGATGATTGGATGCGTGAAAGAGGTTTCTTGGAAGAAGAAATCACAAAAGCTGAAGATTTAATCAAAGAGCATATCGAAAAACCATTAGTAATTGTTCGTACAGAAGAATTAGTTTCACATGCTATCGAAAGAATGAGAAAATATAAAATCTCTCAAATTCCAGTAGTTGATGTAAATGGTTTTGTAGGTTCTGTTGATGAATCGGATTTATTCCAAAGTTATATCACCGATAAAAACACTGCGGAAAGACCAATTCGCGAAGTAATGGGAAAACCATTTCCAATTGTAAAATTAGGAACGCCAGTGGAAGAAGTTTCTAAATTAATCACCAAAGAAAATCAAGCAGTTTTAATTGATTTAGGAAACGGAAAACATCATATTATTACAAAACACGATATTATCAATTCGATAAAATAATTTTAAAAGGACGTTCAATTGAACGTCCTTTTTTTATTCTCCTAATAAAACTCCTGAAACATTCCAAGAACTAAAGCTTCCACCTTCGTTTGGACCTTGTGGTATTTTCACTTGTATCGTATGTGTTCCCGCTTTCAAATCTCCTAATTCAATATAAATCGGATTCGTTGCTGTTCCTGGACACCAATTTGAACGACTCAAATCGGAAGAAGATAATCCATCATTAAAATTTCCTGATGTGGGATTAAACAAGCGATAACCACCACAATCTTGTCGCCACGGAATAAACGAAAACACTTCTTTTCCGTTTAAAATTAGAGTGTTTCTCTTTGGAACAAACTCATCACCATTTTCCCAACCACCATGACCAGTGGTGATGTAACGTAATTTTGCATTTTTGATTTCTTTGTCCAAAGTAAAAGAAACTTCCAATCCTTTCTCACTGTTGAACATCGTAGCATATTCTTGTCCCGCCATTTCCATAACATTTGTTGTGTTGAATAACGGAATTGAAATGTTATTTTTGTCCAATGAACTCTCACTTGGATTAATGGTAATATTCATTGAAATTTTGTGTCCGCCTTTGTCGTAATTACCAATAAAAGTTCCCACGTAAACCGTTTTTCCTGATAAATTCGGTTTTAAATCGGTAATATCCATTCGGTATGGAACAATTTCGTGCCACGTTTTGTCTTTCAATTGAATGTAATTGTATTGTTTAATTCCGAAAGGCGTAAAAAAGCGCATCAATTCAACAATTGGAGAAAATTCTGTTGTTGCCACAACACCTTGATATTGTTTTCCATTTCCGTTTTCATAAATCGGTAGTGTTTTAGCACCATTTTGCAAACCATCTAAAAACGATTGCTTCTTATCTTGCGGAATCATAAAAACCGAACCCGTTCTGTCATAAGCATCTCCATTCGATTGTTCGGCTAAATCTAAAAAGACTAAATCTCCTTTTTTAATTTCAGGAAAAGTGATCTTTTTTAAAATGATTGTTCCGTTTGCAAATCGTAAAATACTATCATTTGATTTAGAAGCATCTGAAAAATTAATGATTTCATTTTCAAATACTTTAATCGTGGTAAAGCGACTTTTCCAAACCAAATCTTTATAAGTTAATCCATCTAAAATAGGACTTTTGGTAGTGCTTTTTTGTAGTTCTAAACTAGGACTTACCGATTTCATTTTTTCAATTTTAGTAGCCGAAATCACAAAATTACCATTTCGAACCATTTCTAAAACCAAACCAATATTTTGTCCTAAAGTGGTTGGAGCTCCTTTTACCTGTAATTCATTTGTATACCAAAGTTCGATGGTGTTTGAATTGATAATGATTTTCGCTTTTTGGCATTTGTAACCTAAAATAGTTTTGGTTTCTGCTAAAAATTCAAAGTTTTGTTTTGCTAAAGAAAGACTATCTTCAGTTGTAACCGATTTCTCTATTTTTAATTGGGTAACCTGAATAATTTTATTTTCTGAACGATTGATTAACGTTTGTTCGAAAGGGAATTCCGCTTTTTTAGAATTCATTTTTTCTGAAGTGACCAATGTCTCCAATGAGTTTGTAAAGACAAAAATCGGATCTTGATTTTCAATTAGTTTCCCATTGGAACTTCTAGTATAAGTTATTTTGAATCCTTTTGGTGGTTTTGCATTAGTTTGAGATTGTGCTAATGTAAAAAGGCTTAATAATGTGATGGTTATAAAATTTTTCATAAAAGTTGACTTGTTCAGCAAATATAATTTTTTATCTTTGTTTTTCAATTATATACGCCATACAGAATGAAAGAAGATTTTTTGCACCACTTGTGGCAATTCAAGAAATTTGATATTGCCAATTTAAAAACTACAAAAGGAGAATCGATTCAGATTCTCAATTCAGGTCAATATTTACAACTTTCCGGACCTGATTTTTTCAATGCGCAACTTATTATTGGAAATCAAAAATGGGCTGGAAATGTAGAAATTCATCTCAAGTCATCAGATTGGTATGTTCACAATCATGAAAAAGATTCGAATTATGATTCGGTGATATTACATGTGGTTTGGGAACATGATGTCCCTGTTTTTAGGAAAGATAATTCCGAAATTCCAACGTTAGAACTTAAAGAATATGTTGCGCTTTCAGATTTGCATAAATATCAATCGTTAGTAAGTCAGAAATCTTGGATTTATTGCGAAGACGAAATTCAAAATGTAGATGAATTTATCTTCAAAAATTGGCAAGAACGCTTGTTTTTTGAACGCTTAGAGCGAAAATCGCAGCTGATTTTTGACTTAGCAGAAGCATCTAATCAAGATTGGGAAGCGGTTTTGTTTTGTCTTTTAGCTAAAAACTTCGGATTGAATACCAATGGTGAGATGTTTTATAAAATTGCAAAATCAATTCCGTTTTCGGTGGTTCGAAAAGAATCTTATTCTTTAGAATCGCTAGAAGCTTTATTATTAGGTCAATCAAATTTGCTTTCTCATGATTTTCAAGATAGTTATGTGAAGCAACTGCTAAAATCCTATGCTTACTTAATTAATAAATATCAATTGCATGAAAAAGTGGTTGGTTCAGTAGAGTTTTTCAAGCATCGCCCTGATAATTTTCCTACTATTCGATTGGTGCAATTGGCTAATTTGTATTTTCATCGAAAGAATCTTTTTTCTATTGTAATGAATGCTACTTCCATAAATGAATTACATCAAATTTTTAATTTAGGTGTCAGTAAATATTGGGAAACGCATTATAATTTGGATAAAGAAAGTTCGAAAAAGATGAAAAAGCTCTCTAAATCATTCATAGATTTATTGGTTATAAATACAATCATTCCGCTCCGATTTGCATATGCTTTAAGTCAGAAAAAAGATATTACTCAAGAATTGATTGATTTGGCAACTTTAATTCCAGCGGAACAAAATGCGATTATTGAAAAGTTTAAGAAATTCGGATTACAGATAAATAATGTCTATGAATCTCAAGCCTTATTAGAGTTAAAAAAGAATTATTGTGATTATAAAAAGTGTTTGGATTGTGCAATCGGGCATTATATTCTTAGAAAATAATCGTATTTTTGAAAAAAAATATTTAAAAATGGTTCAAAACCTATTACATTTTTTTGAAAAACATGGATTTTTTGTAGCCTCTCGTTTGGCTGATAGATTAGGGATGCGAGCTACAAATGTTCGCTTGTTTTTCATTTATATATCTTTTGTAACAGTAGGTTTGGGATTTGGATTGTATCTTACTTTGGCTTTTCTTTTAAAATTAAAAGATATGATCAAAACTAAAAGAAGTTCAGTTTTTGACTTATAAAATTTCATTAAGTGTAAGTTTTATTTGAATTTTAGATACTTTTCTTATCTTTGAGGCATTAACAACCAATAAAATTATATGACAGCAAAAGTAGAATCGTGGGGTTCACGAGTTGGGCTTATCTTGGCCATGGCTGGAAATGCTGTAGGATTAGGTAACTTTTTAAGATTTCCAGTTCAAGCAGTACAAAATGGAGGAGGGGCTTTTATTGTTCCTTATTTAGTTTGTTTTTTATTAATGGGTATTCCGTTACTTTTTGTAGAATGGAGTATGGGAAGATTCGGTGGAAAATACGGTCATCACAGTACACCTTTTATTTTAGACAGTATGGATAAAAGAAAATTTTGGAAATACATCGGTGTTTTCGGAATCTTCACCAATTTAGCAGTTGCTGCTTACTATTGTTATTTAGAATCATGGACTTTGAGCTGGGTTTGGCATAGTATATCCAGAACATTTGCTGGACAATCTCAAGAAGAAGTTGCTGGATTTTTCAATAGTTATGTAGGTTTAGATATGCCTTTTGAAACTATTTTCTTTTGGATTCTTTGTTTGCTGTTAAATACTTGGATTTTATCTAAAGGATTAAGTGGAGGTGTTGAAAAAGTTGCAAAAGTAGGAATGCCATTGTTGATTTTGTTCGGTGTTTTTTTAGCTATTATGGCATTTAATGTGAAAGCTGGTGAGGCTGGAGCTATCAATGATGCTTCTGTGGGTTTAAATTTCTTATGGACTCCTGATTTTTCTACTATTTGGACTCCTAAAATATGGCTAGCCGCAGCAGGTCAAATCTTTTTTACACTTTCTGTAGGTATGGGTTCTATTCAATGTTATGCCTCTTACGTTAAAAAGAATGATGATATTGCTTTGAATGCCATGAGTGCAGGTTGGATGAATGAGTTCGTAGAAGTGGTTTTAGGAGCTGCTATTATTATTCCTATTTCTGTTGGATATTTAGGTATTGATAAAGTGTTAGAAATGACACAAACAGGAGGTTTAGGCTTAGGATTTAAAACATTACCATTTTTGTTTGAACAATGGGGAACTGTTTTGGCAATTCTTTGTGGTGTTTGTTGGTTTGGATTGTTATTCTTTGCTGGTATAACTTCTTCTTTAGCAATGGGAACTCCAGTTATGGGATTCTTAAAAGATGAATTTGGTTGGAAACACAAAAATGCAGCTTGGGCTTTTGGAGGATTGGTATTTATATTAGGTTTACCAACAGTATTATTTTTTAATTACGGAGTTTTTGACGAATATGATTATTGGGCAGGAACTTTTTCTTTAGTTGTTTTTGCATTCTTTGAAATTATTCTTTTTGCTTGGATTTTTGGAATGGATAAAGGTTGGAAAGAAATTACAACAGGTGCAGATATCAAAGTACCAAGTGTATATAAGTTTATTATCAAATTTGTTACACCAATATTTTTAGGAGTGGTATTTTTTTCAAGTTTACCTGGAGTATGGGATAAAATTACAAACAAAGATATTTATCAAAAAATTGCAACAACAACGGATGCTAAAGAATTAGAATTGTTAAATGAAACAATTTTATTTGTAAATGCTTCTAGATTATTATTGCTTTTAGTATTTTTAGGTATTTCTTATTTAGTATTTGTAGCTTATAAAAAACGTAAAAAAGAAGGGAGAATATAATCATGAAAACTGAAGCTTTAATTACAATGGTTACGGCAGTTGGAACAGTAACTGCTGTTACAGGATATTTTTTCTATTTGGTTTTAAGTACACCACCAAAGAAAGAAGAAGATTCGTATTGTGAAAATGATGATGAAACTGTTCGTCAGTCAGAATAATATTTTATAAAAAAATGAATAAATTAAAATCCTACTTCCTGTTTTCAAGAGAACACAGAAGTGGGATTTTTTTGTTGTTTGCAATTATTATTTTGGTTCAATTAGGTTATTTTTTTCTAAAAGATAATTTTTTGTCTGCAAATAATAATTCAGAAGACAAAGCTTGGCTATCTGTACAAAATGAAATTGACAGTTTAAAAAATAGTCAAGCAACCAAAAAAAATACGATTTATCCATTTAATCCCAATTACATTACCGATTATAAAGGCTATAAATTAGGAATGTCAATTCAGGAAATTGATCGTTTGCATGCTTATCGAAAAAAAGGAAAATTTGTAAATTCTGCAGAAGAGTTTCAGCAGGTTACTCAAGTTTCAAATGCATTTCTTTCCAAGATTAGTCCGTACTTTAAATTTCCAGATTGGGTAAAAAATAAAACCAATGATACTTCAGAGAAGTTTCACAAGTTTTTGCCTAAAGAAAAAGAGAAGATTGTTCAAAAAGATATCAATAGTGCAACAAGAGAAGATTTAATTGCGGTTTACGGTATTGGAGAAAAATTAGCAGATAAGATTTTACAAGAGAAAGAGAAGTTAGGATGCTTTGTTAGTATGGAGCAATTTCAGTATATGTGGGGAATTAGTCCAGAAGCTTTAGCTGATTTAGAGAAACGATTTGTTGTAAAAACTCAAAATGGAATAAAGAAAATTGCAATCAATGATTTGTCACAGAAAGAATTGGCAAAATTTCCCTATTTTAATTATTCAATAGCTAAAGAGATAGTTATTTATCGAACTATGAATAATGGGGTTAAAAGTGCTGACGATTTAACAAAAATTAAGGGAATGCCTAACGAAAAAATAAATATAATAGCCTTATATTTGAATTTTTAAAATAAAACCAATAAAACAACCTATATTATAGATTTATGAATTCAATGTATTTTACAGAAGAACACGAATTATTCAGACAAAGTTTTAGAGATTTTTTACACAAAGAAGTAGTGCCTCACATTGAAAAATGGGAAAAAACAGGAACTATTGAACGTTTTATATGGGAGAAATTTGGTGAAATGGGCTTCTTTGGATTGAATTATCCAGAAGCGTATGGTGGAATGAATTTGGATTTATTTTATACAGTTATTTTTTTAGAAGAGCTTCAAAAAGTGAAGTCGTCTGGTTTTGCTGCTGCAATGTGGGCTCATGCTTATTTAGCAATGACGCATTTAAATGCAGAAGGCGATGAAAGAATCAAACAAGAATATTTAGCGCCAAGTATTGCTGGAAAAAAAATTGGGGCATTGTGTATTACAGAACCGTTTGGTGGAAGTGATGTGGCAGGAATGCGAACAACTGCAGTTAGAAATGGAGATAAATTTGTAATCAATGGTTCTAAGACGTTTATAACAAACGGAGTTTATGCTGACTATTATGTGGTAGCAGCTAAAACTAATCCAGAATTAGGAAATAAAGGAATAAGTATCTTTTTATTGGATGCAAAAACACCCGGTATTTCAGCTACTAAATTAGATAAATTAGGTTGGAGAGCATCAGATACTGCTGAAATTGCATTTGATAATGTTGAAATTCCTGTTGAAAATTTAATGGGTGAGGAAGGAAAAGGATTTCCTTATATCATGCAGCATTTTGCGTTAGAAAGATTGATTATGGCGATAAATGCTCACGCTCGTGCAGAGTATGCTATAGATTATACATTAGAATATATGTCTCAACGTGAAGCTTTCGGTAGTCCTATTAATAGATTTCAAGCATTAAGACATACAATGGTTGAGCACGCTACAGAAGTAGAGCATTGTAAAATTTTCAATTATGCTGCAGTTTCCAGATTAAATAAAGGAGAATATGTAGTAAAAGAAGCTACAATGGCTAAATTAAAATCGACTAAAGTTGCTGATCAAGCTATTTATGATTGTTTGCAGATGTTAGGTGGTTATGGTTACATGGAAGAATATCCTCTAGCTCGTTTATTAAGAGATAGTCGTTTAGGACCAATAGGTGGGGGGACATCTGAGATTTTAAAAGAGATTTTGTCAAAAATGATTATTGATAATCAGAATTATAAACCTGCGGTTAAATAAATTTTAAATAATAATTTGTAATTCATAATTTTTTTATAAGTTTGCACCCTTAACGAGAGGAGGTGTCTATATTATGTTAATTATACCAATTAAAGACGGAGAAAATATCGATAGAGCATTAAAGCGCTATAAAAGAAAATTTGATAAAACAGGTACTGTTCGTCAGTTGCGTGCACGTCAAGCTTTCATTAAGCCATCTGTTTTAAACAGAGCTAAAATTCAAAAAGCAGCTTATATTCAAGGATTGAGAGACTCATTAGAGAGTTAAAATTTTTGAATAAACTATACTAACCGTTAAATAATAAAGTGTAACTTTGTTTTTAGCGGTTTTTTTATGACTTCAAATCTACAGGCATATCAAGATTATTTGGTCAAAGAGAAGAATTATTCTCCTTTGACAGTTCGTGCATATTTAGATGATGTTTTATCTTTTGAGAATTATTTAAAGCAACAATCAGTTTCTTTGGAAGAAGTTGTTTATCCGAATATTAGAAATTGGATAGTTATTTTGGTGGAACAAAATATGTCGACTACTTCTGTTAATCGAAAAATTTCAGCATTAAAATCCTTTTATAAATTTTTATTAAAAGTTAAGCAAATTTCTGTAAATCCACTTCTTAAGCATAAATCGTTAAAAACGGCTAAAAAAGTTCAAATTCCATTTTCAGAAAATGAAATGAAAGATGTTTTTTTAGAAAATGAATATTCAGATGATTTTGAAGGGATACGCAATCGATTTGTTCTAGAACTTTTTTATACGACTGGAATCAGAAGGGCGGAATTGATAAATCTTAAGTTAAATAGTATTAGTGAAATTCAAAAAACAATTCGGGTTATTGGGAAAAGGAATAAAGAGCGTATTATTCCAATGTTGGATTGTACTTTGAATTTATATAGAATTTATAAAACGCAAAGAAATAATTTAGAGCGAATTAATGATAATGAGATGTTAATTTTGTCTAAAACTGGTAATAAAGTGAGTGAATCGTTTGTTTATCGATTAATAAATGATTACTTTAGTACTGTCTCGAAAAAAGAAAAAAAGAGTCCACACGTTCTTAGGCATTCCTTTGCAACACATTTGTTGAACAATGGTGCCGATTTAAATTCCGTAAAAGAGTTATTGGGTCATGCTAGTTTGTCTTCTACTCAGATATATACGCATAGTAGTTTGGCTGAGTTAAAAAAAACATATCAAGAAGCACATCCTAGAAATAAAAAATAACTCGATTGTATAACCATTTTAATTAACAGAATTATGAAAGTTAATGTGCAAGCAGTAAATTTTAATGTAGACAGAAAATTGGTAGATTTCATTCAAGAGCGAATGGATAAATTAGAAAAATATTATGATAAAATTGTTTCGGCAGAAGTTTTTCTAAGGCTTGAAAATACGAGTGATAAAGAAAATAAAACAGCAGAAATTAAAATTATTGTCCCTGGAGATGATTTTTTGGTTAAAAAAACAGCGAAAAGTTTTGAAGAAGCAGTTGATTTGTCTGTAGATTCTTTAGAACGAGTAATTGTAAAAAGAAAAGAAAAATTAAGAGCGAATACATAAAAATAAAAAAAACATAAAAAATGTTTTGATTCAAAAATAAATTATATACATTTGCAGTCCGTTAGAAATAGCGGACTTTTTATATTTAAGTTGCCGGTGTAGCTCAGCTGGCTAGAGCAGCTGATTTGTAATCAGCAGGTCGTGGGTTCGAGTCCCTCCATCGGCTCAAAGTTGTAAGCAACTAAAATATAAATAGTTTGGGGAGATACTCAAGCGGCCAACGAGGGCGGACTGTAAATCCGCTGACTACGTCTTCGCAGGTTCGAATCCTGCTCTCCCCACAAAGAAAATTAGAATTTAGAAAAATGAATTTAGAAATTTCTGAATTCTGAATTCTAACTTCTGAACTCACAAAAGCCGGTGTAGCTCAGGGGTAGAGTGCTTCCTTGGTAAGGAAGAGGTCACGGGTTCAATTCCCGTCATTGGCTCTTAAATAAGTTTATTTTTTGAACACTAATTATATAACTAAGATTAAATTATTAAATCATGGCAAAAGAAACCTTTGATCGTTCGAAGCCCCATTTGAATATTGGTACTATCGGACACGTTGACCACGGTAAAACTACATTAACAGCTGCAATTACTAAAGTATTAGCTGATGCTGGTTTATCAGAAGCAAAATCATTTGATCAAATTGATAATGCTCCAGAAGAAAAAGAAAGAGGTATTACTATTAATACATCTCACGTAGAATATTCTACAGCTAACCGTCATTACGCTCACGTTGACTGTCCAGGTCACGCGGATTACGTTAAGAACATGGTTACTGGTGCTGCTCAAATGGACGGTGCTATCTTAGTAGTTGCTGCTACAGATGGTCCTATGCCACAAACAAGAGAGCACATCCTTTTAGGTCGTCAAGTAGGTGTGCCTAGAATGGTTGTATTCATGAACAAAGTGGATATGGTTGATGATGCTGAATTATTAGAATTAGTAGAAATGGAAATCAGAGATTTATTATCTTTCTATC